>JACZCW010094519.1_pt1 | contig 10679 bp, 9 predicted proteins | sample 8641861 | NCBI WGS metagenome assembly JACZCW01 (sample SAMN15324607, study PRJNA640507) | soil metagenome | isolation source: intercropping sugarcane | place: China: Luxin town, Laibin City, Guangxi Province | collected 2019-07-25 | depth 10cm m | reverse complement strand
TGCTCGCCCTCCGGGATGCAGAGCTCCCCTTCGCTCGTCAGATCGATCTCGTAACCGTCTGGACAATTTCCGCCTTCGTCAGGCGGACCGCCGCAGATGAACTCGCCTTCGCTCGACAAAAATAGCTCGAAATCGACGGGGCATTCATCACCGGGCGGCGGCGGAGGGCATTCGCCGGGTTCGACCAAGACCGTGCTGACGTCCGCTTTGGCGGGTGATGCGTGCACGTACTCGACGTCGGGGCGACAAAATCCGGCGCTGCCAAACGCAGAACTCTTGATCCACAGCTCGTACACCATGCGAAAGTCCCACTCGGGCGCTTCTGCGCTCGGTTCATAGTTGTCGCCCGAGGGACACGGTGAGTTCTCCAGTTCGCAATAACCGCAACCGTTCATGTTGCGGTCGAGTGAGGTGCCCACCGCGAGCACATCGCTGGCATCACCGACGAACATCTCACCTTCGCCTCCGCTGACGCCCGCCGTGGCATAGCCACACTCCGTGGTGGCCGTCTTGTCATCCAAGAAATCGACCTTCATGTGCATCGACAGTTCATCGTCACAATTGTAGAGCATCAGCTCCACGTGGTCGCTCCGGAGTAGATCGGTGAAGGTGTGTCCGATGGCCACCTCTTCTTCCGCGGGCATCTCCGGAGCATTGGGATCCTCAGGCTCGTTGGGGTCGTCTTTGGGGGGCTTCATGCCACCCTTCGGCTTCCATCCCGTATCCACTGAGCAAGCGCCGTACACGGTGTCCACGAAATCCGGATCGAAGACGACGCGCAAGTGGACGTATTCGTTTTCTTCGATGGACTCGGTGATGTACTCGACCGTGGCTGATGGCGTTTCCATCTCTTCACCAAAGAAGCAGGTGGCTCCGGCGTCGATGACCTCGACCTTACCTTGATCGATCAAAGTGTCGGAGTTGCAACCTCCGCCCGGCGCGACGCATTGCTGTGCCGTGTCTGGTCCACAGCCAGGTGCGAGGGGCGCTGAGTTTTCGCCACCGCCGGGGATCTGGGGCGCGGGATGGATGGTGATCCCACCGCCACTGCTGTCGCCGTCGCCGTCGCCGTCGCCGCTGGTGCTGTTGTCGCCGTCGCCACTGTTGTCGCCGTCGCCGCTAGCGCTGTTGTCGCCGTCGCCGTCGCCGCTGGCGCTGTTGTCGCCGTCACCGTCGCCATTGTTGTCACCGTCTCCGGCGTTGCCTGTGCCATCCCCGCAGCCCACGAGCGCGAAGCCACATCCGAGTACGACAAGACACGCACCCAACCTCGTTGTTTTGATCATCTCAAGTTCCTTTCCCAGAAAAACCAGGTATTTTTAAAGTCTGCTAACGGATGAGCTCGTCGAGCGAGCATCCGATCGAGTAATAGAGCTGTCGTCCTGTAGATTTGACGTCGCCACAGGTAACGTCACAGAGACGAATGGTGTGGGGACTGTCTCGATCGTCGAAGTACCAGCCACCATTTTCATCACAGTCGGCTTTTTCTCGTACCGCCTTCACGCTCCGGTACTCACAAGCAAAGTCGAGATACGCGACGGTTGAATCGTCGAAATTGACGTCGCTTCTCTCGAGCGCTGATGGTTCGACCTCCAGTTCACAGGGCAGCTGCGCTGCGCGGCGAACGGCCACGAACGCTTCGAGCACTTGTTCGGCGTTGTCCTTGTCCGCCAAAAAAGCCGTTTCAGTTCCGCCCGCTTCAGCGATCACGCGAAGATTGACGAGCGAAGGTCCCACGCCGAGCACGTAGATGCGAACGCCTTGTTCTTGGAAGCACTCCTCAGCGGCGAGCACCGCATCGTCGAGGGTCGGCGCACACAGCGCCTCACTGAGGGGCGCCTTGGGCTCGCCGTCGGTGACGAGCAAGATGGCGGGGTTGCGCCCTGCATGGTCCTGCTTGTAGTTGGCCACATAATCGCACGCTCCGCGGATGGCCGCGCCCGTGGGGGTTTCGCCCGTGGGCTGTCGCTCGTCCAATGACGAGAGCAGGGACTTGGTCGTGTCGGGCAGCGCGCCGATCTCGACGTCCGGCGTGGCGTAATCATCTGGGTCGCAGGTTGTCTCGCGGAGCGGCTGATGGCCAAAGTAACCAATGCCGACGCCGAGCCCCACGCTCTCGTCGTCCTTCAAGAAGGCTTCGACCGCAGTGCGCACGATGTCCATGCGCGTGGCCCCCGTTTCCTTGTCGACTTTGGTCGACATCGAACCTGACTGGTCGAACATCAAGTATAGGTCGAGCGGCACGGCTTCACCCTCGTAAACCTCACCGGCGCAACCCTCATGCACGCCCAGCTCCTGGCACCTACCGTCTTCGTCCAGACCACCCCACTGCTCACTCGACTTTCCCCCTTCCGACATGGATCCGGTCAGGCTCTCCTCATCGATGCCGGTTTCTATGGCGCTCGAGTGTCCATCGGCATCATCTGCATGGTCGTCGGAGCAACTCAGCGTGGAGCAAGCAAGCACGAGTCCCAGCGCGGCCCCCTGGGTGCTGGCGCTCGCCCGCCGCCAGGGACGCTTGAAAATGGCGCGGGTCAGAGAAGGAAATGAAACGCTGGTCGAGTCAATCAACATCAGGAAAGCCGCCTCGGGTGGTGTGTGCGGATTGAGGTGATCTCTCGACATGGTGCCGGCTCAACATTCGACACGGCGGTCGGCAGCTGACGCTTAACCAGTTGTTTTTATTAAACAATCAGACGTCGCTCCAGGACGACCCCGGTCGTCGTAAGTGCCTCAGGCAAATAGGTGAACCAAACGCAGGGCTCTGTGCCACCTTACTCGGAGCATGAAAGGCGCCCCGCTCTCCCGGCTTCGCGATGAAGATCGCAAGGTGGTCCCGCTCGACACGAGCGACGCCGCCATCGTGGCCGGGCTGCGACGTGGTGAACCGTGGGCCGCTAACGCCCTGTATGATCGCTACGCAGCGCCCATCGAACGCATGTTGCGCCGCACGCTCGGGTATGAGCGTCACGCCGACTTTGAAGACCTCCTGCATGAAGTGTTTGTTCAAGCTCTGAGCTCGGCAGCCCAACTCAATGACGCGGCGGCACTTTTGGCATGGCTTCGCACCATCACCACGCGCGTCGCCATCCGCACCATTCGTCGCCGTAAAGCGCGCAACTGGCTGCGCTTCCTTTCCCCGGAAGAAGTCCCTGAAATTGAGGTAAACGATCCTTCCCAAGAAGTGCGTCAGGCCTGCGGCTCGTTTTATTGCCTGGTGCGCAAACTGCCAGCGACAGAACAAGTCGTGTTCACGTTGCGTCATGTGGATGGGCTCGAGCTGGGGCAGCTGGCTGAGGCCTGCGCGATGTCACTTTCGACGACGAAACGTCGGTTGTTCAAGGCAGAAGCTCGATTTGTCGCCCTAGCGTCGAGCGATCCTGTGCTTTCATCGTGGGTGAAGGAGGACAGCAAGTGGTCGACATGAATGATCGACTCCGATCGCTCGGCGAGATGGTGCGCGAGCAAACCGAACGGGGACCAGCGACGGATCACACGTTGCACTCCGTCAGGAATCGCTTGCGGGTCGCGGCGTACGCGCCCCACAAGCGGGCAAGCGTGCTGGCTTACTCGACGTTCACAGCTGGCTTGGTAGCCGTTGCCCTGGCGCTCGTAGTTTTTTACAAAAATGGGTCACAACGCCCGCTCAGCGTAACGCTTGAATCACAAGAACCTCACTTGGTTGGCCGTTGGGTAGAGACCCAGGACGAGACCAAGCAGCTGCGCTTCTCGGACGGAACTTCGCTGGGACTTGGCCCTGAAACGGCGGTCAATGTTCGAGAGACGACTCAAACGGGCGGCACAATTGTGCTCGGGCAAGGTCGAGCGCGCGCTCAGATCGTTCATGTCAAAGACGCACGGTGGACTTTCATGGCGGGACCGTTCTCCGTGCGGGTGACAGGGACCGAGTTTGACTTGGGTTGGGACCCTGCGTCGGAGACCTTGGAGTTGGCGTTGCACCAAGGGTCGGTGGAGCTCACTGGACCCACCTTGGCTCAGCCGCGCAAGGTGCGCAAAGGTGAGTTCGTCCGCCTTCGACTTCACAAAGACGAGGTGCCTCGCCTGGTCCCCAGCGCCAGTGAACCGAGCGCACAGGGGACGGACAGCAATGAGACGGGCGAAAAGCAGAGTGTGGAGGCGCCGGCGCAGCTGGCTCGTGAGGACCAGGACTTAGCGCGGGCCAGCGTGCAAGACTTATGGGAGCTGAGCCAAAACGCGCGACTCTCGGGTAAACCCGCGCTGGCGCGCGACGCACTCTTGGCTTTGCGCGCGCATCACGGTACCCGAGGACAGACGGCATTTTTGCTCGGTAAGATTCATGCTGATCAATTGCAAAACCACAGAGAGGCGATCCGTTGGTTTCAGACTTACCTCAAGGAAGCTCCCGGGGGGTCTCTGAGCGAACAAACATGGGGGCGATTGATCGAACTTCAGGCGGGGTCCGAAGCGGGCCGCAAGGCCGCGCGCAGCTACCTCGAACGTTATCCAAACGGCTCGTACAAGACGCTGGCCGAGCGCTCGCTGCGCTGATCATCTTCCTTTTTGCAGGCCAGCTGCGGGCCGCGGACGCACCCCATGTGCTCGTGGTGTGTGAAACGACGGATGCAACGTGCAAGCGAGTCGAGGACGAGCTCGTCTTGGTTGGCCTGGAAGTGCACCTGCACCCGGGCGATCGTGAGACGGTCGACAGTGAGATGGATGCGCCGTGGGACGCGATCGTTCTCGTGGGTGATGACGGTCGCCACGTGATTTGGGCGCGGCATGGCCGTCCCGCCTCCGCTGTGGAGGCCGTCGAAGTTGCACCAAACGCGGAAGAATCCCGAGATTCTGTGGCGCTTCGATCAGCGGAACTTGTGCGTGCCGAACTGCTGCCTGAAAACAATCCGCCTCCTTCGAGCGAGGAGTCATCCCAGGGATCTGCTTTGGGTCCCCGCCCGGCTTTTGCGCTGACCACGGGTCCGGCGCTTCTCGCGAGCAGCTACGGTGGCGTGACGGTCGGGTGGACGGGGGATGTCAGCTATTGGTTCGAGCGATTTTCGTTGGGAGTCTTTGCTACTGGCGCTCTCGTTCCCACGCCGTGGAGACCCGCGGAGAAAGAATTGAACCAGCAGCAGCTGACCGCTGGCCTCGTGACGAAGGGCACACTGGTGCGGGCCCTCACCGATCGCTTTGATTTGATGCTGGCAGGGGGTGTGGGCGCGCGCACGCAGTGGCTATTGAGCCGCTCGGCCCCCGGTCCCATGGACGACCCGCAGTTTCGCGCGGTCGCAATGGCGCTCGCGCTCAAATTGGAGCTGGAGGCCGCCTATTCGTTCTCTCCTTGGTTTGCGCTGGGCGGCGCGCTCGGCGGCACCCTCGGCATTCCGCTGAGCTTTCCCGAGCCGAGCGACGACCTCAAGAAACCCGCGTCCGACGCGCTGAGACGTGCCGACGACCAAAAGCAGCCCGATGGACTCCTTCAGGCGAGCGTATTGGTCACGTTGCGCTTCTAGAGGACCACAAAGCCGCAACGCCCGTTGTGCTGGCGCTCAGTTTGAACTCACGGTGTGAGCTCAGGGGGAGGCTCGACGGGGCCAATGTCGAGATCTTCTTCCTCGTAGCCCGGGTCGATGCTCACGGCGGGGGCAACGGGCCTGCTGAGCCAGTCTTCTCCATACTTGGCAGCAAGAAAGCGTTCGCGATACAAGAAGTAGGCAGCGTCGCACACCCGCGCCGTAAAATAGGCGTTGAATCCAGCACCGACGACCCCACCCAAGATGGGCAGACTCTGCGCTAGTTTGGCCTTGGTGAGACGGATGCCCAGCGCCTTGGCGATGCGCTGCAGAAGCGCCACGAAGGCGTGTTTTTCCAGCTCGGTCCATACCTTCTGCTTGGCGACATCCTGACCGATGCGAATCAACTGAGCGAGGGCCAACGTCTTGCTTGCGTCGCTGGGACTGGACGCCAACCCCAGCACGTTCAAGGCAAACAGGCGCTCCTGTTGCGTGGACACGTCGAAGCCACAGTACGTGGCGTACTCACCGATGGCGCGCAGATTGAGCGTGACCAGGGCGGGGATATCCACCACCATGCCTGGCAAGCCCGCCACGCCGGCCGCGCCACCCTCGACTAAGGCAAGACCTTTGTACTTGGCCCCCAACCACCCAATCACGCGATCCAGATCTGCTAAATCGAGCTGCCGGATATCCTGACGCGTCTTGATCTCGCCGTGTCCCGCTTTGCGAAACTCATCGTGGATCGCGCCGGGACGTACGCTCAAGTGAGCCAGATCGTTGGCGACACCTACAATCCCGTGGACAGATCGTTCGATGACCCAGCCCACTCCTGGGGTCTTCAAGACCACGTTGCCGGTCGCATCCAGAGGTCGGTTGATGACCTGCATGGCTTTTCCCCAAAACCCCAGCTCAGGATGCTTCCAGGCTCTGATCTGGGCCATGGCTTGGATCTCGTAGTCAGATGGCATTGGGATTTTCCTGGGGGCTCGGGTGCTGCGTGAGGGACCGCGGGGCATCGTCGGAGCAGTGGGGGGTGCTCGTCAATGGTCGGCACGGCGCGAGTGGCCAGGCGGGGCTTGGCGCGACGGGCTCCGGCGAGCATGCGGGTCGACCCGCATGCTCACGCTCAGAATAGCCGCAGTTGTTTGCCCGCTGCGAGCGGCTCCACACACTCCGGACCTTCTACCCGAGTGGAGTTGCCATGCGTAGTGGCCTCATAAACAGTGAGTGGAGTGTGATGACTGTGCGCAGCGGCACGCGGGAGCAATGCCGAAAGTTGGGCGTCGGGGGCGAGCCAGGCCGCGTAATCATTGGCGGGGACGATGAGCGGCATGCGATCGTGGATCGGACTCACCAAATCCCCTGGCTCGGTAGTAAGAATAGCAAAGGACGGCACTCGTTCACCGGTCTCGCGATCGGTCCAGGTGGTATGGACGCCGCCAAAAGCAAACATGCTCGGCGCTGTGAAGACGAAGGAGCGCTTCTTTCCGGCGACTCCCGGGAACTCGCGCCAGCCCGTGGTGGGCACCAATCCCAGTTGGTACCCCGTGAAGAAAGGTTTTCCCTCCAGCTCTTCACTGCGCGCATTGAAACTGGTGGGGAGCGCCTTGAGCGGGCGCGACCAGGTGCTGGGAACGTACCACCAGCGGGCCATGACGATGCCTTGTGAAGTGACGATGGGCGCCTCATATCCGGCAGTCTGACACGGCGCGATGTTCCAACGCGGTGCAATACTGTTCAACGTCGCCAGGTGGAGCACCGGATCAAAGCCAAAACTCTCCGTCAGATCGAAGCTCTTGGTGAACTCGTGCCAATCCCCAGCGAGTGCATAGCGGCCGCACATCGCCCTCAGCGTACGGCGCACGAGGGCGCGCGACAATAAGAAACGGTTGCGAGGGGGACGCGGAGGACGCGCGCTTTGACTCTCTATTCTGCTAAAGCAATCAACTGCAAGTTGCTGAGCACAACCACCTCGACGGGGTCCGATTGGCTCACGATACGTCGCAACTCGGCAAAGTAGTTCCGCTGCAGGGCTTTGATCTTCTCCAAGTCGGCGTGAGCGACGCCAAACAGGTTGAAGGCGAATTCTCCCTCGGCCCCCGCCCTCAACTTCTGCGCGGCCACCTCGCTCCAGAACGCGCGCAACTCGCGCGAGCGCTGTGCGTCCTTTCGCGTATCCAGCGCCCCGGAGTGCACCAAGTCATAGCGGCGTTCAGAGCGTGTGATTTGTCCGCTCTGTACCAGCAAGTCCAAAAGGCGCTGTTCTTCGTTGACTGAGATCCCTAGCCGCCGTGCGATCCATCCGCGCTCGGCGCGGCGCTGCGCGCGGTAGGACTTGAGCTCCAAGACGCGCAGCACAGCGTGCGTCCACGGGTGCTCGTAAGCAAGCTCGCGCGCCAGAGTTAGCCTGTGCCACTCAGCACGCAGGCTCGGGAGTGCCTCAGGGTCAGCCAGCTCAGCGCACAGATCCACGACGCGCAACGTGGTGACCTGGACATAGCGGAGCAGTTCCTCCAGGCTTGGACTGACTTGTCCTTTGAGCCAGCGCCCCAGTGTAAAGCGACTACATCCGAGCTCCACGGACAACTCCGAAAGTGGTGCGCCTCCTCGCAAGCGTCGCATGAGCGCGGCCACGCCTGCATCGGTCTTGAGCTGTTTCGCGCGCAGTCCATCGAGTGGCTGTCGGGTGAACCGACGCAATGCACCCACCACGTCCACGCCACACACGAGAGCGCAAGCAAATGCTTTGCTGGCGCTCGGTTGTCGACGACCCGACTCCCAGTCGAAGACCACATCGCTTTGGTATCCAAGCTTGCGGCTCAGCGCACGCTGTGACAACTGCCCGCGCCAATGGCGCAGCAGCTCACGCTGGAGGGAAGCGTAGTCCATGTCGTCTATTATGCACCTGGACTGGACGATTTGACGAAATTGCGTGCATAATTGCCGTAGCGTCGAGCATGGCTCGCAGTGCAGGATAGTCCCATGAAGTTGCGCAAGGGGGTCTCTCTGGCTGTGGCTGGCTTTGCCGCGGCCACCTTTTCCGGATGCAGTCTGGGCGGGCAGACCGGGGAGGGAGATCCGGCGCCCCCGTGGTGTCAGGCGGAGCAGGCGGTATTGCTCAAGCTCTCCCAGGCGTCCCCCCAAGGCTACTCTGCCCAGGACGTTCTCGCCTACAGTTCTTCCTTCAAACAGTCTGCCGTCTGGCCCGCATCGACGGCGGAGCTTGACGGAGCCGCGCCCCATGAAGCGACCATTGAGTTCAGTTTGCAACCAGCCCATGACCAAGCGCGGTTCATTCGCCATGTGATGGATCGCGGAGCAAACGCCGATGAGCTCTGTGTCGATACGTTGGAGATTGATGTAAAGTTCTTGGTTCAAGTAAAAAGCAAAGTGGGGGGTTGGGATCACGCGGGAGAAGGAACGTTGATTTCAAGAGGGGCGCAGCTGGCGCTCCTCGTTGAGTACCTGCCGCTCGAAGGCGATCTTGGTCCGTATCAAGTGGACCTTCAAAGCCCGGATGAGGAGCTAGCCGGTCTGAAGGTTCACCTTCTCTTTTCTCCGTTTGGTCAGGCAGGGATGATTGAGTTGACGACGCTGGCCAGGTTCGTTCCTGACGACGGTCAGACCCTGCCTAGTTTGCCGCCACACGACCCCCAGCCGGATTCAAATAGTCCCCCTCCTCAAGTACCTACGGATGATCTGAGGCAGTCCGTTTCCTACCCGCTTGCCCACTACCCAGCACACAGCAGCTGCGGTGCGGACGAGTGGGGCACCTGGCAGCATGACCCAGCCATTACCGTTGATCTCAGTGCTCCCAACCTGCCTTTCTCAAGAACCGAATGGCAGCAGGCTTTCTCCTACGAGGTGCCTTTCGTATGGAAAAATGGCGACAGCACTCAACTCAAGACCAGCGCTACGTTGGAAAGCATGGCCTGCCTTGAGGCATCTTGTGGGTACTGCGGCTGGGACTCCTTGGAGAGCTTTCCCGCTTTGGTGTCGCCCCTGGGGTTGTCGCTCCGTACTCTGGACGGCGGCTTGGATGGGCAATACATGGCCCGCTCGCGCGTGGAGTTGGCTGAGGCCCCGGGCAAGCTGCATGCGCTGACGACTTCGTGCTCGCTGAGCCAGCTCACCCAAGCGGAGCTCTTGCCGCGGAGCGGGCTTTGGGGCCAGCTTTCGCCCGACGGCTCGGCTTATTTCGAATGCGAGCTGGCGTTCGACCTAGCGACTGCTGAGCCGCATGGGATCGTCGCGTTGCGCCCGTATCTGCCTGGTTCCATCGCAGGTGAGCGCACTAGGGGACAATGGTGAGCGCGGAGGTACCCGACACATGAAAACGGCCGCGCAGCGAGGAAGGAGACAGAAGTGCTGCGCTCTTGTACGCTTGGGCGGTGCGCTTTTCTTCTTTGCTTTGGGGTGTTGGGCTCGGGTGTTGGTCTTCATCGGCTTGGGGCAGTGACGTTGCTGTCGGAGCGCCGTCGGCGCACATGACTGTGTCGCACATCGAGGGGGGAGAACATTCGACAAGTGTGTCCGCGATTCCCAGCAGGCACTTCTTGTTGGCGGATGAAGTGGGACAACGCCCGGTGGCTTCCATCGTTACCTTGCGCGGGTCGACGATGGTCGGTGGGGTCAGGCGTCCGTTCTTGATCTGGGCGACGCGCAGTGACCACGCTGTGGAGCAGCGCAGCGCTTGTATTGAGGAATGGAACGCGGTCCAAGTGTTCCTGGGCGGGGATCCCGCGTCGGCACAAGGCGCGCCCTGGGCCGCTGAAGATGCAGAACTTTCGCTGTGTTTTGTGGCCGGCGAGCCGCACTTCAAGCTGCGAGCGCAACCGGAGTTGGATGAATTTCGCTGGGGTGAGCTCAGCTGGTCCGGTGGAGCGCTTTACGACGTTCTGGATCCAGAGCCGGTGGTGCTCGACGACCGCGGGCACCTGCCGCTTTCGCTCTTGCCGCCCGTCTTGCGTCCGTTGACGCTTGACTATGGCTCGAGCGGCCCACCCCCCAGCGGGTACGTCTACAAGGAGAAGCGGCTGTGGGGGATCGCGCTTGGCGGTGCGGCGCTGTTCACGCTGAGCTACACCATTCCGCTCATTTCGGCGGCTGCGTCCGACTCCAGCAACACCGGCAGCTGGGCCATTCCGATCGCGGGGCCCCTTTTGGTGTGGGGTGAGTTTCTCA
>JACZCW010147204.1_pt1 | contig 10692 bp, 6 predicted proteins | sample 8641861 | NCBI WGS metagenome assembly JACZCW01 (sample SAMN15324607, study PRJNA640507) | soil metagenome | isolation source: intercropping sugarcane | place: China: Luxin town, Laibin City, Guangxi Province | collected 2019-07-25 | depth 10cm m | reverse complement strand
GGCGCGCCCATGACCAGCGCACCACCCGAGGTTTCAGCGCGCTGAAGCTGAGGCCACATAGGCACGCAGTACCTGCGCCCATGTCCGCATGTGCGGCGAGGCACTGTCCACGAGCCAGCTCGGATCGTGGAATGGATCGGACGGTGCGCGATCGACCGTGGGGTCGAGGATCAGGTAAGCCTCCACTTGCTCCAGAAACTCGGCCGGCAAGGTCCACTCACCGCGTTGCCAAAGCGGCCAACGATGCGCAACCTCGGAAAAATTCCGCCGATCGAGCGCGTCCAGCAGCGAGACCTGCTCCGCAAGCACTTCTCCTTGCAACCCCTGCTGGACGGTGCGGCTGAGTACCGCTTGCCACCAAGCACTCTGGTGCACATGCCGATACGGCGCAATCGCCTCGAAGGCGCGCCAAACCGTGGTGAGCCAGCGCCGACGCTGCTCGGTGGTGAGCGCCCCATGGGCAGCATCAAGCTGCGCGTCCACAGCTAAAAAATCCCGCATGACGGACACGTTGACACCTTGCGGCAATTGGGTCGGGGGCTCTAGAAACGCCCGCAGGATCCAATCGGCTTGCTCGCGCCGAGCGAACAGGTGCGGGTCGCGCAGGTCGGTCAGCGCGCGCTCTGGGTAGCGGTCAAGCGAGCTCGGTCGCACGAATTCCAGGAATGGAACCGGGTTTCGGCTGAAACCAAACAGCAAGTCGCTGCGCCGACGAAAAAACCTCGACTCTTCGGCGCGCGTGTCGAGCAGGGGGAAGCGGTCGGTATTGGGCTCCTGATCTTGAAGAAACGGATGCAAGAGCTGGCGATTTGCCGCGAACAGGGCGTCGAGTTGCGCGAGTCGGTCGATGCCAAGCGTTGCGAGCTGACGCACCATGAGCGGCCATTGAAACACATCCGCCGAGAGCGGAGGCGCCTGGCTGGACGGGAAACACAGGATCAACCAATCAGCAGGTCCAATTTGGTAGATGACGTAGTCAGCAAAAGCGCGATCGACCGCCGAAAGTACGCTGACCACAAGCTCGTCGCTCAATTCGTAGCCCTGGATCCATTGAGCAAACACCCCACCTTGCGCAAGGGGGCGGGTTATTTCCGCGTAGAATTCGAGCGTAAACAGGCTCGCCACGCCGCTCACCCAGGGATTGGTGGGCTCGGAAATGATGATGTCATAGTGGGCGCGACGGTAGGCAAAGAAAGCCTTGGCGTCGTCGTAATGAATGTGACTGCGTGGGTCGTCGTAGGCGCGCGCGTTCTCGGGATAAAAATAGCGCGACCCTGCGACCATTTCTGGCTCGATCTCCACAGTGTCGAGACGGGAGAGCGCGGGTGATGCGAGCAGCGTGTGGATGGACATGCCCGATCCGAAGCCGATCATCGCCACGTTGCGCGCGTGGGGATGGATTGCCAGCGGTAAAGCGCCCAGCAAAAATTGATTGGGTTCGTCCCCCGATAGGCGCGGGCCAGTTGCTCGCGATGACGGATGGGGCGCATGGCGCAGGACCACGACTGAGGCATCGGGTTTGCCGTTGGTGTAGATCACTCGCTCCTGAAATCTACGGTTGGTCTCGACGACTGCAACGGTCGCGGTGCGCCCATCTACGAACGACAAAATTTCGTTTTGCGTCGGTTGACGTGCGCGCCCCAACCGAAACGTAGAGGCCGTGAGCACTGCTGGATCGAGGCTGAAGACCAGGCCAAAAGAGACCAGGAGCCCAACCCCGAGCACGCCAATCCAGGCGAGGCGACTGCCCATGCGTTGTCGCGCCGCGACGGCCAGCACGACGCCGAGCAACAAATCCACGCCGGCACCAAAGAACAGCGCCCATTTCAGGCCGATCCACGGCAACAGGACCAACCCTCCACTCGCTGCTCCACAGATCGCCCCCAGGGTGTTTGCCCCGTAGATGCGCCCGACGACGCGCTCACCTCCCCCGGCCCGCAACCACACGTGGGTGAGCAACGGCAACGTCATGCCAGCACAAAAAGTTGCCGGCAACATGATCAGGAGTGAGCACAAGTAGCGTCCCCCATTGAACGCATACCATCTGACGAGCGTGGGGTGCTCAGCGTCGATGATGAAAGCCAGAAGCTCAGCCACCGATCCGTAGAACGGGAGAGTGGCAACGGCGCAGAAACCCATGACCACTTGCACGACCGCCAGAACCAGCACAGGTTCACGAAATTGGTCGAGTCGACCTTTGATCCAACGCCCGCCCAGCGCAAGGCCCAGAATAAACGCCGACAACATGATCTCGAAGGAGTGCGTCGCGCTACCGATGATCATGGACAAGAGGCGGATCCAGCCCACCTCGTAAATGAACGAGGAAAACCCCGTACCAAACGCTACCCACAGCAGCAGGCCCCCTCGGTCTTGCGGCGCACCGGCATTCCCAGGGACCTCGTGGGCCAGTGCAGGCCGAGTTGAAGGGCGCGCACCAACGCACACTGCGAAGATCAACAAGTTGAGAGTCGCAGCCACGCGTAGTGCGCCCGGCAGACCCCACGTGCCCACCAAGACAAACCCACACAAGAGCGCCCCCAGCGCGGCGCCCAGACTATTGGAGAAATAGAGCCCGCTGAGGATCTCACCGGATCGTTCCGGCTCAGTCCGCAGGATCCCCACACTCATCAATGGAAAAGTCATCCCCAGAAGCACGCACGGAGGCAGGATGAGCACACCGCAAAGCACCCAGCGCACTGTCAGGACCGAGCTACCTTCACCCAAGCGGGGCAACAGCGTGTCGTAGGCGAAGCGGAGCGTGGCATCGAACAGCCACGGAAACGAGAGCGCGAAGATCCCCAGCAGCCCCTCGATGACGCCGTAGACCAAGATCGGCGAGCGTATTTTGGGCGTGACCCGGCTGGCGAGCAGCGCACCCACCGACATCCCACCCATGAACAAAGCTAGGACCAGGACTTGCGCCACGGCCGCACTCCCGAGGATTTGACGGACGTAGCGTGACCAAATCGTCTCGTAGATGAGACCACTGCATCCCGACAAAAAGAAGAGCGTCAGCAGGCTGGCGCGTCCAGCCAGCCAGCGGGTGAGCACCTTCATGCTCTTCGCTCTGCTAGACGCACGGGCAACTTGCTGTCAGGGCCCATGGTCACGTTGCGCCGCACTGGACGCGGTGGTCGCGCGTCCAGCAGCGTGAGCTCGAAGTGCGACAGCAAGGTCGCCAAGGCAATCTTCATCTCGAACACGGCAAACGCGGCGCCAATGCAACGCCTATTACCGCCGCCAAACGGGCAATACTCCCACGGTTTGAAGGAGCGCTCCAAGAAGCGTTCCGGCCGAAAACGCATGGGCTCGGGATAAAGTTCCGGATTCTCATGCAGCAAGCAAATCGCTACCGCCACCTGGTCGCCGGGCTCGACAGGTTGAGCCCCCCACGTGAACCCTTGCACGACAGAGCGAGATATGTCTGCAACGATGGGGTGCAGTCGCAGCCCTTCGCTGCAAACGGCACCCAAATAGGGCAAGCGGACGAGCGCGTCGAAGTCCGCCACGTCTATTGTGGCCAATTCTTGTCGCAACTTGCTCAGAGCAGATGGGTCACGCAGCAAATGGTCCACGGTCCAAGATAGCGCAATCGCCGACGTTTCATGGCCCGCCATGATCATGGTGACCAATTCATCGCGCAGTTGCTCTTCATGCATCGACGAGCCGTCTTCGTACTTTGCGTCAAGCATGAGACTAAGGATGTCCTCGCCACGCTGACCACTCTGTCGACGCCCTTCGATCAGACGCAAGAGCCGCGCGTCCAGCGCCTTGCGCGCGCGTAGGAAGCGGTCCCACGGCGAAAGACCGAAGAACTTTGCGCGGAGGATGGGAAAGAACATGAGCGGAACCGTGAAGCAATGCACCGCCTCGAGCACCAGCTGTTCGACCTCAGCGTGCTCCTGCTCGGTTAAGCCAAATACGGCTTCCAGAATTGCGTCCAGTGAAATGCGCGGCATAAGTTCGGTGATAGAAACGCGCCTCTGGCTCATCACCGCTCGGCTGCGAAGCAGCGTTGCCTGTGCGATCACTTGCCCATAGGCGCGCATGCGCTCGCCATGAAACGGCGGCATGAGCAGAGCACGATCGCGGCGATGAACATCGCCGCCCAGCAGCAAGATGGAGCGCGACCCCAAGAGCGGCTCGAGAACGCGCGGCCCTACTGGATCGCCAAACTGCTCCGCCGGCGCCGTGTAAATCTGCCGCGCCAGGTCCGGATCACCCGTGCCCCAAAAGTCCCCCATCATCAACCGAGCACTGAAGGGCCGCTGACCCGTCGCTTGCAAGCGATGGTAAAAACCAAGCGTGTCCAAGGCGTACCGCACGTCGTTCAAGGCTCGGCTGAACACTGAACTCCCGGACTGCTCTGAAAAACTGGGCTGCACCAGCGCTTCTGTCATAGGCAACCAAGTATCGCGGAGCCTGCAGCGCGAGTCACACGCAAAAACGCCCGAAATCCACGAAGGACCTCGGGCGTCGCAGGAAGGAGACGGGGCGTCTCCCCATAGTCCACGACTCAGTAGCGGTACTGGTCAGGCTTGAAGGGACCGTGGACCGATACGCCCAAATAGTCGGCCTGCTTCTGCGTCAATTGCTCGAGACGAGCATTCAACTTAGGCAGATGCAGAGCTGCGACCTTCTCATCCAACTTCTTGGGCAGGATGTGCACGCCGAGCGGGATCTTGTCGTTGAAAAGAGCGATCTGGGCGAGCACCTGGTTGCTGAAGCTGTTGGACATCACGAAGCTGGGGTGTCCGGTGGCACAACCCAAGTTTACCAACCGACCACGGGCCAAAACGGTGATGCGCTTTCCATCCGGGTAGATGAAGTGATCGACCTGAGGCTTGATCTCTTCCTCGCGAATGTCCGCGCGCTTCTCCAAATAAGCGATGTCGATCTCGCTATCGAAGTGTCCAATGTTGCACACGATGGCTTCGTTCTTCATCACATCCAAGTGCTTGGCTTGAATTACGTCGCAACAACCGGTCGCCGTAACGAAGATATCGGCCACGGGTGCGGCCTCATCCATGCGCACCACTTCATAGCCTTCCATGGCTGCCTGCAGCGCACAGATGGGGTCGATTTCCGTGATGAGCACGCGCGCGCCGAGTCCGCGCATCGCTTGAGCGCAACCCTTGCCCACGTCGCCGTAGCCAGCCACCACGCACACCTTGCCCGCAAACATCACGTCGGTCGCGCGCTTGATGCCGTCCGTGAGTGATTCGCGGCAACCATACAGATTGTCAAACTTGCTCTTGGTGACGGAGTCATTGACGTTCATGGCCGGGCACTTGAGCTTGTTCGCACGGAACATCTCGTACAGGCGGTGCACGCCCGTCGTCGTCTCTTCACTCAAACCGCGGATGGGATCGCTACCCTCGAAGAGCTGCGGATGCTTCTGATGGATCCAGATGGTGAGATCACCACCATCGTCGAGGATCATGTTGGGGCCCTTGCCACCTTTGAACGCGTAGACCTGCCGCTCCAGACACCACTCATATTCGGGCTCTGTCTCGCCTTTCCAGGCAAAGACAGGCACACCGGTGACCGCAATCGCTGCGGCCGCGTGATCTTGCGTCGAGAAGATATTGCACGACGTCCACGTCACCTCTGCACCCAGGGCCGTGAGCGTCTCGATGAGCACAGCCGTCTGAATGGTCATGTGCAGGCAGCCCGCAATGCGAGCGCCCTTGAGCGGCTGCTGTGCGCCGTATTCCTTGCGAAGCGCCATGAGGCCGGGCATCTCCGTTTCGGCAATTTGGATTTCCTTGCGGCCCCACGCGGCCAGCTCGATATTGGCGACTCGATAATTCTCGCCTTGCTGGGTGGGCACCTTGGTCTGAAGCTGTTGATTCATGTGTCTGGATTCCTAAAAAAGAGCGTGTGCCAAAAACGGTGACGGAACCGGACTGCATCCGGTTTCGGCCTGGGGATATACATATCTCAAGCCCAGAAGCCACCCCCACCCGGTCGGGCCCATCCCAAAACCTGCGAGCGATTTCCGCCCCCGTAGTCAGCCATGGGCAGGTGACGGCCGCCAGACAAAAGCGATCTGGGTCTGGGCTGGCGCCGCCATCGCCGGCACGGCACTACTTTTTGCCTATGCTCTGTGCCTCGTCCGCAACAATCTAGCGGGTCCATCAAAGCGCGTTACTATCGACTCGCCCATGGATCTGCACAGCAAATTCGATCAGGCCTACTACGATCGATTCTACCTCTCTCCTAAAACCCGTGTCGTCAGCGCCGACGAACACGCGCACCTCGCCCGTTTTGTCTTTGAGTTTGCCAAATACAATGGCATTGAAATCGAAAGTGTCCTCGACGTCGGTGCGGGCATTGGTCTCTGGAAACGTTGGATCGAAAAACACGCCAAGAAGACCAAATACTTGGGAACTGAAGTGAGCAAGGTGATGTGTGACGAGCACGGCTTTGTTCAACGCGACATCGCGCGCTGGAGGGATCGCGAACAACACGATCTCATCATCTGCCAAGGGGTACTCCAATACCTACCCGACCCCGATGTTGCGCCCGCCGTGGCCAACCTGGCCGCCATGTCGCGCGGGCTGTTGTACGCTGAAATCACCACGCGACTCGACTTGCGTGAGCGCACCGATGAAGAGCGCACCGACAACAACATCTTCATACGCAACGGCTCATATTACCGCGGCATCCTGCTCAAGCACTTTCACCCCGTCGGCTGTGGCCTGTGGTGGACCAAGGAGCTGCCTCCGCCCTTCTTCGAGCTCGAAATGCTCGCCCCCTCAAAGTAGCCCGGTGTCATTTTGAACCAGGTTCGAGCTCACGGATGGCAGGGCGCGGTGTTCGTCCAGGGGTCGCGATGGCTCGATCAGCTCCTTCAGTTGCGTCTGTGGGTGGCGGTGTGCGTCGGAGCACTCGCCAAGTTTTGCCAGCTGCTCGTGTGCCCCACGCACGCGCCCTGGTTTTCGCCCACGCTCCGCATCGTCATGGCTGCTACGCTGGTGATTTATCATCTCGATCTCAAGCTCGATCCGCCACCTGACGTGACCGCAGAGGTGCGACACATCAATGGCTACATCCTGAGCGGCGCGGGGCTCTGGCTGGTGTATGAAATCTCGACCGCCCCTGGCCACGTGCCTTGGCTCGTCTTGGCCGGCATCGTGCCGTGTGTGCTCTACGCGGTGCGTTGGGACCTGTGGGGCGGTGTTCTCCAACTCAAAGCCGTGCCCTGGCTCAAGGCACCCTTTGTGGGCGCAGCGGTGAGTCTTGCCGTCGCGTCTGTGCCGGCCCTCACCCATAGAGCCGCCGCGAGTCTGGTTGCTTCGCCCCGCTCTTGGTTGGTCGTGTTCAGCTTGATGTGCTTTTGCGCGGCCAACGCCAACCTTTTTGACCTACCCGATGAAAATTTGGACCGCGCGGCTCACGTCCCGACCATTCCCGTGGTCTTGGGCCACCACGCGGCCCGCGGGATGGGAGCGGTGTGGACGGCTCTAGGTATGGTGTGCTCCGTGTTCACTTCCCACGGTGCCCGCTTGGGGCTGCTGGGTCTCGGTGGGGCACTTTTGCTCGCGCATGCCCTCGTCCGTCCCTCCACCAAGAAGGCCAGCCTCGCGTTGTGGGTCGACAGCTGTCTGATGCTCCCGCTGATCATAAGAACAATCCAGTCCTGAACTGGCAGGCTTGCATTGCTCGGGTTCGCAGCCCAATGTCGCGCCGACATGACGTCCCGCGATGCCCCTCCCCCTTCCTCCGCCGGCCACCTGCGCAACTTCATTCCAGGGCTCTATCAGAGCCATTTGTTCAAAGCTCATCCTTGGCACGGGGTGCACATCGGCCATGACTACCCATTTCGCGTCAGCTGCTTCATCGAGGTCGTACCCACCGACACCGTCAAGTATGAGCTGGACAAGAACTCGGGCCTGCTCATGGTGGATCGCCCGCAGACGTACTCCAACACTTGCCCTTTTCCCTATGGGCTAGTGCCACAAACACTTTGCGACCAGCGGGTAGCACAGCGCTGCATGGAAGTGACGGGGCGCACGGGGATTGTAGGAGACGGCGATCCTATCGATGTCTGTGTCGTCTCGGAGCGACCCATTCCTCACGGTAACATTTTGCTCACCGCGCGCATCATCGGCGGTCTTCGCATGATTGACCACAATGAGGCCGACGACAAGCTCATTGGCGTGATGAAGAACGATCCTGCGTTTGGCGCGTGGCGCGACATCAACGATTGCCCGCACGCCTTCGTGGAGCGCCTCAAGCACTATTTCATCACGTACAAGCAGCAACCTGGCAAAACCAGCCCCTGCGAGATTGCTGAGGTCTACGGAGCAGAAGAGGCCTACCGCATGGTGGAGCTCGCCCATGAGGACTACAAGGACGCCTACAGCCCCCAACACGGCGCGCTGTCTCGGGCCATCGAATCGGACTTCCCCGGGGAAGTTTGAGCGTCAGCGATCAAGCATCCAATAGCCCATTTCCCTTCATTCCCCGGCTCGCGCTGTGGGGAGAGGAGGTGCTGGTTCCGGACGCTGAGCGCCCCTGTCGCGCCGGGCTTGCACGGTTGACCTTCGACTACGAAGGCCAGCTGTGTCTGCCCCTACGGCAAGAGCAGCAAGTGGCTGAAACTCAGCCCCAGCGACATCTGTCCGACGAGCGGCGCGCCGAACGCATCTTGGAGAGCCTAGGCGCTTGTGATCTCTCGCAGCTCGACGGTGTGCTCCCCGACTACCACAGCACAGCCAACTACTTCATCGCGCTCGAGTCGGACGTCCACGTGGGAGCGTCGTTCTCCGCACACGCCATCCGCGAGCTCTGCCGGTTGGGATTTGTGGTCGAGGTTTTGCCTGGTTATCCGTTCTTGGTGGCGCCAAGCGAATCACCGCTCTTGGCCAGCCTGGAGACGGATGACAAGCTGGACTGGTTTGACATAGAGCTGGGCGTGGAAATCAATGGTGAATCCTACACCTTGGTCCCTGGCCTTTTAGAATTGCTGCGCGCGGCCGGCGATCCTTTGGATTTTCGTCGTTTGGCGCAGGCGCCCGGTAAATTTCGCGCGGTGGCGCTCGGGGACGGTCGGTACGCAGCGCTGCCGTGGGAGCGCCTTAAGCAGATGCTGATCGTGCTGTCGGAGGTGTGCAATAGCTATGATACTCGCGCCGCCCGTCTGCGCCTGCCCATCCCGCGCATGCTCGATCTGTGTAAGATCGACGACGCCTTTTCGACGACCGAGCAGAAGCTCAAATGGAGCAGTGACACGGATTGGCTGGCCCGTGCCCGTGCACTGGCTGCCGGCCCGTTGCACACGCCAGCACCCGCAGCGCTGCGCGCGACGCTGCGCCCTTACCAAACCGAAGGGCTGCGCTGGCTGGAACACAAGCGCGACGCAGGCGTGGGCGCCATTTTGGCCGACGACATGGGCCTCGGCAAGACCTTGCAAACCATTGCGCTCTTGGCCCGCGAGAAGGACTGCCGCCGTATGGACCTGCCGTCCTTGATCGTGGCGCCCAAGAGCCTGTTGTCCAATTGGGAACGCGAACTGCAAAAGTTTGCTCCGCAAATTCGCTGTTTGGTGTACGCCGGCACCAAACGACACAACATGCTGGCTGAATTCCACCGCGTTGAAGTCATCATCACCAGCTACCCTGTGTTGATCCGCGATCTACAGCCCCTGACCGATCGTGAGTTTCACTACGTGGTGATCGATGAGGCGCAAACCATCAAAAATCCGCAAAGCCAGGCCAGCACGGCGGTCCGTTCGCTCTCTGCCCGGCATCGGCTCGCGCTCAGCGGAACGCCCGTAGAAAATCACCTGAGTGAACTCTGGGCACTGTTTGAATTTACGCATCCCGGGCTCTTGGGACGTTACCACGAATACAGAAAGCACTTTCGCGATCCTATCGAACGCATGGGCGACGAAGGACGTCTGATGGCGCTGCGCGAGCGCATCGCCCCGTTCATTCTGCGCCGCGTCAAGGAAAGCGTCGCTCAGGATCTCCCACCCAAGACGGAACTCATCCGCGCGGTCGAGCTGAACGGCGCACAACGCGATCTCTACGAGAGCATCCGGCTGAGCGGGGATCGAGCCGTGCGCCAGGCTATCGCCCAAGGTGGGCTCAACGCCTCACGGGTGACCATTTTGAGCGCACTGCTCAAGCTCCGCCAAGTTTGCGCTGACCCACGTCTCATCCGGCTCAATGCCCCAGCGTCAACAGTTTCGTCGGCCAAATACGACCTCTTCTTCGAGCTGGTCGAAGCCCAGCTCCACGGTGGACGACGCATCTTGGTTTTCTCTCAATTCGCCCAGATGCTCGCATTGCTCAGCAAGGGACTTGAGGAGCGAGGGATCAAGCACTTGGTGCTCACGGGCGGAAGTCCCCACCGACAACAGCTGGTGGACCGTTTTGAAAGCGGCAAGGCCGATGTCTTTTTGATCAGCCTCAAGGCCGGTGGCACGGGGCTGAATCTCGTCTCCGCGGACACCGTCATCCACTATGATCCATGGTGGAACTCCGCCGCGCAAGCACAAGCCACCGATCGCGCCTACCGCATTGGACAAAAGCGCCCTGTCTTCGTCTACAATCTGATCGTCGCGTCCAGCGTGGAGGACCGCATGTTGACTCTGCAAGAGCGCAAGCAGCGTCTAGCCAGCCAAGTGCTCGGCCAGGCTCCCGCGGGGACGACGCTCTCTTTGCACGATTTGGATGAACT
>JACZCW010108878.1_pt1 | contig 10700 bp, 11 predicted proteins | sample 8641861 | NCBI WGS metagenome assembly JACZCW01 (sample SAMN15324607, study PRJNA640507) | soil metagenome | isolation source: intercropping sugarcane | place: China: Luxin town, Laibin City, Guangxi Province | collected 2019-07-25 | depth 10cm m | reverse complement strand
GGAAGGGTGGCCGAGCGGTTTAAGGCAGTAGTCTTGAAAACTACCGTGGGTTAACGCCCACCGTGGGTTCGAATCCCACCCCTTCCGCCAATCAATGATCTCGCGCCGGATCAGGCGATACGAGAAATGCCGAAAAGCCGTGAATCTCAGGGTTTCTGATTCTCACAGCGTCTCTCAAGCTCTCGGTATGTCTCAACGAAGTGTGGGTACTTTTGAGGGTATCTGCACTGTTGGCTACGCGAGATACCCCAAAGATGCTGACTTACAGCCAGATTTTCAGGGAAACCGACAGAAGATCATCTCGACCAGCTGCGCCAGCGGGGTGCGGCCCCAAATGTCGGAGGGTAGCGGGGAACTTGTATAAGGGAGCAACAGAGTAGGGTTTACGTTAAATGTATGGCCGTTCGGCTTTTTTCTTTGCTTGCAAACGATTAACGGATTAGTTAATCATTGACCTCAATGCAAACAGACCGGATTTTTGATGCACTTGCGTCGCGGCCCCGAAGACAGATCCTCGCGTATCTGTCCAAGACCGAGCTGACGACCTTGGAACTTGCCGAGCGGTTCAGCATTAGCTCGCCGGCGATTTCCAGGCACCTTTCAGTGCTGGAGGCGGCGGGGCTAGTGCAGAGCGAGCGGCGCGGCCAGCTCGTGTTCTACAAGCTCACACCGGATAACTTGGTCAATACCCTGACAGGATTTGCCATGGAGGTTTGTCCAGTGGGCGGTCCACTGAGGCGCGAGTCCAGACGCCTCGCACGGAGTCGTGCCAAGTCCTGACACTTCGGAGAAGTGATGAACCCATTGCCACAGAGTCTTGCTATGCATCGCGTGCGGGCCACCGACCTGGCGACGGTCACCGAGGGCGAAGTGCGCTGGTCGCCCGGCAAGTCGATCTGGTTCATCGGGATGACACTGGTGGCAGTGTTCGGCGGTGTGCTGCTGTTTTCGTGGAGCGCATTTGCGTTGTTCATCGTCTCGACAGGCGTGGTCCTGCTCTTAGGGCATTCGCTGGGAAGCCATCGCAAGCTGATACACAACAGTTTCCAGTGTCCGCGGTGGCTTGAGCGCGTCCTCGTATACCTCGGAGTGCAGGTGGGTCTTGCCGGGCCTTTGGGACTGTTGCGGCAGCATGAGCTGCGGGACTACGCGCAACGTCTGCCGGACTGCCATCCCTATCTGCGACACGGCAGAAGTCCATACCTTGACGCCTGGTGGCAGTTGAATTGCGACCTTCAGCTGATCAATGCACCAGAAATCCAGATTGAGCCGCGTATTGCGAACGACGTGTTCTATCGCTTCCTGGAACGGACCTGGATGTGGCAGCAGCTTCCTGTGGCCGTGTTGTTCTACCTGTGGGGTGGCTGGAGTTTCGTCGTATTCGGCGTATGCGCCCGAGTGTCAACGGGAGTCTTCGGTCACTGGCTGATTGGCTATTTCGCCCACAACCATGGGGAAATGCATCATGAGGTTCGTGGTGCCGCGGTTCAGGGGCGCAATATCCGCTGGACTTCGCTACTGACCATGGGTGAGAGCTGGCACAACAATCATCATGCCTTTCCCGGGTCGGCGCGGCTCGGACTGCATCGAGGCCAATGGGATCCGGGCTGGTGGGTTCTCACCGCGTTGCAGCGGCTTGGATTGGTGTGGGCGCTGCGGTTGCCAGCGCATCTTGAGCCGCGTCCTGAGCTGGTTCGACTTGACGCAATACCTTCCTCGTCGAATCTGCAACTGCGCCGTCTCCTGACGCTGCTGTGTTCGTCTGGCGCTCCCGACGATATTGAGATCGTGTGGCCCGGTAGGCGGGTGGGGTCTGCCAGTTTGCGCTGGATGCTGAGCAATACGACACGGACCACCCTTGAACCGTCTTCCTCGAGGCTTCTGCTGCGTTCGGGCGGGCAGGAATTGCTGGTCGGTGTGCCAGCGCTGTGCGTTGCGATCGCACATCATCGTGGGGTATGGGTTCGCTCACTGATGCTGCTGTGCGCGCCGTTGGCAGCAGGGCTTGAATGCGCCCGAGACTGCTACCCTACCACGGCGGTCTGACGCGGGCAGAACCCACATGCGCATTGCCGTCGTTGGCGGAGGCGTAGCCGGACTCGCGACCGCCACGCTCCTGGCGCGCAGCGACCATGAGGTCATCCTTCTTGAACGGCAGGCTGCAATGCCCGGCGCAGGCGGCGGCCTGTTGTTGCAGCCCCGTGGGTTGGAAGTCCTCAAGAAGCTGGATGTATTGGACGAGGCGCAGCAGTGGGGATCAATGATATCCCAGCTCGTCCGCCAGCACGTCTCAGGTGAGGTGACTGCGAACCTCCGCTATGAGGAGTTCCGGCCGGGCAGCTACGCCCTTGGGATTTCACGAGGTGCGCTGACTTCATTGCTGGTCCGAAGCGCAAAGGCCAGCGGTGTGGGGATCGTGTCTGGATGCGCCGTCACCGCCATCCGGGAGGAATCGTCTGCGGTGGTACTGGGCACAGCTGACGCAACAGATCACGGGAACTTTGCCGTCGTCGTCGTCGCTGATGGCATGCGGTCGACGTTGCGGGATTGCCTCAACCTTCGCCATGAAATCTCCGCTTGCAAATGGGGTGCGTTGTCCGTGACTGCACCCCGCCCTGCATCTATTGCGGGTGACGTTGTCCAGCAGCAGTTCCGGCGTGGAGTTGATGTGATCGGTCTGCTGCCGAGCGGCCTGGATGGGCACGGACGCCAGTGCGTGACCTGGTTTCAGAACATGCCCGTGGCGCAGTTCGATGGGCCGAATCGCGTGCCGTTCACAAGCTGGCGCGACCAGGCGCTGTCAGTCAGTCCGAAGTCCCAGGATCTGCTCATTTCATTGCCCGGTTTCGAGGCGATGCAGTTCTCGCGCTACGTGACGGTTTCGATGCCGCGCTGGTATACGGGGCGCTGTGTCGTGATTGGAGACGCAGCGCATGCGCTTGATCCGCTACTCGGTATGGGTGCGAACATGGCATTGGTGGATGCGGAGACGTTGGCAGGAGAACTCGCTGTAGCCTCTGAAGGTGGGCTCGCGTCCGCGCTGCACCTATTTCAGTCTCGCAGGAACTCCCAGATCACTCGCTACCAGCGTGCAGGTGCGATGATGTCTTCCCTGTTGCACGCGGACCACCCCCTGTCCGGCGTTTGGCCGGACATGGCCTTCCGCGCCGCGCTGTGGGCGCCGGCAGGACGCCGGAGAGTCATGGCGGCGATTTTCGGCGAGTGGACGTGAGAGGCTCCCACGTCTTCTGAGCGCCGTGCGAATCTGCCCGGCTAACGCAGGTCCACCCCCAGCTTCATCCACAGCGTCCGACCCGGCTCGTTCACCCGCGTCGACTGCGTGTAGCCCGCCAGCATCGCTCCGCCCCGCGACAGATGCTCGGCATAGTTACGATCAAGCAGGTTGTCGATGCCCGCGGACAGCAGCATGCCGTGCGGCAGCTGCACCGCGGCGTTGAGCGAGACCACCGTGAAGCTGGCCGAGGGGCCGATGTCCTGACCGACCACGTTGCCGGCGCCGATGGCAACGCGCACCTGCCGAGCGGCATGGCGTACCAGCAGGCCGCCATGCCAGCGGCCATGACTCAACTCTGCTCCCACGCGCGCTTCCAGTGGCGGCATCTGCGCCAGCGCGCCACCGTCGGTGCGGTTGTGGCCCCGAGTCCAGGCCAGCGTGCCGGTGAGTTGCACATGCTCGTTCAGCTGCCAGGCTGCATCGGCCTCGGCGCCGAGCGTGGACGCATCGACGCTGCGCGACACGTTGGCCATGCGCATGCCCTTCATGTAGTCGGACTGGATCAGGATGTAGTCGTCGATGCGGTTGGCAAATGCCGAAAGGGACAGCGCCAGCGCGCCCGTGTCGTGCACCACGCCGGCGTCAAGCTGCGTGGTGCGCTCGGGCCGCGTCTGGAATGCACTCGTCGAGGTAGTGGATTCGCGGCCCGTGCCGACCAGCTCCCAGTAGTCGGGGAAACGCTCCACGTGGCCGATGCCGGCATAGAGCGTCGTGCCGGCGGTGGAAAGGGCGTGCTCGACGCGGCCGAAGCCACCATAGAGGGTCTTCTCGCGTACCAGTCCCGCGGTCGGGTTGGGCATCGCGCCCATCATGCCCACGGATACCGTGATCCTTTGGTCCTCGGCGCGCCAGCGGTCGGCGCGCAGGCCGGCCACCAGCCGCGTGGCGTTGCCCACCGGCAGCGATGCCTCGCCGAACAACCCGGTGTTCTGGAAGCGTCCATCTGGCATGCGGTCCATGGCCTCATACGGCATGGCGGCCTGATCCATCGTCAAGCGGCTGCGGTGCCGGTTCTGCTGGTGATCGAGGCCGACGGTGGCCAGGAGGCCGGCCGGTCCGGCCAGCTCCAGCGCGACGCGCGCGCCGCTGGTGCGGCGGTCCGGGTTCGAGGCCGAAGGCGCCGGCATCATGGTGGACGGCATGAAATCGCGCTGGCTGTAGTTGTCCATCACGTGGTCGATGTCGTTGTGGTACGCCTGCACCTCAAGCTCGCGCAGCACCTCGCTGTTGAAGTCGTGCGTGCCCCGCAGACTCACGCCGCGGCGTGCGAACTTCACCCCGTCCATCAGACGATCGGCGTAGGCGGCCTCACCGTCGCTGGTCGAGGCGCCTATTTCGATGAGGCTGGCGGCAGTGGGGCGCCAGCCCAGCGTCAGCCGCGCACTCCAGCGCTCGTAGGCGGCGTGCACGTCGTTGCCCTGGCCATCCGCATAGTCGTCGGCCGTGGCGCGGGTGGCGTTGAGGCGGCCGTACACGGACGGGTTGCCAACGGCGACGTCGCCGACGAGGTCGCTGCGACCGGCGGTGGCGGCGAGCGCGCTGCCCTGCACCTGCCATTGGCGCGTCTCGAACCTGGGCGGCTGCGACTCGAAGCGCACCGTGGCGGCGGAATTGCCCGGCCCATCCAGCACCGACTGCGGACCCTTCACCACCACGATGCGGTCGAAGGCCTCGGGGAAGATGTAGGCGGTGGGCGGATCCATGCGCGCGCCGCAGCCCCCCAGGAGCTGCTCGCCGTCGAGCAGGATGTTCACGCGCGAGGCCGCCATGCCGCGGAACAGCGGATCGCCACTGGTTCCGCCCTTGCGGATGGAGCTGAAGCCCGGAACGGTTTTCAGGTAGTCGGCGCCATCGTGCGCCGGCAGCGGCTGGCGCGGCCGGTGCGGGTCGGTGATCACGGTAAGCGGGGCGCGCATGCGCGCTGCCGTCACCACCACCTCTTGCAGCAGGTCATCTTCAGTGTCGGTGGCAGCGAAGGCGCCGACGCTGCAGGTGGCGGAAAGTGCCAGCGCCACGGCGGCGCGCACCGAGTCGATTCGGGACGAGGAAGGCTTCATGTTTCTCTCCAGCAGACAGGCAGGGCAGACGCCCGGCCCTCATGGGCCGGCGGCACACAAGGCAGCGGCAGGCATGCCGCACCGGTCAGCTGGAGAACGGGGGAGCGCGGGCGGCGGCGGTGCGGGGAGGGCCCGTGGTCGCCGTCAGATTCGAAATGAAGCCGGTGACGCCATGGAATTCGGGCGCCGGCCGCGCGACGAACGCCCCCGACTGCATCGGCGGCGCGTTGAGGCTGGCGTGCGCGAAGGGGCAGTCATTGCCGTCTTCGGAGCCGGGATGGCCGCTGTCGCCGGTGGGCATCTGCAGGCCATCGGCGCACATCACGATGCGCAACTCGCCCGCCTCGACCACCGGCATGAGCCCGCCCGGCAGCAGCGCGCGCATCACCAGCACGGGGAGCAGCAGCGCGATCAGCAGGTGGCGACGGGAAGCGTTCACGTGCCGCACTCGCCCGAAGAGCATGCTTCCGGTCGGCTTCTCATTCGTGATCCATCTTCATGTGCGCACGGTGGTGCCCTTGCCTGGCATGAGCACCATGATCCGAGAGCTGCGCATCAAACCATGCATGCAGCGCGGCAACCAGCACCTTGTCCGAGGTGGAATAACGAACCTGCCCGCCGGAAGGGATGTCCTGGTACGTGATCCGGACTTCCCCCTGCCTGGCCTCTCGAAGTTCCGCCAGTCCTGGCATGGCCAGGCCATGAATGCGCTCGGGGCTGGAAAAATCGCCTTTCCGGAACTGATCGGTGATCTGCTGCAGGTGTTCCCTGACCAGGCGTATCTGGGATTCATCACCGGGAACCTTGGCCACGACCTGCTGTATCCCGCCGTCAGCCGCTTTCGAGAAGAGGTGTGTGGTCGACTGCAGGTCGAAAGGCATCACCTGGGCTCCCCGGGTCGCCACCTCCGCCTGTCGGGCGGACCTCTCTGGCGCAGCGGCCGCAAATCCCGCCACTGAAGTGAGCACGCCAAGCAGTGACACGAGGGTCACAATGGCCTTCATGAAGAACTCCCGCACGTCCTTTACCGAGGTGATGTCCCAGTCTGGTTGTTTTCAGCGTATCGGCATATGATCCAGATCATACGTTCCGCGAGGTAGAAGACCGTCAGCCCGGATCTCGAACTGAACACCCACCCCTTCCTGGAGTCTGTGCCGCAAGCATTGATGGCGCTTGCCGGGCGCTGTGCGGTGGAAGCTGGCGAGTTGCTGTTCCACATTGGAGACGTGCCCCGGAGCGTGTTCTACGTGACAGCCGGGGAGGTACAGCTGGTCAGGCGCAGTCGTGATGGCAAAGTCATCGTACTGCAGCGATCGCGCGGGGGATTCGTGGCGGAGGCCAGCATCGATGTCATGGTCTACCACTGCGATGCCGTGGCGTGCACTGCTGCTGAGGTCATCCTCTTTCCCATTGTCGAATTCAGGGCGGCACTCGACGCAGACAGCCGATTCCACCGCGCATGGAGCAGCAATCTGGCCCGGGTGGTACGAACGCTGCGCGCGCAATGCGAACGCCTCAGCCTGAATACCGCGGCCGAGCGCATCGTTCACTACCTCGAGTCGGAGGGTGAGGGAGGCTCGATCGTGCTCACTCAGTCGCGAAAGGCATGGGCGACAGAAATGGGCCTGACTCACGAGTCGTTGTATCGAACCTTGAAGCGCCTCGAAAACGACGGCGTCATCGAAGCCTGCGGGAACCGTGTCGCCCTCAGGTATCCGGATCCAGCGCTCGCTGCCGGCTTTTCCTCTGTGACAGCGCCTGCTTAGCGGATCACCCCGCACGCAATCCGCGCGCCCGACCCGCCTGAAGGCTGCGTCTTGTAATCGTCCGGCATGGCATGCACGACCAGGGTCTTGCCCAGGATCGCATTGGGCCCGCCGTCCTTGTCTACCAGCGTCACGCCCTTGACGTTCACGTCGAGCGTGGTACGGCCGTCCTTGTCAGCCTTCAGGTTAGGAATGTCACCTAGGTGCCTGGCGTCGGACTTGGGGCCGCCATGCGGATCCTTGGTGGGATTGAAGTGTTCGCCAGCGCTCTGGAAGTCGGGCGCGGTGCACTGACTCCCATCGTGGATGTGAAAGCCGTGCTCCTTGTCGGGATCAAGCCCCGTGACCTCCCCGCGGATGGTGACAGATGTGCCCTCGCTGGTCACCGTGAGATCGCCCTTCACCGACTTGCCGGCTGCTGACGTGAGGCTTACCTTGGCCGTGCTTTGCGGGGCAGCAGGTGCTGTGCTGCCTGCTGGCGCCTGTGCGGCAGAGGACGCCTGGATGGCGAGACCTGTGCAGACGGCGACTGGAACCAGCACTGCGAGCGCCATGGTTTTCATGGGATCTTCCTTTTGCGGGCGGTTTCGACTGACGCCAAGCGTGCACAAGCTGGCCTCTTTTCGCAGCCCACGCCCGCGAATTGCGCATGTAGTCGGGTTCTTACGGGCTCCCGAAGGACCGGTATTCCGCCTACTCCGCAAGATCTGTCAGGCGGGCCGTTGTACCCTGGGGCAGACTGCCGCCCGTGCAATCACCAATGAAGCAACCGGCCCGTGCGCATTACCTGCGTCGGATGGAGCGCGTGTTGGCCTATATCGAGCAGAACCTCGATCAGGACCTTTCCGTCGAGGCGCTGAGCGCGGTGGCGCATTTCTCGCCCTTCCACTTCCACCGGCAGTTCTTTGCCTGCACGGGCATGGGGGTAGGGCGGCTGGTGCAGCTCATGCGGCTGCGACGTGCATCCATGCAGCTCGTGTTCAATCCCGGCACGCGGATCACCGACATCGCCCTGCAAGCCGGCTTTGCGAATCCGGAATCGTTCTCCCGGGCCTTCCGGAAGGAAGTCGGGCAGACACCAAGTGAATTCCGCACTACCCCGCAGTGGGCGCCCTGGCACACGGGCACGCTGCTCAACATTCCACAGGAGCATCCCTGCATGCAGGTTACCCTCGTCGATTTCCCAAGGACGCTCGTTGCCGCGCTTGAGCATCGCGGACCGGAGCACCTTACCTTCGAGACGACGCGCCGGTTCATTGCCTGGCGGCAGGAGAATGGCTATCCACCCGGCCGGGGCAATACCTACGGTGTGCATTACACCGATCCTGAAACCACGCCGCCCGAGGAGTATCGCCTCGATCTTTGCCTCTCCGTGGACGCGCCGGTGGCGCCCAACCGGTTTGGTGTGGTCACGAAGACAATTCCGGCAGGACGCTGCGCCTGCGTGCGCCACATCGGATCACGCCATCACGTGACGCCGGCGGTGTGGCTGTACCGGGACTGGCTGCCACAAAGTGGGGAAGAGCTGCGGGACTTTCCCATCTTCTTCCACTATGTGAATGTGGGACCGGATGTCAAAGACCCCGGGATGATCACGGACGTGTATCTGCCGCTGAAGTAGGCGGAGCTCAGCGGGGCGTCGCCCCTGGATCCTGCTCCGGGGCCTTCCCGGCAGCCTTGATCTGCTGGATGAACTCGCGCAGCGGCCCGCGCAGGTTGCCAAAGAAGGGATCCTCCCGGTTCTCCAGCGTGACCTCGGCCAGCAGCTTCAATCCCAGCGCCAATGAGGCCGCCTGGTCGGGCTCGGCCAGCAGTCCCTTGCTGCGGATTCGCGCGATGATCTCGAACAGGTCATCGTGGTTGCGCGCCTCGAATACCAGCGGTTGGTGTGTGCCCGGTTCGCCCCTGGCAGTGGCCAGGTGCTCGAGGGTGATGCGATAGCGGTGTTGTTTCATGGGGTTTCACTTCTGTTCGATGACCGCAACACTACCCTGAAAACAGGCCCGTGCGCGTGCCGGCAATCCTGCCGCGTCCTTCATTCGTGCACGTTCCGGGGCCACAATGCATCCGGATTGCCAGCGTCTGTTTGTCGGAGAGCCACATGCTGCGCGACATCGCACCAGGGAGTGACTCAGGCCCGTCGCACGTCGTCCTGCGCACGGCCACGGACGTCAGCCGACTCATCATCCGCCTGTTCTTTCTCTGGAGTGCACCACGCATCGAGGTGCAACTGGATACGCTGCCCCCGCTGCACGTGCAGCATACGCAGCAGCGTCTGGAGCAGCTCCACGAACGCACCATCGGTTCATGGGGTGAGATCGCTGCCGGCGCCACGTTTGTGGTGGGGGCTTTCCATGCCTGGACCAGGGCGCGGCAGTGGCAACAGCTCGGGAAGGTGCTGGCGGCTGTCGTCGTTGTCTGGGTGGCAGGACAGCTGCTCGAAGCGGCCTGGAGACGGGCGCGACTGATCTGGGCGCTGTGGCGTTTGAAGCGCCAACTGGTGACGGGAAAGGGCCTTTACAAGGGTTCAACGCGGCCTCCCTCTAACCCTGACTATGATGCCGCTGCTGGGGGATCCGGTGCTGCTGCATCCGCGGGCCTTGCCGCGAGACTCCTGATACGCGCCGCTCCGCGGCTGCCATCCGGCACGCCGAAGCCTGAGCCTGGACCTCATCCTGAGGTGCTGCTCATTGAGCAGGCTTCCGACATTGATCCGGTACTCCGGAAGCTGAGGCATTCGTGGCGCCTGCCTCGCATCGAAGTACGTGCCAGCGGCTTGCCCGATCTGTACCTGCAGCGCACCCAGCACCGTCTCGTCCAGCTCCTCGGGTCGTGCAACTGCGTTCTGGGAGCACTGTTCGCCGCGGTCACGCTGCTGGCGGGGGGCTTCTACATCCTCATGACAACTGATGAGTTCTGGGAGTGGATGAGCACTTGGGACACCGGTCCCGGCATCCTGCTTACCCTCAGCGTGGCTGGCGCCGGCATTGCCGGCTGGGGAATTGAAGCCGTGTTGACCCGCCTCAGGCTTGCGGCGGTGCTGCGGGGCCTGCGTAGCAGGCTGCGCGCCGAGGCAGGCGGGAGCCCGTGAAACGGGGCCGACACAGGGTGCCGGCCCGGTTACTTCGAACAGTCCGCAGTGATCAGTCGCGGAACGTCTGCTGCAGCAGACGGTGCAGGTACACCCGCCAGATCTGGTAGTCGTGCCCGTAGCCCGGGTCCTCGCTCCAGATGTGCTTCACGCCCGCAGTGTTGAGGGCCTCGTGCATGGTGCGACCCCCATTGACCGCCGTGTCTTCCGTGCCCGAGCCGATGAAGATCAGCTTGTAGTTCTTGTTGGTCTTGGCCGGATCAGCGGTGAGCAGGTTGGTGGAACCATAGCCGCTGAAGCCACCCACATAGGCGAACAGTTCCGGGTGCCGGAAACCGATCGACGTGCTGTGGCCGCCACCCATCGAGTAACCCATGATGGCGCGATTGTTCTTGTTCTTGTTGACGCGGTATTCCTTCTCGATGAGGGGAATGACGTAGTCCAGCATTTCCTTTTCCATGTTCCAGCCCGGCGCGGCGCCGATGCCCGCG
>JACZCW010062194.1_pt1 | contig 10722 bp, 9 predicted proteins | sample 8641861 | NCBI WGS metagenome assembly JACZCW01 (sample SAMN15324607, study PRJNA640507) | soil metagenome | isolation source: intercropping sugarcane | place: China: Luxin town, Laibin City, Guangxi Province | collected 2019-07-25 | depth 10cm m | reverse complement strand
TCGACCTCCAGGTTCACCTCGTCTTCCAGCTCGACCAAGTCAACACTCACCGTACTTGGATCGAACAGTTGTACCTGCTCGCCTTGGGCGAAGTGGATGCCTTCTTCTGCCAAGCGCGTGACGAAGTTGATCGGCGGCTCATGGTCGATCAAGTGCCCGTCGATGACGGCCTCACGGTAGGTGTAGCGAAAGACGGGTTTGCCAAAGATTTGGGCGGTGTGTTTGGCCGGGGTGGCGGTCAGCCCGATCTTGACGGCGTCGAAGTGCTCCAGGACGCGCCGATACTTGGACACGTAATCTTGTTGGTCGCGGATGCCGTAGGCGGCGAGAGCTAGTTCGGACTCGGAGAGCTCCTGATCGAGGCCGTAGCCGCGGTGGGCCTCGTCCACCACGATGCAGTCATAGTCGTCCACCTGAGGCGTGGTGGCTGCATCGGCGTCGTCGAAGAGGCGACGCACCATGGACTGCACCGTGGCCACGGTCAGACGGATCGCAGGCGTTTGACCCTGCTTGGCCTTCTTATCGAGCCATACACTGTCGATGCCAAAGATCTGACCGAAATTGAGCAGGCTCTCGATCTCGACTTCATTGAAGGCCTCGGTGGTCTGTTCCCCCAAAGACGAGCGATCCACCAAAAACAGAACGCGCCGAAAGCGATTGGCCTTGAGCAAGCGGTAGATGAGCCCGATGGCCGTGCGCGTCTTGCCCGTACCGGTGGCCATGGCGACCAGGAGCTTGTCCTGTTCACGGACGATGGCGTCCTCAACAGCGCGAATGGCGCGGACCTGATAGTCACGTAGACCGAGATAGTCCGTCGGCTCTTGATCGAGCTTTTGGTTGGCCAGATCGATGTCTTGCTTGAGCTTCTGGCGCAGCCCATCCGGGGTTGCCCAGCCGAGCAACGGCCTACCGCGATTGGTCTTGCGACGGATATCGAGGGCCCAAATCCCAGATTTGGTCTCCAGCTGCTCCAAGTAGGGGCGACCGTTCGTAGAAAACAGGAAGGGGACCTCGTAGGAACCCCAGGGGCCACCCGCGCTCTCGATGCCTTGGCCGAATTCAAAACCCGTGGCGTAGCGTTTGGCCTGTTCCAGAGCGGCCACGACGTCCTTGGATTTGCGCTTGGCCTCCACGACACCCACCGCTGCGAGGCCGACAAAGAGCACGTAATCAGCCGGGCCGTTTTTGGTGGGCCACTCGGCGATGGCCAAATTCTTCCCCTTCTGCGGGCGGACACCCTTGGAGTAACGCAGCTCAGCGCTGGACGCCTCCCACCCCGCCTGCCGCAGCTGCTCATCGATGAGTTCTCGGGTAGCGGCTTCATCCAGATCGACTTGAGCAGCAGCCTTGTTGGCAGCTTGAACGACCTGGGAGTGCTGAGCGGGAGTGAAGGTGAGCGCCACGGTCTGACGCTCGGCTTCTGCGGCCTCCGCCTGGGCCATCAACGCGGCGATTCGCTCTTCGGCTGCTCTCAGCTTCTCCGCATCTTGCAGGCGCTGGGCTTCTTGTTCCGCGGCCAGCGCCGCGTAGATGTCCGACTCTTCCTGGGCCTTTTGAGCGGCCTCCTCAGCGCCCAGACGTTTGAGACGCTCGTGCTCAATGGCCGCTTGCGCTTCGTCCCGTTCTTCCTCGCGGGCCTCGACCTCTTGCTCGAGTTGTTGGAGCTGCTGCCGGATCTCCTCGGTCTCGGCTTCGATGTCCGGGGGTGGAACAAAGGGCCCCGGATTGAAGCGCGGGCTATGCCGCACCGTGCGGTAGAACCACACCGCTAACTCGCGGGCGATCTTCAGGTGCTGCAGGGCGTGATGTTGGTTGCCCTGCGCTTCATGGGTGGCGTCGTTGCCCGTCTTGCGCAGAGCGTGGAACATACCCATCACGCGCTCGTCAGACACCGAGTGCTTGATGAGGCGCAGGCGCTCCATTTGATCCTGGCGCTCCTCGAGTCGTCCGCCCAACTCCGTCACCGCGCCTTTGGCCAAAAACTCCCCAAAGGTGCGGATGTGGACCAGCGCTCCCACGGCGTCGCCAAAGGACAATGCACGCTCGGCTCGTGCAGCCGTCACGACCAATCGGGGATCGTAGTCAGCAAGGAAGCCGAAGTTGGGTGAGGGAGTGTAGGACACTAGGACTTAAATAGGAGCGAACCGTGAATGAGGCACCCCAGTATCACTTCTCGGGTTCGCCGAGTCGAGTCCTATGATCGCTCAGCTCAGCTCGTCACGTGCCGAAACCGCATGCCGGCGGCACGCGCGGCGGCGCCGTCGGCGTCGTCGCGATCACCCACCACGAGACAATGCTCAGGCGGGCAGTCGAGCAAGCGCGCCGCGAGCAGATATCCATCGGGCGCGGGTTTGATGCGTGACAGGCCCGTGGTCTCGCCGTTGCCGACGACCACGTCGAACAAGTCGCGCACCTCGAGCGCGGCCAATTTGCGCTCCACGGGGTAGTCACTGACCACGGCCAACTTGCCTCCACCCGCTTTGAAGGCGCGGATCTCCTCCACCAGGCTGTCGCGCCGCACTCCGCGCAGGTGCTTGCAGGGGCGCTCAATCATCCACTCGGTCACGATGGCGCGCACCTCATCCACCGACTTGTCGAGCCGCGTGGCGGTACGCTGCAGCTGCTCCTGATACGGGGAGGCGCCAAACGACACCAACGGATCCTGTTTCTGCAGCTCCCGCAGCTCCTCGTGCACATGACGAAATTGTGAGAGTAGCCGTGCCCGAAATAGCCCACCGAGGGCCAACTCGAGCGCCATGCGGCGCTTCATGGGCGGCGCGCAGTACAACGTCCCGTCCAAGTCCACGAGCCAAGCTTGCACGCCAAGAACCGGCTTTTCATGACGGGGGTGAGACGGGGGAACAGAGGCGGTCATATTTTATTGTTGTGGGCGATGCGACGACATTCGACGAGTTCGATCGCCAGTTGGTCAGCATATTTGAGCGTGCGTACTAAGCGCAGAGCAGCGCTACGACCAGCGCAAACGTGCTCTGGATCCGCTGCCAACGCGTCGGCGAGATCCGCTTTGAGGCGCAAGCGATCCAAAACCGGGTGGGCGCATTTTGTACGCGCCGCCCAATGATGGAGGCTGGCTTGCTCTAGACCGATCAACTCATCCACCAAGCGCTGCCAAAACAGCGCACCGTCGAGCAACTCACTGGCGCGTTGAAAGCCGGACAACCCCGCGAAGTTGAGCCCCAAGATGTAGAGATTCTTGAGCGCGAGCTGATGATTCAGCTCAGCGGGCTCGGAGATGGTGCGCGCCGGCAAGCCCAAGCGTGCCAGCGCCTGAGACATCAAGGGCGCGACCGAACCATACAGGACGCTGGGGAGCACGACATGGGGCGCGCGCTGGAGCTTGCGCTCGAACCACACGATGCCGACGCTGGGGCCCGAGGCGTGCCCCTGGTAGCGCGCCGCCCACACGTCGGGGCGCAACTCATTTTGGATGAGCACCACCCGGTCGAGGTGCGCGTCCGGCACCGCCTGGAGCACGTCCCCCACCGCGTCTTCACCCACTGCCAAGAGCACCAGGCGCGGTGACGCCGGCAGACGCGCCGCGAGGGACTGGCCGCGCAACACGGGGATCACCGCTTCACCGAGCTGCAGAAAGCCCTCGGAAAACAGCCGGCCCAACTGGCCCATACCCACGACGACAACGGCTTCGTTCACTTGGGCAGAGACAAGCAACCAACGCGGACTTGCGCAAGTTGCCCGTGAAACAGCTTCGCCAAGCAGGGCTCACACACAAAACGTCGCGCCCCTTCCACTTCTTTTTGAACGAAAGCGGTCGCGCCGGGTACCGAAACGCACAGCAAGAAAACGCGGCGCCCACCTGCAGGTCATCCACTGACCAGCACTGGGCGCTCGCAAACTCGGTGGCTCCCTTGGGGGACAGATCCATCTCGCCCGCAGAGCGGCAGCCACCCTCGCTCGTCCTTTGTCCCTCATCCATTATGTCCCCTTCACTCACGAGATCCGGTCCCGTAAAAGCACGACAAGCGCGCTGGTTGTCCTTGGCGTCCGCGCTCTGCACGTCGACCTTGGCCTCCCAGGTGCACGCGCAAGACGCCGGCACGGAGCCACCAGCAGCCGCCGCGCCCGAGCAGCCCGAGCCCGAGCAACCCGCCGCGCCCGAGCAATCGGCAGCACCCGAACAACCTGCTGAGTCGGAGCAACCCGCCGCGCCCGAGCAGCCTGAGCCCGAGCAACCCGCCGCGCCCGAGCAATCGGCAGCACCCGAAGAACCTGCCGAGACTCCCACGGAGCCCGAAGCAGGGGCCCCCGATATGGCCGACGAAGAGGAACTGGAATTCTCAGCCACAGCCGAGGTGACCGCGCCGCCGCGCGAACCCACCAAGCACACCGTGGACCAGGAGATCTTGACCCGCGTACCCGGCACGCGCGGTGACGCCCTGCGCGCCATCGAGATCATGCCTGGTGTCAGCCGCACCCCCTACGCCTCCAGCGATCAGGCGCCCATGCTCCGGGGCAGCAGCGGGGACGAAAGCCTAGTGCTTTTGGACGGCGCACAAGTGCCGCTCATCTATCATTTTGGTGGGCTCACGAGCTTCTTCAACTCCAACTTGCTGGAGCGCGTGGAGCTCTACCCCGGAAATTATTCGGCCCGCTACGGACGCGCGGCGGGCGGCCTGGTGGAAGCGCGTGTGCGCGACCCCCGGACGGACCACTTCCACGTCAAAGTGGAGCTGAGCGCGATTGACAGCCAAGCGTTAGTGGAGTCGCCGCTCGGGAAAAACACGAGCGTGGCTTTGGCCGCGCGCCGCAGCAACATTGACTTCTTCTTCAAGGCGCTCGTGCCCGAGGATGCCTTTTCTGTCCTCGCCGCGCCCGTCTACTGGGACTACCAAGCCATCCTGGTGCATCGCTTCAACGAGCGGCACAAGCTGCGCGCCTTGGTCTATGGCAGCAGCGACTCGCTGTCCCTTCAATTCAGCGACAGCGCGCCGGAGGACCCAGCGTTGCGCGGCGCCGCCGAAGCCAAGATGGCATTTCACCGCGCTCAGCTGGAGTCCATCAACAAATTCTCGGAGGTCGTGGAGCACAACGCGGTGCTGTCCGTCGGGCCCTACTACGGGCACCAAAACCTCGGTGGGATCAGCAACGAGTTTGACTATTGGGACATCAACCTGCGCTCCGAGTGGTCCATCTTTGCCCATGAGCGCGTGCGCCTGGACGCGGGCGCCGACCTGCAGTTCATGCTGGGCAATGGCCGCTACGTCGGTCCAGCCCCAGAGCAAACTGAGGGTGTGCCCGGCAATGACCCGCTCGCCGGGGAAAAGTACGTCACGGTCGATCAACAGGACGTCATCTCGATTCGACCTGCCGCCTACGCAGAAGCGTCCATTCGGCCCGTCGATCCGTGGCTCATCGTGCCCGGAGTACGCGTGGACTACATGGCCGACGGTCGCAAGTGGACCGTGGATCCGCGCCTGACCTCACGCCTCAGCGTGACCGAGACCACGACGCTGAAGGCAGGCGGCGGGCTCTACTCGCAACCACCGGTCTACTACCAACTCATGGATGAGATTGGTAACCCGGATCTGACACCGTTTAGAACGTTGCAGACCAGCTTGGGTGTGGAGGAGAACATCCTGCAGCCGCTGAGCATTGGCGTGGAGGGCTTTTACAAGCACTGGTACCGTCGCGTCACAGGCACGGAGGGTGGCGTGTCTCCGCACTTTGAAAACGCCGGCACGGGCCGCGCCTACGGCCTAGAAACGCTGCTCAAGCTGCAGTTGAGCCCAAAGTCGCAGTTGTTTCTGGCCTACACCTTGGCCCGCAGTGAACGCAACGATGGCAACGGCGAGTTTCGGCTGTTTGACGCTGACCAAACGCACAACCTGCAATTTACAGGTAGTTATGATTTAGGTAAGGGCTGGATCGTAGGTGCGCGTTTCCGCTACGTGACGGGCAACCCGACAACGCCCGTCACAGGCAGCGTGTATGACGCCACCACGGACACGTACCGGGCACTTTATGGCGCCACGAACAGTGACCGTAACCCCGCATTTCATCAGCTTGACCTGCGGGTAGAGAAGCTGTGGCAGCTCGGCCCAGTGGGGCTCACCACGTATCTCGAGGTGATGAACGTCTACAACAAGAAGAACATCGAGGGCACCATGTACAGCTACGACTTCTCCCAGTCACAAGGCGCACAAGGCATGCCCATCTTCCCCAACCTTGGCTTCATCGTGGAGTACTAACACCATGCGCAAACAACTCATCCCCCAAGCCCCGCAGCACTGCGCAAGAACGCGCCCCTTCGTCCTGCTGGCGCCGCTCCTTGTCACGGTTCTCCCCGCCTGCGGCGATCCCATGGAGTTCGGACAAGACCTAGAGAACCCGCGGGTTCTGGGCGTCCATATTGAGAGTGAGGAGGGCCATAGCTGGCCCGCCACCGGCGAGGCCGCGCGCGTCGAGCTGCTCTTGGCAGGCGACGACGGTCCCATCGAAGCGCGTGTGGCCTACCAGGTTTGCTTTGCCTTAGAGACGAGTTCAGGCGTGCCCTTGTGCGGGGAGACGACGCTCGCTGACGGCACGACCGAGCTTTCGGCCAGTCCCTCCTTTGCCTTCACGGGTGAAGCCCCCAGCAGCGACGAACCTCGCCTGGCCATTTTGGGCGTCGGGTGCACTTCTGGCACCCCCAAGCTCACAGATGATCCTCAGCTGTGGAGTTGCAGCGACGACTCTGCGCCCCTGCGGTTCAGCTTCGAAGCCACGAGCAAGAGCCTGGACAACGAAAACCCCGGCTTGGACGAGACCGCGATCCTGCTGGGCGATGAACGCATCCCCCTTCAGGCCAGCGACGAGCCCGCCAGCTGCGATGACGTGCCTGAAGTCGCCGTGGGCGAAAGCGTGACGCTCGACTTCACCTTGGACGAAGCCGCGCGTTCTGGCACCACCGATGAGCTCTTACAAATCTCTCACTTTGCAGAGCAGGGCAGATTGGACCGACAATTTACCATCATCGACCCCGACGAAGAGGCGCATTTCGAGCTGGAATTTGAGGCACCCGACGTCACGGGGCCCGTCAAGTCGTACTTCGTGGTTCGCGACGATCGCGGCGGGACCAGCTGGCTGTCTTACTCACTGTGCGTCGTCGACTGAAGGTCGACCCCACCTTATCCCTACCAAACCGTTTTCTTAGGAGATCATCATGAACATTGAACGCGCATTTAATTCAGCAGCACACCTGGGCGCCGGCTGGGTGCTGTGGCTACTCATCGGATTGTCCGTGGTTGGCTTTGGCATCATGCTCGAGCGGCTGCTATTTTTCCTTTTGACGAGACAAAGCAGTGAGGCGCTCAAGGTGCTCATCGAACGTGCGTTCTCGGACAAAAATTCACTGCAAGTGCGGCGCAAGTTGGACGAAATGGCCAGCCTCGAGGCGCGCATCCTGAGCGCCGGTCTGATTGCGACGCTCCCTGAAGAGGCCGAGCAACGCATGGCCGCTGAGACCCAACTGCAGCGCATCCGCGCAGAAAAGAACTTGGCTTTCTTGGGCACGCTGGGCAACAACGCGCCCTTCGTGGGGCTGCTGGGCACGGTGATTGGCATCATGGGCGCGTTCGCTCAACTGGACGCCTCCAGCGGCCAATTGACCAGCGGTCTGATGGCAGAAATTGGTGAGGCCTTGGTCGCTACCGCGGTTGGACTACTCGTCGCGCTCCCTGCCGTGGCCGCCTACAACTTCTTCCAACGCATCATCAGCGTACGACTCAGCCAGGGTGACGCCTTGGGGCGCTACTTGATCGCCACGTTGCTCAGCCAGGCAGACCAACCCCCCAAGAGCGAGCGCCGCGGCAAGGAGGCTCAGTAATGGCTCAAAGCAACACGCGCCCCGGTGAATTGATCTCATCGATCAACGTCACGCCCCTGGTCGACGTAGTCCTGGTCTTGCTCATCGTGCTCATGGTGAGCGCCAGTTACACGGTGAGCAAAGCTTTGCCCATGGATTTGCCCAAAGCCAGCACCGGTGAGAGCAAGACGCTGCCGCTGACCGTCAGCGTGGATCCTCAAGGCAACTTGTTCCTGGAAGCGCGCCCCATCAGCAAAGCGGACCTACGCAAGGCCGTCGTCGCTCACAAGCAACAGGGCGTAGTGAGCGCGCTCATCGCCGCCGACGGCAAGACCGAGCACCGCTCCGTAGTCGGCGTGATCGATCTGTTACGCAGTGAAGGTGTGACGCAATTTGCCATCAACGTAGCTCCGGAAGATTTGCAATGATCCGCAACCGTACTTGGCTCGCGCTCGGCGCCTACAGCATCAGTGCCAGCGCTCACGCGTGGTTTCTGGTGGCGCCGCCCCAGTTGACCGTGCCAAAGCGCACGCCGCCACCGCCAAGCGCGGTGCAATTCGTCGTAGCCACGTCCAAGCCTGAGCCACCACCCGAGCCTGAAGCCCCACAGCCGCCTCCTCCTCTGCCCAAGCCTGAGCCACCGCCGCTCAAACCTGCGACTGAGCCACCGCCAGAGGCAGAGCCCGTACCCGCCGAGACCTCACCACAGGAACCTGCCGCCGCTACCCCCGAGCTCACCGGCACCACACTGCTCGCCGAAGGTCAGGGACCGCTCGGCATGGAGGCGGGAAGCGGAGCGTCTCGATCGGGCCCAGTGGTCGCGGGCCTCTCCAGACGGGCTCCCGAACGCGTCACAGCTCGGCCAGCTCCTGCGCCGCAGCCCGCCGGGCCGCGCGTCGAACCGCTCAAAGATCTCCTCAAACGTCCGGTTCCTCCCGACCTCGGCGACAGCCTCCGGCGCAATTACCCCAGCCTGGCGCGCGCCCAGGGCAAGAGCGGTGAGGCCAAAATCCGCGCCCGCGTGGACGCCGACGGGCGCATCCGTGTAACCCAGTTAGTCAGTGAATCCGCCAGCGGGTTTGGATCGAGTTGTGAAAAGACCCTCAAGCAAAGTCGTTGGAGTGCCCCCCTTCACCACAGCGGTCAAGCCGTGGCCACCTGGATCAGCTATCGTTGCAGCTTCAAGGTGGACCAATAGGCTGATTTGAACACTCACCCTCCCCCGGGGAACCAACGAGATATGCCGCAAAATCGCTTCGAACAGGCCATCAACTTGCCATCTGAATGGGCTGTGCTCACGCTCTGTGCATGGGCTCTCCGCGCGAGACACTACTATCTGCGCTTGAAAACCTCGCGCCCCTCCACCTCGCGGAGAGCTGGGACAATGTTGGACTCCTCATCGATCCCGGCGAGCAGCTCGGTTTCGAACACGCCCTCCTCACCATCGATTTGACGGACGACGTGCTCGATGAGGCCCTGGAACGCCAAGCGGACTTCATCGTGGCCTACCATCCGCCCATTTTCTCTGGGCTCAAGCGGCTTCGTCAAGCTGTCGCCAAGGAGCGCGTCGTGCTGCGCACGCTGCGCTCGGGACTGACGGTCTACTCTCCTCACACTGCATTGGACGCGGCCTCGGGTGGTATGGGTGATTGGTTAGCGCGCGCGCTGGGACCCGGTCGGGTCACCCCCGTCGTTCCTCATGTTTCTGATCCGCGCGCCGGCGCGGGGCGCTTCGTTCGTTTGGACCAGCCGCTGGCGCTGGAGCGCGCCGTTGAGTTGGTGAAGGCGCACTTGGATTTGTCGCATGTACGGCTCAGCCGCGCCTCAAGCTCAGTGCCTGTCGCGACGCTCGCGGTGTGTCCGGGGGCCGGCGGCGCCGTCTTCGAGCAGGTGCGTCACGCAGATCTGTTGCTCACAGGGGAGATGCGGCACCATGATTTGCTCGAGCGCGCAGCGCAAGGTACCTCAGTCATTCTTACCGACCACACCAACACGGAGCGCGGCTACTTGCCCTATTTAGCGCAGCTGTTAGTCAAAAGTTGCCCCGGCCTCGCGGTCTCCGTTTCAGCGCGCGACCGCGACCCGCTCCTGGTCATCTAAAAGCGCTCATCGTCGTCCACCCCGCCATGGAAACATCTCATCGCTCGCAACTCGATCAGGCCAAAGATGCATTTGCTCGCGGTGATTACGCAAGCGCGCGCCGCCTAGCAACGCCCCTCACCCACACGACCGGCCCCGTAGAAGATGACGAACAGGCGTCTGTCGAGCAAGAGGCGCGGGAGCTTGTGGTGCGCCTCACGCCTCACCGCATCACCAAGCTGTTCTTCGCCCTCACACTGCTGCTGCTCTCTTTTGTCACCTTGTTTGCGTACAGTCGATGAGACTCAAAGCTTCGCCTGCTCGGCTTCTCCACTTCTCGTTCATTTCCGTCGTGCTCGGCTTGCTTTCGTGTGGGCCCACTTCAAAAACCCCCGCATCGTCGCCCACGGCTCGCTCCGCTTCAGCGTTGGAGCAGTACCTGCCGCTCCGCCACGACACCATCTCCCAGTTCGAGATGGTCACCGACGGAGGGGAACCTGGCATGTTCGTGCTGGAGATCAGCCGTCCGCGCGACAATCTAGCGGAGCTGCGCATCGCCGGGCACGTGCAACGACTGGAGCTCACCCCCACCCGCATCGTACACGCGACCGGGGGCACCTTGTTGGAAGAGCCGCTCACCGTCGGTCACCACTTCCGCGGTGCGTTTGGTGAGGTGACCATCACAGATTTGCATCATTCAATTGACGTACCTGCCGGCCACTTCGAGCAGTGCCTGGTCACGGTAGAAGAGTCGACGACCGCGCCACGCCGCGCAACCAGTGTTTACTGCCCCGAGGTCGGGCTAGTCGCGCTCACGGTCG
>JACZCW010087267.1_pt1 | contig 10747 bp, 7 predicted proteins | sample 8641861 | NCBI WGS metagenome assembly JACZCW01 (sample SAMN15324607, study PRJNA640507) | soil metagenome | isolation source: intercropping sugarcane | place: China: Luxin town, Laibin City, Guangxi Province | collected 2019-07-25 | depth 10cm m | reverse complement strand
GCGGTACGAGAGTCGACGTTGCTTGATTTGCGAGAGGGCACCCCAGCGCTGCATCTGCGTTTGGCCGAGGCATTGGTTCGTCGTGCCGGAGACCCTGCTGAGATAACTCGCCACTTTCATGCCTGCCACGATCCTCGCACCAGCGAATGGGCGGAGCGGGCCGCGGACGCCGCTGCTCGATCCTTTGCTCTCGCCACCTCCATCAGTCTCTATCGTCTTGCTCTGGACACGGCGTTGGGGGAAAGAGAACGCGACATTTCCTTGCGCAATCGCCTGGCGGACATGTTGGCAGATGCCGGCCGTGGAGCGGAAGCGGCACCCATCTATGCACAGCTTGCCAATGAAGTTCCGGTGGACAAGGCGATCGAGCTGCGCCGACGCGCAGCTGAGCAGTGGTTGATCACGGGTGACTCACAACGCGGGACAGAAGTCTTGTCCGAGGTCCACCGGCAAGTTGGGTTGCGTTGGCCGCAGACTCCAGTCGGCGCATTGGGCGCACTCATGTATCATCGGGGCCGCCTCGCCTTGATTGGGGATACTGGGATCCGCAACGCGGTGCTCAGCCAGTCCGATCGAACGCTTCGGTCGAGCAAAGATGACCCGCCGGTTTCCGCCTTACACCAAAATGTAGAGCGCCAATTGGCCGCTTGTCGTGCAGCTTGGCCCATCGGGATGATCAGCGTCATCCATGGCGCCGCCAACGCGAGCTTGTTTTTGCGCTTGGCATTGCGATCAGGCAATCCGTCTGCCCTCAGCATTGGCTGCGCGATGGAGGCCATTTACCACGCGATCGGGGGTCCCAAGAACGCGCACAAGGTCGACCGCTGGATGAAGTACGCGGAAACGATTGGCCGCGCACATCTCGACTCCTACACACGCGCATTCCTGAGTTTCGCGGCTGGACAGAACCGATACCTTTCTGGGGACATGCACGCCGCATTGGCCGCGTTCGAAGAGTCCGAGCGGCTATTTTTGAAACACGGGCGCGGCGTAGCTTGGGAATTGAACTCGGGTCGCATCTTTTGGAGCGATGCGCTATTTTATCTAGGTCATCATCGTCAGCTCGATCAACGTTTTACCGAATGGATCGCCGATGCAACAGAGCGTGGCGATGATCACATTTTGGCGGCGCTGCAGATGGCCAAGGGCCCTCGCACCGTTTTGCGCGATGGGGATGTGGAGCAAGCAAGGCAAGAAATCGCCGAAGGCGCTGCGCGGTGGAACGCGCCGTACATCAGCTACCACCACCTGTCCGCCGGGGTAGGAAACGCGTACGTCAACATCTACCGCGGCGCGCCCCGCGAGGCATTGGCTACCATGCCCGGACTACGTGCCATGATGAAGAAGTCTTACATGGATCAGGTGCACGTCGCCCAAGTGCAAGTGGGGGGGATGGAGGCCATCGCATCCATCGAAGCGGCGGCTGATGAACGGAACCCAAGCCAGCGCAAAGAGCATTTGCGACGGGCCCGGCGCATGGCGCAAATGATGTTTTCTCAGGGCGCGACTTGGTCCACCGGTCTGGCGCTCCAGTTCGATGCGCTCGCGGGGCTGATTGAGGCGCCCAGCACCGAGGGGATTGAACAGTTGCGTCAGGCCCAGGTGCTGTTCGAAGACGCGGGGATGCGTCTGCACGCGGCGGGCGTCAATGGTCGTATCGGCGAACTCATCGGGGGGGACGAGGGGAAAGAGCTACTGGACCGCTGTCATGCTGCGTTTGCTCAAGCTGAAATAGGCGATTGGGTAAGCGGGTTGTCATGCATCACGCCCCGGGTACTGCCGCGCTAAGCCAGGCGGGTAGCGAGCAGTGGGGCATGCATCTCAAAAGCTGAGGGGCGCTGTCCGCTCATGCACGACCCGCGGACATCATTGCAAGTGAGCGTCGTATTCGGCAATCGCTGGGGTGGTACCCGCCACTTGCTGCAATTGCATCACATGCGGGTGTGAGAGCACCGCGTCACTATAGGTGCGGACGGTTTCGCTCAACGCGACGCCGTAGGTGCGAAAGCGGAACAGGACCGGCGCGTACATGCAGTCGGCGATGGTCAGATGATCGCTGAGTAGGAATGGACCGGGGCTCGTCGCTAGTGAGGCCTCCCAAATTTCTAACACGCGCGCTATGTCCTTATCGAGGGCAGGCGAACTAGGTGTTCGTTGCGATCGGCCGCGGATATTGCACGGCATTAGTCCGCGCAGGGTCGAAAAACCGCTCAACATCTCGCAGCTGATAGCGCGACCGCGTGCTCGTAGCGCGCGGTCCTCGGGCCACAATCGCGCTTCGGGACGCAGCTCGTGAACGTATTCGCAGATGGCGAGCGACTCGTGGATGGTGAGTGCACCGTCCACGAGCACTGGGACTTTCCCCGCACCGGAAAATTGCAGTATGCGATCTTTCCAGTCCGGTTGAGACTTCATCGCCACATCAAATGTTTTGAAGGGAAGTTCAGCCAAGCGTAAAGCGAGCCAGGCGCGCATGGACCAGGAAGAGTAGTTGAGATTGGCGAGTACGAGGCGCATCGGAAATTTGTATACCAGCTATCATTGGTGTCGTCTGTCGTCAGTGGTCATCCTGTCCTGTGTTACCTAGTCAGCTGCGCGGTTTTGGATACACTGAACGGTATGTCGCGACGTATGAGCTTACCTTTTGGTGCTTTGGGAATTTACATGCTGTGGTCTGCACAGGGGTGCACTGCCAATGATCCAGGTGCGGCCGGATCAGGAGGCTCGGGCACTTCGACCACCGAGACGACCTCGCCCACCACGTCCGGGACCACGGCGGTGACCAGTGGCACGACGGAGTTCGATTTGACGGCCGGTATCACGACTGAGGTCGAAACCACAGCAGGGGACAGCTCCACCGAGGAGACCACGGGCGATCCTCCGGAGGAAATGCTGGTCACGATGCTGCCTGCGGAGTTTACAGCTGCCCCCAATGGCGGAGGCTTCAAGATCGTAGGCGCGCTGGATGAAGTCGTACTCGAGGAGAACGTCGCGTGCGTGAATATCATTAAGGTCGTGGTGCGTGACTTTTTGCAAGCGCATATTGATTTTGGTGAGCTCAAGCCGGAGGAATGGTTGCCGCCTGGTCTGTACGAAGGTTTGCTGCTTGCAGACCTGGACCCAACGACGCGCAAACCGACGGTCAATCCGAGCCGCATGCCCGCCGACACGATTGAGTCGTTCGCAGATTGGTACGTCAACACACCGAGCGTAAATAAGCCTTACGTCATGGATTTATGGCTTGAGCCGCAGGGCGAGTTCTTTGTGTTTGATACCACCAAGTTCTTCCCGCTGGACGCGCCCTGGGACACCTTCAGCGCCGGCGATCTCCAGAGCGATGGCATTGCTGAACGCAACTTCTTGTTCACTACCGAAATTCACACCGCGTTCGAGTACAAGGGCACTGAGGTGTTCAATTTCCGCGGTGATGACGACGTGTGGATTTACGTGAACAACAAGCTCGCGGTTGACATTGGGGGTATCCACAGCGCCCAGGACGGCAACATCGACCTCGCCGCGCGCGGCGCCGAGTTTGGTCTTACCGTGGGTCAAGTTTACAACTTGGATATGTTTCAAGCGGAGCGAAACCCGGTCGGCTCGAACTTTAGGATCCAAACCAGCCTTGACTTCAAAGAGTGCGGCGTTTTGGAAGACGACATCATTCGCTAGGTTCTGGTCGCGTGCTTTTTCCGTAGCCCGCGCTGCCCGTCTGGGATAAGGCAGCGTGTGGCTGCGCTCGTCAAAGCGTTCGAAGGGATTTCTCCGCAAATAGGCAGCGGAGTGCGACTAGCCGAAAACGCGACCGTGGTGGGCGATGTCGTGCTGGGTGAGGGTGTGAACGTCTGGTATGGCAGCGTGATACGCGCGGATGTGGGACGTGTGAGGGTGGGCCGCAACGCCAATCTCCAGGATCTATGTTGCATTCACATGACCAAATACAAATCGGACTCCATTTTGGGAGATGACGTGAGTATCGGTCACGCGGCCATTGTCCACGGAGCGATCATCGAAGAGGGCGTGTTGGTCGGCATGGGAGCAATCGTGATGGACAACGCGCGCATTGGCGCCCAATCGATCGTCGGGGCGGGCAGCTTGGTGACCGAGAACGTGGTGATTCCGCCGCGATCTCTGGTGCTCGGACGTCCTGGTCGCGTGGTGCGCACCCTCACTGACGTTGAAATTTTGGCCGGGGCGCACACTTCGCAGCGCTATCTGGGACTTGCAGCGGCGCAGTTGCCCCTCTACCCCGCGCAAGCACCAGGTGTACAAGAGTAGCGGGAGAGCAGCGAACATGGACGCACAAGACGAGTTTGGTCTGCCCGTGTGGCCCGCCGCGGAGCGAAACAAGCAACCTATCCTGGAACAGCTCGAGCAGCTCATCTTCGATGGACATGGCACGATTTTGGAGGTTGCCGCCGGCACCGGCCAACACGCGCTGCATTTTGCGCCTCGCTTTCCTGGATATGACTACTATGTGAGCGACTGCGACCCCGATCATTTGGCTACGCTCCGCCTACGTCTGCGCGCTAGCCAGGTGAAGAACCTGATGGGTCCCCTGTTTTTGGATACAACCCAGTCCACTTGGCCGCTAGAAAAGGCACAGGTGATCTATTGCGCCAACATGGCGCACATCGCACCCTTTGAGGCGACGGTGGGTTTACTGCGCGGTGCAGCACACATCTTGAGCGCTGAGGGGCTGCTCCTCATCTATGGCCCCTTCAAGGTGGATGGTCGACACATCAGTGAGAGCAATGAGGCCTTTGATGCATCGTTGCGCGAGCGCGATCGCGCTTGGGGGGTGAGAGACGTGAACGAGTTAAGTGAGGCCGCGCGCATCTTCGGCTTACGGCTGGCGGAAAGACGACCGTTGCCCGCCAACAATTGCCTGCTGGTTTTCACGCGCAACTAGTTCGCGGTCAGAGCGCTCACTCCCGCAGCCCAGGTGCCTCATGACCGCTCTCCGCCACGTACTCGCTGTAGCCGCCCGTGTAGACACGTGGACCGTCGTGATTGAGCTCCAGCACGCGGTTGGAGAGTGCATGCAAGAAGGCGCGATCGTGGGACACGAAGAGCAGCGTACCCGGATATTTTTCAAGCGCGCGAACCAACATTTCTTTGGTATCGATGTCTAGATGGTTGGTAGGCTCGTCCAAGACCAAGAAATTGGGTGGATCAAACAACATGAGAGCCAAGACCAGGCGCGCTTTTTCACCACCAGAGAGCACGTCGCACTTCTTCTCCACCGTGTCTCCGGAGAAGCCGAAAGCGCCCAACAGGCTTCGGACGACGCCCAAGTTGATCGTAGGAAATTCGTTCTGCACGGTCTGGAGCGCTGAAATCCCCGGCTTGAGCCGTTCCATCGCGTGCTGCGCAAAGTAGGCCATCTTGAGGCTCGCCCCCAGCTTCACTTCGCCACGATCGGGCTCAACGCTTTGCGTTACGAGCTTGAGAAGCGTGCTCTTTCCCGCGCCGTTTTCACCCATGACACACCAACGCTCCTGGCGTCGAATGAGCAGACTGAAGTCGTCGTAAATGACCCTATCGCCGTAGGCTTTGCTCACGCCCAGCAGTTGCGCGACGTCGTCGCCGGAGCGGGGCGGCTCTCGGAATTCGAAATCCACAATCTTGCGTGTTTTGGGGGGCTCGACCTTTTCGATTTTTTCTAGCTTCTTAACCCGCGACTGGACCTGTGCTGCATGACTGGCGCGCGCCTTGAAGCGATCGATGAACTGCTGTTCTTTCTCCAGCATGGCTTGCTGGCGTTCGTACTGGGCCTCTTGCTGTTTGCGACGCAAGGCCCACTGCGTCTGATAAAAATCGTAGTCGCCGCTGTAACTCACCAGTTCTCCACCGTCGAGATCGACGATGCGGGTGACCACACGGTTAAGAAACGCCCGATCGTGGGACGTAATGATGAGCGCGCCAGCGAACGCCTTCAAAAACCCTTCGAGCCAGATGATCGATTCGATGTCGAGGTGGTTGGTTGGCTCATCGAGAAGCAGCACGTCCGGCTTCATGAGCAATACACGCGCAAGAGCTACGCGCATCTTGAACCCACCTGATAAGAGCGCCACATCTCCCTGAATCATCGCCTCCACGAACCCCAATCCCGCTAGCACCTCCTGAGCTCGGGCTTCCAACGAATAGCCGTCGAGTTCATCGAAGCGTGCTTGCACCTGGCCGTAGCGTTCAATCAAGTCATCGAGGGCATCCGCTTGCTCGGGATCGGACATGGCGGCTTCTAGGGCCAAGAGCTGTTGGCGTTGCTCGGCGACCTCTCCTGTGCCGGCTATGGTGGCCTCGAGCGCGCTCTGCCCGTGCATCTCTCCCACCTGCTGATCAAAGTAGCCGAGGGTCACGCCTCGATCGATATTGACCTGGCCGTTGTCCGGCGTCTCCTTCCCCGCGAGCAGACGAAAGACCGTGCTCTTTCCTGCCCCGTTGGGGCCCACCAGTCCGACACGCTCGCCGGGGAACACGGCCAGGCTGGCATCAACGAAGAGGATTTGAGAGCCATGGGCTCGCGAAACGGAATCAAGTTGGATCATGAGGAGGGCCTAACCTGCTTGGGATGGGGGCGGGTCCACCGTTTAGTCCATGTGCTTTGCCGGTCAAGGCGCGTCAGAGGGGGCGGAAAGCACAGACCGGGGCATGAACAGCAGTCATTTGCGTAAATTCCGACATCGGCGGACGATGGCTCCATCCACCGGTCATGAAGCAAGATCCAGCCTGCTCGTCGCCAGCTACCTCAATCGCTGCTCCCAAGCGCCTCTCCGTATTGTTGTCCGTCGCCCTGGCGCTCCTTGCTGTGCTGCCATTCTTGCCGGCCGTCGACGGTGCATGGATATTCGACGACGCTGCGCTCATTGCTAACAATCGGCTCATTCGTTCGTGGGAGCACGCGGGACGGTGGCTAACGGGGCAGCTGTTTGACGCGCCGATCGCCGCGGTGCAACTAGGAAAGTTGCTGCCGTTCTACCGACCGCTGGTGATCGCGAGCTACGCGTTGGACTATCAATGGGGTAACGGTGCACCTTGGGCGTTTCATATCACCAATCTGGTGCTGCATGCAGGCGTGGTGGCCCTGGTGTTTCGCGCGCTTCTTCGTTGGGGAATCAGCAACGGCTTCGCGTTTTGGGCGGCGTTGATATTTGCTTGGCACCCAGCGCGTGCTGAGAACGTAGCGTGGATTTCTGGCCGCCCCGACTTGTTGGTGAGTCTTTTTCTGCTGGCTACCTTGGAAGTGAGCAACTGCCGGAGCCTGCGCAGGATGGTCGCGTGGCCGGCGATGGTCGGGTTGAGTGTGCTCGCATTCTTGAGCAAAGAGTTGGCGGTGCTGTTGCCCATCTTCGTCGTGTTCGAAGAGCACCGTGCTTTGGGCTGGCCGCGCTGGACGCGTGGTGCCGTGCAGACGATTTTTGTGCGCTCGCTTTGGGCGGTGACGCTGGCCGCCGGTTATGTCGTTGTCCGGCTCACGTACTTTTCTCTAGGGTCTCCATCCCAGGCGCACTTGAGCCCAAGCGAGCGCCTTCAACTGGTTTTGGAGACGTGCGGACGTTTGCTCGAGCTAGCGATTTTTCCTCGCGATCTCACGATGTTTGCATCGCGCATGTCCGTCGCAACAGACCAAATGCGATTCCATCTGGGTTATGTCCTGCTCGGTGCCGCCGCAGTGGCGGGGATGATCGTTCTACTCGTCAGGCTATGGAAAGCGCGTGCACAAACCGCCGCGCGTCAGCGACTGCTGCATTGTTGTTTGTTGGTCCTGTGCTTGCTCCCCGTGTTGCAGCTGAAGCCCATCGGTATTTCGGTCGTGACGCAAGCACGCTTTTGGTACCTACCGCTTCTGCCAGGGTTGGCGCTGGTCGTGCTGTTTTTGCCGCAGGGGGTGCGCTGGCTCAAGCATTTGGGGGTCGTGAGCGCCGTCCTGTTCTGTGTGCTTACCTACCAGCGCAGCCACGCGTTTGTTTCTGACAAGAAATTTTGGAAAACGGAGTTGGCCGCCAATCCAGCCGTTCCTGAGGTCATTCACGCGCAGCTGCGCAGCGACATCACCCTGGGCGGCGCACCACTGGCCATGCGCCGTGCGGTGTGCGGGTTTGGCCAGACGCAGAGCAGGTATTCATCACGACAGGATGCGCTTTTTTTGGGGAACGCCTTCGACGTGGGCTTATCCACGCTGGGCGATGGTGCGCCCTCGCTCGGAGTCGCGGCGCAATTCATTCACCAGGTGCTTGCCGGACGAGACGCCGAGTATTCAGATCGATTCGTTGTGCACCTCAAAGCAACCAGCTCTACAGCTGGTGCCATGCGCGCGCAGGGCGCGGTTTGGCGCATGAGAGAAGCCGCTCTGTGGGCGAGGCAAGGGGAGGTGGAACGCGCGCTTTCGATTACCGCCGAGGCGGTGCGCGGCTGTCCTCGGTGCGACGACATAGCCTATCAAGCCGCCCGATTGGCCACACTCTACGACCAAGAGGAGCTGGCCGGACAGTACGCGCGCGACTTGGGTCCGATGGTGCAAAACAGGCTCGCAAACGTGCGCTCCCTCATTCAGTCGTCACGTGCACGCTCGGGTGTGACTGGTGCTTTCGAGCTTGCGGGAGTAGGCCGCATCCTGGACGATCCTGCCCTAAGCTATCGCGCGGTTTTACCCTACGCGGAGCGGATTGAACGCGCGGCTCCAGAGGACGTACAGATGACTTGGGCCTTGATCGCTGGACAAGCCGGAGACTTGGACCGCGCGCTCATGATTCGCAGTCGACTTTCAGCATCTGCTCAAGCGCGTTTGGACGAGTTGGGGTTTCCCAAGCCCATCCCGGATCGCCACCAAGCGTTCGTAGCGGGTGGCTGCGCTTTGCCCTCGGAACTCTAACGGCGATGGCTGCCCGCGCTCGATGGTCTTCATTCGAGTGAATTGATGAACGCTTCAATCGCCGTCTGCCCCGCGGGGTCCAGCAGCTCAGTGCCGATCGGGGGCATGCTCCATTGCTGGCCTTTGGTCATGAAACGTTGGTAGAGCGCGCTCGTTTCTGGGGAACCGGGGACCACACGCACCGTGGCGTCGGGACGAGTTCCATCCACCCAACCGATGGGCTCGTTGACCAGTCCCAGGTAGGCAGTGAATTCCTCTACAGGTCCGTCCAGCTCAGCGATCTTGAGCCCTAGATCCAAGCCGGTTTTCTCGAAGCCAGTGCCCTCTGGGTTATGACAATGGGAACAGTTGCCATGCACATAGCCAAAGAACTGCTGTTCCGTCTCGGTCCCGGGCACAGTGAAGGGTGCGTTGGGCGGTGTGGTGAGCAGTTCGGCATCAATCAGGCGTTGTAGCGTCCACTCGGTAGTGTCGTTCGGATCCGCAGGTTCGCGCGAAAGCTGGAGCGCCGAGAACCCCAACACGTTGTCTGGACGCTCGCCGTGGCACTGTCCGCACGCGTCGACGTCCGGCACATCGTGCTCCGTGCCCGACGCATTGCTGACGCCGTTGGGCACTGCGTCGGCTTCCGTTTGATCCTCCCGCCACTGGTACGCCACCAAGCGCCATGCGCCCGACTCTTGCTTCTCGATGAGTCGGGTCTCCACGCGCACGCCGTCGCGAGCAAACTCCTTCCACAGCCGCGTCCCCACTGGAAACACCCATTCATCCATGTCCGTACTGTCAATCTTGGTGTTAGCTGGCAGTGAGATCCAACGCTTCTTTGCCGCGCTGTCCGTCCACAGCGGGAACTGCGGGGAGAAGGGGTGCACGCCGTCGGCCAGTGTGGTCATGTCCGCCTGATACAGCCCGGTCTCTGAGAGCAAACAGGGCAAGCGCGTGGTCAATTCACCAGCGTCACTGGCCGCGTGACAGGCCTCGGCCGCGGGGTCTCCACCTGTCCCGTCTTGACCGCCTGTGGCGCTCTCCCCTCCACTCGCGTCGCCGCCGCTGGCGGCGCCCCCTGAGCCCATTTCCCCCCCAGAACCTGCAGCCCCACCGCTCGACGCTCCTCCACTCCCAGGGCTGTCGGGAGGTTCGCCATTCGTGCCACATGCGAATGCACCCACAACGCCGAGCATTCCGGCGCCGATTAAACTTTTGCGTACACCTTGAAGGCGCAGAGTCGCGATGGCCATGATGGTGTGGAAGTTTAGCCACGAAGACTGGAGGAAGCACGTCGATTGTGGGCACATAGATTTCACGGAGGGCGGTGCTGCGTAGCGCTCGCGCAGGAGGTGAGGCGAGAGTTCGTTCATCAGTTTGAAAAATTGGTTCACTTTTTTTTGGTGGCGATGGCGATTTTTAAGGCCTAAAACAGCTGAATTTGCCGTTCCACGCGCCTTGCTCCAACACAAAAGTTCGGTAAACATGCGGCATGGTTCGCCTCTCCAAGACCTCGCTTGTGCTGATCCGCTTCTCACCAATTGCTCTCATGATCGCGTTTGCTGCGTGCGGCAACAGCGGCGATCCCGATCCCGGTGGGACTGGAGGCTCGGTAGGTCCCAACAGCGGGGGCAGCGGCAATGGCAACGGCAGCGGTGGCAACGCGGGTAATTCGGGCGGCAGTGCCAATGGGAGCGGGGGTCGCAGCGCCAATTCGGGCGGCAACGACAACCAGGGGACCGGCGGAGGCTCCGACGGAGCGGGTGGAGGCTCTGATGGAACGGGTGGAGGCAACCCCAATTTTGACGGCGTTCCTGGGGCAGAGGGCTACGACTGCTCGGCAGCCACCGGTGAAGTGCCCGCGCTCAAGGCGACCAAGGTCGCCACCGT
>JACZCW010172841.1_pt1 | contig 10751 bp, 2 predicted proteins | sample 8641861 | NCBI WGS metagenome assembly JACZCW01 (sample SAMN15324607, study PRJNA640507) | soil metagenome | isolation source: intercropping sugarcane | place: China: Luxin town, Laibin City, Guangxi Province | collected 2019-07-25 | depth 10cm m | reverse complement strand
GTGTTCGTACACGCTCAGGCCGGCGTCCTGGGTGCCGATCCACAGGCGCGCCTGGTCGTCCTCGTACAGCCTCAGGATCCGGTCGCTCGACGGCCCGGTGTGTTTCGTCCGCGTGTCCGGCGAACCGGCGCTCGGGACGTCCCTGAAGGTGGTGAATGCCAGGCCGTCGAAGCGGGTCAGTCCGCCGAAGGTGCCGATCCACAGGTACCCGTCGCGGGTCTGCAGGATGTCATTCACGCCCGAGCGTGGAAGGCCGTCGTCGCTGGTGAACGCCTTCGGCATCCTCCTGTAGACGGGCTCCACCGGATCGGACGCCGTTGCAGTGCCGCATGCCAGTAGCAGGCCGACGATCAGGAAGACCAGCCGCATCGAATTACCGTTTCCACGCAATCGGGCCGTTGTCATTGTCGCGCGCGGGATCCTCCACTGTCAGAGAAGCCCTTCGCATTACGGATGAGGCGGTGCCGCTCCATGCCCGGGCCATCCCGGTGTCCGCCACGCCACGACGATGGCGATCTCCCCCTCGCCACCGTTCCGCCGGCACGGGATGCGCACGCGTGCCCCGCGGCGTCCGCCGGCATGCGCGGCATCGCCGCTCACGGCTGGGTCAGCGTGCAGGTCATGCGCAGCGTGACGGTGCCGCCCGCCGGCAGCGTCGGAACCACAAGTCCGGCCGGGGCCTGCAACTGGGCAACGGTCGGGCTTGCCGGGCAGCCGGCTCCGCCGGCGGCGGTGCAGGACAGCGTGGAAGCGGCACAGTCGATGTTGGTCACCGCCGGATCGCGGACGACGGCGTTGTCGCCCGCCTCGGGGCCGTCGTTGCTGACCTCGATGGTGTACTCGACCGATCCGCCGTCGCCCACCGAACCCACCGAGGCCACCTTGGTGATCGCAAGGTCGGCATCGTGGCCGACGACCTCGTCGACGGTCGGCTGGTTGCCGCTGGTCAGCGGGTCACTGTCGCTCTGGTCATGCATGCTGGTCTGCAACTGCTCGGCGAAGTAGTCGTACTGCGCCTGGTTGCTGACCAGGGTACCGACATCGGTATCGTCGTCCACCCGCACCTTGAACTCGACCTGCAACGAGGCCCCGGGGGCGATCGTTCCGCCCTGGGTCGCGCCGGCACCCGCGCCGGCTCCCACACGAAACACGACGCGCTTGTTGATGCCGTCGTACTCGGCCTGGTCGTCGCCCGCGGCATCGCTCATGTCGCCGGTGGCGCCGCCGCCACTCACGATCCTCAGGCTGCCCGGCACATAGGTCGTGCCCGCGGGGATGTCGTCGGAAACCAGGGTGGTGGTGGCATTGGCGGTGCCTGTGTTGGTCGCCCCGATGGTGTAGGTGAGCACGCCGCCGGGGTAGAGTTTCCCGGATGCGTCCTCGACATCGGATGTCTTCACGCGATCACCCAGGGACGGCAGGTAGGCATCGTTGACCAGGCTCACCATGCCGATGAAGAGCGACTCGTCGCCGCCGCCACGCAGGCGCGCAACCGCCGAGGTGGCTCCGTTGGGAAGCTGCACCGCGGGGACCACGACGTCCAGATCCATGCCCAGCGTGTTGAAGTAGTTGGGCGTCATGCCGGAATCGGTCAGCACCCCGTCGTTGCTGATGGTGCTGTTCCAGAAATTGTTCGCGGGATTGACCGCGTTCGACACGGAGCTCAGATGGCCGGTGTCGGGACCGAATTGCAGGCTGGAGCCATTCTCCGTATCGGGGCGATCGCCGTCCCAGGCGAGCACGCCGAGTCGCGAGGCCACCGGCCCGCTCAGCGGGGTGGTGAAACCCTCCACCTTGACGTCCATCGCTGCACCCGATGTCGATGCGTACTGCCAACCGTCGAACACTGCCAGGTCGCGCAAAGGCATCCCCGGCTTGCTGTAGACCACCACCAGGCTCCATCCGGCCCAGATGTTTACCTGTTGGCTGAGGGCCAGGATGTCGGCCACGTAGTAATCACCGCTCCCCGCCGCGGCCACGATACTGGTCACGTCGGCAAAGGACTGGTACGCCATGTTGCCGTCGCCGTTGTCCCTGAAGTCCCGTTGCGATGCGTTCACCCGCTGGTACGCCGTCTGACCGGGCACCCGCAAACTTACCCTGCTGCCTGGAGGATCGCTGCTGAGCCGCACGCCGGACCAGTAAAGGCCCGCGAAAAGCACGGTGGCGCCGCTCGGCATCGACAGGTTTGCGCTGCTGCTGTTGTTGCCGGGACTGGCGGAGTCGACCTTGACGTATCGCATCGTGAAGTCGTTGTTGTCGCTGCCGCCAGTGGGACCCATGTCCTGGCGCGTAATGTTGCAGTCCTGATCCGACGTGTCCCCGTAGGCACGGCAGTTCAGGTTGATGTTGCCGATCGCGACGATGTCACCTGGCTTGGTCGTGTGGAAGCGGACCGAGAACGGGCGCTCCTGTGCATGCGCCGGCCACGCGGCCAGCAGCACGAGCGCGGCAATCGCGCGTGCCACGAACAGTCCGGCACCCTGGCGCCGGTGCGGCGCCGCCCTTGCATCGCGGAACCCGGATCGCGCCGTCGTCTTGATGTTCCCGTGTGCCGTTCCAGCCATGTCAGTAGCTTCCAACGAAGTTGATGAACCACCCGCGGTGGTCGTAGTCGAAGTCGGTCAGGTCGTCGCTGAACCTGGTGAAGTTGTAGCCGACGCCGAGGCGCAGGTTGCGGGTGATGTCGCGGTCGAGCCCGAGCATCCAGCCGGAACGGGTGCCACCGTCGGTCACGGTGAGCCACCGGTACTCGGCCAGCGCATGCCACTTCTGGCGCAGGTCGTAGCGAAGTTGCGCGGCACCGAACGTGGCGGCGGAATCGAACCAGGCGCCGCTGCCGCGCCCGTAGCGCACCTCGCCCTCGCGGCGCGCCAGCTTGCCGGCCACTTCCCAGGCATGAGCGATGCGGTAGACGCCCTCGAGTGAGATCACCTGGGTCTTCTGGTCGTACTCGGCGCCGCCGACCTGGCCCATCGTGGCCAGGTCGTACAGGTAGCTGTAGCGGCCGAAGACGCCCCAGCGGTCGCTGTTCCAGGGCCGGTAGGCGAAACCCACGTTGCCCTCGATGAACCTGGCGCCTGCCTCCGGCACGACGGCGTCGTCGGTGTCGGCGTAGTTGAGGCGCGCGGCGATGCGCCAGCTGTCGTTGATCTTGTGCGTCAGCCGGTTCGTGGATACCCACTGGGTCCGGCGCTCGGCGCCGGTATCACGGCGCCATTCCAGCTTGCTTTGCCAATCGGTCGCCGGCGAGGTGCGGCCCCCGGTCAGGCTCACCGCGCGGCGGTTCACGTGCCCGCCACCGGCGTTGGTGAGTTCGCCATCGCTGAGGGTGAAGCCGGCGTTCCAGCCCACACCTGGGAAGAAGTCCATGCCGAAGGTGTGCACCAGCCCCGACTCGCCGCGATCCTTGAGGAACTGGCTCTCGTTGAACACGTTGGTCTGGTCGGACAGCCGCCAGCGCTGGCCCAGGGTCCAGCCGTTCTGCGCGGACGGGTTGAACAGCGGATCGTAGGCCGTGGTGTCGGCGGAGTAGGTGTAGCTGCCGTACAACTCGTGCTGCGCCGAGAGCCGGTAGTCGGCGTTCACCTGGGCCGCGTGCCCGCGATCGCCGTCGGTGAACTCGGCGCCGACGGTCGACAGGTTGGCGAAGTTGTAGCGGCCGCCCAGGGTATAGGCGTTGTTGTCGGCATAGGCGCCGTCGTCGTCGTCCAGCGTGGCCTGGGCGGTGCCGTACACATCCAGCGCCGTACCGATGCGGTGGGTGTAGCGCAGCGCGCCGAGCACGCCCGCCGATTGCAGGGACGCGCGCCGCTCCTCGACGCGCCGGATTTCCGCGGTCAGGGAGTTGTTCTCGGCAAGCCTCCACTCCAGCGTCGCCTGCGCCTGCGTCAGCGACTCCCCGCCGCGCTCGGCGCGGCTGTAGCGCGCGTACAGGCCGACGTCGGTGGTCAGCTGGCCCAGCACTTCGGCGCCGTATTCCCGGATGTCCTGGCCGGTGTCGTAGCGCGAGATCGAGTAGCCGGCGTCGACCTGGCGCCACCAGGCGGCGGCACTCATGTCGCGCTCGGTCCAGCCCAGCTCGTGGAAGTTGGCGCGCGCCTCGACGGAACTGGCTTCGCCTTCGCGCACGCCGTCCGGGTTGAGCCGGGCGAAACTCAGGCCGCCGTTGTCGGAGAAGAACACCGGCGCGCTGGTCGACTCGGTGCGGGCGTGCTCCATCTTCAGGTAGGTGCCCTTGCCGGCCTGCAGCGTCACGTCGGCGGACGCCAGGGTGTAGTCCTCGCCGGCGCGGTTCTCGTCGACATAGGTGGCGCCGACGCCGACGTGGTCGCCGAACCAGTGCTTGCCGCGCACACCCGCGGCGATGTCGTCCGGGTCGAAATCGGACGGCACCCATTCGTAGTCCGCGATCAGGCGCTGCTCGAAGCCGTCGAGCGGCGCGTCGCGGGTGATCGTCGGCATGTTCTCGCGGGTCAGCTGCGCCAGCGGCCGGGTCAGCAGGATGCGGCCCTGCAGTTCGTCGATCTCGTAGTCGGCGCCGCGTTGCATCTCGATGCGCCGTTCGACGCGGCCGGTGGCGGCGTCGCGCACTTCCAGCACCACGTGGTCGGAACCGGGAAGCACGTCGGTATGGCGCAGATAGTAGAGGCTGCCGCCGGTACCGATGAATTCGCTGTGGCCGGGCGCGGTCTGCGCCTCGGATGCGAATGCGCGCAGTTCGCTGGTCGGCGCGCCCCACGGATTGGCGCCGCGCGAACGCCAGTTCAGCGCAGCGCCGTAGAGCGAGCGCACGTATTGTCCGTACTCGGTGCCGGTGATGCCCGTGGAGAAGTTGCCCCACACCGCCTGGTTCTTGTCCCAGTCCGCGCGCAGGTAAAAGCGGCCCATGGTGTCGACGTCGCGCCAGGTGGTGGAGTCGTCGCCGTAGGTCGGGTAGTACAGGTCCGGATCGACGCGCCGGAAAATGTCCTGCGGATCGGCCTGCGAGAAGCCGTCGAACAGGTCCTCGAGCGGCCGCTCGCGGGTATCGGCCTGCGCGGTCAGCAGGTACTTGCCGCCGGTCTTGGCCTTGACATAGAAGGCCAGCCGGCCGTCGCTGAGGATGTCGTCGGTGCGCCCGCGCGTGGCGAGGTCGCTGCCGGCGCCGCTGGCGCTGTTCTGGTACGCCGTCACGTCGGCGATGCCGACGCCGAAGAAGTAATGTCCGGTGACGTCGACTTCGAGCGTCTGGTTGGCTACCGCTTCGTCGTCGGGCCCGTCCAGTTCGATCCGGTAACGGTGGACGCCGATCGGTTCCAGGTACTCGGCGACGAACTTGCGCTCCAGGTCGACCGGATAGGTCTCGCCGTTGATGCGCAGCGCGCGGCCTTCCGGCAAGTTGCGGCCTTGCACGCGCACGCGCGAGCCGCGGATCGGGATGTTCTGCTGGCGCAGCCCGTTACTGGAGAACGCGTCGTCGACCAGGCTCTGGCTCAGCGCCTGGTCGTTGCCGAGCGCGGTTCCCAGGGACTTCTCCACGCTTTCGCGCAATTGCTGCGCGCCACGCTCGGCCTCTTCAGGACGCACCAGTTGCAGCTTGCGCGGCGCGGTCTCGTCGAAGTTGCCCTCGGCGTCCCACGCGCGCAGCACGTATACCAGCTCGTCGCCGGCGCGGAACGGGTGCGTGGTCGGCAGCCGACCGTTCCACTCGGCTTCCGATACCGCCTGCACGTCCACCGGCAGCCGCGCGATCGGGTCGATCAGGTCGCCGTCGGTGGCACGGTACAGCGCGATCTCCATGTGGTCGATGAAGGCGGGGTAATTGCCGCGCACGAAGAAGCGCACGGGCTTGGTGACCGCCTTGCCGTCGAAACCGACCATCGAGGGCGCCGACACCGAAAGCTCGGGTTCGCCCAGCGCGGGATCCTCGGTCGCCCAGACCACGCCGCCGCCCGGCAGGTGGACTATGAAGCGGCCGACCACTTCGGCACGCCCGGGCGCGTCCAGGCCGATGCTGACGCGCCGGTCGGGCTGCAGCGCCGCGGAAGACGACGCCGCGCTGGTACCGTGGGTCAGCGGTTCGTCATAGCTGCGGGTGCGCAACCGGAACAGCAGGCCATCGTCGGCGCTGCAGGCATCGGCACCGCACTCGATCCGCGCCGCGCCTTGCTGCGGCGCCTGGCCCGCGGCCGCAGTCCCGCCGGCACCGGCGGCATCCTGGGCCAGTGCGGGCGACATCATCCCGGCCAGCAAACCCATCAGGGTGTAGTCGAGCAGTTTGATCTTCATTTTCACGCCGGCCCTCACTTTTGTTCCGTCCCGAGCGGGGCCTTCGGATCGCCGCTGGATTCCACGCGCAGCCGCGCGCGGGCCTCCGGACTCAGGCGGCCGGCAAGCGCATCGAAGACCGCCTGCGCGCGCCGCAGCCCGAGCGCCGCGTTGTAGGCGTGCGACGCGCGCACGTCGGCATGGCCAACGATCCCGATCGTTCCCCCCTTCATCTCATTCAGGCGCGCCGCGACGCGATCGAGCAGTTCCTCGAACTCGGGCCTGATCGTGGAGCGGTCGGTGTCGAACAACACCGTGCCCAGCAGCGTCTCGCTGCCGCCCAGCATCGCCACCAGCGAATGCGGGTCGTCCACCTTGGTACGCAAGGCCACGCTCAGTGCCTTGGCGGCTGCCGCGTCGGTCCTCGCGACCAGTGCATCGCGCACCGCCCCGGCGCGGGCGAAGGCCAGCGCCTCGCTGCCGCCCTCGGCGGTGATGACCACTTCGCCACCGCCATGGGCGTCGATCTGCTCGGCCATCTTCGCGATCGCGGGCAGGTATTCCTCGCGAAGCCGGGCACTGTCCGCGGCGAACATGACTTCGCCCAGCTGCAGTTCGAGCTGCTGCGTCGTGCCCGGGATTTCCTGCGCCGGCAGTTTCACGCCGAAGCTGAAGCGCACCGGCACGCCGGGCGTGATCCGCCGCACCAGCGGGTTGTCGGTGGTGAATGCGGTCTGCGCCGGCAACGTGGCCGGGTCGACCTTGAGGATGAAGTTGCGGCCGTGCGCCTGCTCGCCGCCCTGCACGTCGACCAGGTGGTAGCGGCCGTACTGGTCGGTCTCGACCAGCAGGCCCTCCACCGACGCCAGGCGCACGCCGGGGATGCCGCGTTCGTCGACGCCGTCGTTGCCGATGACATAGGCGACTTCGTAGCCGTCGTCGACACGCGCCACACGGCGCTCGACCACGGGTTCGCCCGCGCCCATGCCCCGGGCGGCGTCCGCGCCGCGTTCGATCGAGGTGTTGCCGGCCGCGTCCATGCGCAGGGTCAGCCCCTGGGCGCTGGTCAGGACGAAGCCGTTGTCGAACGCCGGTTCGCGCAGTCGTTGGCGGATCACCACCTGCCGCGCCGCGGCCGGGTCGCCGATGGACTCGCGCCCGCCGATGCTGCCGACGTCGATGCCATGCAGCAGCGGCGCGCTGGCGTCGGCCACCGGCACCGGGCCCTGGCCGCGGTCGATCGTGGTGGTGCCGGGAATGTACGCGCCCGCGTCGAAACCACCCTGCACGTGCACGCCATCCAGCAGCGAGCTGTCCTGCCAGCCGTCGCCGTCCCTGTCGTCAAAGACGGTGCCGAACACCAGGCTGTCTTCCAGCAGCGGATCGGATTCGACCAGCACCTGCGCCGTCGCGACGTTGGACACCGGCTCGTCGCTGGCGCCCACCGCGACCGCTTCATTGGTATATACGCCCGGGCTCGCGCCGGCACCCACGCGCAGCAGGTAGACCACGGTGGCCTTGTTGCCGACCGCGATGTCCAGCCCGTCGATGCGCAACGGGGACTGCCCCGCCGCCAGGCTGAAGGCGCCGTCGCCGTCGGCCACCGACATCGAACCCTCGACGTAGCTGAAGCCGGCCGGCGGCGTATCGAGCGCGGTGCCGCCCACGAAGTTGCGCACACCGACGTTCTCGATCGTCAGCGTGTAGCGCAGCAGGTCGCCGACCTTGGCGGTGCGTGAACTGACGGCCTTGGAAACGCGCAGCGAGGTCTCGTCCATGACCTTGTGCGTGGTTTCGCAGGCATCGCACTCGGGCTGCTTGCCCTTGGACTGGCCACTGACGATGTTCTCGACGGTGGCGCCGGCATCCGCGTTCACGGTCGCCATGTAGTCGAACGTGTAGGTACCCGGAACCGTGCCGGCCGCCAGCGCGCAGCGGAAGCCGTCCCCGGAGCGGGTGCATCCGGCCGGCAGCGACGCCACGTCGAGGCCGGTCCCCGGCACGTCGGCCAGGTACACGTCATCCAGCGTGGCGGAGTTCTCCACGACTGCCGTCAGCGTGTACTCGATGCTGTCGCCGATCCGGACTTGCGCGCCGGACGCGGGGTTGGACGACTTCGAGAGGGTGACCTTGGGGTCGGCCAGCAGATGCTCGACGCTGCAGCTGCTGCAGTCGGGCGTGTCGCCGCCGCCGCCGGTCGCGGCGATGACGTTGCTCACCCGTCCCTTGGCATCCGTATCCACGGTGGCGGTGTAGGCCAGCTTGTAGAGTCCGGGCAGCGTGCCGGCCGGCAGCTTGCAGTCGAGTGTTCCCGTGCAGGCAAATGTGCCCGCGTCGGTGACGTCGCCGAAGCTCAGACCCGGGCCCAGCGTGTCGACCAGGTCGAGCGGCTCGGTGGTGGCCGAGTTCGCCACGGTCACCGCCACCTCGTAGGCGATGCTGTCGCCGGCGCGCACTTCGCTGCCTGCCGCCGGATCGGCCGACTTGACCACGGTGATGGCAACCGGCTTGATCTTGTGTTCGGTCGTGCATGCCGCGCAGACCGGGTCGGGATCGCCGTTCGGCGCATTGCCCGCCGTCACGCTGTTGTCCACCGAGCCGGTCGCGTCAGAGTCGACCGTGGCGGTATAGGTGACCGAATGCGGCCCGACCGCCGTCCCCGCCGGCAGGGTGCAGTTCAGCGTGCCGGTGCAATTGAACGCGCCAGCGTCGGTGACCGCGCCGAAGCTGAGGCCGTCGCCCAGCGTGTCGACCAGGTCGATGGTCTCGCTCGTGGTCGAGTTGGCCACCATCACCGTCAAGGTGTATTCGATGGTGTCACCCGGCAGCACGACGCTGCCCGCCGCCGGGTTGGCGGTCTTCGTCACCGTAGTCTCGGCCGGCACGATCTTGTGCTCGATCGTGCACGTGGCGCAGGCCGGATCGGGGTCGCCGCCCGGCGGGTTGCTCGCCGCCACGCTGTTGGCCACGGACACCGTGGCATCGGTATCGACCGTGGCGGTATAGGTGACGGTGTGGGAACCAACGGCCGCGCCCGCCGGCAACGTGCAGGTCAGCTCGTCCACGCACGTGAAGTCGCCGGTGTCGGTCACGGCACCGAACGTCAGGCCGTCGCCCAGCGTGTCCTTCAGGGTCAGCGGCTGCGACGTCGCCGAGTTGCTGACGGTTACCGTCAGGGTGTATTCGATGGCGGCGCCCGGCAGCACGGCGGTGCCCGCCGCCGGATTGGCGCTCTTCGTCACCACGATTTCCGCGGGCACGATGTCGTGCTCGGTCGTGCACGCCGTGCAGACCGGGTCGGGGTCGCCGCCGGGCGGATTGCTGGCCGCGACGCTGTTGCCGACAGTGCCTGTGGCATCGGTGTCGACCGTGGCGGTGTAGGTCACCGCGTGGGAACCGATCGTCGCGCCCGCCGGCAGGGTGCATGTCAGCGTGCCGGTGCAGTTGAACCCGCCGGCATCGGTCACAGCGACGAAGCTCAGGCCGGCGCCCAGCGTGTCGACCAGGTCCAGCGCCTGGGTGGTGGCGGCGTTGGCGACGTCGACCGTCAGTGTGTATTCGATGGTGGCGCCCGGCAGCACCGTGGTACCCGTGGCCGGATCGGCCGCCTTCGCCACCGTGATGGAAGGCAGCAGCGGGTTCGTCGTCGCGCATGCCGTGCAGGTGCCGGTGTCGGTGGTGACGCTGTTGGAGACCGACGTGGTGGCGTCCTGGTCGACGGTCGCGGTGTACACCACCGGATAGTCGCCGCTGCCCGAGGCCGCCGGCAGGGTGCACGTGAGCTTGTCGCCCGCCTGCGTGCACCCGAACGCACCATCGGAAACGATCGAGCCGAAAGTCAGGCCGTCGCCCAGCGTGTCGCTCACGACCACCGGCGCCGTGGTGGCGGCGTTGTCGACCGACACGGTCACCGTATAGGTGATGGTGTCCCCTGCCTGTACCGGCGTACCGTTGCCCACGTCGGATGTCTTGGCCACGGCGACCGTCGAACCGAGCGGCGTGACCTCGGCGCAATCGTTGCCCGCCGCCGAACAGTCGATGCCGGACACGAGCACGGCATTGTCGATCTCGCTGGCGCCCGGGGGCAGCGGGTCGTCGACCTTGACCACGAAGTGCAGCACGGCATCGTCGCCGGCAGGCACGTTGAACAAGTCGTCGTTGGCGCAGTCCTGGCCGCTGCACGTGAAATCGTTGGCGGTAGCGACCGTGCCGGTGTACTGCGGCAGGGTCTCTTGCACCTGGCCGCTGAACAGGGCGCGGACGATGCCGCCGCTGTTGGAGACGGTGATGCTGTAGTCGAGCTGGTCGCCCGGCAGGACCGTCGAACCGGCAACGTACGGCGCGCCGTTGACCGTGCCGAGCGTCTTGGTGATCGACAGTTGCGCCGGCGCGAGCGCGGGGCTCGCGCAGGACGCCGAATCGCTGGCCGCCGGCGGCACGGACGCGTCGGTGGCGTCGGCTACCTCGCCGGTCTTCGGGTCGTAGGCATAGTGAGTCGTCTG
>JACZCW010016466.1_pt1 | contig 10754 bp, 8 predicted proteins | sample 8641861 | NCBI WGS metagenome assembly JACZCW01 (sample SAMN15324607, study PRJNA640507) | soil metagenome | isolation source: intercropping sugarcane | place: China: Luxin town, Laibin City, Guangxi Province | collected 2019-07-25 | depth 10cm m | reverse complement strand
GCGAGTGCGGCGCCCTGACTGTCGGTGTGGTGACGAAACCGTTTCAATTTGAGGGCCGTCAGCGCATGCGGCGCGCCGACCAGGGTCTGTTGGCGCTCTCGGATCAAGTGGATACCTTGATCACCATTCCTAACGAGAAGCTCATGATGCTGGCCGATGACGAGCTTACCTTCGTCGAGGCATTTCGCAAGGCCGATGAAGTCTTGTACCAAGCTGTCCGCGGCATCAGCGATCTCATCACTTTGGATGGCATCGTCAACGTCGATTTTGCCGACGTCACCACTGTGATGGCCAACATGGGCCGCGCGCTCATGGGCACGGGCTGCGCAAAGGGCGAAGGTCGCGCGCGCATTGCTGCCGAGCAAGCCATCACATCTCCGCTGCTCGACAATATCTCCGTTCATGGCGCGACGGGCGTGCTCATCAATATCGTGGGCGGTGCCGACATGCGTATGAAGGAAATCCAAGAGGCTGCGTCGCTCATTCAAGAGCAAGCTCACGAGGACGCGAACATCATCTTCGGCGCGTCCATTGACCAGGATATGGGAGACGTGCTCAAGGTGACGGTCATTGCAACGGGTTTTGACAAGCAACCGTCCGAAACCGTGGCTGCCCTTGAGGCAGGTGCCGTGTCCTCCCGTTCAACGCCCCGCTCTGCGCCATTAGCGGCCGACCTGCGCGCTGAAAAACGCAGCGAAGCGCCGGTCCCCGTTTATTCAAGGCGCCCGGCACCTAGCCGTGAAACCTATCCTTCAGCGCTGGATACAGATTGGGACACGCCAGCATTTCAACGCCGCCAAACTGGCGCCTGACTCATTGGAGCCAGAACGGTTGAACATTGTAACCGTCGCATTCTGGAAAGAGGGCTGCCTCCCTGTTTCCTCCGTCTGTATGTTTGGGAAGAGAAACGAGCCTGCCCCATTTGGGTCCGGCTCGTTTCCGTTTTTATGCGGGACGGAAAACCCGTACCTCAAGTGATGCGAGCCATGCATTGAGTCTTGCCTTTGTATCTTGAGCCGAGCACGATAGATTCATGGGTCCAGAATTGGACGTGCTTTTGATTGAAGATGACCCGTTTGATGCTGCCGCGGCGCAACGGGCGCTCAAAGAGCATCCCAAAGTCGGTGATGTGATTGTGATGCCCTCGGGAGAACGGGCACTTGGCTGGCTGAACAACGATACGGCACGCAACGTCGGAATTGTCGTGCTCGACATGCGGCTGCCGGGTATGTCCGGCATTGACGTGCTGCGGGCGCTCAAGGCCGATGCGTCCTTGGCCCATCTGCCGGTCATCGTGCTGTCCATCAACTCCGATCCTAGCGACCTGCTAGAAATTTACAGGCAAGGTGCGTGTGCGTTCCTGCGCAAGCCCGATTCCGTCGATGGCTACCGCAGCATGTTGGACGGGGTGATGAGATTTTGGTTGTTGGCCAGCTGGCCTTCTCACGCCCATTGATGCTGGTTCAGGCGTTGAGCAAAGATTGTGTGAGCCGCGCTTGATCCGTCACGACACGGCCCCATTTTTCAGCAAAATTCACCGGCGTAGTGGAGCTGCACGGCGGTTGATGCGTAGGGGAGCAGGGCACGAGCCATATCCTGCAGGCTCGCAAATCGCTCTTCAGGATCGGGAGCAAGTGAGCGATCGATGATCGCAGCAAGTTCGCTCGAGGCTTCACTGACCGAGCAGATAGCGGGATAGGTGCGTGCCTGGGCAGCGGCGATGGCCTGAGAAAGCCGCACGAGGCCGGCGAACGGGCCCTTGCCAGCCAACATCTCGTAGAGCACACAACCAAGCGAAAAACAGTCGGCACGACCGTCCACTTCGCTCGATTCGAGCCATTCGGGGGCCAAATAGCCCGGCGTACCGGTCACCCGTCTGCGGGTGGGATCGAGACCGGCCTCGATCCCTGAAAAAAAACTAACCCCAAAGTCCAGTACCCAGGGGTGCTCACGCCCTGCGTAGTCCTTGGACAAAAGCAGATTGGACGGTTTGAGATCGCCGTGCACCACACCGAACGCATGAGCACAGGAAAGTGCACTGAGTATGGGTATCATGAGATCCACTGCCCGCTCCTGGCCTAAAGGACCGCGATCACGGATGCAGCCGTAAGTTTCACCGCGCTTGTACTCGAACGCCAAGTAGGCGACGCCTGCGTCTAAGCCGGCGTCGAGCACGCGAATGATATGCGGATGCTCCAGCCGCGCGACGATCTCCGCTTCACGCAAGAAGCGAAAGCCCGCGGTGGGATCTGTCGCCAAGTACTGCGGCAAGATGACCTTGAGCGCGACGTCTCTTTGCAGCAAATCGTCGCGGGCGCGCAGCACAAGGCCCATGCCCCCGCGACCCAAGACTTCTTCGGTCAGATAGCGACCGACTCGCTGTCCCGGTGCCGGGCCGTAGCCCGCGTTCGCGGGATTGACCTTCACTCCTTCCTCCAGCCCGGGCGCGGTACTGGGGCCATGGGAGGGAAGAAGGTCGTGGAAATCAAAACCCGCAGCGGCATCCATGATGCGCAGAGGGACCGCCTTGCTGGTTGGACCCAGTTGACTCAGCTTGGTAGCGGCGGTCCTCTGCGCGGGACGCAGCGTAGGGAGCGGCTCAGTCATCGGTGGTAGATCGCGCGCGCCGACGTCGAGTACAGAACCCTCGGACGACTGACGTGGCGCTGCTCCTGAATCTGGAGCCGGCGCTACACTGAGGGGGTTTCGACTGGGGTTCATGCTGACTCTTCTGTCCCTTAGGCTTTCACTACGGCCCGGTAACCGTGATCTTCACCCCGTATTTGATTTGAGTGAAGTGGGGCGATCCAGCCACAATTCCATACCCTTGCCGTCGGCGTCCCAGACGACCCGATCAAATAGTGCGTAAATGATATGCATGCCCATTCCGGAACTTCGCAACGCAGGTTTGCTCGAGGACTCAATGTCGGTAGCGGTGAGGTCTGAGACCACCGCGGTGCGCGCATCTGGCGGACACGGAGAGCCGTCCCAGGAAATCCTGATCCCAAACGCATCGGCGTTGCGTGCGACTTGCAGCTCCACCTGTCGATCAGTGAAACCAGGTCGTCGCGGCAGGTCGGTGGCTAACTCCAGATAGCGCTGGTAGCCATTGTCCTGTTGGGCGTCGGCCGCGTCTCGCATGTTTGACCCAAGATCGAGCGCTCCGTGCAGGATGGCGTTGGTGAGCGCCTCAGTCAGGCCGTGATCGATGGCGTGCGCATCGGCCCAGTCAGGCCGTTGATCGACCACCCAACGTACCGCCGGCGGAACGGATTCAGGGCTCGCCGAGTATGAGTGCTGATCAGACACCGTCCCTGCTAAAAGCAGGATGACCGCGGTGGCGTCATCGCGCAGCTCTGGCGCAGACTCGCGGGTGATGGTGCGGATGCGCGCGCTCAATGCCTCGCCCGAGGGAAGGTCATTGCTGACGGTGGGCCACAAGGCCAGACGTTCGACAGCTGAGAGCGCGTCGTCGGTGGCACCAAAAGGTTCTGTCAATCCATCGCTCAAGAGCACGATCCGGTCGCCGCCATGGAGGCTGAGAGACGTCACGTCGTAAGCGCTCTCTTCGAACATGCCGAGGGGGAAGCCGCTCCCCCACACTTGATCGAGGACCTTTCCGCCGCGCAAGATAGCGACTGGAGGCAGTCCGCAATTGATGATCTCTACGTGGGTACCCATCAAGTGGACACCAGCCAAGCAGCAGTATTTGCCAGTGGCGCGCCGTGCAAGATGATCATTCAATGTCTCGATCGCTTGCTTGAGCGATCCACGGCGTAACAGGTGCCGAAGCTCGCTGCGCGTCTCTGCTGCAACCAACGCCGAACCCGTGCCATGCCCCGAAACGTCGAGCAGGAAGGTAAAGCAGCCGTTCTCAGTCGTGACAATGTCAAACAAGTCTCCGCCGATGGCACCCGATGGAGCCACAGCACCGGTGATTCTCCAATCTTCAAAGCGGAACGGAACCAGAGGCAGCTGCGATTGCTGCACGCGGGCGGCTTCCCGCAGGTCCTCGAGCAGCGTGACGGTATTTTGCAAGTGAGAACTTTGAGAGCGATGTGCACTGGCCTGAATCATCGAGCAAAGGCGAGTAACCAGTAACTTTCCGTTGACTGGCTTGGTGATGTAGTCGTTTGCGCCAGCCGCAAGCGCGGCGTCCACGTGGTCAGGCTCGGCTGAGGCAGTGAGCATCACGACCGGCAACTTTTCGGTGCTTTTGCTGGAACGCAGCTGCTCAAGCACAGCGATGCCGTCCATGTCCGGCATCATGTAGTCCAGTACCACGAGCGAAGGTTTGCTTTCGTTGATGAGGCGAAGGGCCTCTTGTCCACTGCCAGCGGTGCTGACCGCAAACCCACTCTTGCGCAAGAGCGCCCCATACAGTTTGCAATTGGCGAGCGTGTCATCCACCACCAGAATCGAATGCTCTTCAGGGACGAATGAATTGATGATCATTGCTTGCCGTCGAGGTTGAGATGACGAATGCCCCCAGCAAGAGCAGCCGGTAAATCATCGTAGATAGGGAACACCCGATCTACGCGTGTGATGGCGAGGACGCGCCGCACCCCGCTTCCGACGTTGCATAGGCTCAAATGCCCGCCCTGAGCCTTCAGCGTCTTGAAGACCTGAATCATGGCGCCCAACGCCGTCGAATCGATGGCCTGTGTCTGCGCAAAATCGAGGATGAGCTCCCAATGTTCGGAGTCGAGCTCGCGCTGCAATACGTCGACGAAATTTCGTGCGTTGCTCACGTCCACCCGGCCCGGCAGTTGAACGGTCGTTAGCTCGTCATGGTAAGCGACGACGAACTCGTCCGGTGTGGCCATTTCTCGTTCCATCCCATCTTGAAACGGCGCTGCCCAGTTTGGATTAATGGCCGCGACATAGTTCCGCTTCAATATTCTCTAGTTAGCGCGCCTTAGCGTACCATAATCCCTGATCTTCTCCCGAGGGTACAGAGTAGAGGACACCCGGCGAAGGCCACGGAAGCGTGCGGTATTCGTCGACGTCATCATGAATGGTGACGGTGAGGCCCGACTCAATGAGGTAAACTTTGAGTTGGGCAGTGGCCTCACTACCTTTACCTGAAAGGTAGGCTACCCCGCGCGGCTGTTCCAAAAATCGCGCCGAGTTGAGCAGCACGCTCTCGCCGATCTGCTTGAGCGCACCCGGTTCTTTGGGGCTCAGATAGAGAGAGCCGACGTAACCGTCCTTTGAGTGACCCAGGACCACCCAGCGTCCCGTCTCCGGTTCGGATTCGAGTACCTGATTGGGGACACCGCTGAGCAGTTCATGGGCTGCTTCAGGCGAATCCGCGTCGAGCGTGATCAAATCACCCACTGTGCCATCGAAATTGGCCAAGATGCCGCGGTCCGAGTACGCGGTTCCGCCGAAGAGACGCGCGACATTTTTTGCCAGGGGCACGAGTTTTGTCGGCTGACCATCATCATCGCGCTCCAGCTGAACCAAGGTCCCCCGTTGACCATCGTGATCGGTCAGGATCTCTGTTCCGACAAACGTGGTGTCGCCTTCGCTGATGGGTTGTACGACGAGAGATACGTGAGCCGACTTGACCGTGGCGTCGGCTGGAACCGTCCCGATCACGAGGGCGCCTGTGCTTTGAGGTTGGTCGGCGAGCAACAGTCCGAGTTCGGCGGAGCCCGCGGTGCTACTCCACTTGAGGCTCTGCCGATCCAATGTGGCCATCCCCGAAGGCCCATCCAAAATGACGGGACCGTCTCCGGACAATCCGAGCTTGGACTGCTCGACGTAGACTTGTAGCCTTCGATCTTCACAAGGGTCAAAGTAGGCCAACGTGTCGTTGCCCCAGTAGGTCGGTGTACACCCGGTCTTGGACAAACGAATGAGGCCGTCGTCCGCATTCCAAATGGAGAGCCCGTCTTCGTCCAAGAGGACGAGCGCAATCGTGTCGCCGTTCTGGGGGAAGAAATCGACCACATCTTGCCCAAGCTCAGCTACGTTTTCCAAATCTTTATCAAATACCACGACTTTGCCCCGCTGCAGGGCGAACACGTAGTCCTTCGAAGTGCGGGCCAGGCTGACCTCGCTCGCGATCTCATGAAGTTCAACGGTGTCGGGCTGAATCATCGAGAGCACTCCCTCTCCGTTGATGATGAGCATCCCCTTGGGCTTCTCGCTGGGAAAGAGCACACGTGGGATGCGGGCGTCCACCACGCTGGGTAGAGCTTGATCGCAGCTAAAATTCACCAGGTTGATGGTCCCGCGCCCGTTTGCGTCGGCTGTTTCTTGGACAGCGAACAGCCCAGGTAAGGCCACATCGATGCGGGACGAGATCCGATCGAAATCGACGGCGGGAGAAATCCGACAAGGCTTGCCGTCCGGATAGGGAACAATCGCCACCTCTGTGCCGTCGTCACTGTCGCTGAGTGCGACGATTTTGCCACCCTCATCCAATGAGCCATCGACGGTGATTTTGCGAAACCGACCTTGGGCCAATTGTCGTCCCGGCGCGTCGATCAACGCTGCATCCGGATCGCCTAAATCAGAACCTAAGTCTTGAATCCCTTCGGCAAAGTTGCAGCCATAGAGCACTGATCCAAAAGTGAGCGTGCAAAAAGCAAAGCTACGAGTCACGAAAAGACGCATCATGCCAATATACCCTCCGCTTGTGACAGCGGCCACCGCCCCAGGGCAACACGGTGGGAAAATGTGGGCACATGGTGCGCTACGCTCCAGGGCGCTGTGCGCAGACGTTGGTCGAAAGTCCGAAAATGCGCTCGACCTGGTCTGTCGATTAGCCAGGCCGCGACAGGGGAGCCACAAGCATCTTGCCGAGCGAAGCACGCGATTGAGGCGGGGCCTTAGGTAACGAGCACGAGACGACGAGACCTCCACCTTCACGGTTGGCGAGGGCCAGCTGACCGTCGTGCGCTTCGATGATTTCGCGGGAAAGCGCCAGCCCCACGCCGGTACCCGTCCTTTTGGTTGAAAAGAACGGCAGCATCGCCTGTTTGAGAACGGCTTCGGGCATACCGGAACCACGGTCCATGATGTTGAGTCGAAAGCGCTCGTCTTCCTCGACGACCTCGAGCTCGATCTCGTCACGCGGGCTGCCCGCTTCATAGGAGTTCTTGATGAGATTGATGACGACCCGCTCCAATTGAATTGGGTCGAAATAGCCAGGCGTCGTAGGCAGCGTGCCCACCAGGGTGATGTGTTTTTGCGATTGGATGCTTTGCACGAAGCTGTCCCAATCCACGGTGCGCGGAGCGGGACGAGGCAGCCGGGCCACCTCGCGGTAGCCCTCGATGAAGGCCACCAAGTGCGCGGTACGCTCGCTGATGCTTTCGAAGATCTGTCCCAGCCGCGGGTCCTGGTGGGTCATTTGGTTGAGCTTTCGAGCTGAAGAAAGCAGCGACGTGATGGGCGCCAAGGCGTTGTTGAGCTCATGGCTGAGCACCCGGATGAGTTTCTTCCAGTGTTCGACCTCTTGTCGTCGCACCTGCTGGGTTACGGGGCGGAGCATGTAGAGGAAATGCTGTGCGCCCTCGATGGTCAAGCTGTGACTAGACACGAGTAAGGTCTCGCCATCGGTCTCTCCGCCGCGAGCTACGATGCTGTCTTGGCCCGAGGCCAGCGCAGACTGAAGCTCCTTGGGCAGCTGTTCAAAGACAGCGTCGGCGTCTTGGCCAATCAGCGGCTCATGAACACATAATACGCGGTGCGAAGCGGCATTGGCGTAGATAACGCTGCCATCTTGATCGACCAAAATTACCGCACTCGGGTCGTGCTCAAGGGCCGCCGAGAGCGGTTGAATGGTGCGAGACAGGCGGCTGAGTCGCCGCGTCATGAGCAGAGATTCTTCCCGTATGCGTAGCGTCCAGCGCCCCAGCGCCAAAAATCCCAAGAACGCGGCGCCGACGAGGGTCACCAGGATCAAAAACGAGCGACGCAAGCTATCGATGCCGCTATGGGCCCGCGATTCGTAGAGCTCCGTGACAACGCCCAGCTGGTAGTCGCTGAGCCACGCCCAGGCCGCCACCACTGGTTGGCCATTGCGACCCGAAAATTCGCCGACGAGCGGGGAAAAATCCGGATGGGCGCGCGACAATTGCATGTCTGGTGTTTGCCGACGCAGCGCTCGAGGGAATGTGTTGGTGACGAGGCTCTCACCGGCGTTTGCTTGCGAGGGGTCGTCGTGACTGAGCCAACCTTGGCGATCAAAAGCGTAGCTGTGCAGGACGCCGACTTCGTGATGAGGATCCAGCCGCTGCACTAGGTCTCTGGGCGAGAACCCCACTACCAAAAGCTGTGTTCCGCCGCTGAGTTTGTGCCACGTGTAGATACGCTGGTGTTGCTTGACCCAAAAAAAATCCAAGCCTGGGGTCTGCGCAGAATAGGCGCCAATGCGTTCCAGTACGGGAGCGGGGAGCGTGGCGGATGGAGGGTAAGAATAGTGCGTCTTTTCATTCGGCAAGGTGACGACGAACGCCTCTTCCGCCGCGCCCAAATCAATCCATTGCGCAAGCAGAGCATGGACGTCTTTTGGACCTGATTTTTGGTCGGCGTGTTGGCGCGCGTCCAACATCGCAGCGACTTTCTCTGTATTACGTTGCTTCTCGGTGATGAAATCAAGCGTTGCCGCCACTTGCTGCCGCAGCATCCCGCTCAGGCGCTCCTCCAGGGTTGACTGCAAATCGCGCTCGATGCTGACGTACGTGGCCAAGACCACGCCGAAGATCACGAGCACGAGCAAGCCCGCGGCGAGATAGCGGGTGCCATTGACCGGCAGGGGCAACCGCAGCCAGTCCGAACGGGGTGAGTGTTTGGCAGGCAGGGGAGATTTCATGTTCCGCTTGCTCTCAGCGCGACGTCATACGCCGCTCGACCGAGATCCCGAGGCGGGCCATACGACGGTACAAGGCCTGACGGCTCATTCCGAGATCGGCGGCGGCGCGGCTGATTACGCCGCTGGCGCGACTGAGCGCATCTTCGATTTCATTGGCCTCGTGGGTGCGCTCACCGCCGTCCAACTGGGCATGCCCCTGAGCGAACGAACTGCCGCTTTCGAGGTCGGCCAAGCCTAAATCCAGCGGAGTGATTTCGTCGTGGGAGCTCACCAGGGTAGCTCGCTGAATGCGATTTTGAAGTTCACGCACGTTGCCGGGCCAGTCGTGATCGAGCAGCGCGTCGCGGGCTGCTGCGCCCAGGTGACGCAATCCACCGTCCGGCGCGCGAAACTTGGGCAGCAGGGCTTCGGCGATGGGCAGAATGTCATCGGGCCGCTGACGCAACGCGGGCACGTGCAGTTCAATTACCGCTAGCCGGAAGTAAAGGTCTTCACGAAAGTTGCCGCTGGCAATTTCACGACGCAAGTCAGCGTTGGTGGCCGACAGGATGCGCACGTCACATTTTTGCGTGCGATTGGAGCCGAGCCGTTCAAACTCCCCCGTTTGAAGCACGCGCAACAACTTCATTTGGCCCTTGGTCGAAAGGTTGCCGAGCTCGTCGAGGAACAACGTTCCGCCGTGGGCGGCCTCAAAGCGTCCCTCGCGACGTGTCTTTGCTCCGGTGTAGGCTCCGGCCTCGGCGCCAAACAGTTCGGCTTCTAGCAATTCATCTGGCAGACCGCCCGCATTGACGGTTACAAACGGCGTGTCTTTGCGGCGTGAATTGGCTTTGATGACCTCTGCGATCTTTTCCTTGCCCGCGCCGTTGGGACCGGTGATCAGGATGGCCGCATCGCTCTGCGCCACGCTGGTGGCGAGCGTCAAAAGTTGCTGCATGGCGCGGCTTTCATAAATGATGCCGCACAAATCAAAATTCTCAGCCAGCTTCTTTTTTGCCCGATCATCGCTGGCCACCAGACGATGGTGCTCAAGGCGAAGTTGACGAACGCCCAGCAGTTTTTGCACGCTGCTCACCAGCTTGTCGTCATCCCATGGCTTTCCAAAATAGTCTTCTGCGCCCTCCTTCACCAATTGAACGGCCGTCTCCAGCGAAGTCCACGCGGTCATGAGCAGGACGGGTAGATCCGGATCGTGCTCCTTGATGTCACGGAACAGGCGAACACCTTCTTCACCGCCGGTTGTATCTTGGGTGAAGTTCATGTCTTGCACGACGACACCAATGTTCTCGCGTTGGATGGCCTCGAGCGCAGCTTCAGGTGTGCTCATGCTGACGCAAGCGATGCCGTGCACGTCGAACAAAGTGGACAGTGCGGTCCGGATGCCGTGATTGTCGTCGACGATTAGAACCTTCGCTTGGTGTCCCATGCAAAAATAGGCGCTTCGAAGCCGATGCTCGATGCACATATCTCTATTACAGGCCGACCATGACTCGGCAAGTTGGGGCACGCTCTACTGCATTTGGCCGCAGATTTTGATGAGGGTATGACGCAAAAGTGTGAGAAAAATGACACGGGTATGGGGATGCCGGGCGTGTTGGTTGGTCCGTGCGCGCCCAACGGCCGCCAGGGGCATTAGGTGCTCAGGTCCCTTTGATGCGGGGCTCTGCCAGATAAAAGAGCTGTTGGGCCCCTTCGTCATCTTGTGCCGCTGGCCCTTGGAAGTCGGACAGAAGCGCAGAGCGTGGATAGCAAGCCACCAGCTCATAGCCTGCTGCATCAAAAATGCGGCCCAATTCTGTGCTTACTAGGTAGTCGTGACAAAGGGTTTGCTCCCCGACAGACTGTCCTGTTTCGACAACGCGCGCCTGGTAGTTGACGGTGAGACGCTGCAAATTGATTGCCGCCTCACTCGACTCGAAGACCT
>JACZCW010148368.1_pt1 | contig 10769 bp, 7 predicted proteins | sample 8641861 | NCBI WGS metagenome assembly JACZCW01 (sample SAMN15324607, study PRJNA640507) | soil metagenome | isolation source: intercropping sugarcane | place: China: Luxin town, Laibin City, Guangxi Province | collected 2019-07-25 | depth 10cm m | reverse complement strand
TTGACCCGCTCGGAGGGCTTGAGGCGTCGTCCGTCCCAGGAAAATGCGGAGTTTTCTATGATGAGCGCGGCGCGCGTGCGGCTGGTGGCGCGCAGCTGCGTGGTCAAGAATCGATCGAGCCGCATCCCGTGAGACTCGGGTGGAACGCGGACTACCCGCACGATAGCGTCGTCGGGCACCGAGGGGGGGCGGGGCGGGGCGTCGTTCATGGGGGGCCCCCGTCCACGTCAGGAGCGGACGGGATGGTCCAGCTTTTGGATTTCCGAGCCGATGCCCTCATCGGTGAAGATCTCCAAGAGCAGCGCATGCATGACGCGGCCGTCCACGATGTGCACCTTTTCTACGCCCCCGTCGACGGCGGCGAGCGCGCATTCGACCTTGGGGATCATGCCGCCGGAGATCACGCCGCTATCGATGAGGGACTTAGCCTCGCGCGCGCGGAGCGAACGGATGAGCTCGCCATTTTGGTCTTTTACGCCCTCGACGTCGGTCATCAACACGAATTTGGCCGCGGCCAAGGCGGCGGCGATTTTGCCCGCTGCGGTGTCGGCGTTGACGTTGAGCGCCTCGCCATTTTCGGCCTTGGCGATGGGGGCGACGACCGGGATGTAGCCCTTGTCGAACAGATCCTTCAAAAGTTGGGGACGTACGCGATCAATCACCCCGACGCGTCCCAGATCGGCGGAAACGCTTTGCCCATCTTCAGTCACCTGCACCGGCGCCTTGCGACGTGCCGTCACCAATTGCGCATCTTTACCGCTGAGCCCTACCGCGCGACCGCCTTCTTCAGAGATGAGGCCCACAATTTCCGAGTTGATTTGGCCGCCCAGCACCATCTCGACCACATCCATGGTGGCGTCGTCGGTGACGCGATGACCGCCGCGAAAGGTGGACTGGATGCCCATCTGCTGCAAGGTGCGACTGATCTGTGGGCCACCGCCGTGCACGACCACCACGTTGATCCCCACGTAACGCAGCAAGCACACGTCCCGTGCGAACGAGCGCTTGAGACGATCATCAATCATCGCGTGACCACCGTACTTGACCACGAACACCCGCCCCTGGAAGCGCTGAATGTAGGGGAGAGCTTCATGGAGAACGGCGGCTTTTTGAATCAAATCATCCATGGGGGGCTGCCCCGTAGCCCTTCCCCGGCCGCGTCGCTACTGGCCGCCGTGGCCGCGACGCGGTGGGCCTGGCAATTGGCTGTCGGGGGCGGTGGACCATGTGCTCAGAAAGCGGTAGAGACTCCAAACATGAATATCCTGCTTATTGCGGCGCAGTTCGCCCCGTATGTGACTGAGCGCCCGTCAGCGGAATCAGTGGCTCAACTGGCCAAAGCTCTCCGGCTCTTAGAGCACACGGTTACGGTGGTGTTGCCCAAGACTGATCACTACCAAGCCGCGGGGTTGGTCGCTGCACGACGCCTATCTCCTTTGGTCGCGCCGTCGCGCGAAGGCAACGCACAGGTGGAGCTCGCGCACGTCTACGACGTGACGCTCACCAATGGTGTGCGGCTCGGGCTCTTGGACCTGCTGGCGCGTCCCAGCACTTCGACTCACGATACGACCGATGTCGCCGCGCATGCGACCTGGCTTGCGCAGTGGGCCCAGGCGGTGGGGGCTTACGTTACGGCCCACGCCAGCCAAGGCGCGCCGTTTGACGTGGTGCACGCTCACGATTGTGAAATGGGCCTGGCCCTATTGTCCGTCAAAGAGAGCGGTCTGCCCAAGATTTTGAGCGTCCATGACGCCGACCAGACAGGTAGCTTTCCGCGGCAAATGGCCGACATTTTTGGCCTGACCGAGGAATGGTTGAGCAGTCATGACTTTGGCTCGGGTGAAGAGATCAGTTTGCTCAAGGGCCTGCTCAGCCAAGCCGACGCGGTGATTGTTCCGTCCGAGAGCTATGGCAAGAAATTACAGGCCCCCGAGCATCGCGGGGGTCTGGCGCGCGCGTTTCAAGCCGCGGAAGTCATTGGCATCGTCGAGGGCGTTGATCAGGCGGTGTTCAATCCTGCGACGGATTCGACGTTGAGCTGCCGGTATGATGCGGCGCGACCGGAGAGCAAAGGGCGCAATCGCGTCGCGGTGTTGGATCGTCTGGCGTTGCCCTTCGACTCTGCACGTCCCATCGTGTTCTCTGAATGGGACGATTGGGGCGACTCGGCATGGTCCACGTTGCTGGGGGCACTGCCCAGCTTGCTGCGCAACGAAATGGCCCTGGTTGTCGCTGGCGGCCCTGCGCCCAGCAAGGAGATCACAGACGCCTTCACGGATCAGTTCCGCTATTTGCCCCGCCTAGAACCGGCTGAGCGTCGAGGCCTGTTGGCTGCCAGTGATTTCTATCTGTCCGTGGCGCGCAAGGACCCGACTGGCCGGCGTCTGATGCAGGCGAGTCGTTATGGTTCAGTACCTGTCGCTTACCTGACGGACGCTGTCGCTGATTTGTTAGTGGATTGTGACGCTGAGCTGATCACGGGCAATGGCATTGTGTTTGAGTCCATGACGCAGCGGGCGCTGCAGACCGCATTGGCGCGTGCTATCCGTGCTTACAACCGACCCCACTTTCGCGCGCTGGTGTCCCGGGTGATGCGGCGTGATCTGGCGTGGGATCGCGCTGCCCGACGCCATGCTCAGGTGTATTCGCAGCTGGCCCATGGTGCGTGAGCGAGGCGCTGGACCCCTGGGCCCAGCCTAGTTTGTGTCACTGAGCCAGGGGCGCAGTCCGCTCTTGAGTGCTTGTCTGGACAGCGCGTGGTACCACCACGCCTCAGCCAAGATACTGAGCAAGATCAGCCCCTGCACGAGCACGCTGCTGAGCAGTTGGGGTCCGAGCTCTCGGTGTATTGCCACGGAAGTCGCGGCCAATATTCCATTGCCTACCATCCGCGCCACGCGAAAACCCAACAGCTTGGGCGCGCCAATGGCTTCCCAGAATCCGAGCAGTAGCCGCCTGCGCCACGTTGGACGCTTGCCGTTGACGAGCAATCCGCTCAGCTGAGTGTGATCGCCCATGGTGGCAACCAACCCCAGCGTGAGCAGCAGGACGACGCCTAAGGCGACGGCTAGGCCCACGACGCTCCAGCGCAGCCCGGCATTTAAGTCATCAAGCAGCGCGGCGCTTGCTCGCCCGAAAAGCCAGATGCTCCCCACGCTCAAAGCTCCGCAGATGGCGCGCACGAGCAGCGCGCTGCCCCAGACATCGAGCGCCGATCGCTTGAGCTGGGATCCTGTCGGACAACATGAGCGCGCACAGTTCGCCAAGAGTTGTAGGTGTGTAAGGACGAGGAGAGGCAGCGAAACCGCCATCAAGAGCAGCGTCTGAACGCCCGCCTTGCCCAACCTTTTCCCTTCGAGGCGCAACACATCCAGCAACAGGTAGCCCCCGCTCGAGTCAAACAAATGCGCGTCCGAAAGTTCGGGCACTTGTTGGTTGAAATGGAGCATGGCCAGCGTGGAAACAAAGGACTGCGACAACAGGCACAACAGCACAAGTCGCCATTGTCTCTGCACCATGAGTTGGATCATGCAGCGCCCCACAGCAGCAGCCAATTGATCACGGAGAACAAGACGGAACTGGAGCGCCGACGTGACTCGTTAGGGGGGAGGGCGGCGGGGAGTTCATGGGTTTTTAGCTGCGCGCGAGTGAAGCTTCTGCTGTTGTCGAGCAAATTCGCATCGAGCAAATTGTGATGGTCTGGGTCCAGCTCGACGCGCACCAACGCCGACCGATGCCGCACCCGGTATTCCTTGGTGGGTCGGTCTGAGATCTCCGTCTGGATGAGCGATGAACCATCCTCGAACGTGAGGCGCACCTTATACTCGAGCGTGAGAGCGCCGTCGTGAATCACTACGATGGTAGAATCGTAGGTGCCTTCGCGCAGCGTGCTTTTTACCTCTCCCAGTCGCAGATCAAGCGCAGCATTTTCGTACAGCATCAGGCGCGCTTGCTCTCTTGCCGCTGTGCCCAGCTCCTCTTCGACCACACTCAGAAAGTCCACAATGGTGGGATGCCCAAAGCGAAAGCGCGCGGCGTAACGGGCGAGCACGCGGCTCAGGTGCGGGTCACCCATGGCATGGCCAAGTGTCCACAGCGAAAGAGGCGCCCGCCCGTAGATCACCTGCGCCAGCTCGTCAAAGTGGCCGAGTTCTTCGACTGAACTGGCTATTTTTGCCGACTTTTGGCCCTGGCGGAGCTGCGAATAGTACAGAAATCTGCCCAAAGCGGCGCGGCTGACGCTCAGGGCTGACCAATCGCTCACTCCTGGTGGCACCAACTGCTGGTCCATGTAGGTCCACTCCAAAAACGAGGTGAGGCTCTCATCCAGGAAGGGAAACGTCATTTCATCCGACGCGACTACGGACTGAAACCACTGATGGATGAGCTCGTGAATCGTGATGAGTTCGACGATGCGTGCGCCAAAAAATGGGGCGGTCACGCTGCTGCGCGTGGTGATGAACTGGGGGTACTCCATGCCCTCAGCCGGACCAGCAAAATAGGGCGGGATGACGACCGTCAGATCGGAATACGGATAGTCGCCGAGGCGCTCACCGAGATAGACGAGACCTTGGGCTACTGTGCGCAGTGTGGCGCTGCGGAGCGCATCGGTGCGCTCTGGACCGAGCACGTGAACCCGTACGCCCCCCAATCGAGCCTCAGTCTTTTGAAATTGAGGCCAGGCGGTCCACGCAAAGTCCACGACATTGTGCGCTTCGGCGCGGTACAGGGCGCGGCCTTTAGGGTTGTCTCGTTGCTTGTCGAGTCGTCCCGTTGAGCCGACGACGTAGTTTTCCGGCACGTCCAGATGCACGACGTAGTTAGCAAAGTCGGCGTAAAATTCCCCAGCCGGGTGATACGCAAAGTGGCGGAATGTTCCTTGCGGTTCAAGCTTGGCTAGCTTGGGAAACCACTGTCCCATCAGGAAGAAGTCGCGCTCGACCCCGCTGCGCTCCACCATCTGTGGGATCAGGGTCGTGAAAGTAAGTCGAAACTGAATGGTCGCGCCGGGCACAATCGGAGCGGGTAAGGGGACGCGAATGTCGGTCTCATCGTCGGGATCGCCGGGACTGTGCGGATCAGCTTTGTCCCAGAGGTTAGTCTCGCCAAAGAAAGGGCTGGTCAGGCTGTGAACGTCCACCGAACCGGGCGCCCCCAACCGTCGGCCGCTGCGCGCCCTGCCTTTGCGAAGAAACTGGGTATTTTCGTGCGAAAAGGCGTTCAAATACAAATGAAAATACAGCTCAGTCAGTGGACGCTGGCTGGTGTTGGTGAGCAGCAAAAGAGCTGAACCGTTCAATGTCCGGGCGGCTGGGTCCAGACTCACAGACAACTCATAATCGACGAAATGCCTCGCCTCTGCGTCGGGTGACCCACCTCCCATCGCCGGCAGGTGGGGTTTCGCGGTTGGGCTGCTCTTGGCCGGGCCCGGGGGCGCGCTCTTCTTGGCATTGGTCAACGCCTGGGTTGCGCGCCGCTGCGCGGAGTTGGCCGTGACGTGGCGTTGAATGAGCCCGGTCAAAAGCACAAAAACGATCATGATCGCGAGGCGTGCGCCGACTGAAGTGAATGCGACTCGGGCTGCCATCGTCACGAAGGGATGAGGAGGAGCGCTGTTAGGTGAGCTGAATCACTTTTTGATCGAGCAGAGAGCACAGGATGCGAAGCGCATCCAGGCGTTGCATGCCCGACACGTCCAGCAGGTCGTCAATGGACGAGATCCCGTCGATCATCGACAGCAAAAAGCCGGCGCGGTGGTCCAGGGACAGCCAACGGATCTGATCGGCGCTCATGGCGATGTGGGGGACCTTTTCCAGACCGCTGATGCGCGACGAATACATGTCGAGCAATACTTCTCGGCATTTGTCGGCGAGTGAGCGCGCCTCGGGATCTTGCGGTGAGCGATTGAGGATCTGCTCGGCCACGTCCAACGACCCTGAAAAATCCCCCATCGCGAAGCGGTCCTTCATCAGCTGATGGGAGCGGGGGGACTGCGTGGGAGTGGCAAATTGCGCGGGGGGCGGGGGAGGCGGCGGCAGCTCCGACGCCTACTCGAGCTCCATCCCCGAAGTTTCGTGGGCGTCGATGCCTTCGAACAGCCTCGGAGGCCGCAGGGCAACGGCGTGGCTTCCTTTGCTCTCCACTGGATCAAAGCCGCGGGGAGGAGGCGCGGTGGGCATTTGACTCAGGTGGGGCTTGGTCGGCTTCTCGTTCTCAGGGAAGCTGGACACGTACAGGTCGAGGCGAAACTCTGCGTCGTGCTCGGCCGCGTGATCGACGGGAGGTGATTGGGTGGCCGCGCGCGCGCGTTCAACAGCCGTGGTGCTGCGCGCCAAGTGTTCCATCGGGATCTGATGGGGGGCGGTTTCTCGTTCGTGGGGATCGTCGTCGATGGCCTCTAGCTCAATGCCGGTGGGGGGAGCTGTCAGAATCCCCTCGGGCAACTGCTCACGCACGGGGGCCGTGGGCATACGACTGGGCCGAGGCAGAGTCGTCTGCTCCTCATCGCCCCAACCTTCATCGATGTGACTCAACTCAGGCGGCAGCGACATGCGCGGTTTTCGGCCAGAAGCCATATATTCACTCTCGAATCAATTTCTCGCCACTACTCCACGAAACATCTTGTCAGCTCGCTCCAAATGAGCAAGTTGCTCCCGGATCGCGCTGGGGTCGCGACTTTCAATAGCGCGGCGCGCAGCGTCCACTGTGCTGCGTGCCTTGGTCAGCGAATCGCGGCCAAAATCTGCAGTACCGACCGTCTGTTCCACTTCAGAGAACATGCCTTCGATCCCGGCAATGAGCGTTTCGGCACGTTGTCGAGCACCCTCGAACGCTTCGTCTGACTTTCTTTCCACCATGAAATCCCTGGCTTCTGAGGCCATCTGACGAATTTCGTCCGTGGTGAGTCCGGAGGAGGCAGTGACTTGAATGGCCTGCGTCTGGTTGGTTTCGAGGTCCTTGGCACTGACACTTACGATGCCATCGGTATTGATCTCGAAGGCCACATCGATTTCTACCTCACCCCGCGGTGCGCGTCTTAAACCCGTCAGGATGAACTCACCCAGCAATTCGTTCTCATCGGCGCGCTCGCTGTCGCCTTGCATGACGATGATTTTCACGGCCGTCTGGTTGTCCCGACTCGTGGTAAATGTCTTGCTCATGCTGGTGGGCACGGTCGTATTGGTGGGGATCAGCTCTTCAAAGTGGCTGCCAAACGTCATGATGCCGAGCGCGTGTGGTGTCACATCCAGCAGCAGCATCTCGCGCTTGTCTTCCACCAGGGCTGCGCCCTGAATAGCTGCGCCCATAGCCACGACCTCATCGGGATGAACGCCACGATTGGGTTGTCGACCAAAAAACTGCCGCACCGCGTCTTGGATAGCTGGCATGCGCGTCATGCCTCCGACGAGCAGCACGTCTTCGATCTCACTCGTCTCGAGCTGAGCATCATCGAGCGCTTGACGACAAATCTCGATGGTTCGCTCGATCAAATCCAGACTCAGCTCTTCGAATTTTTTGCGACTGAGGTTGGTCTGCAGATGGAGCGCCTCGTTGGCACTGGTGGAGATGATGAACGGCAAGTTGATCTCCGTCTCGGGCATGCTCGACAGCTCACACTTGGCTTTCTCGGCTGCGTCGCGCAAACGTTGCAAAGCCATGCGGTCTTCGCGCAGGTCGATGCTGTGCTCAGCTTGAAATCCGTCCACCAGCCAGTCGATGATGCGCGCATCAAAGTCCTCTCCACCCAAGAACGTATCACCCGTGGTCGCGATCACTTTGAAGACGCCTTGCGAGCTGATCTCGAGGATCGAAATGTCGAAGGTGCCGCCGCCCAAGTCAAAAACCGCGACCGTCTTGTCAATGTTCTTGCCAAAACCGTAGGCCAATGCCGCCGCCGTGGGCTCATTGATGATGCGGATCACGTCCAAACCAGCGATGGTTCCGGCATCCTTGGTGGCTTGCCGCTGATTGTCGTTGAAATAGGCAGGAACGGTGATGACCGCTTTGCTCACCGATTGACCGGTGTACTCATCCGCTACAAGCTTCATCTCTTGCAAGATCATCGAGCTGACCTCAGGCACAGAGAACAACTTGTTGCGCAACTCGATGCGCACGTCGTCATGCGGGCCTTCGACGATATGGTAAGAAGACGTCATGAGCGCATTTTTTACTTGGGGGGATTCCCATTTGCGCCCGATGAGTCGTTTTGCTGCGTGAACGGTGTTCTCAGCGTTGGTGATGGCCTGGCGTTTAGCAATATGGCCGACGAGACGTTTTCCCGCTTCCGTCACGGCCACGATGCTGGGCGTAGTCTTGTATCCACCGCGATTGGGAATCACCGTGGGCGTATCCCCCTCGAGAATCGACACGCAGGAATTCGTCGTCCCAAGGTCAATACCGATTACAAGCTCCATGAGACCTATTCAGTTTCCTTTCTGACTGGATCGCTGATCCAACTAGACCATCCCCGCGACCGCTCGGCGTGTGTGCTCTTGCACCACCGTTCGAGAGTCGATTGGACTCGCAGGGGAGAGCTTACACGCAAGCGAAGCAGAGCGCCTTATTTGAGCGACTTTTGCAGTAATTTTGCCTGCTGATTTTCCGGCTCGAGTTCTAGAGCTCGAGCGACCTCGCCCTGTGCGCTGGTTTTCATGCCAGCGACGCTATAGGCCTGAGCGAGGGTGAGTCGATAAACGACACGCTGTAAATCGCGCGTTACAGCGTTGCGCGCCAGCTCGACGACCATGCGTTTCTCGGCGGGGTTCAATATCTCCAAATGTAGGAGACAGTCCGCAGCTTTGTTGAACAGCGCGGCGGAATCTTTACCGCGCGCGGCGCGTTCATACGAGCGAGCAGCGCGCGCCCATTGCGACTGTTTTTCCTCGTATTTGGCCTGCTCAAGAAAGCGCGGTGCCAGCGCGCGATCAGCTTCTTCTTGGACACTGTTCAACTCGCGTTGCAGAGCACCGTCCTCGGGCCTCAGTTCGAGCGCCATTCGAATTGCTGCAACGGCGCCGGACCAATCACCAGCCTTTTGCGCGGTAGCGGACTTCAATAACAACTTACGAACGCTGTCGTCGCCTTCGTTGCGCTTGGCGTCGAACCGGGCCTTCAAGTCGGCACGCACCGTTTCACGCAGCGCTCCTGCTTCGTTTTGAGGCATGGGGGACTTGATACGAAGTCCCATCTTGCGAGCCAGCAACTTGCGCGCCGCATCATTGGACGCAGGCCCGCGGGCCGATGGCGCGGGAGGGGTGCTCGAAGGCCCGGGCGAGGCGGTCGTCAATGGCTCACGGGGAGGATCAATGATGGGCGAGGAGATCTCTTCGACCTCCTCCATCATATCCAAATGAGGGGCGCGCGGAGCAGGGGGAATGTTCCCGACGGCTTCTGCTGACGTCGCCAAAGGGGGGCCGCTCGCCGGGGTCGAGTCGAGCAACCCTGTTGCTCCGCTGGGCCTGGTCGAATCAGAGACAGTGGGAACGATGGACGAGCGCGCGCCCAGCGTGCCGCGACGACTTGCTAGGTATGCATCGTACTCAGCGCGCGTCTTGTTACGACTCAAGGTTTCACTGGCGCGAGTGAGAACGTCCGTGATCTTCAGCAGGAAAGGCGCAAATTTTCCCGTCTTTTTCCCAAAAAACCTGTCGGCGTGGTACAGGTTCATGAGTTCGAAGTAGGCGCGCCTGATCTCCGCTTTGTCGGCGTCGGGCGAGACTCCAAGGAGTTTGTAGTGGTCGTCTACGTCGAGTCGGGCAACGAGATCTACGATGCGTTTTTGCGTCTCGACGTCGATGTCGATGTCCTCTGGATGCTTGCTCATGACCTCATTCAAACCGACGCTTGACGCAGTGACCGCAGCGGGCGGCCGCGCCCGCCTTCAGATACTTTAGGAGGCTCGTGCCGTCACGCAAGGGCTTGAAATGACAGCTGCTTAACGTTTTGTGCCGGACAGCGGACCTTTGAGCGAGCCCTCGGAACCATCGGTTCTGCCCACCCAGGACCCCAATACCTTTGCGATTTCCGCGTGGCCGCTGACTTCCACGTGACCGCTTGCCCCAATGAGCAGGGATATCGGCTCGCCCGATGACTTGATCCGCTCCCAAAGCGCCGCAGCTTGGCTCGTGCAGGCATCGTTTAAGCAAGTCACGTCGCATTGCTCCAGCGGACTTTCACCTAAGTGGGCGACAAGGACATCCGCGACCTTTGCGCACTCAGCAGCCTGTGCGACGCGGGAGGTCGGATCAAGATCGGAGGGATCGGCATGCACTTCGGCGATCTCGGCCAACCAGCGGATGGGGTCGTAGATGAGTTCACCTCCCAAAGAAACCTCGTCTCCGGTCTGAACCTCGAGCTGCCAGTTTTCCGGTACGTCAAATCCCGCCGCCTCAGCGTCCACACCCGCCGCGGAGAGCAGCGTGAACTCACTTTCGAGGCCGTTCAACGCGAGTTCGGCTTCAAACACCTGTGGCCCATCGATGTAGACGGCGGCATTCGTGAGGATCGAACGCATGGTATCAGAGATAGCCGTGGGTGAGCTCAATTGTGCCTCGACGTCCTGGATCACACCTTCGGTCGCGATCAATTGGTCGAATGCTGCTTGATGGGTTCCGTCCAGCTCCGCGCGGATGAAAGATAGGAGTGCTTCGGTATCGCTTGAATACTCTTCGACGAACGCGGCTGCGCTGGTGGAAATGGACGTATCGAGGACGTGAGCAAAATCTTCCGTGGTCGCGCCGAGCGTCAAGAGCAGCGTCCCCGAAGTGACC
>JACZCW010022699.1_pt1 | contig 10797 bp, 9 predicted proteins | sample 8641861 | NCBI WGS metagenome assembly JACZCW01 (sample SAMN15324607, study PRJNA640507) | soil metagenome | isolation source: intercropping sugarcane | place: China: Luxin town, Laibin City, Guangxi Province | collected 2019-07-25 | depth 10cm m | reverse complement strand
GTGATCAGTGTCATCACGGTGCCTTGGAGTGCGCCGCCAAACAGCGTCAAGAGCGCACCCCACGGGCCAAACCAAGCCCCCGCCAGCGCCATGAGCTTTGCGTCTCCGAGCCCCATCCCCGGAAAGCCCCGCAGTTTGTCATGCAGCCAAATGAAGGGGAACCATAGCCCCACGAAACCCAGAGCGGCCCCCAGCGCGCTCTCAGTCACGCTGACCTCGCTACGCAACGGCGACGAAAGCAGACCGAGCATCATACCGCCCCAGGTGAGTGAGTCCGGCAGGATCATGTGCTCCAAATCAATGGCCGCCGCCGCGATGAGACCAAGTGCCAGCGTCAGATACAGCCAAAACAAACCGCCCGCGTGCAGCAATGATAGGTCGTGCCGATACGGCAAGAGCTTCATCACCACCACGGCGCCCCCGGCTAGCCCGCCAAGCAGCTCGACGAGCGGATAGCGTGCGCTGATTTTTTGACGACAACAACGTGAACGTCCCCGCAACCACAGATAAGCCAGTACGGGCACGTTGTCGTAGGGAGCAATCTTTTTTCCACAATGAGGACATTGTGAACCGGGGTAAACCAGCGAGAGGCCCCGCGGCAGACGGTAGATGACGACATTGAGAAAACTGCCGCACAGGAGACCAAAAACGACACCCAGCCCCAAGACCAATGGGTTGGGTAACAAATCGAGAAACAGGGTCTCCACGCGCTGGAAAATAGCGGGTCACACTGCAAAACAAAACCGTGGCCGTGGTCGCCCGGCGAGTTCGCAAAAGCGGCGATCATCTCGCGCGACCGCCATTATTGAAATGCACGTGGGCACATTGGCCAGATCGGCACCCAGCTCTTCAGCGGTGCGCTCACAAAAAAAGGGCAGGAAAAGTTGCCCCCAGCCCGTGCTCGCCAGGGTTCCGCGCGGTAGGTCGCAAGCGGCCAGAATCGCTCAAAAATCCTCGCTACTGGGCCGGGTGCCAGCTCGTGAATCTTCGATTCGCTGTCATTGAACGCGCGGGCGCGACGACTGTTGTCCAAGGAGCAGCCAGATGCCCCCTAGACGATGCTGCATGGTGGCTGGGGTTGGGGCAAACAACGCGGTAGGGGGCCACAACCACCGGTAGGCAACCGGATGAGGGGTACGCAGCGCGGCTAGGGTAGGCACTGGAAATGATCTAGGGTAAACTGCTCAATTGTAGGCAGGCTCCCACCTACAGCTATCGGTTCCCCGTGGTCGTCACCATCGAGCCGAAGTTATGGACCCTTGAAGTTGACCAGCGCTGAGGGAGCTCTGATGGATGATTCGAACTGCAAGCATGCAGGGGTGAGTTATGAAACCGATCGAGATAGTGTGTGGTTCGTGCACGGTCATCATGCGCCTGGGCGATGAGTTGCTCGAGCGCGTGCAAGGACATGCGGGTCGGATCACTTGCAAACGTTGCGGCAACAAGGTCGCCATCGACGCGCGTGGCTCCTACTTGGTGGTGCGAAGCGGCGGGCTGTTGATGGAAGAGACCACCCGGCCGGGGCCATTTTTCAGCGATCAATCGGCGCTCGGCAGTGAACCCGCCACGACAGTGGCGCAGCATTGGAGCGAATTTCCTGCCGAGACTTCGGGTTCGCCCGATGAGGCTCCATCCTCCGAGGTGCCATCAGTGAAGCTCTCCATGGCGCCTCCCGTCCCAGATGAACTCAAGGCTCGCCGCGCGGCATCACGCGCTGCGATCGAGTTGCCGGCGACGAGCATGGATGCTCCTCCCCCGGTATGGCGGGATGACGGCGACTCGTTGTCGCCCCACGCGTTCGGCGAGGTGGAGCACGAGCCCGCGTCGGAAGACTACCCGTTGCGTTTGCCTGAGAATTTCAAATCGTCGCCCATGGCCAGCAATCTGCGGGATGAGACGTTCAAGTCTCTGTATCCGGAGCCCCAACGCATTTATCCCAGCCGATCAGGAGAAAGCCGCTTTGCGCGAAAAATTAGGGAAAATGCTCCCAAACCCCCCAAGCTGAGCCTACCACCACCGCCAGTTGGCAAGCTGCCTGTGCTGGAACCCGTGACCCCCGAAAAGGAGCCGCATTCCAGCAGTTGGGCTCCCTGGGCTCTGGCTGCAGCTGCTGTCGTAGGACTCGTCGTCAATGTGGCGCTCGGTCCGCGCGGACGACATCTTGCTCCCGCGACGACTGCTGCCAGCAAGGCCACGACCGCGGCTCCCAGCGCAGCTGAGCAGACCGCCGCGCTCCGTGGCTCACTCGACAAGCTGGGCTTCTTGGTGTTTGACGCCGACGCCAATTGGGTGGAACTCACCGCGGCAGATGCCTCTGCTCCCCAGCCCCTCGCCCTCTCTCCCTTGAGTGGGACGGTTGCGGAACAGCCTGAAACGGCTCCTCCCGGAGGTGCACTCCCCATAAGGGCGGCGACCGCACCCTCCGCCGAAGCCGTGTCGCCTCCGCCTTCTTCCGCGGTGGAGCAGGCGCCGCCAGCGGAGATCATTCAGTTTAGTCCCAGTGCTGCCGCCGAAGCGATGCAACAAGCCGCGGGCCTCGCTTCGAGTTGCCGGAGGCCCGGTGACCCGTCCGGTGAAGCTCGTATGACCGTGACGTTTGCTCCCAGTGGTCGCGTGACCAGCGCCCAACTGTCGGGGCCGCCATTCGCTGGTACGGCGACGGGCGGATGCATCGCCAAGCAGTTTCGCGCCAGTAGGGTTCCAGCGTTTTCGGGCGCGCGCGTCACCATGACCAAAGTCGTGACCATTCAATGAAGGCATTGCCCGCTGCGCGGTGGCAGCAATAGGGCGGTTTTGCAGCGAGTGAGCAGCTGGATCGGCCAGGAAGAACAGGAAATTTTCAGCAAGCTGGCTGACTTGGGTGCCAGCGCGGCGGGCAATGCTATGGGGCTTTTGCCCATGACCGACGCAGACTTGAGCCAGTTGAAATTCAACGAGCAGGGGCTGATCCCCGCCATCGTCCAAGACCGCCTCACAGGTGAGGTGCGCATGATGGCTTGGATGAACCATGAGGCGGTCCAAGCGACGCTGGATACACGGCGCGCCACGTTTTTTAGTCGTTCACGCAACCGACTGTGGGTGAAGGGCGAAGAGAGTGGAAACCTGCTGCACGTGGAGCGCGTGTTTGCTGATTGTGATGGAGACACACTGCTCGTATTGTGCGATCCGGTGGGTCCTTCGTGTCACACGGGACGCGACAATTGTTTCTTTAATTCAATCGAGGCAGCAGCGGTAGAGCCAGCCAAGCCGCTAACACAACGCTTGGAGTTGGTGCTCGAGGAGCGCAAGACCAGCACGGGCGAGCGCAGTTATACGCGCTCACTGTTTGACGGCGGGGCAGAGAAAATTGGTCGAAAGATCCGTGAAGAGGCGGATGAAGTTGCGCGCGCCATCGATAACGAGTCAGATGAACGCGTGGTCGGGGAGGCCGCCGACGTGCTCTATCACTTGCTGGTCGGCTTACGTTATCGCAATGTGAGCTTTATTGATGTGCTTCGGGTACTGGCTGGGCGTTTTGGTGTAGGTGGGCACGTAGAAAAGGCCGGCCGCAGCTCATGAGCGCGAACGCAAGCCGCCGTGGACGTAAGTGGCTGTAGGTGAGCGCGCGTTGAAGAAGCGCGTGATTGCAGCCCAGTCGCTGACGCAGCACGTGAAGGCTTCGTTTAGTGCATAGCGAAGTGGACAATTGTTCCCAGCGACTCTGGGATTGAGCGGCGGCGTCAGGTTAAAATGGTCACGCCATGACGAAGGTCCTCATCATCGAAAGTGACAGCGCATTTGCCCAAGTACTGTCCACAGGCTTGGCTGAGTACGGCTGCACCTCAAAGGTGGTGGAAGACGGAGAGGTCGGCATTGACGCGGCCACGCGGGACAAGCCAGACCTCATCTTGTTGTCGATTGAACTCGCGCGGATGAGTGGTTTTTCTGTCTGTAACAAGTTGAAACGACACGGCGATCTCAAAAGTGTGCCCTTGGCTTTGATGAGCAACGAGGCGACTGAGGAGACGTTTGAACAACACAAGCGTTTGCGCACGCGGGCCGACGCCTACCTTCACAAGCCGATCACGGTGGACGAATTGGTAGTGCAGGTGCAGGGCCTTGTTCCCTTGGTCAAGCAATCACCCGGTGATGACGTCATCATCGATGAGGAAGTCTTGATTGATGATGAGGTGAGCGTCGAAGAAGCTCCCGGTTCCATTGATGAAGCGGCCGAGCAAGCGTTTGGAAACTTGGTCATCCCAATGCCCGCGCCGCGCAGCTCCGTCGCGCCACCTCCACCACCTTCGGCCCGGCCCCGTGCCATGCCAGAAGAGATGGAGGAGCTCGAGCTCGAGGATGACGGTCACATGGCGGTCGCGGCGCACAGCGCAGCGGCGCTTTTGGGCGATGATATTAAGGATCAACAGCTCGTGGCCAGCAAGGTGGCGGAAGCGACGGCTCGGTCGCAGGAGCAGGTGACCCAGCTGAACCAGACGCTGGCCAGCAAGACGGAGCAAATTGCCGAGCTAGAGGCCAGTTTGGCCTCAGCGCGGGCCGCGGCAGAGTCTGAGGCTGACGCCAAGCTCCAGGTGGCCCAAAAGAAAGATGCTGAGATCGAGCTGCTGCAGGCAGAGCTTGAGACTCTACGTCGCAAGCTTGAGTCCAACGAGGCGGCGGGCACCGCGCGTGAGTTTTTGGACCTGCGCGAGAAGCTCAACAAGAAGGACAAAGAGATCATCGATATTCGCGATGAACTCACGACGAAAGAGAAGGCGCTCATCAAGGCCAATGACGAGGCCATTTTTGTCGGACGCGAGAAGGCCGACCTATTGGACCAAGTCAGCGGACTCACCAGTAACAAGCTGGAGCTGGAGCGCCAGAATCAGGCGCTCTCGCAAGACAAGGAGCAAGCGCAGAAGCGCGGTGACGATTTCAAGAGCAAGAGTGAGCGCTTGCAGGTTGAACTGGACAACAAATCAACTGAGCTCAAGACGGCGATCTTTAACCATGAGAACGCTATGGCCACGAGGGACGCAGAGATGGCCTCCCTGCGCGTGGACCACCAAGACGCGCTGCAAGCCGCGGCCGTCCAAGCAGAAGCCGCCAAGAAGTCTGCGGTGAGTCAGGCCATCGCCGAGACCGAGGAAAAAGCGGCCGGAGAGAAAGAGCGCGCGCTCATCGATGCGGCAGCGGTGGCGAAGCGCGAGCAGGAGCAAGCCCTGGCGGCCCGCGGCGTTGAACTCAAGGCGGAGCACGACGCCAAGTTGGCTGCACTGCACCGCGCCAACGAAGAGTCATTGCGCAAACTGCGCGCAGAGCACGCTTATGACAAGGAGCAGGAGCAACAGGCAGCCAAGGCCCACCTCGAAGCGCGCGAGCGCGAACTTTTGGCCGAAAAGGACGCGGCGCTCTCAGACTTGGGAGCGCAGAAGCTTGCCGCAGAACAAGAGCGCGATCAAACGATAGCGGAGCTCACGGCTACCTTGGCCGAGCGTGAGCGCGAGCGCGACAGCGCGCGGGACACGATTGTGGACCGAGAAGGAACCATCGCGCAGCTGGAGGCGAAGGTGGCGGCGCTCATGGCCGAGATCACGGAGCTGACCGAGCGCCTTCACGCGGAATCAGCACTTTTGGGTCAAGCGCGCGAAAAGTGGAACATGGATGCTGGTGCCATCCAAGTTGCCCGCCAAGCACTCGACCAGGCGCTTGCGCAACTGGAGCAAGCGCAAGCCCGACCCATGCCCTAAGCGCGCATCATCTATCGAACTGCACCCAACGTCCGTTGAGCAAGCGCTCGTGGGGTAAATAACGGGCCTTATACTCCATGCTGCTGCAACCTGCGATGTACAGACCCAGGTACAGGTAAGTGAGCTGCCATTTTCTGCAGATCTCTAGCTGCTTGAGGATGGAATAGGTGCCGATGCTGAGATCGGCTTCACGCGGATCGTAACAGCAATACACGGCGGACAATGCGTCATGGCTGCGATCACAAATCGCTATACCGACGAGCGTCTTGTCCCGGTAGTAACTGAGCTCGAACGTATCGCAACAGGTGGCAACCAAGAAGTCGCGGTAGCCATCTTCATCGATGGGTGGCTGACCGTCGCGCAAGTTACGCTCACTCTTGTGGATGTTGTAAAGCTGCACGCGGCGTGCATCAACGACGGGTGGCCCCATGCGCATGGTCAACTGCGCATCGCCCTTGCGCAGGATACGACGCTGTCCCGCATTGGGCGCGTAGTCGGCGTGCAAACGAATGGGCTCACAAGCCACACAGCCTGGACAACTGGGACGGTAGAGCACGAACCCCTGGCGACGATCTCCGCGCTCCAGCCGTAGTCCAAATTCCTCCGGAGAGAGGGGCCGCGACGGCAAACGCAGGGGCAAACGGGCCGTTTGGTCTTTCAGATAGGGGCAGGTCTGCTCCCGGTCGTACACGACCAGCTCTGGTGGGGAACCCTCGACGATCTTTGGTGTCGGAACGTTGGGGCCAGCCATTGCCTCTAGCGTGGCACGTCTCGGTCACACCGAAAAGGGGATCAAGGGCGGCCCAGGGTGGAAATTTGGGCACAGATTGTTTCTACCAGACTGCAGAATGTGTCGCTGTTTTTCTGTGCTTCACGAGCCACGTCGTCGTGTTTGAGTTGGCCAGGCGCTCGCCCGGCGGCAAAATTGGTGATGCAACTGATGCCAAGAATGCGCATCTGCATGTGCCGGGCCACGATGGCTTCATGCACCGTGCTCATGCCGACCGCTGAGGCGCGCCATTTGTCGAGCAGGTTGATCTCCGCGGGCGTCTCATAGCTTGGACCCAGCACTCCCGCGTACACACCTTGTTCCACCCGGATGCCAAGCTGTTGGGCGCAGCGTTGCGCGACATCGAGGAGCGCGCGATCATACACCTCACTCATGTCGGGAAAGCGCGGACCGAAGCGCGCATCGTTGGGACCCACCAAGGGGTTTTGCCCGGTAAAATTGATGTGATCATTGATCAACATGAACGTGCCAGGCCCAAACCCAGCGGCGATCCCGCCCGATGCATTGGTCACAATCAGCACATCGGCGCCGAGCGCGCGCAACAGGCGCACGCCAAACACTACTTTGTCCGGACTGTGCCCTTCATACAGGTGAACGCGACCGCTCAAACAGGCCACGGGCTGACCACCCAAGTGACCCACGATGAGCTGTCCCCCATGTCCGAGCACGCTCGGCCGTGGCATATGCGCGATGTGCGCATAGTCCAGGGCTGACCTTTGTTCGATGCGGTGTTCAAGTTGACCCAGCCCGGAGCCAAGGATGATGCCCACGCGTGGCGCGGTGAAATGGGCAAGCCTCTCCACTACTGAAGCGCGCGCTTGCTCGACCTCATCATGCCCGGCCGGGTTGTCGGATTTCATGGGGGGATGATGGTCTCTGCTCGCCCGAGAATGCAAGGGGGCCGCCCGGCTGGGGCCTGCTACTTCTTATGAAGCAACATGGTGCGCCCTTCGCCCATCACCCAGCGCAATGTCTGCTCGTCGTCGACAATGAGTTCCAGCTCAGAGCTCTCCCCTTCGCTGCTCAAAACGTTCAATCTGACGGTCCTATCCTCAATGGACGCGAGCTCGTACACCCCCACCTTGGGCGTCTGTGCTGGCAGCGTAACTTTGAGTCGCCGCCCCGAGAATTCCATACTCGTGCCGCGGGCCCAGCCGGTCGCGGCCGCGACGTTGCTCGGGTCGAAATTTTCGACGCTGCTGCCCAGCCATTGACCTTGCAGCGCTCGTTCAGCGGGGTGTCCACACGCCGTGACTAGGGCGAGCAACACGCAGGGCAGGGTGGACGTGCTGCTCAGACAAGAGAGCGGGGTGAAGCCAGGTAGATGGGCAGCGAATGAGAGCCAACGACGCACGCTGACCGTTTTATCAATCCCGCGACCACTCGGCCTAATTTTTGGGTCGCTCCGTGGGGTCGCTCCACGTGAGCGGGCCCATTCCCTCCGCCTCTTCGGCATGCGAGCGGAGGCGACCATCGACCTCCGAGGCTACGGAAACGGGCCCCCCTCAAAGATCGAGACAGCAACGCGTCCCCAAACTGTAGTCCATGTATCCGGGATCGTGGCTGTCGATGGCCGCATCGCACCCCGCCTTGGTGGCGCGCGCGTAGAAGCCGCCTAAAAATGTCCCTTCTGGGTCGTCGATCCACTCGTCGAGATTGCCTACCATGTCGTAAATTCCATCGTTGCCCCAGGCACTCACACAACGCTCAGTGGCCCCAGTGACACGCAACAGCGGGCCCTGCATATCGTGGGTGAGATTGAGCCGTGGATCCATGTGATTCTTGGACGAGTTTCCGTGCAAGAGTTGAGCCGGATGATGCTCGCGATGTACGTTGCAGGTTCCCGGCTCGTAGTCATAGCCATATGGAAACTGGCTGTTGTGCTCGCCACGACAGGCGTTGACCCACTCAGCGCGCGTGCACAGTCGCTTACCAGCGTTTTTGCACGAAAGTTCTGCCGCTTGAAATGATAGATAGCCCGCGGGCAACACGTGTGACTGTGACACGGCTCGCGGCTCAAAATCCTCGATGAGCTGAAAGCGGGGGGGCGCCGGTAACGTGAGCGAGCGACCCAAGATGCCGCGCGGCGCGGCAGCCTCTTGATGCCAGCGCTCATACAGCGACACGGAGAAGCGCTTATTGGGTGGATAATGAGGAGAAAGCTCGCGCCCTTGTCCCATGTCCAGCAGGTGGACCTCATAGCGATCGACGCAGTAACTGCCCGAGACCAGGACCATGTCAGCCGGGCAGCGTCCAGTCTGTGGCGCAAATCCCGCGCTGTGCTCCATGACTCCACGGGCAGGTCGATCCGGCGAACTCAGGTCAATGGCGTCCGGATCAGCGTCCCCGGGCACGTACAGCACCTTGGGCTGTGGCTCAGCTGCGGTCCCAGACGTTGGTTTTGGTTTCGGCTGGGGCTCCGTCTGTTTGCGACGACACCCGCCCGCTAGGACGACGAGGATCAAGAGCAGAGGTGCCCCCCACACCTTCGCCGCACACCCCCGTTTGGGCACGACAACGTCCCCGAGAATTGCCGGTATCCTTAAGATCGTCCGCGGTAGACGATCAAACCGTGACTCAAGTCGTAGGGGGAGACGGCCACGCGTACCCGATCACCAGGGAGAACGCGGATGTGATGACGACGCATGCGACCGGAAAGCTGTGCCCGCACAATGGCTCCACCTTGATCAACCTTGATGGTGTACTGTCCACCACCCAGTGCATCTTGGATGCTGCCTTCCATTTCAAGTAAGTCGCCTTTACTCATTCGTTGTCTCGCTGTCCTCTTGGGGTTCTAGGGTGCGCGGGAAGCTGACATACGACCCTCTTGCGCGCAAGAAACGGTCCAACGCCTGGGTTTCATAAGCCGGTTTTGGTTTTCTTGACGCCACACGCGCCAGATGTTGAGCAAATTTCTGGGCTTAGGCTATGACCGGGCTCGGAGTACCCACGGCGTGTTTCCTGCTACACTTTTTGACTTCAACGGAGTGCTCGTCGACGACGAACACGTTCACTTGGAAGCATTTCGCGATGCGGTGCGCCCGCTCGGCCTCACCATCTCGGACCAAGAGTATTGGGACGAGTATCTGGGGTTCGATGATGTGGGGGCTTTTACGGCGCTGCTTCGCAAGGCCGGGCTCGACGCCAGTCTGCCTCGGGTGCTGGACTTAGTGGAGGCCAAACGTCCGCTCTATATGGCGCGCGCTGAGACGGCGCTCAAAGCATTCCCCGGGGCGGCCGCGTTGGTGCGTCGTCAAGCTGCGCGGGGACCGGTTGGTGTCGTTTCGGGGGCACTGCGCGATGAAATAGAGTTTGGTCTGGTGCAATTGGGCGTCGCGGACGTGGTGCGCCACATCACCTCGGCGGAGGACACCGCTGCGTCCAAGCCCGATCCAGAAGGCTATCGTCTAGGTATTGAATGGCTCCTTGAATCGCTGAGTTTGGAACAAGCTCAACGGGCCTTGGTGATTGAGGACTCGCTCGACGGGATCGCGGCGGCCAAAGCCGCGGGTTTGCCCGTGGTCGCGGTGGCGCACAGCTACGGGCGCGCTGAATTGGAGTCGTCGGGGGCGGACATGGTCGTGGCAACGATTGGCCAGATTGACGACGCGAAGCTCACGCAACTCTACCAAGAGTTGTACGGTTGAGGGTGAGGGCGGTGTACGGCTGGTGGCGATGGGGGGCGCTATGCGCTCTGATTTCCTCGGTCGCCGTCGGATCCCAGCCCAGCGCCCGCGCGGCCGAGCTGGCAGAAGTGACGGCGCCGTCAAGGTTGAGTCTCACACATCGCTACGAAGGTCCCGTCGCACGTGTGCTTCATATTCCGCATCACTCTCGGGGATGGGAGCAGGCGGGACTTCCACCCATCCGCGGTATTACGATTGGGCCCATCGAGAGCTACTTGCAGCCTGGGCGCGGCTACGGATCAGCGCGGTTCGCAGAGATGCTGGATGAAGTAGCGCGTCTGGGTGCCAACTGGATCAGCCTGACCGCGTTTGCGCGTATGGCCGACAACAGGAGCGTAGGGATTGACGTCGGCTTCGAGCAACCCGCCTCTGTGACGAGGCAGGCTATCCTCAGGTCAGTCCAACAAGCCCATGCCCGGGGCATAAGAGTGTTTTTTGTTCCCCATCTGTGGCTGGAGAGCGGACAATGGCGGGCCGAAATGGCCCATCCGACCGAAGCGCGCTTCATGGAGTTTACCCGCAATTACGCCCAGATGGTCCTCGGTTGGGCACAACTGGCCGAAGAAGCTGGGGTGGATCTTTTTGCTGTCGGCGT
>JACZCW010127449.1_pt1 | contig 10902 bp, 8 predicted proteins | sample 8641861 | NCBI WGS metagenome assembly JACZCW01 (sample SAMN15324607, study PRJNA640507) | soil metagenome | isolation source: intercropping sugarcane | place: China: Luxin town, Laibin City, Guangxi Province | collected 2019-07-25 | depth 10cm m | reverse complement strand
GGTGGACATCGAGGCCACGGTGAGTCGGTGGGATCTCATTGATCGCGCTGTCTTTCAATCCGAACAAATCAACTTGGTTGCCAAGAATGCGGCGGACGCCAAGGGCTGGACAGTCGAAGCCAGCGTAAAAACGCAGTTCTCACGTGTCATCGGTGGTTCTCTTGGGTTCGAATGGGCCAAGGCCGAACGCGAGAGCGGTGAATCGGGATACTTGAACGAGTTGTTTGGTACATCACAAGCCATCTATCCCAGCTACATCACCCGCGCGCGCGTCTGGACCCAACCGAAGGGCCTTCATTTTGAGGCGTGGGCGGCTGGCAACGTGGTAGGGCCGCGTAAGGCGAGCGACCCGAACACGTTGGAGGCGGGCGAGCGCTATACGCTTCCGGCGTATGGGTTCTTGGATCTTGGCGTGAGAACAGTGGACCTCCACTTTTGGGGACCCCGGCTCACTGAGTTCTCCGTTCGCGGTCAGAACGTGCTCAATTCAGCCGGTGACGGCCCCGGCTTCTTCGGCATCGACTACCCTGCCGCCCCGCCCAAGATCATGGTGGAAGCTCGCCAGGAATTCTGAATGGGGGTCCGCGCCCCGTCGGGGTGGAGTGCGGAGCGGGCGTTAGCCGAATGAATTTATATAGTTGGCTTCCACATTATAGCTAAACATTCTCTATAAAGAATTATTTATTCTTTTTAAGCATGTATGGGCGCGCTATGAATGAGTCATGTCAGTGGAACAACTCGCGCTGCACGGCGCTGTCGGCTCGAAGGTCTCTCACCGCAAGCAAGACGTCGCTGCACCGCCTCCCGACGAGACGGCGCCGGAGGAATTGATTGGGTGGGCTTATCAGCGTTATGGCGCGGGCTTGGCCTTGTCGTCGAGCTTTGGGGCTGACTCGGCTGTGATGATTCACTTAGCGAGTCGTGTGGTGCCCAAGATCCCCGTCATCATGATCGACACGGGCTACTTGTTTCCTGAGACCTATCGCTTCGCGGAGGAATTGCGCCAACGTTTCGACCTCAATTTGGTGGTGTACGGGCCCCAAATGTCCTCAGCCCGGCAGGAAGCGCTGTACGGTGAATTGTGGGAGCAGGGAGAGGACGGCGTGAAGCGTTACCTCGCACTCAACAAGGTGGAGCCCATGAAGCGCGCGCTCAGTGAGCTAGGCATTACTGCTTGGATGGCTGGTGTCCGCGCGTCTCAGACCGAGCACCGTCGCACCCTTCCCAAAGTGGGGATCGTGGATGGACGCGTGAAGATCCACCCCATTTTGGACTGGGACAACGAGCGCATCGACAATTACCTCAAGGCGTACGACTTGCCCCGTCACCCGCTGTATGCCCAGGGCTACAAGAGCATCGGGGATGTGCACTCCACTCTGCCTGTCGTTGACGGACAGGATGATCGGGCCGGACGCCTCCTGGGTGCCAAGAAGGAATGTGGGTTGCACGTGTCGGCGGAAGAGAACACAAGCTGGAGCGCCTCCGGCTTGTGAGGGAGTGGGGCATGACGTTCGGTCTTGACGGCTGACGTTGTGCCTCAATCTACGAATGTCTTGAGGCTCTTTGACCGGCTGGGATGGCGCAGTTTACGCAGCGCCTTGGCTTCGATCTGACGGATGCGTTCGCGCGTGACCTCAAAATCCTGACCCACTTCTTCCAGGGTGTAGTCGTTTTTCTCCCCGATGCCGAAGCGCATGCGCAGCACCTTCTCTTCACGCGGCGTCAAGGTTTTCAGTACGCGCCGCGTTTGATCGCTCAGGTTCATGTTGATGACGGCTTCGGCAGGATTGACCGCGCTCTTGTCCTCGATGAAGTCTCCCAAATGGCTGTCTTCTTCCTCGCCGATCGGGGTCTCCAAGCTGATGGGCTCTTTTGCGATTTTGAGCACCTTGCGCACCTTGTCGAGCGGAAGCTCCATCTTCGTCGCCACTTCTTCCGGGGTCGGTTCACGGCCGAGCTCCTGCACGAGATAACGCGATGTTCGAATCAGCTTGTTGATGGTCTCGATCATGTGCACCGGAATGCGGATGGTCCGAGCCTGATCCGCGATGGCCCGGGTGATCGCTTGCCGGATCCACCACGTAGCGTAGGTGCTGAACTTGTAGCCGCGACGATACTCGAATTTGTCGACGGCTTTCATCAAACCAATGTTGCCCTCTTGAATGAGGTCCAAGAACTGAAGGCCACGATTGGTGTATTTTTTTGCGATGGACACCACCAAACGCAGGTTGGACTCCACCAGCTCGGCCTTGGCACGCTCGGTACGGTGCTCCGCATTGCTCAGCTCTTTGTAGATCTGCAGCATCTCGTCGATGCTGATCTTCAGGTCGCGCTCGGACTGTTCGATGGTCATCGACCCTTCCAGTAAGGTCTGTTCCATCCGGCCCAGGTGCGCGAGCGGGACACGAAAATCGCCGGCCAAATTGCGGGCCGCTTGGGCACTGCTCTTGGCATTTTGCAGCTGCGTTGCCAGGGCGGCGCGATCACACTTGGCCAGACGCTCCAGCTCTTTGATCCGAGCGTCGGCGGTGACCACACGTTCAATGCCGTTTTTTAGCTGACCCACCAAAAGGTCCATGGTGCGCTTGTTCAGGCGCATTTTTTTCAAAGTATCGGTGATCAAAGCGCGGCTATCCGCCACGGCGTCGTCCTGGTCGGCGTCCTCCACTTTCTTGACCAGACGCTTGACCCGATCGAACTGACGTAGAGCACGTCGATCGACTTCTTCTTCGTCGTAGTTCTCCTCGTCCTCGTCCGAATCGCGCACCAAGTCGCGACCTTTGATCTTTCCTACGCGTAGGTCCTCACCCAGATTGAGGATGGCAGTGAGCGTCGTGGGGCACTGCAAGGCAGCTTCGAGGATGGCGTCTTCACCTTGCTCGATGCGCTTGGCAATCTCTACTTCGCCTTCCCGCGTGAGCAGGGGCACCGTGCCCATCTTGCGCAGGTACATGCGCACGGGGTCCGTACTGCGCGTGAGATCTTCCTCTGGCTTCTTGGCTTTCTTGGCTTGGCCTCGCTCTTTACCGGGCGGCTCGTCTACCAAATCAATCTTTGCCTTTTCCAGCTCCGCCATGAGCTTGGCAATGGCCTTGCGATCATTGGCGAAGGCGTCCATCGCGTCCTGAATTTCATCGAAGGTCAAATAACCCTGCTCTTTTCCGCGGGTCAGCAGGCGTTGTTGGGCCTTCTTGAGCAGCGCAGGGTTCTTCTCCTGGACTACGGGCTCGTCTTCGTCTTCGTCACCTTCGAACTCTCGCTCGTCGTCCGCCTCGTCAACGTCGGCGTCCACTTGCTCGTCCTCGGACTGGTCATCCTCGTCGGCGCTTGCCCGAACCGGTGACACCGCTTCCGCCGATGAACGCGTGGATGCACGCTGTCTGCCGCCGCTGGTTGGACTACCATTGGTCTTCTCGAGCAGCTTGGAGACCTTGCTGGTTTTTGACTTGGGCTGTTTTGCTTTCGCTCCGGACACAAACACCTCTCTCACAATCCATGTCGCTTGCGCGCTCGTGACGCTTGCTCTTTGAGCAGCTCAAGCTCTTGATCAAAGTCGCCTTCCTTCTGGGCACGTTCGATCTCATTGATCATGCCGGAAGACTGCTTTGTGAGTTCCATCCGGCGTAGCTTATCGAAGTTTGCAAAAAGCTCGACCCTTGCGACGTCGATATCAGCATGCTGCGGTGCAAAAATTCGCGTTCGTGCAAAGTCCTTGAGTGAGGCAGGGACGCGGGCAACGTAACGCTCGGTTGCCTCAGGGTTCCACGAAAAACCAGGAGTACCGACCGCTTCTCGGTTGCCGTCCACTTCGGAAACCAAGGCGGCGACCGCCGCGGCCAAGTCCCCGACGAGCATGGACAATTGCGACTGCACCTCGGCATGGTGCAAGAGTTCCGGGAAATCCAAGAGCGCCCCCAGCGCAAATGAGATCACGCGGGCAGGTTGGTCAGTCTTGGAGGACGCAGCTGGGTTGCCTTTGCCTTGACCCCGCGTGACCGGGGCCTGCAGCGATCGGGTGATGGTCGCCTTGAGTGCGCGAAATGTGTGTGCATCGGCCACACCTAGTCGTCCAGCCAAGCGATCAGCATGCTGCTCAGCCAGAGCCCGAACGTTCGGGTCCTCTTCGCTGGCCAGCAGATCGGTGACTTGTTTGAGCTTGGTCGCCCGCCCCAGTGCGTCCGCCGCGTTGAAGCTCTCATCGAGCACCTCCGCGATCAAGTAGTCGAGCATGCCGGTGGCAGAGCTGAGTAGACGCGTCAGATTCTCCGCACCTTTGCTCCTCAGAAAGTCGTCAGGATCCGAGCCGAGCGGGAGACGCGCGACGTTGACCACCAGGCCTGCATCTTTGGCTGGCCCGCGGCTTGCCATGGTCGCCTTGCGTCCTGCAGCGTCGCCGTCGAAGAGCAGCGTAACGTTTTGCGTGAAGCGCCGGATCAACTTGCCTTGTTCCTCGGTGAAAGCCGTGCCCAAGGGAGCGACGGCTTGAGTGAAACCTGCGGCATGCAAGCTCACGACGTCAAAATTTCCTTCCACCAAAGCCGCGCCCTTGCCCGAGCGCAACGCTGAACGGGCTTGGTACAGCCCGAACACAGTCGCGCGCTTCTTGTAGATGGGGGACTCGGGCGAGTTGAGGTACTTGGCGGGCGGCTCCTCGGGATTGGGGCGGACCTGCGGCAAAGCGCGCCCACTGAACGCGACGATCCGCCCGTGCAGGTCGATGACCGCGAACATGAGTCGATGGCGAAATCGATCGTAGTAACCCGGTCCACCTCGGCGTGGCACGAGCAAGCCCACCGCTTCGGCGGCGCGTGGGTCATGGCCGATACGCGTGAGGTGTTGGGCAAGTCCGTCCCAGCCCTCGGGCGCATAACCAATCCGAAACGATCGCAAAATTTCCCGTGCGGGGCCGGGTTTCCCGTCCACTGTCCACGGCAACCCACGATTCGAGAGTTCACGGAGCGCGTATTTTGCGTTGGGGTCGTGCTCGAGACGTTCTTCAAAAAACACTGCCGCCGCGAGGTTGACCTCGTAGAGCGCCAGCTCGCGGCGCTTTTCGTTGTCGCGTTGGCGTCGTTCGTCGCTCGACAAGTCGTCGCTGATCTCGATGCCTAGTTTCTCCGCGAGGCTGCGGACGGCTTCAATGAAGCTGAGGCCTTCCGTCTCTTGGACGAAGCGAAACACGTCGCCCGAGGCTTTACAGCCAAAACAGTGATAAAAGCCGCGCTCCTCATTGACGTTGAACGAGGGACTCTTCTCTTTGTGGAAAGGGCACAGCCCCAGCCAGTTGCGGCCCTTGCGTTCGAGCTTCACGCTCTGGCCCACGATTTCCACCAAGTCGGCTTGATCCCGAATTCGGTCGATGGTTTCCGGGGCGATCACACCACCCCAATACCTCAATTTGACCCGAGCGCGCAGCTGTTGCTCCCCGAACCCGGGCTGATTTCTGTTCTAAGTAAAATTGCCGACGCACGGCACGGGCGCGACGAGAACCGCGCGGCATTTCAGTGCACCGAAGCTGACCGGGTCGCTTGGATAACGTTGGCACAGGCAAGTGAGCGTGGTACACGCGCCGCGCTCGCCGTTGCTCGGGACCGACGTTCCCGCTCCATGCCGCCGGCGAGGTAGGTTGTCAGGCCTCTCGGAGTGATTCGAGCCGCCGACTTCCGTGGCTACCAACATTCAACACGCATACAGATAGAGTCAGTACGATGGTTCAACAAGCAGTGGGAAAGATCACTCAGGTTATCGGTCCGGTTGTCGACGTGGAATTCGCCCCTGGTCAGCTGCCCAAGATCCTCAATGCGCTTACAGTGAGCAACCCCAATGTGAGCGACGAAGCGGACAACCTGGTACTCGAGGTGGCCGCTCACCTTGGCCAGTCGGTCGTGCGCACGATCGCGATGGAATCCACTGAAGGTCTGGTGCGGGGAGCAGCGGTGAAGGACACCGGCTCACCCATCATGGTACCCGTCGGCCCCGAAGCGTTGGGGCGCGTGCTCAATGTCGTGGGCAAGCCAGTGGACGAGGCCGGACCAGTCAATGCCAAAGCATATTGGCCTATCCATCGTCCATCTCCGCTCTTCGTTGAGCAGAGCACCAAGGTGGAAGTGTTTGAGACCGGCATCAAGGTGATCGATCTTTTGGCTCCTTACCGCAAAGGTGGCAAGATCGGCTTGTTTGGTGGCGCAGGCGTGGGCAAGACGGTGCTCATTCAAGAGTTGATCAACAACGTGGCCAAAGCGCACGGCGGTGTGTCCGTGTTTGCCGGCGTGGGTGAGCGCACCCGTGAAGGCAACGACTTGATGCTGGAAATGGCGGAGTCCAAGCTGGAGACCGGCGAGCCCGTGCTCAGCAAGACGGCCCTCATCTTCGGTCAGATGAACGAGCCGCCGGGTGCGCGTGCACGCGTTGCCTTGAGCGCCCTCACCTGTGCAGAGTACTTCCGTGACGAGGCAGGGCAGGACGTGCTGTTGTTCGTCGACAACATCTTCCGCTTCACTCAGGCTGGTTCTGAGGTGTCTGCGTTGCTCGGGCGTATGCCCAGCGCGGTGGGTTACCAGCCCACGCTGGCCAATGAGATGGGTGCTTTGCAAGAGCGCATCACCTCCACCACCAAAGGCTCCATCACCTCGGTGCAGGCCATCTATGTGCCGGCGGACGACTTGACCGACCCGGCCCCCGCCACCACCTTCGCGCACTTGGACGCGACCACGGTGCTCAGCCGCGCCATTTCGGAGCTTGGCATTTACCCGGCGGTGGATCCTCTCGACTCCACGAGCACCATGCTGGCGCCCGATATCGTTGGGGACGAGCACTACCAAACAGCACGCCAAGTGCAACAGACCCTGCAAAAGTACAAGGACTTGCAGGACATCATCGCCATCTTGGGCATGGATGAGTTGTCCGAGGAGGACAAACTGATCGTAGCGCGTGCTCGCAAGATTCAGCGCTTCTTGTCGCAACCGTTCTTCGTTGCGCAGCAGTTCACCGGTCTATCCGGTCAGTACGTGCCCATCAAAGAGACCATCGCCGGCTTCAAGGAGATCTTGTCCGGTGCACTGGACGAGCTGCCTGAGCAGGCCTTTTACTTGGTGGGCAATATCGAGATGGTCAAGGCCAAGGCCAAGGAACTTTCCAAGCAGAATTGAGTGAGTCGTGGCCGGTAAGATCCAACTCAAGATTACGACCCCTTCGGGCACCAAATTTACGCAGGAAGTCGATGAATTTACGGCTCCCAGCGTCAATGGAGAGTTCGGTGTGCTTCCCGCGCATCGTCCGCTCTTAGCGGGGCTCAAGACGGGGATTGTCAGCTATCGCGTAGGCAATGAAGAGACCAAGCTCGGCGTGGGGCCTGGATTCGTCAAAGTCGAAGATGACGTCGCCGACATCATCACTGATCGCTTTACGACGCGCAGCCAGGTTGATCCGGTGGTGTGTCGTAAAGATCTCAAGGAAGCCCAAGACGCACTTGATCGACTGACTCCTGAATCGGATCAGCAAGAGATCAGGCGCCTCATCGCGGCGATACGTTGGGCTGCTATTCGCCTTGAGCTGTACGGCGACCCGCCTCCTCCCACCCTGATCCTGGCCCATGAAATGCGCCTGCTCAGCGGGGGTGCCAATTACGTCGAAGTAGAGCAAGATGAGCCCAAGGATGAAGGGGCCGACTGACCAAGCACACGACTTCGGTGGGGAGCGCGGATGATCCCCTCACCATCGCAGTTGTTAGGTCAGTATGGTCTTTCGCCTAAGTACTCCTTTGGGCAAAACTTCCTCTGCGATCGCCACTACACGGACAAAATCGCGGCATTGGCTGCTCCCGAACCAGGTCTTCATGTCCTGGAATTGGGTGCAGGCCTGGGAGCGCTCACCGACGCGTTGCTCAATCGCGCATGTTCTCTGGCGGCCGTGGAGCGCGACCGCGATTTGGTGCCCGTGCTCCGTGAGCTATTTGCGGCGCAGGTATCGAGCGGGCAGCTGCTCGTGATCGAAGAGGACGCCAAACAGGTCGATTTTGCGGAGCTGCTGGAGCGATTGACGACCTCCGCCCCGACCGCACCCTGGGTCATCACGGGGAATTTGCCCTACCAGATCACCGGTCCATTGCTGGAGAAGACCGTACACCTCAGCCGTCGCATAGAGCGAGCCGTGTTCTTGGTTCAAAAAGAGGTAGCGGACCGCTTGGCGGCATCGCCCAGCACTAAAGAGTACGGGGCCCTCACGGTTTTTGTGCAAGCTCAGTTCCGCGTCGAGCGCGCGTTCGTGATCAAGCCCGGCGCGTTTCACCCGCGACCGCGCGTCGATTCGGCGGTGGTGGTGCTGCGGCCTCATGAACACGAACTCACTCCGGAAACTCCCACCTTTCGCCAAGTGGTAAAGCTCGCTTTTTCTGCTCGGCGCAAGACGCTGCGCAACGCCTGGAAGGCGCTGGGCACCGCCAACGAATTGGAACAACTGGCGGCGGCTTGCGGCACAACTCTGGACCAGCGCGGCGAAACGCTCAGCCCGGCGCAGTTTGCGCAAGCAGGGCGAGCCTTGGAAATGCTGCGTAGCGGAGCCAACGGCAGTGGTTGAGCACACCGGGATATGCGGGGGGTCACGCAGCTTCGTTGCTGTCCTCCGCTGGCTCGGGGTTATGGGTTGTTTGGGCAGCCTCAGCACAGGGTGCAACCCTGGGACCCCGACTCCACCGCAGGTATTGATCGGTGTGTTTTTTGGTGGGCAAGTGCAACAGCTCAAGCGTGTGGAGGTGGATCGGTCTCGACCACCGACGGTCGGCTTTCGTGTGCATTTGCCGCAAGATCGCGGAACGGCACTGCAATTGACCTACGAGGTGGTCGCTCCGGGGCCTGCAGGGCGACGCGTCACGCGACAGGAGCGGCTCTCGATCCCGGCCGATCGCCGCCAGGTGGACCAAGTTGTACCCCTCGCCCACGACGCAAGGTTGGGTCTGTGGAACATCCGCGTCACTGACGAGCAGAGAGTCTTGGCGGATCGCGCACTATTTCTGGTCGAAGCTGACGGTCGCTGAAGCGCGCGCCCGTGTTTTCATGTCGTGAGACCGAGCCCGATGCGGGGCAACCGCGGGCTCAAGTTGGAATGAACGCGGACCCCGAGCTTGTTCAATTCCACGATGCCGTCCTCGGTGGCTAAGCGCTGTCGATGAAAGAGTGCGTCCGTAGCCACTCGGCTCTTGAGAGAGCTCAAGTTGGTAGCAGCCCTCTTTTCGTGGTCTTTGGGGAGCGAAAGGTCGAGCATGGGATAAAAATGAATGCCGATGTGCCGACGACGTGACCAACGAAAGGCATCCAACAGCTGTTTGGGAGTATCCAGTGTGGGTGGGCGCCCCAAGACCGACACGACACTGCACGTCTTTCGCTTGTGACATAGCTCGAAGATAAATCTAGCCATTTGGAGCTCAGTTTGGAAGCGATCACTGGCCGTGCGCGGCGGCGGTTGAATGCCAAAGCTGAGCAAATAATTTCTCAGCAGTTGACCGGTTTCGTGCGTTGCCCAGGCTTGCGTGGCCCGCACGGGCGCTCGTTTCAAGATCGATCGAGCGCGCTCCACGAGTAAGTCATAGTCATGGACGGTGAGGGCCGCACAGTCTCTATCCAACCCGCGCGCGTGCTCCAACACTTTTTGCGCAACATCCGCGTCGTCCCAATCCGAGCGATCTTCATCCGCTGTGTGTGCACCATGAACGAGTGCATGTCGGAGTTTTGCATAATGATGTGTCGAACGCTCTGGCCCGAAGGCGGTCAGCAGCCGGGTTCCAAACAGCGCCAAGCCCAGCGCGTCGCCGCGCTTTTGATGCACGGAAATGAGGCGCTGGGCGCAGTCGACCGCGCGGTCCAGGGCGGTATCACCCAGATCACCGGAGGCGCTGTCGGTCGATAGATCCAGCAAGATCCAGGCGGCTTCGTGGGTCTCGGCTTCCCGATCGATCACCATCAACTTGCCCCGTCGTGCGGAAGCTTTCCAGGCGATGCGTCGATAGGGATCGCCCGCCTGGTGCTCGCGTAATTCCTTGAGTTCCAGCGCCTCTCCCCGCCGCGGTCCAAGTACCGCGTGTTGGCTCCGCGCATGATTCTGACCACGTCCGGCAAATGTGACGTTCAGCGGACCTGGTTCAGCCCCGACATCGACGACGAAAGGGTTGGAGAACGCGAGGGGCACCGTGAACAAGCCCGGTGCGATGATGGTGCAGAGGGTCAAACTGTGAATCCCGTGGTAGCCGACCCGCTTGGGCACCACGTGAAGTTCAATGGTCAACTTGCCGCCCGGCGGAATACTGCCCTGCTGCGGGACGACGCTGATGACGAGCCCAGGGCTATGGGACACCGTCAGGTTCTTGAAGTGCGTGGCGAGAGTATCGCGGTTGCGTAGCTCGGCGCGGATCACGATCGATCGTTGGCGGATAGCTTGCACGCTGGCCTGGCTGGTGAGCCACAGCATTTCAAAGCCCGCCGCACGGGCGCGCGCCACGCTGACGCTGGTGATGGCCCTGGACAGGGCCACGCCAAACATGAGCGCGCAGCCACATGCGACTGCGGTTGCTGAGATCCGCAACAAGCCGAGAACCACCAGCGCCAAGCCGGCCCAGTTGAGATGGCTGGCGCGCAAGCTGGGGATGAGTCTCACCCTGGGGAAGATATCCTTTTGGACTAGGGGTTGGTAGAGTGCTCGCGTGAAACCACCGCGGACCGCATGGGCGCATCTTGCCCTTCGCTTGTGCGTGGTAGGCAACGTCATTGTGGGTGTGATCCCTGCGCGCGCAGCTCCACCCGCCCCAAGCGGCCAAGGACAACGCACCGCGCTCGAACAGTCTCTGGTGGAAGAAGCACTCGAGCACCATCAGCTCGTGCTGGACGCCGACCCTGCGGGCAAAACCGTGGTACG
>JACZCW010023475.1_pt1 | contig 10929 bp, 7 predicted proteins | sample 8641861 | NCBI WGS metagenome assembly JACZCW01 (sample SAMN15324607, study PRJNA640507) | soil metagenome | isolation source: intercropping sugarcane | place: China: Luxin town, Laibin City, Guangxi Province | collected 2019-07-25 | depth 10cm m | reverse complement strand
TATCACGATCAAGGGTTGGAGCTGATCGGGTTTCCGTGTGATCAGTTTGGACACCAGGAACCGGGCAATGATGAGGAGATCGCGCAGTTTTGCTCGACCACCTATGATGTGACCTTTCCCATCATGAAGAAGATCGAGGTCAATGGAGCCCATGCTCACGCGGTGTACCAATACCTCAAGTCCCAAGCGGGTGGGATTTTGGGCGACGGTATCAAGTGGAACTTCACCAAATTCTTGGTGTCGGCTGATGGCAAAACGATCGAACGTTATGCGCCCATGACCACACCAGAAGCGCTCGAGGACGACATCAAGACGTCGCTCGCGCGAGCGCAGTGAGGCTGCCCGTCAGACGTGCAAGGGAGGAGCGCTGAAGTCCTCAGCACTCGCTCCCCGCGCACCTACGCGCGTCGCTTTCGCTTCAGCTGCCTACGAATTGTACTTCGAGGTGCAACTTGACCTTCTTGCCTACCAGCACGCCCCCTGCTTCGAGCGCTTGGTTCCACGTCAGTCCAAAATCTTCGCGGTTGATCTCAGCCGAGAGACTGAACGCGATGCGCTGATTGCCCCACGGGTCCTTGGCGGGGCCTTGGACCTCGCCCTTGAATTGCACCGGCCGTGTGACATCGCGGATGGTGAGTTCGGCGTCCACGACCAAATCTTCACCGTCGACTTTCACCTTTTTGGTTTCGAGCACCAGCTCGGGAAAGGCTTCAGCATTGAAGAAGTCCGGGGACTTGAGGTGGCCGTCACGCTGCGCCTCTCCCGTTTGGATAGAGGCGGCTTGGGCCTTGGCCACAACCTTGCTTTGGCTGATGTCAGCTGGGTTGATCGTGGCGTCTGCTTCGAATTTTTCGAAGTGACCACGCACGGTGCTGATCATCATGTGTTTAACTGAAAATTGAACTTGTGAATGGGCGGGGTCGATTTTCCAGGTCATCGTCATGTTCTCTCCTGATACACCCAGTATGGTGCGTGCGTCCGCAGGAACAATAGTCCCCATGCGCCAAGGACTATTGCGCAAAGAGCAATAGTTGTGCCGGGAGCCCCAAGGAGCGTGATTCGCGTCAGTTGAGCTCGATTTGGTCGCAACCCAGGACCAGCCGTACCGAGCCGCCACCCAATTTTCCGCAGCTGCTGGGGCAAATATGGATTTGGGTCTCGCCTGGCGTGCACGTGTCGTCACTGAAGTACCAGCCGCTGCCCCCTCCACAATCATCGAGACTATCGACGTGGGGAATGGACTCGGTCAGATCGCTGCCGTTCTGCTGATAGATGACGTTGACCTTGTCGCAATTGACGATCTGGCCGCCTTCGTCAGGCTCGGGGAGATCGAACTCACACGCGGCGGGGCTATTGGCGACGCGTTTGAGCGCGGCGAGTAAGTCTTCCGTCGCGGTCGGGCAATCGGCGACGAAGAAGGCGCGCCCTGTGCCGCCCTTGGCTGCCACGCGTTCCAAGTTGGACACTTCACCCACCCCCAGAACAAAGGTGGGGACTGCGGGGGAATCATCAGTTGGGTTGGCGTACTCTTCCACCAAATCCTCCAGGCCGCTGATGCTCGTATCGTCGCACACGGTTGGATAACCATCCGTGGCGAGCACGAGCACGGCTGGGCGATCGGGATGATCGATGGCCCACTGCTTGGTGTACATCAAGGCCCCCTCGAGGGCGGGATGAGTGGGGGTCAAGCTGTCCGCAGCATGATCATTGATCGAATCAACCAGGGTATCCGAATTGTCAGCCAGTGAATTGATTTCGACGTCAGGGTTTGCATACTCTTCCGGATCGCAAGACAGGCCCTGATCCACTGCTGAGCTGTCGTCGGTGGCTTGTAGCCCAAAATACTGCAAGCCGACGCGCAAGTTCTGCGAACCGGCGTCCACGAAGAAGTCCTTGAGCGAGGTGGTGAGCGCCTCCCAACGCGTGGGCGCGTTGGGGTCGTCGCTGATGCGATGGTCATTCATCGAGGTGCTCTTGTCCAAGAGAATGAAAATGTCGGCGGCGACGCTTTCGACTTCCCTTGTCTCACCACCACAGGATTCGAGTTCAGCTACGTCGTTGATGTCCGCGTTGCCAAAAAAACCCGAGTTGCCCTCAGCGAGACCACAGGCGGAATTGCCTTCATCGTCATTGGAGCCTGAGTCGGTGTCAGCCGTGTCTGTGTCCGCAGTGTCCGAATCAGCGCTGTCTGAATCAGCGCTGTCCGAGTCCGAATCGGCGCTGTCCGAGTCAGCGGTGTCTGAGTCCGAATCGGCGCTGTCCGAGTCGGCCGTGTCCGAGTCACCATTATCCGAGGAGGCAGTGCTTCCTTCGTGTCCGTCGTCGCCATCATCACTGCTGCAGGCAATGACAGACGCGGAAAGGACAACGGCGACGCTTAAGAGAAAGGGAGAGTATTTCATGGACAGATCCTTATTCGACACTGAAATTGACAGGGGCCATACAGACCGCAAAAGCGAACGAGCCGACAAGGGCGGGCTCAGCGCAAGGTGGGACAACCCTCGATGATATCGATGCGGTCGACGCCCTGCGTCTTGATCTTCTCACAAATGGGACCCTGAATGATCGCGGAGTTGGCCCGCCGATCGTAGAACCACGAGTCCACAGTGGACGGGGACGCGTTCCCGCCCATGCCGCCCATGCCTTGCACATCGGCTGCCCATGGGATCACTTCACAATCTACGGCCACATTGAGGAGTGACTCGTTGCCGGGCTCTTCTTCGAGCTCCACCTCACAACTGGTGACGAGCTTGCGTGTGATGTCCTTCAGAACACCGGCAAGCCCCGAAGCCGTTCCCTCCGAATCGACCTTGTAGTAGCTCTCCTCAGCGTGACCGCTGGGACGTCCACCTGCGAGCGCGAACTTGTTCAACTGCTCTTCATACAGTTCGGAACCGGGTAGGCCCACCACGAACGTATCGACACCTACGCCCCCCAACGCCTCAATGGCATCTTCAGTTCCGGCATCGTCCAGACAGCCTACGGCGTAGTTTTCGCAGCAATTGCGCTCGTCGCCTGCGCACTGCTCATTGGGGTCGTCCGGATCGGCGTCGATGTTGGCCGTGCACGTGTCGATGTCGCAACTGAGCTCATCGTTACAATTGGGACCACCGTCCGTGGCGAGCAACACGAAGCGTCGCCCGGAGAGGTCCTTGCCGTCGCCAGTTGTGAAGTATTCAAAAGCGCGCCGCAACGCGGCGGCCGTGGGCGTGCCACCACCCGGGCCTTTGGAGCCAATGGCACCCAGAATGGCGTCCCTGTTTTCAGGACCCGGGGCGATAGGCACGGTCAGCTCCTCCTCATCAGGCATCTCGCACAATTGAGCAAGTTGCTGCGGTCCAGCATTGGGGAACAGGTCGAGGCCAAACGAAATACTCGACTGAGCGGTGTCCAGCGCCTCGGTGAGCGCAGCCTTGGTCGCATCCCACAGACTTGCGTTGGGATCGTCGGGCAGCTGACTGCGCATGCTGCCGCTTGAATCCAACACCAAGAGGATATTGACCTGGACGGGTGTGGCGGTAAGCCCGGCTGAATTGCACTCGATCAATCCCGAAAAGGACTCACAGGTTGGTCCAGCCTCGTCGCCGTCCCCGGTCGACTGCTCCCCGCCCTGTCCCTGCCCGCCCGTGCCCAGGTCGATGCCGCCGCCCCCCGATCCGTCTCCATCCCCACCGCCATCATCGCTCGAACAGGCAGCCGGAAAGGCCGCGGAAGACAGAGCCAACCCAAATAACCAAGCGCGCCGCATCATCTGATCATTCCTTGTGCAAAGAGTGCCGTTGCTTGCGACGCCACAAAACGCCGCGTTCAAGAGAGGCCCCATTCTTCTATCAGAGCCGGCATGATGCACTCGCAGAAATTTGTCATTTTCGGTACTTCCTACTCATTCTCTAACAGCTGATCTGGAAAATCTTTGCCGCTGCATAAAATGAGAACAATGGTGCGCGTGGACCCTAAATTCTTGCACGCCTTTCGTCCTGCGAAGCGACCTAACCCATGTGGAGCCTTCCTGCTGTGCCCCCAACTTCGCGCCGTGCTCCGGGGACTCCTTCCACCCCTCCGCCGACCTTTGCGGCGCCTCGCAGGCAAGATCCGGGCAGCGCGTCCGCTCCGAGGGAAGCGGTACCATGGCTTGGAGGAGCCACCATCCCTCCCTTGCCCACCTACTTCGGCCGTCCGGCTTGAAGGACGGTCAGGCCCATCGTACACTGCCTTTTCAATGCAACTGTTCTCTGTGACAGGAGGCCATTCGATCATGAACCCAACTTACCTTCGTTCTCCTTCGCGCCCACTCACTAGTCTTCACCACCTGCGCTGGATCATTGTGGCGCTACCGATGAGCGCTGGGGCGCTCGTCGGCTGCGGCGATGGAAGCGACGGAAAGGACGGCGATTCGGGCACCACAGAGATTCAGGTGACCGGATCCGGCGATGGCGATGGCGATGGCGACGGCACGACGGGCGGGTCTATCTCGGAGAGCGACGGAGGTCGCGTCGATCTGACTGCAGAACAAATTGAGGCTATCGAGGACGCGGCCTGTACCGGCTGGGTGGCAGAGGGCGAGACCCTGCCTGCTGTCCTGCAGCTGGTGGTGGACACCAGTCGTTCCATGACCGAAGGCGCGCCAGGATCCAACAGGAGCAAATGGGACGTCACCCGCGCCGCGTTGGTGGAGGCGGTCGGCGATCTCCCGCCGGCCGTGTCCGTCGGGCTCATGTTTTACCCCAACACCCGTGATTTGCTAAATGGGGAAGATTCGCCCTCCGATATTTCGGCCTGCATTGACGTCAACGGGCGCCTGCCGATCGAAATGTTGGGCAACGACGGCTCAGCGCAGCGCGAGGCCCTGGAGAACGGCATCATGAGCGTCGATCCGGAGGGCTACACGCCCACTCATGATGCGTACCGCTACGCGCTCAACGAAGCTTTGATTCCGTACGAGACCTCGGCGAGCAAGTTCATGCTGCTCATCACCGATGGCGCTCCTACGGTCGACACTGATTGTGTCGCTACGGGTGAATCGAGCAATGGATCGGTCGCGAACGCCGAAACTCAGCCCATCGTCGACGAGATTGCGCGCGCCAACTCGGAGCACGACATTCGGACCTTCCTCATTGGCTCACCGGGCAGCGAAGTGTCGGCGGATGGCAATGGGGACATGCGTCCGTGGTTGAGTCAAGCAGCAGTGGTTGGCGGAACGGCGAGCGAAGGCTGCGCGGCGAATGGTCCCAACTTCTGTCACATGGACATGACCCAGGAGGAGGACTTTGCCTCGGCGCTGACGGCAGGATTGGCCTCGGTCGTTGGGCAAATCGTCAACGCCTGTGAGTTCGTAGTTCCGGAGCCACCCGACGGTGAGGGCACAATCAGCCCGAACAAGACCAATCTCATCATCACTTGGGGAGACGGGAGTTCCTCGTTGATTTTGCCGGATGGAAAGGGCGACTGCAAAGATGGCTGGCAGTGGGACGACGCCGCGGGCACCGTCAATCTTTGTGGTGAGACATGCGATGAAGTGAAGCTCGATAGCAAGGCCAGCGTCCAGTTGAGCTTTGGTTGCTCCACTGACGATATCATCACTCGCTAAGGTTCGCAGTCGGCTGGTTTCGTCATGGCCCAGCCTGCGCCGCGGCGCGGCGCTCACTTGTCCAGTTGTTGGATCACGATCTTGTCTTCCTTGAACAAGGGAATGAGGACGCGATCCCGTGTGCAGTCGTAGCCAATGTCGGCCGGCGAGGTTACGCCGCTGATTTTTGTCTTGAAGTCGCGCTCGGGCTCACCTGAAAAAACAGCGCTGGCCGCCCATGATGAGACGAGTAGCTCACCCTTGTTGGTGAATACCACGCCATCATTTTTGCCCTGAGGTAGAGCTTGAACGGACTTGCGCTCGCCCGTGTCACTCACCCAATACAACTCCCCACTTCCAAAGGTGACTACCCAGACGCCCCCCGGGGTAGCCAGCACACCATTGGGGTTTCCCAGCTCCGCGCCGGAGATCAGTTTTCTTACGTCATCTTGGGGGGAAATCATGTAGACGGCATCGGTGCCCGTACCCTCGAACTTGGGGGAAAGGCCGCTATCGCTCGCGTAAATGTAGCCGTTTTCACCCGTCGCCAGGTCGTTGATGAAGGTTGCTCCCTTGAGCACGATCTCACCTTTGGGAGCGCCGGTCAGCGCGTCGAACTTACGCACCCGGTCGATGTCGGCCACGTAGAGGACATCGCCCGCAACCGTGAGCCCTTTGGGAGCGTTGAGCAGACTGCCCTTGCGCGCCCCGTCGATGAACTTGAGCTCAATCTTGTATTCGCCATCACCTTGGGGGGTGAGGCGTGTGATGAATCCGTTGCCGTCGACGTCAGTGGGCGTACCGTTGATGTTGCTGACCAAATACACGTCGCGACGCTTGTCGAAGTAGACGCTCTCGGGAGTTTGCAGCCCGATGTCGGCCAAGATGGTCACCGCGGAGGGAGGCTTTTCGCTGGTCTCCGCGGGTGCCGCTGGCTCGACAGTGGGGGCGGGGGCAGGCGCTGCCACGGGCGGGCTGGCAGGTGTAGCCGGCGTACAGGCGAGGAGGAGCGTAGTCAGGAGCAGAGGTGCTGAGACGAGGCGATAAGTCATGTTTCTCGTTGCTTTCGGTCGCGTTGCGGAGAACTGAGGAAAAACCAGGCTGGCCATCAGGAAGTGCACGCTGGAGAGTTCTAGTTAGAGCAACGCCGAGTTCAGGGGAAGGAGCCGTCTGCGCAGTTTGTGACAAAACCTGCACCAGGCTCATGGCCGGCCTCGAGCCAGCCCGGAACGCGCCACGCAGTGGATACAGAAGAGCTCATTGAGCCTGAGTTCACCCGCAACATAATGCCCAGCTCTGTGTTCTCAACCACGGCACCCCGTGTATCCTCGCTTCGATGACAACCAGGATGAATTTCAAAGTGGAAGATCTCGGCGTCGATCGCGCGTCGTTGGTCGAGTCGTTCATTCAACATGTACTGCACACCCAAGGGAAGCATCCATCGGCAACCACGCCGCTCGATGAATTTGTCTCGTTGGCGCGCACCGCTCGGGATCGGATGTACGATCACTGGACGCGCACCTGGAAGACCCGCAAAGACACCCACCCCAAGCAGGTCTACTATCTTTCTCTCGAGTTTCTGATTGGACGTCTTTTGGCGGACAGCTTGATGGCGCTGGGCATTTACGACGATTGCAAAGCGGGCTTGGCTGAATTGGGCGTCGACATCGATCAGGTCATCGAACAGGAAAATGACGCGGGGTTGGGCAATGGTGGTCTGGGTCGCTTGGCTGCGTGTTTCATTGATTCCATGGCCACGTTGGGCATTCCCGCGGTCGGCTATGGGTTGCGCTACGACTATGGCATTTTCCGTCAGGACATCGTCGCCGGTCGCCAGCAGGAGGCCCCGGACATGTGGCTGCGCAATGGCAATCCCTGGGAGGTGGTGCGTCCTGAGCGCAGCTACAATGTCCAGTTTGGCGGTCGCGTCATCCAGTATTCTGGGTCATCCGGACGCATCACACACGAGTGGATCGACACGGACGGAGTGTTGGCCGTAGCCCATGACGTCCCCGTCCCGGGTTACAAAAATCACGTCGTCAACACTTTGCGTCTGTGGCGCGCGCACGCCAACAAAGACTTCGACATCTCTTACTTCAATGCTGGTGACTACGCCCGCGCGGTAGAACGCAAGAGCCATGATGAAAACATCACGCGTGTGCTCTACCCCAACGACAATCACGCGTTGGGCAAGGAGCTGCGACTCAAACAAGAGTATTTTCTCGTCTCAGCTACCCTGCAGGACGCCATCGCGCGACACATGAGCAGCCAGGGTGACATCCGCGCGCTCGCTCATACGTCTACTTTCCAACTCAACGACACTCACCCAGCCCTCGCGGTGGCTGAGATGATGCGCCTTTTGTGTGACGTCCATGGTCTCACCTGGGACGAAGCCTGGAACATCACGCGTGAGTCGATCAACTACACCAATCACACGCTATTGCCTGAAGCGCTTGAAAAATGGCCGGTCTGGCTGATCGAGCGCGTCCTGCCCCGACATTTGCAGATCATCTACGATATCAATCAGCGCTTCTTGGATGCCGTAGAGAAACGTTTTCCGGGGGATGCGGACCGCAAACGTCGCATGAGCATCATCGAAGAAGGCGGCGAGCGCTACGTGCGCATGGCAAACCTGGCGGTGATTGGCAGCTCCAGTGTCAACGGCGTATCCGCATTGCACTCGCAGCTGCTGAAGGACCAGCTGTTTCGTGATTTTGACGAATTTGAACCCGGTAAAATCCTCAATCAGACCAATGGCGTGACGCCCCGACGCTGGATGTACAAGTGCAATCCCGGTCAAACGGCGCTGCTCAATCGTCTCATTGGTCCAGGCTGGGAGGCGGACGTTGCGCGCCTCAAAGAGCTGGAGCGCTTTGCTACTGATCCCAAGGTGCAGCAGGAATGGCAGGCGATCAAGCTAGCCAACAAACAAAGGTTGGCCGACAAATTGTGGCAGAGCCACGGCATCGAGCTGGACCCATCTTTCCTGCTCGACTCGCAGGTCAAGCGCATTCATGAATACAAGCGACAGCTGCTCAATCTGCTTCATATCGTGCATCTGTACCAAACCTACAAGTCCCAACCGGATCGCGCGCGTGCTGCGGTGCCGCGCGCCTTCTTGTTTGCAGGCAAAGCAGCCCCCGGTTACGAGACGGCCAAGCAGATCATCTGGCTCATCAATAGCGTAGGAAGGGTGATCAACAATGATCCCGATCTGCGCGGCAAGTTGCAGGTGATCTATGTGCCCAACTACAGTGTTTCGTGGGCCGAGTTGATCATGCCGGCGTCCGATTTGTCTGAGCAAATCTCGACCGCGGGCTACGAAGCGTCGGGCACGGGAAACATGAAGTTCGCGATGAACGGTGCGCTGACGATTGGCACGCTGGACGGTGCGAACGTGGAGATGAAGGACGAAATTGGCGCAGAAAATATGTTCCTCTTTGGTCTCCATGCTGACGAAGTCGCTTCACAGAAGGCGCAAGGATACGATGCCCGCCAAATCTATTTTGGCGATAGGACGCTCCGCGCGGTCTTGGATGCCATCGCGCGCGGGGCGTTCAATCCCGATGACCCTCAGCGCTTCAATGGCTTCGTTGAAAGCCTGCTCAACCATGATGCCTTCTTGGTGCTCGCCGACTTTCGTAGCTATGTCGCTTGCCAGTCTACGGTTGAAGCCGCGTACCGCGATCAAAAGACATGGACCCAAAAGTCCATTCTCAACGTGGCGCGCATGGGATTCTTCTCCAGCGACCGCACCATCGAGAGTTACGCCAAAGAGATTTGGGACGTTCCGGTGCGTAAATTTCGCTGAGTCTGTCGCCAGCTGGGGCCGGGCCAGGGTGAGGTCCCGGCTCGGCGCCGGGGTACGCGGACCAGCCAGCGGGGCCGTAGCCGTACAAGCTCCACGCAAATGGCCGGATTTCCAGCATCTCCGGCTCCCGTAATTTCATGTGGAAAGCTGCCTCGGACTGTGCCAACACCTGGCCCGCCATGAGCAGAATTGCAGCGAAATTTGGAGGCACCAGCGTAGCGAGCGCGGCGCAAATCCGTAAAGTCAAAGACATCGTCGACGCCGACCCGCGACGCCGCGTCGTCGTCGTTTCTGCGCCGGGCAAGCGACAAAAGTCAGAGGCCAAGGTCACCGATCTGCTCTACTTGTGTCAGGAGTTGGCGGAAGCCCCCACCGACTACTCGTCCACCCTGCGCGAGGTGAGCGCGCGGTTCTTGGAGATCGAGGCGGAGCTTGGCGTAGACGCAGGTATGGCCCAGGCGCTGCAGCTGTTTGGGGAACAACTCAAACAAGGCGTGACCCGTGACTTCGTCGCCTCACGCGGCGAGTATTTCAACGCGCTCATCATCGCGAAGTTTCTCGGGGCGGAGTTCGTCGACCCGATGGAGACGATCTCGATTCTCGGCAACGGGCTCGTGGATCCTCTTTCTTATGCTCGTCTGGGTGAGCGCCTCTCGGCTCAAGGGCAGCGCTTTGTAGTGCCCGGGTTTTACGGCAAGGGACCCGATGGGAAGGTCAAGACCTTCTCGCGTGGGGGTTCAGACATCACTGGTGCCATCGCCGCCCGCGCCGTTGAAGCCATTTGTTACGAGAACTGGACCGACGTCTCCGGTCTGCTGATGGCGGATCCGCGCATCGTGGACGACCCTGATCCCATGGTGGAGGTGACTTATCGCGAGCTCCGTGAGCTGTCTTACATGGGGGCGTCAGTTCTGCACGATGAAGCCACGTTACCGGTGCGCGAGGTAGGCATTCCCATCCACATCAAGAACACCAACGAGCCGGCCCACGCAGGAACGCGCATCGTTCAACGTTTGAGTGAAGACGAAGCGAAGGGCACGGCCATCGCCGGCATCGCAGGCAAATGTCAATTTACCATGGTGTGCATCGACAAGATGCTCATGAACAAGGAAGTGGGCTTCACTCACCGCGTGCTCGATGTCTTTCGTCGCGCCGGGGTGAGCGTTGAGCACGTGCCCTCCAGCATCGATGGGCTCAACGTGATCGTCGATCAGGACAACTTGCGCGGCAAGCTGGACGAATTGGTCGAAGAGATCCGGACCAATCTGCGCCCCGACAACATCCGCGTGGTGCCCGAGTTGGCCCTCATCGCGGTGGTGGGTGAAGAGATGAATCACTCCATCGGCATTGCGGCGCGCGTGTTTAGCGCACTCTCCCGCGCTCGAGTCAACGTTCAGGTCATCAACCAGGGCGCAAGTGAGGTCAACATCATCGTGGGCGTGGCCCCGCAGGACTTCAAGACGGCCATCAATGCACTGTATGGCGAATTCGTGAGCACCCGGCGCGCGGCCCAGTGACGCCCACGTTTGGCGGGCACGCGGTTCAACGGCGT
>JACZCW010046203.1_pt1 | contig 10949 bp, 8 predicted proteins | sample 8641861 | NCBI WGS metagenome assembly JACZCW01 (sample SAMN15324607, study PRJNA640507) | soil metagenome | isolation source: intercropping sugarcane | place: China: Luxin town, Laibin City, Guangxi Province | collected 2019-07-25 | depth 10cm m | reverse complement strand
GTTGCTCTGCTCCAAGCGGCTGAGCAAGGAGGTCGTCGCGTGTGCTTGCTCGGGCGCAGTTTGCGCCGGCATTTCGACATCGCTCACGCCTTGGGGCACATAAAGTACCCCAGCAGTTTGTTGGCTGCGCCGGAGAGCTTAGCGGACCTACGGCGCGAGCAGGTCCTGGTGATTGCGGCGGGGAGCCAGGGTGAGGTCAACTCCGCGCTCGGCAAGCTCGCCCAAGGAACGCATCCGCATCTGCAGCTGGCGCCGGGCGACCAAGTCATTTTTTCAGCCCGCGTCATCCCGGGGAACGAACGCTTGGTTTACGCGATGCACAACGATCTGATGCGCCAGGGCGTGCAGGTCATCAATTCTGGCAGCCATCCTGGCGTGCATGTGAGTGGCCACGCAAGTCGTTCTGAATTGCGCACCATGCTCGACTGGGTAAAACCGCGCTCGTTCATTCCTGTTCATGGCACCCTGGGTCACATGCAGCGCCACGCTGCGCTCGCTCGTGCTTGTGGGGTCGAGGACGTGATGGTGGTTGAAAATGGAGCGCGGGTGGGCATCCCTTTGAATGCGCCCCTGACCGCCGCTGGGCGCGTCTCGGCCGGAATCACCCGGCTTGTGGAAGGTGGCGAGGAATTGGACGGTCCCACGCGGCGTCAGAGATTCGCGTTGGCTCGTTCGGGCGTGATCGCAATCTCGGTCCAACTCAACGAGCAAGAGCAGCTGATCGGCTGTCCCAAGATCACTTCGCGCGGGGTCGTGGGTGTCGATGCTGATGAGGGGGCTCATAGCGTGGTCGAATCGTGCATCGTGGGCGTGGTCGACAAGACTCGGGGGGAGCGCATGCGACCGCTCGAGGAAGCCGTCGCCCAAGCGGTGCGTTCGGTCGTGTTGCAAATGAGTGGCGCCCGTCCAAATGTGGTGGTCCATGTATTTCGGGCTGATAGGGTCGAGCGTCAGCCCTCCACTGCAAAGGCGACATGAAAATGCCCCACTTGAATACACATCCGCGCCTGCTTGGCGCGCTGCTGGCTCTAGCAACCGTTTGGGCTTGTGACCGCCCAGCTGAGCAGGTGCCCGCCGCGCCGCAATCGGCGCCTCGTGTGCAGCCTGCGCCGCAGGACACAGTGGCGCCGCATGGTTCTCTGGCCGCGTCCTCAGCACCCGCCGCTGACGCTCCGATCGAGAATGGGGCGTTTCAACTCCCTGCCGCTGCGCGCGTGGTGGCCATCGGCGATTTGCATGGCGATTTCAGCGTGACTCAGGCGGCCTTTCGTCTGGCAGGCGCAATTGATGAAGCTGGAAGCTGGGTGGGAGGGTCGCTCGTCGTGGTCCAGACCGGGGATCAACTCGACCGTGGGGACGCGGATCTGCGCATCATTGAGTTTCTGACCAACGTCAGCAAGCAAGCCAAACAAGCCGGAGGCGCTGTGCACGTGCTCAATGGCAATCACGAGGCGATGAACGTGCTGGGCGATTTTCGCTATGTCACCCCGGGTGCTCTCGTGGGGTTTGAAGGGCTCACACCTCACTCACCGCAGGCCGACCATGTCGCCGAGCCGTACCGGGGGCGCGCTCAAGCATTTTTGCCAGGCGGAGCCTTGGCGCGCGTGCTCGCCGAACGTCCGTTGATCCTCATGGTGGGCGATAGTCTGTTTGTGCACGGGGGCGTGCTGCCCGGGCACCTCAAGTACGGCGTTGATCGCCTCAACAGCGAAAGTGCGGACTGGATGAGGGGAAATCGCGCGACCCCTCCGTCCCCGGTTCTCGACCCCGATGGACCTCTATGGACGCGCGTCTATGGTGGCCCCACGCTCAGTCCCTCGGTCTGCGGGGTCTTGTCGCAAGTCCTCCGACGGGTGGGCGCAAAACGTTTGGTGATTGGCCACACAGTCCAAGAGCGAGGGATGAACGCCGCCTGCGATGGTCAAGTCTATCGCATCGACGTGGGGCTATCCCAATATTACGGTGGGCGCTCCGTACAAGTTTTGGAGATTGGCCCGGCCGGCGCCAAGATTCTTCAAGCGCAGCGCTGATCTTGGGTCGCGCAGTCGCTCAAGCGTGCAGCGTATTTTCTGCCAAGCTGGTGTCGCAAGAAACACACTTCGTCGGCACGTGGTTCTTTTCGTAGATTTGGCCGCAGCACGGACAGATGCGTGCGTCTTCCTCCATAGCGATGAGCGTCTCGCTCGCCGCGCAGCGCGCACCGGCGACCTGATCATCCTGCACGTCCTCTAGCAAGCCACGCACGGTGGTGGGGTCCGGCAGCGACCTGGAAGCACGCGGATCGATGTCCAAAACGTCCGGGACCCGCTCAGCCGCCTCCTTCAATAAAAACGAAGAAGCCGCCAGATTGGCGCCGATCAAGAACTTGAGCGTGGTCTGCTCTCCCTCCACCACCAGGCGTCCGCCGCGTGTGCGAATGGCGCGCACCTCGTACCAATTGAGGCGCGTGGTTTGACGGCTGCCTTCCACCGCCACACCAGCGTCGCCCACGGCGACGGCTACCTCAGGAGGTTGGCCAAACCAAAGCGCAATGCCCAAACCTACGCCGCCTGCCGTCACCAAGTAGCTAGCCCAGTAGATTGCAGGGTCGGCCATCCACAGGCCAAATACGCCGCTGCCAAGCACCAAGCAGCTGGCCATGCCGACGAGCGCCACCCAGCCGGGCATAAACGTCGAGCTCGTGGAAAACCGCCTCTGTTTTCGCTTCTTGTCCTGGCTTTGGAGCGACTTGACTCGCTTTTTCGATGCTTTCGGCATTGCCGCGACATTAGTAAAATGTCGTTCGGCCACAAGCGCTACAATGCAGTTCATGCCGAGACTGGTTTACTTACTCCCGCTTTCGGCACTGTTCATCGCTGCGCTCAGCCTGTTCATTTCTCCCGCTGGCGCCATCACCTACGCGCGACTGGTTGGGGGTCCGACGGAGCAAGCAAGCTTCCACGGGCGTGTCCAGGTGCTGCGCGAGGAGACCGGCGTCGTTCAACCAGCCGCCTCGTTCCGTTTCGTCGTGGATGCAAGGCAGGGCGAGCAGGTAACTACCCTCGAGCGTCAGACTGATGCCGACGGCTGGGCGGAAATTTTCGTGCCTCGCATGCCCGAGCGACCTCTCTCGCTCCGCGTGCTGAGCCAGCGTGGAGCGACCTTGGCCGAAGGGGCCGTGCACCTAGCGCGTAGTAGCTGGTTGCGCGCTGCCACACGCCGTCGCTCCAACTTTCGCGCGCATGAGCACAAGGACCTGCGCGTGTGCATGAATGCACCCAGCGTCGTCTTTGCCGTTCCGTTTGAGCAACCTCTTTTGGTTCATGTCGGGCGGCCGCAAGCAGACCTCAATTGTCGTAGCGGGGCAGTCGCGGGGTTACCGGGGGTGAGCATCGCTCTGGAGATCACCGGCGGGCTGTTGCGCGGTCCTAGCACATGCCAAACCGATGCAGCGGGCACGTGTCGCTTCAACCTTCGGCCGTTTCATCACCAGGCAAGCGCACATTTGGACGTGCGGCTGTGGGAGATGCAGTTCCAGTTTGAGGAGTCGTTGCCGGTGGTGCCGGGCGCGCTCGGCATCACGCTCCCGCGCCCCGGAGAAGGGGCCGTGCAGGTGGTGTCACCCATCGTGCGCGACCACGTTTGGTATTCATTGGTGAGTGAGCACGGCCGTGGCCGGGGCGGAAGGTTGGACTTGAGCGTCGCGCAGGATGGCACCGCTCGAGGTCAACTGAGCGTGAGCGAGCAGGAGCGCCGGGGCGCCTTTTTGGTCCTGTCCTCCGACGCCGACGGACCTTCCTCCAGCGCGGTGGGTTACCCGTTGGATGGCCAAGAACACACCCTCGATGCTTGGGACGCGAACTTGCTCGACGGGACAGCGCGGGCAAAAAGGCAGGCTGCGCGCCGTACGCTGCGCGTTCGCGTGGCTTTGGGCCTCTACTGCCTGGTCACCATCGTGCTCTCTGTGGCGCTTTTTTGGAGCGAGGTGCGGAGAGAGCAAGCAGAGGTCGATCGTCGGATGACCGTGTCTGGGGTCCCGAACGCAGTCGGCACAAGTACAACGCCGCTTATCGTAGCAGTCTTGTGTGTCTTCTTTGCCTTTTCCGCGACCCTGGTATGGATCGTCACACGATGAGCGAAGCCGCAGGCAACCCTCAAAAGACGTTGCAAGGTCGACAGACTTGGTTTTTGGCCGTTTCCGCGCTGTCCGTGATCTTGATGTTCGTGTTCGTCATCTTGCCGTACGTCAACAAGAAGTCGGGCTCCAGCCTGTCCGGCGAAGCGGCGCAAGATTTTGACTTGGAACTCCTGTCGGGAGGAGCAGCGGGAGATCGTGTTCGGCTCAGTGACTTGCGCGGTCGGACCGTCATCCTCGACTTTTGGGCGAGCTGGTGCAAACCCTGTGAGGAGCAGCGCGTGCAATTGTCCCAAGCTGCCCAGGCATTGGGTGAGGGCACTCGCATTTTAGGTATCGCGACCAGTGATGAGCGTGCGCTCGCGCAGGCTCACGTTCGTGAGGCAATGACGAGCTACAGCAATGCGTATGACGAGGAGGGGCTCGTGGGTCGGGCGTACCGTATCGAACAGCTCCCCACGCTCATCTTCATCGATCAAAAGGGCCACATCCGTGGTCGCTACAGTGAAGTTGTTTCGAAGGAGCGCATCGAGCAAATCGTTGCGCAATTGGAGGTCAAGTGATTGCCGCTTTCTTATTGGGCCTATTGCAGGGCATTACTGAGTTTTTGCCCATTTCCAGCGACGGGCACCTGGCCCTTGCCGGCATCTTGTTTGGCGTCAAAGACGCAGGCCTGGCCTTCACCGTATTGCTTCATGCCGGCACGCTGCTCGCCACGTCCATCATCTTGCGGCAGCGCTTGGGAAGGGCGGTGGCGGATGGCGTCAAGGCGCTGGGCGCGCCGCGCTTGTTCCGCACCACGGCAGGCGGACAAGACGCCTTGTTTGTTATCCTCGCGTCCGTCCCCACCGCCATCATTGGCTTTAGTGTGCGCGACTACGTGGATCAATGGAGCACGTCGCCCTTCGTGGTGGGTTTAGGTTTCATGCTCACGGCGCTCTTGCTCATCTCCACGGCTTTTGCAAAGCCCGGTGTGGTGGAGCATCCTGGCGCTCGGGCCGCGCTGCTCATGGGGACGATGCAGGGCATCGCGGTGCTGCCGGGTGTATCGCGCAGCGGGTTGACCATCGCTACGGCACTTTTTTTGGGTGTCGCGCGGCCGCGGGCGTTTGAACTAAGCATGCTCATGAGCGTCCCCGCTGTGCTGGGAGCCGTCCTTTTGGAGTTGCCGGACATGGCCGGACACATCAGCAATTTGCCCGCGGCTATCCTGGGGGCGGTGGTCGCTTGTATCTCTGGCATGGGCGCCATGATGTGGCTCAAGCGGATCGTCGTGGGCGGTCTATTCCCCTGGTTTGCCCTGTGGGTGTTTCCACTTGCCATCGCCACGCTGGCGATGGCGCATGCGTGGCCGTAACATTTGCCGCGTAGTTGGGGAGCGCGTGAGGAGTTGATTGAACATGCAGCAAATTGAGCCAGCTTTGTTTCCCGTGATCTTGGCCGGGGGCAGTGGCACCCGGTTTTGGCCCGCGTCACGCCGCACCACTCCCAAGCAGCTGCTCCCCCTGGCCCCCGGGTCCCAGGCATCGCTGCTTCGTCAGACGGTCGAACGCCTCACCCCGCTCGTGCCCCGGGCGCGCGTGTTGATTTCCACCGGCGAGCACCTGCTCGCCGCCACACAAGCCGAATTACCCGAGCTTGGGCGCGAGGCGTTTCTCGCGGAGCCCCAGGCAAAAAATACCGCGCCGTGCATCGCGTGGGCGGCCCAGGTGGTATCTGAGCTCGATCCGGACGCCATCGTTTGCGTACTGCCCAGCGATCAGCATGCGGCGGACGACGCGGGCTTTCGCGAGACACTGGCGCGCGCGGCGCGCTGCGCGGCGAGGGGCGCGATCGTGACCATTGGAATTGTGCCGACTCGTCCGGAGACGGGCTACGGCTATGTGCGGCGCGGCGAAGTGCGCGGCGAGGGCTACGCCGTGAGCGGGTTCTTTGAGAAGCCGGACCTAAAGACCGCACAGTCGTATGTCGATGCCGGAGACTTTTTGTGGAATGCTGGCATCTTCGTATTTCGAGCTCAGGACATGCTCTCCGCGGTCGAGCGCCATTTGCCCGAGCTTCACGCCGCCTTGCTTGGGCTGGGAAGCGTGAACCGGGCCGATGCGGACGGCTATCGGCAAGCGGTCGAGCAGTATTTTGCTCGTGCTCCCAAGATCAGCATCGACTACGGAGTGATGGAAAAGGAGCACAATCTCATGGTTGTTCCAGGCGATTTTGGCTGGAGCGACCTGGGTAGTTGGGAAAGTGCGTGGGAGCTTTCACCCAAAGATGTCAGCGGCAACGTGGTGCCCGCTGGAACCATCGTTGTGGATGCGCAGCGCAATCTGGTTCACGACTTGCGGAAGACGGGGCCGTCACAAAAGGTGATCGCCCTGGTAGGGGTGCATGACTTGTGCATCGTCGAGACGGACGACGCGTTGCTCATCCTGCCGCGCGAGCGCAGTCAGGACGTGCGCGAAGTGGTGGAGCAGCTCAAAGCCACGCAGCGCGACGGTCTCACCTGAAGCAAGCCGTGTGCGCGCAGGCCGCTGCCGCGGTTTCGGGCCTGTTGCCGCGGCTCGGGCACTATCCACCGCGGCTTACGAAGCCACCGGCCGCGGGTCAGGAACCAGTCGAGCTGTCGGGCAAATCGGAGGGACGCGACCCCGGGCGCCGTTGGGTGCCCGACTTTTTGTTGCTGGGGCGGCTGGAGCGCTTGCCCCCCGGGCCCTGTCCCTTGCTCTCTGGAGGTGGGGGGGCGTCCATGATCTCGTCTCCACTGCCTTGGAGACGAGCCAGGTCGTCGCGCAGACGCGCTGCGGTCTCGAACTCCAGATTTTCAGCGGCCGCAAACATCAAGCTCCGCAGCTCTTCCACGCGCTCGGCCAGCTCCTCCGGAGGAATGGACGGCGTGCGACGCGCTGCAGGTGGCTGACTGGCGCTGGGGGGCTTGCTCTCGCTGGTCTTGGGCTTCTTGGCTGCGGCCGATGGCCGCTCCTCGGCCTTCTTGCGCTTGGGCACAGAGTAGTAGTCGGCCTCGCCTCCAGCAGCGCTGAGGTCCTTGATGGTGCGTTTGACCGTGGCGGGGCTGATGCCGTGCAGCTTGTTGTATTCTGCTTGAATGGCGCGACGCCGATTGGTTTCGCTGATGGCGTACTCCATGGCGCGAGTGATGCGATCCGCGTACATGAAGACCCGCCCGTTGGAGTTACGGGCGGCGCGTCCGATGGTCTGGATGAGCGAGCGCGGGCTGCGCAAAAATCCCTCTTTGTCCGCGTCGAGGATGGCGACCAAACTCACCTCCGGCAGGTCGAGACCTTCACGCAAGAGGTTGATGCCGACGAGTACGTCAAACTCACCCGCCCGGAGATCCTTGAGGATTTCCACGCGCTCCATGGTGTCCACGTCGGAGTGCAGATAACGCACCTTGACGCCCAGCTCGGCGTAGTATTCGGTCAAATCTTCCGCCATGCGCTTGGTGAGGGTCGTCACGAGCACACGCTCATCGACCAAAATGCGTTTGCGGATCTCGATCAGCAAGTCATCGATTTGCCCGCCGACTGGGCGAACCTCAATTTCCGGATCCAGCAGACCGGTGGGGCGGATGAGCTGCTCGACGATCGCGCTGCCGCTCTTTTCCATCTCGTAGTCGCCTGGGGTGGCCGACACGAAGATGGTGTTTTTCATGTATTTTTCGAATTCATGAAACTGCAAGGGGCGATTGTCCATCGCGCTCGGTAGACGAAATCCGTAGTCCACCAAGTTTTCTTTACGTGCGCGGTCCCCGCGGTACATGGCCGCCACCTGGGGCACGGTCTGGTGTGACTCATCCATGATGAGGAGAAAGTCCTCAGGGAAGTAGTCGATGAGAGTGGGAGCAGGCTCGCCCTCGTTGCGGCCGGAGAGGTGCCGCGAGTAGTTTTCGATCCCCTGCACGAAACCCATCTGCTCGAGCATTTCCAAATCATAAGAAGTGCGTTGGGCGATGCGCTGCTTCTCCAAAAAGCGCCCTTCGCGATCGTAGTACTCAAGGCGTACCCGCAGCTCGTCGCGGATGCGCTCAATGGCTTTGTGCAGGTGCTCTTTTGGGGTCACATAATGCGAACCTGGGTAGACCGCGTATTTGTCCAGGCGCTTGATCACTTTGCCGCGCAGTGGATCGACCTCACTGATTTCGTCGATCTCGTCGCCAAAAAACTCGACCCGAATGGCCAGGTTCTCTTCATAGGCGGGGAAGATCTCCACCACGTCGCCGCGGACCCGGAAGGTACCGCGATGGAAATCGACATCATTGCGTTCATATTGGATGTCGACGAGCCGCATCAGCAAGCTGTCCCGCGCGAAGGTTTCACCCTTGGCGAGGTTGATCTGCAGACCTTCGTAGGACTCACTGGAGCCGATGCCATAGATGCAGCTGACGCTGGCCACGATGATGGCGTCCGAGCGGGAGAGCAGGGCGCGCGTCGCGGCGTGACGCATGCGATCAATCTGGTCGTTGACGATGGCGTCCTTCTCGATGAACGTGTCGCTGGTAGGGATGTAGGCTTCCGGCTGGTAGTAGTCGTAGTAGCTGACGAAATACGCCACCGCGTTAGCGGGAAACAATTCGCGCATTTCACCGTACAACTGGGCAGCGAGCGTCTTGTTGGGAGCAATGATGAGCGTCGGCTTGCCCATCTGTTGAATGACATTGGCGATGGTGAACGTCTTGCCCGAACCGGTGATGCCGAGCAGCGTCTGATGGGGCGTCCCAGCGCGCAACCCCGCAACCAGCTTCTCGATAGCAGCGGGTTGATCACCTTTAGGTTCGTATTCGCTTTTCAATCGGAAAGGGGACGACATGGGGAGCGTTCATCATTTCCACGACTGCCCACTGATGGCAAGGCCTTTGGGGCAGAACGGATCCAAATCACCGGAGGTACAGCTGTCACCCACGGGACACATGTCATTCTGAGTACACGGGTCATTGAGGAATATACACGGGGCCCACACGGAACACAGCGTCCTCAGCCCTTGCTGGCGCGTGTTTTCATGGTGAGCGAGCTTCGCTTGTATGTGCCAGTGTACTTGCATCCGCCGGTGTGCTTCTGCGTGATTGCGGCAGCTTTTCAGCCTCAGGCGCTGTCCGCACAGCGCAGGGCTTTTCACAAACATTTCGTTGTGTTGAAATTTCACCTCGCTCGTGAGCGGACTGGGCGCGGCTGCGGGCCGCTGCCAGACGTGGTGAAGTGTGCCTACGGCGGACGAGTGTCCGCTGACAGCGCAGCGGCGAGGCGCAATCTTCGGCGCCGCGCGCGTTCGTTCGCAGTTGCGGTCACGCGGACTGGTTGTGGTATTTTGCCTCAGTTGGTGTGCAGGGAATGATCCGCCGCACGCGCTCAAGGAAATTGCGCCAAACGCGGCACACCGGCCGTCTCGGCAAATCCGCGCGACACGTTGAGCGCCGCGATGGCCTGAGAGGAGGCTCCACGCGCCAAGTTGTCGATGCTGCACATGGCGAGCAAGAGGCCGGTGCCCGGGTCCAGCGCATAGCTGACCTGCGCCCGTCCGCTGCCGCGGACATGGAGCGTGTCGGGGAGCCGGCCTTGGGGAAGAATGGAGATCAGGTCACCTGTGAGATGTTCATGAGCGGCGGCGTAACATTGATCGAGCGTCACCCCAGACTTGGGCTGCACGTAGCACGTGCTCAGAATGCCGCGCACCATGGGCGCCAGTTGGGGAGTAAACAGCACCTTGACTGGCCCTTGGGCGGCCACCGATAGCTCCTGTTCCATCTCGGGAGTGTGGCGGTGCGTGCCCGCAACCTTATAAGGCCGGATCCCCTCGGACGTCTCCGAGAAGGTGGTGTTGGGCAGGGGCTTACGGCCCGCCCCACTGGCGCCTGACTTGCTATCCACGATGACAGGATGATTTGCAGCGAGCAGGCCAGCACGAAACAGCGGAGTGAGGGGTAAGAGTGCGCTGGTGGGGAAGCAACCGGGCCCAGCGATGAGGCGCGCGTCGCGCAGCTGCTCTCGGTACAGCTCCACCAGCCCGTACACCGCCTGGGGTATCAGCTCGGGCCGCGGATGAGGACCGTACCACGTCTCGTAGGTGCCGAGATCGCGCAGGCGGAAGTCAGCCGAGAGATCGACCACTTGGACACCAGCATCCAAGAGCGCCCCACCGAGGCGCGCACTGGCCGCGTGAGGGAGCGCGGTGAAGACCACGTCGAGCTGTTTACTGAGTTGGGCTGCGTCCTTCTCGTCGAAGCTGTGCACGTCCATCTCGCCCAGGCCCGCTACTCCCTCGGTGAAGGGCAGGACTTGAGCCAGCTTTTGACCAGCGTTTTCTTTGGCGCCGACCCAGTCGAGGCGAAGCTCGGGGTGAGCATCGATGAGCCGGATCAACTCGGCCCCGGTGTAGCCGGCGGCCCCTAAAATTCCTACGCGTAGAGTCATGGTGCAGATGGGAGGAGGTGAGGAGAGGGTACGGGTGAGGCAACGCAGAGGGCAAGTCGTTCGGGCGTTTTGCAAACGCCGGGTGCCCCCAAAAAAGCCGAAAAAAAACGCGGACCGGTGAACCCCGGCCCGCGCTCTTTGCGATGAAACTCCGATCAGCGCTTGCTGAACTGGAACTTCTTACGAGCTGCCGGCTGACCGGGCTTCTTACGCTCTTTCTTGCGGCTGTTGCGCGTCAAGTGACCTGCGCGCTTGAGCACCTTGCGACGCTCCGCGTCCTCAGCCACCAGGGCGCGTGCTACGCCGTGACGTACTGCTTCAGCCTGGGCGCTGTGTCCACCGCCAGCGACGAATGCTTTGACATCGTACTTGTCGCCGAGCTCGAGGAGCTCCAGCGACTGACGCGCGATCATCAC
>JACZCW010142950.1_pt1 | contig 10961 bp, 10 predicted proteins | sample 8641861 | NCBI WGS metagenome assembly JACZCW01 (sample SAMN15324607, study PRJNA640507) | soil metagenome | isolation source: intercropping sugarcane | place: China: Luxin town, Laibin City, Guangxi Province | collected 2019-07-25 | depth 10cm m | reverse complement strand
TTCTTCGCTTTCTGCAAGAAGGCGTTTCCGGAAATTTCCGATCAGACCATCGCGCGCATGGTGGCGGGCATGGAGGCGGAGATCTTCCGTCCCGACGAGGAACTGCGACGCCTCGCGCGCTGCGCCGTGCAGTTCGGCGTGGAAGCGCCGTTCCAGGATGGTGTGAGCGCCGAGGAGATTCTCGCGACGCTGCGCGAGATGGGCGGGCCGGGCGAGAAATGGCTGGCGGAACTCGAGACTTCGCGCAATCCCTGGTTCAATGTCAATGTGGGCGATGGTTTCTATCACTACCATCGCTCATGGAACGATGACCTGACGCTGCCGTTTTCGGCATTACCCAGCTACATCCGGCAGATCCGTGCCGGCGACAACCTGGAGCGTCCCGTGGAACAGCTCATCGCCGAGCGCGCAAAGCTGATCGTGGACTATCGCGAACTGCTGTCCACCGACGAGGACCGGGCCGCCTTCGACCAGATGATTCACCTGGCGCACCGCGTGTTTCCCTATGTGGAAGGGCACAAGTTCTACTGCGAACACTGGTATACCAATCTGTTCTTCAACAAGATCCGCGAGTTCGGTGCGTTGTTGAGCGAGAACGGATTCTTTGCGCGTGAAGACGACGTGTTTCAACTCACGCACTACGAATTGAAGTCGGCCATCATCGACCTGATGCAGTCCTGGTCGGCCGGTTCGCCACCGCGTGGACCTGCGCGCTGGCCCGCGATCGTCGCGGAGCGGCGCGCGGCCATCGCCGAGTGGGCGAAGCACGACACGCCGCCGGCGCTGGGTCCGGTGCCGGAGATCATCGATGATCCGGCCATCGTGATGCTGTGGGGCATCACGCGCGACAGCCTCAATGCCTGGCTGGAAGCCGACAGCGATGAGGCCAATCGCGACATCAAGGGATTCGCCGCTTCGCGCGGCATCGTCGAGGGCACGGCGCGCGTGGTGAAATCCGCCGAGGAAATCGGCCGCCTGCGCGATGGCGACATCCTGGTCTGCCAGGTGACCAATCCCACCTGGTCGCCGGTGTTCCGCAAGATCGCCGCGGCGGTGTCTGACATCGGCGGTTCGATGAGCCATGCGGCCATCGTGGCGCGCGAGTATGGCTTGCCCGCGGTGGTGGGAACGGGCAATGCCACGCGGCGCATTCGCGATGGCCAGCGCGTGCGCGTGGATGGCGACCGCGGCCTGGTCACGCTGCTCGACTGATGGAACCGATCCGCTGGTTTCGTGAGGTCTCGCTGGCCGACCGCCCCTCGGTGGGTGGCAAGGGCGCCTCACTCGGCGAGCTGACGCGCGCGGGCATCGCCGTGCCGCCAGGCTTCGTCGTGAGCACTGCGGCCTTCGATTGCTTCATCGAGGTGGTGGAGAAGAGCGCTGCGGTGCGCGGGCGCGTGGAGGCACTGGATGCTGATGATCTGGAATCCATCCAGAAATGCTCGGCCGACATCCAGGGCGCCATGCTGTCGCATCCACTGCCGGAAGCGCTGCGCGAGGCGCTGCGTGTTGCGCATGCCGCCTTGTTTGCAGGCGGCGCCATCGGTCCCGTGGCCGTGCGTTCCTCGGCCACCGCCGAGGATTCGGCCGATGCCAGCTTTGCTGGCCTGCAGGACACGCTGCTGTGGGTACTGGATTTCGCCGCGCTGGAACGCGCGCTGCTGCAGTGCTGGTCCAGCCTGTATTCGGTGCCGTCGATCAGCTACCGGCGCAAGCGCGCCATGCCCGAAGCCCAGGTGTCGATGGCCGTGGTAGTGCAGCAGATGGTGGATGCCCGCGTGGCGGGCGTGCTGTTCACGCGCAGCCCGACCACGGGAGATCGTTCCGTGGTGGTGATCGAAGGCGCGTGGGGATTGGGATCTGCGGTGGTCAGTGGGGAAGTCACACCCGACCGCTTCGTAGTGGCGAAGATCACCGGCGAGGTCACCGTGCGCGACATCCGCGACAAGCATGTGATGCATGTACCGCTGGAGCAGGGCGGGACTCATGAAGTGCCGACGCCCGAGGCGCGGCGGCAGGTGCCTTGCCTGGAAGACGGGCAGCTCGAGCAGCTGCGCGATCTGGGTCGGCGCATCGAGCGGCATTATGGCTGTCCGCAGGACATCGAATGGGCCTTCGACGACAGCGGTGCGCTGCTGGTGCTGCAGAGCAGGCCTGAAACAGTCTGGGCGGCGCGCGATGCGGCGCCCGTTGCGCGGATGCAGGAAAATCCGCTGCATCATCTGATGAGCGTTTTCGGAGGCAAGCGGTGAGTCTGACGGCGTGGGACGTGGCGGAGATTGTCCGCGTGCTGGAGGAATCCAGCTTCGATACGCTGGAGCTGGACATCAATGGCATGCAGCTGCGCCTGCGGCGTGGATCTGCGGGCGCGCAGCCGTTGGCGGCGCAGCAGACGCAAACGGATGGTGATCGGGATGCGACCCCGGGATCCATTGCGGCGGCGACGGATGCCGCACCAGCCAGCGTCGGACCTGCCGGCGCCACCGCCATCCCTGCGCCGCTGCTCGGCATCTTCTACCGCGCGCCCAGGCCCGGCGAGCCGCCCTTCGTGCAGGTGGGAGACCGCGTCAATCCCGACACCATCATCGGCATCATCGAGGTGATGAAGCTGATGAACACGGTGCGCGCCGGGCACGACGGTGAGGTCGTGGAATTCAGCGTCGGCAATGGCGAGCTGGTTGAATACGGCCAGCCGCTGCTGTGGATACGCAAGAGCTGAAGTGGCCACGATTCGCCGCGTATTGATCGCCAATCGCGGCGAGATCGCGCTCAGGATCATGCGCACCTGCCGCAGACTCGGTCTGGAATCGGTGCTGGCCGTGTCCGAGGCCGACCGGGATTCACTGCCAGCGCGGCGCGCCGATCGCGTGATCTGCATCGGACCGGCGCCGGCCAGCCACTCCTATCTGCGCCCCGACACCATCATGCAGGCTGCGCTGGGCACCGGTGCGGATGCCATCCATCCCGGCTACGGATTTCTCTCGGAGCGCACGCAGCTGGCAATGCTGTGCGAGGAGCAGGGCGTGGCCTTCATCGGTCCCACCGCCGCGCAGATCGCGGCAGTGTGCGACAAGCTGCGCGCGCGCACGCATGCGGTGAGCGCGCAGGTGCCGGTGGTGCCCGGCGGACCGGTGGGCACGCGCGATGACGCGGAGGCGCTGTTCGAACATCTCGGCGCTCCCGTGCTGATCAAGGCCGTGGGCGGCGGTGGTGGGCGCGGCATGAAGCTGGTGCAGTCCGAACAGGATCTGCCCGGTGCCTTGCAGATGGCCGAGGCCGAGGCCGGCGCCGCCTTTGGCGACGGGCGTCTCTACATGGAACGCTACGTGGCGAGCGGCCGGCACGTGGAGGTGCAGGTCCTCGGCGATGGTGAGGGCCGCGTGGTGCACCTGGGCGAACGCGACTGCTCGGTGCAGCGTCGCTACCAGAAGCTGGTGGAGGAGACGCCCGCACCGGGCATATCGGAAGACTTGCGCACGCGCATCTGCGCCGCGGCCGTGCGTTTTGCCGCGGCGCTGAATTATCGCGGCGCCGGCACAGTGGAATTCCTGCTGGATGCGCAGCGCGAGGCGTTCTACTTCCTGGAGATGAACGCGCGGATCCAGGTGGAGCATCCGGTAACGGAGATGGTGAGTGGCGTGGATCTGGTGGCCGAACAGATCGCCATCGCTGCGGGGCATGGCCTGCGGCTGCAGCAGGAGCAGGTTGTGCTGCAGGGAGCCGCCATCGAATGCCGCATCAATGCCGAAGATCCGCGCGCCGGCTTCATGCCCAGCCCCGGTCGTGTAACGCGCGCCGAGTGGCCCCAGGCACAGGGCGTGCGGGTGGACACATGGATCGAGAGCGGTTCCATGGTGCCGCCCTATTATGATTCGTTGCTGGGCAAGATCATCGCCCACGCATCGACGCGAGCTGAAGCGATCGGGCGCCTGCGCGCCACACTGGCGGCCACGCAGCTGGAAGGCGTGCGCACGAACCTGGAATTCCAGAGCGCGGTGCTGGGGAGCGAGGATTTTGCATCCGGTGGCGTGAACACGAACTGGCTGGGTGAGTTCATCCGGCGCGAAGGCTGGGAGACATCGCTTGGCTGACATCCGCATCGTCGAGACTTCACTGCGTGACGGCAACCAGAGCCTCTGGAGCGCCACCGGCATCGACACGGCGATGACGCTGGCCATCGCGCCGGTGATGGACCGGGTGGGATTCTCGGCCATCGACTTCACCACCTCCACGCACATGGGCGTGGCGGTGCGCTACAAGCGCGAGGATCCCTGGGAGCGCATCCGGCTGATGGCCGCCGCCACGCCGCGCACGCCGCTGCAGTTCATGTCCACGGGCTTTCGCTTCATTTCCTGGGATACGGCCAGTCCCGAATTCATGGAGCTGGCCTTCGCCACGCTGGCCCGCAATGGCATCCGGCGCTTCTGTCTGGCCGATCCGATGAACGACGTGGACGCGCAGATCGCCTGTGCGCGTTCGGTCAAGCGCGTGGGTGGCCAGTTCGTGATCGCGGCGCTGGTGTTCAGCATCAGTCCCATCCACGACGATGCGCACTATGTGCGCAATGCCGCGCGGCTGGCCGCCTGCGCCGACGTGGATGCGCTGTACATCAAGGACCCGGGCGGCTTGCTGCAGCCGCAGCGCGCACGCACGCTGATCCCGGCCATCGCCGCGGTGCTCGACAACAAGCCGCTGGAGCTGCATTCGCATTGCACGATCGGCCTCGCGGAACTGGCCTACATGGATGCGCCGGACTACGGCGTGAGCGGTTTGCAATGTGCCTCGGGCGCCGCGGCCGACGGCACGTCGAATCCGCATTCGGCGCGCGTGGTTGCCAACCTGCGCGCCCTGGGCCATCGCGTGGACCTGGACGACGCGGCGCTGGCAGAAGTGAATCTCTACTTTGCGCAGCTTGCCGAATCCGAAGGGTTGCCCGCTGGCGCGCCGCAGCCTTTCAATGCCAGCTACCTGCGTCACCAGCTGCCGGGCGGCGTGGTCAGCACCATGCGGCGCCATTTGAACGACATGCGCCAGTCGCATCGCGAGGCCGAGGTGATCGCGGAGCTCGCGCGTGTGCGCGAGGAGCTGGGCTGGCCCATCGTGATGACGCCTTTCGCGCAGATGATCCTCACCATGTCGGTGCTGAATGTCACCGGCAAGGAACGCTATGGCGTGATCCCGGATGAAGTCATCCGCTATGCGGTGGGCCGGTTCGGAAGGCCGAACGTGCCCATCGACGGCGCGGTGATGGATCGCATCATGTCGCTGCCGCGAACGAAGGAAATCCTGGCCGAGTCCGGCATGGCGCCGCTGCCGGAATTGCGCCGGCGCATCGGCATGATGCTTTCGGATGAGGAATTCCTGCTGCGCGCCACCATGCCCGCCGAACTGGTGGATGCCATGCAGGCCGCAGGGCCGGCGAATCGCGAATATCGTCCTTATTCGCGGCCGGTGGTGCAGTTGCTGCGCGAACTGTGCGCGCGACGGGACATCGGCGATGTGCTGATCCAGAAGCCGGGGTTCAGGCTGGCGCTGCGTCGCGATGCAGGAGTTGCGGCATGAGCGCACGCAGGAAGTCCGCCGTGGGGCGCAGGAAGCCGAAGTCCACCCGTAAGATGGTGAAGGCCCGTCGACGCAGCGCCCGCGCGCCCATCCGCGGCTACATGTTCGATCTCGACGGCACGCTGGTGCTGGGCGACAAGGGTCTGCAGTCGTACGACGTGCTGCCCGGCGCCATCGAAACGCTGAACAAGTTGAAGCAGCGTGGCATTCCCTACGTGGTACTGACCAACGGCAGCGCGCACCCACCCGCATTTCACGCCGCGAAACTGCGTGCCGTGGGACTGCCCATCGAGGATGCGCAGATGCTCACGCCTTCCAGTGTGACGGCCGATGTGTTCGTGCAGCGCGGCGTGCGGCGCGCGCTGATACTGGGTTCTCCGGGCGTGGCGCATGCGCTGCAGGAGGCCGGCATCGAAACGGTGTTTCCCGCGCAGTCCGAAGGCCAGACCTTCGAGGCCGTGTATGTGGGCTGGCATCCCGAATGCACGATCAAGGACATCGAGGCCGCCTGCAATGCGATCTGGGCCGGCGCAAAGATGTACGTGGCATCGGATGTGCCGTTCTTCGCCGCGCGTGGGGGCCGCACCATCGGCTATTCCTATGCCATCGTCGGTGCGATCCGCCGGCTGACCAGGACGCCCTCCATCATCACCGGCAAGCCTTCGCAGTTCGCGCTGTCGGTGGTGGCGCGTCATCTGGGCGTGCGCAAATCCGAAGTGGGCGTGGTGGGCGATGATCCGCTGGTGGAGATGATCATGGCGCGGCGCGGTGGCGCCACCGGCTTTGGCGTGTGCACCGGCACGACCAGTCGCGCGCAATGGGCCGCGCAGCCGTTGTCGCGCCGGCCACATCGTGTGTTGCAGGGCGTGGGTGAGCTGCTGCGCGACTGAAGGCAGCGAGGGAATCAACATGACGAAACGCAATTTGGTTGGCGCGCTGCTGGTGGCGCTGCTTGCCGCATGCGCTTCCATTTCGCCGGCCACCACTGAGGCAGGCATCCGCGAACTGGAGCAGCAGCAGGTGCGGGCGGCCATCGCCCGTGATCGTGCGACGCTGGAGCAGTTGTTCGCGCCGGACTTCAGGCTGGTGAACCCTTCTGGCGCCATCGCCGGCAAGCAGGAGTTGCTGCAATTGCTGACCGAGGGCACCTCGCCTTACCGGTCGGCCGTCTACCAGACTGATGCCGTGAACGTGTACCGCGACGTGGTGGTGACCATCGGCCTTGAGACCGTGGTGCCGGCGACTGGCGCGCAGGCCGGACAGCAGGTGCGCCGTCGCGTGACGCATGTCTGGCAGCGCCAGGGCGGCAACTGGCGGCTGGTGCTCCGGCAGGCCACCGTAGTCACGCCCTGACCGGCCGCTTCAGAACATCGAATTGGCGTTGTCGGCTGTGTCGGGAATGGGCTGGATGATGTCCCAGTGCTCGACCACCTGGCCGTTTTCCACGCGGAAGATGTCGACCACCGACTCGCCATGCGGGTTGGGTCCGTTCATGCCATGCAGGTGCAGCATCACGTAGGGCCCTTCGGCGATCACGCGCTTGACCTCGTAGCGGTGATTCGGAAATGCGGCCTTGAAGCCGGCCAGCCACGCGCGCAAGCCGTCGTGGCCATCGGCGGCGTAGGGCGCGTGCTGGGTGTAGGTCTTGCCCATGTAGGGCAGGGCCGCGTCGAAATCCTTGCGGCCGATGATCCGCTCGTAGAAGGCCAGCACCAGCTTCTTGTTGGCTTCAAGTTGCGCCTTCGCACCCGATGCCCGTGGCGTGCGTCGCTTCACGGACTTCTTCGCGGTGCTGCGGCGTTTGCGGCTGGCGGACTTGCGCTTGGCGGCCATGATTCCTCCGGTTTGCGTGGAGCAGACGGACAGGGAACGGGCGGATTATAGTGCCGTATGGATTTCCAGATCGTGTCCGCCGCGCCCGATGCGCATGCCGCGGCGGTGCGCGAGATCTTCAACGATGCCATCGAAAACACCACCGCGCTTTATGACTACCAGCCGCGGTCGCTGGCCACCGTGCTGCAATGGTTTGGGGCCAAGGCGCGCGACGGCTATCCGGTGCTGGCGGCGGTGGATGCGGCAGGCCGTGTGCTGGGCTTCGCAAGCTACGGACAGTTCCGTGCCTGGCCGGCCTACAAATACAGCATCGAGCATTCGTTGTACGTGCACAGGGATTGCCGCCACCGCGGCGTGGGGCGTGTGCTGCTGCAACGGCTGGTCGAGCATGCCGGCGAGCGAGGCTATCGCGCCATGATCGGCGGCATCGACGCCACCAACGCCGCCAGCATTGCCCTGCACGAGGCGCAAGGCTTCGTGCACGCCGGCACCATCCGCGATGCCGGCTACAAGTTCGGCCGCTGGCTGGATCTTGCATTCTATGAACGGCTGCTGCCCGGGCCGCCGCAGCCCGTGGACGGTTAGGGAGGACTCATGTATCAACTTTTCATCGGCAACAAGAATTATTCCTCGTGGTCCATGCGCCCATGGGTGCTGATGCGGGGCCTGGGCATTGCATTCGAAGAGCGCCTGATGCCCTTTCACCTGAACCACGGCGAAGGCGACTTCAAGCGCTTCTCACCCACCGGCAAGGTCCCCTGCCTGGTGCATGGCGAACTGCAGGTATGGGATTCGCTGGCCATCACCGAATACCTGGCCGAACGGCAGCCGGGTGTGTGGCCGTCGCTGGTTCCGGCGCGCGCCTGGGCGCGTTCGGCCGCCTGCGAGATGCATTCGGGTTTCGGCAATCTGCGCAATGAGTGCTCCATGAGCGTGGGCGTGCGCATCAAGTTGCACCGCATGTCCAACGCGCTGCAAGCGGAGCTGCAGCGGCTCGATGCACTGTGGACCGAGGGCCTGGCGCGTTTCGGCGGACCGTTTCTCGCTGGCGCCAGTTTTTCCGCCGTCGATGCGTTTTATGCGCCGGTGGCCTCGCGCATCCAGACCTATGACCTGCCGCTCGGCGCCGGCGCGCGCGGCTATGCCTCGATGCTGTTGCAGCATCCCGCCGTGGGGCAGTGGGTGGACGCGGGCATCCGCGAAACCTGGCGCGATGTGCCGCATGAGAAGGAAATCATGGCCAGCGGCGAGGTGCTGCAGGATCTGCGCGCCCGATGATTTGCGTGCGGCGCGTGCTGCTGCTGCAGGGTGCGCTGCTCGCCGCAGTATGCTTCGCGCCCGGCGTGCGTGCCGCAGTGGCGCCGGATTGCGGCTCGCTGCGCCTTCCCGCATCCATGCAGGGCGAGGTATTGCAGCAGCAGGCGCGTGCGGGCGGCGAGTTCCAGCCTGAAGATGCCGCTGCTCTGCAGAATTTGCCCGCCTTCTGCCGCGTGGTGGCCGTGCTGCGGCCGTCGCCGCAATCCCGGATCCGCATCGAGGTGTGGCTGCCGCGCGACTGGAATGGAAAATTCATGGGTGTGGGCAATGGCGGCTTTTCCGGCAGCATTTCCTACGGCGCGCTCGCCGATGCATTGCGGCGCGGCTATGCCACCGCTTCCACCGACACCGGACACGAAGGCGCCAGTGGCCGTTTCGCGCTGGGCCAGCCGCAGAGGACCATCGACTTCGGCCATCGCGCCGTGCACGAAATGACCATGGCGGCGCGACAGCTGGTGAGCGACTACTACGGCAAGGTTGCAGCGCATGCGTACTGGGTGGGCTGCTCCGCCGGCGGACGACAGGGATTACAGAGCGCGCAGCGTTATCCGGAGGATTACGACGGCATCATCGTCGGTGCGCCGGCACTGGACTGGACCGGCCGCGCCAGCTCGGCACTGCGTGTGGCGCAGGCTGTGCGCGCAAGACCCGATGGCTTTCTCGACGCGCGGGCCATGACGCTGCTGCACCAGGCCGTGCTCGCGGCCTGCGATGCCGACGATGGTCTGGCCGATGGCGTGATCGAGTCGCCGCCACGCTGCCGCTTCGATCCGCAGGTGGCGCAATGCAAGGGCGCGAATCGCAACTGCCTCACGCCCGGCCAGGTCCAGAGCGCGCGCGCCATTTATGATTCTCCGCTCAACGCCACCACGGGCCGTGCGATCACTGGTCTATATCCCGGCAGCGAATCGGGATGGGCCACGTGGGGCGGCAGTCAGCCTTTCACCACCGCCATGGATCACTTCCGATACCTGGTGTTCGGCGATGAGCGCTGGTCGCTGCAGCAATTCCGTTTCGATCGCGATGCCGCGCGCGCCGAGACTCAGGATGCCGGTGTCATCAATGCATTGAATCCGGATCTGTCGCGCTTCTTCGCGCGCGGCGGTCGACTGCTGCAATACCATGGCTGGAGCGATCCGCAGATTTCACCGGGCGTGAGCCCGCAGTATTACGAGGCGGTCGTCGCACGCATCGCTGATCCCGCACGCATCCGGCAGTCCTACCGGCTGTTCATGGTGCCGGGCATGGCGCATTGCGCCGGAGGCGACGGCGCCAGCAGCTTCGACATGGTGACGGCGCTGGAGCGCTGGGTCGAGGGCGACGCCGCGCCGGAAGAAATCATCGCGCAGCGACAACGCAATGGCATGGTGGATCGCACGCGCCGGCTGTGCGCCTGGCCGCGCATCGCGCGTTACGTGGGCACGGGGGATCCTGATGCCGCATCCAGCTTTCGTTGCGAGACGCCCTAAATGGCGCGAGGCGGCGTCGATCCAGGCCATCCCGCGCGAAACGCTCTCATGCGATCAGGCTTCGCGCGGATCAGCGCGGCTGCGTTGTTCGCGCTTGCGTGGCTCGCCGGCTGCCACACCGTGCCGCCGCGGGAACAGCCTCCCGTAGTCGCCGCGCCGGAACTTCGCTACGAAGCCACCACCTGGTCCGCACTGCCGGGATGGCAGGCCGATGCCATCGGTGAAGCCTGGCCTGCACTGCTCGCAAGTTGCCGCAGCACGCGCATGCCCACGGTGTGGCGCGGCTTCTGCGATGCCGCCATGGCGTTGCCGTCCGCCGATGTCGGCGCACAGCGCCGCATCATCGAAACCCGTTTGCGTGCGTGGCAGCTCGTGACCATTGAAAGCGCCGCGTCGCGCCATCCGGTGCGCAACGACAGCGGCCTGATTACTGGTTACTTCGAGCCTTCACTCAACGGCTCGCGCAAGCGGACGGCCGCCTTCCAGACACCGCTGTATGCCGTGCCCGATGACCTGGTCACCGTGGAACTGGGTGACCTGTATCCCGCGTTGCAGGGAGCGCGTGTGCGTGGCCGGCTGCAGGGCCGGCGCGTGGTGCCGTATCCGGATCGCGCGCAGCTCGCGGATGGCCGCGTGCTGGCCGGCAAGGAATTGCTGTGGGTCGATAATCCCATCGATGCGTTCTTTCTGCAGATCCAGGGTTCGGGCCGCGTGCGGCTCGAAGACGGCAGCACCGTGCGCCTGGCTTTTGCCGACGTGAATGGCCAGCCCTATCGCGCC
>JACZCW010017757.1_pt1 | contig 10975 bp, 15 predicted proteins | sample 8641861 | NCBI WGS metagenome assembly JACZCW01 (sample SAMN15324607, study PRJNA640507) | soil metagenome | isolation source: intercropping sugarcane | place: China: Luxin town, Laibin City, Guangxi Province | collected 2019-07-25 | depth 10cm m | reverse complement strand
TTTTCGAATTCAGGCGACGTAATCATCAGGAATCGCTGCCCGTCCGGCGTCACCGCGAATTGCGGACCCGCGCCGGTGTTAACGGGGCTTGAGTTGATGGGCGCTGTAAACAGCTTCACGGGATTCGACGCCGTAAAGCTGTTGCCATCGCCAGAATAGGAAAGACTGATCGACATCAATGTGCCATCAGCCTCCACGTAGAAAAGCTCCTTGCCGTCACCGCGCCAGCGAGGCCAGCCACCACCGTTGGTAGTCAACGGCTTCGAGGTGGTCCCCAGGGCTGGCGGAGCAAAGGGGCCATGCAGGTGAACCTGCATGGATCCGGAGCTGTGGGACTGAACAGCGATCCACCGGCCGTCGGGCGAAACCTTTGGCCAATGCGTGGGCGCAGTGCCCGGGCGAATGATTGATGTCTCCTGCTTCGTCTGCTGGTCGAGCACCCACAGGTCGGGCGTGTTCATGCGATAGAAGAGAAACCGGCCATCGCGGGTCATGTCCATCGGGCGGCGCAGCGCAACGCTGCTGAATACCTTCTCCGGCACGAGAGGTTTGCCGATTTCCTGCCGGTACATTTCGATGGTGGCGGTGCGTTTGGAGGCGAAAAGCACGCTGGCGCCATCATTCGACCACAACTGGTCGAGGTCGCTCTCCGGTCCGGCGGAAACCGGAGTGATCTTGCCGGTCGCCAGATCGACGATACCGATATCGGTGTTCCCCTCATGCACGTAGTTCAGAACTGCCGACTTGCCATCGGGCGACAGGGATACCGCACCACCACCGGCGTTGAAGGCCTCGCCGACTTTGCCAATCGGCTTGCCCGCACGGTCGTACCAGACGAGCTGTTTCCCGGAGCCGGCACTGCCGAGGCGATACGCCACCTTCTTGCCATTGGATGTCACGGGAGCCGCCGCTGGGGACCCTGTCGCCACATTCCGGGCGATCACCTGCTCGTCATCCTCCAGCAAGCCCAGCACCGGGTCGAGCGTGCGGGCATGCAACACACCGTTCTGGGTGTAGTACAGCTTGCCACTCGCAAAGACGCCGGCGGATTCGGAGTCGATCAGCCGGCGCTTGAGGTTGGTACCAAGTATTCCTTGGTAAATCCCTCGTTCACCCTCTCGCCCCTGCGCGTAGAACAGGAAATTGACCCCATCAGGCAGAAAATGGGGACGGGAAAGAGAAAACTGATCGGGTCCATCCAGCACAGCGGCCGGTGTGGGCATGCCGCCCGTCTCCGGGATCTGCCAGATGATGTATTGGCCAGCCGTGGAGAAGAGGATGATGCCGTCCTTTCCCCAACTTCCACCTGAAGCATAGGTGACCCGAGGCGCGATGGTCGTCACCCTGCCGGACTCGATATCAATTTGCCTGATTTCGTCTGCCGCGAAGAATCCGAGCTTGCGACCGTCGGGCGACCAGAATGGAAAAGACGCATCGACAGTACCCGGCAATGGCCGCGCCGCGCCGGATCCAACTGGTTTCAGCCACAGATGTTTGCGGCCTTCGTGCCGCCCCATGACAGCCAGGGTGAGTCCATCTGGTGAAAGGGCAACGGAGGCGTCACTGGTGGGCGGGGTGCCAGCGACCATGATGTCCGCTGCAAGACAGGCGCCACCCAGACTTGCCCCCAGGAGCGCCACCACCAATCGCAAGAAGATCCGGCGCATCATTTCGCACTCCCTGTTTGAATTGGCATTTTGCCGCACATGATATGGCCAACGCCTGCCAGCGTGCGAATGCGCACTACGTACGCATGCGGATCGGCTGAAGTGCGCAACAGAAGTTGGTCGCCAGGAGGGACGATTTACTGCCGAGGCAGAGTCCACGGACTTGCTGAGGGAGGTACTTGAAGCAAGGCAGTGTTGCCAAGACAACGGAGCGGTAGCGTTATGCCTGCCCGTCGGTAGCACCGCCGCTGTAGCCCCGCGAGGTGACTTTCACCTGCAATTCACCAGCGCGGATTCATCAGTCGCATGCAGATCACGGGTATCGCTGAATGATACTGTCAGTCCAACCACTTCCTACCAATGCCACAGTGCTGGCATCCCGGGCCACCACCTGCTCGGATGCGGCACCTGCTACCCCAAAAAAAAGGAAGCAACGTGCGAAGCTTGCAGGCCCCCTCCGGGCATCGGATTTCATACCTCTGTGGTTGGGTTGCAGCCGCCCTCATGTTCACCACAGTTCTTGCTGGAATCCTGGCGGAATCATGAAATTCTTTACCCGACTCGTAGTGCTGCTTCTTGCGACCACTGCCACCGCCATAGCCGCTGAGGGCCAGAGCTTCTGGCGCGACTCTGACGGAAAGGCAGCGCCAGACACTCCCGACAGACGTTCGATTGAAGGTTTTGGTGGGTGGCTGCTGGTCACCTCCGACCAGGACTGGCGGGCCAAGTGGAACAGTCCACGAGAAACTGTGCCCAAGTTCAGTGCGACTGACAGCCCGCGACGCGGACAGAAGATTTTTGTGCTGATTTTCCTTGGAAATCCAAAGCTTGACGCCAATCGATCTGCGAACGTCACTTGTGACATTCGCCTCACCGGACCAGACAGCAGCGTCCCTGTAGATGCGAAGAATGTCGACTGCTTCAAGGAGTCCGTCTCCATGGATCCCATGAGCATATTCGTATCTGCACCAGTCATTGAGTTCATCGGTGAACCCGGTGATCCACTGGGTCTGCGAGTCGTAGAAGTCGTGCTGCGCGACAACAACAGGAAGGTCGAAATTCCGCTGCGCACGTCGTTCGAGCTCAAGCCATGATTTCTGAATTACTGGACTGCGGGAAGATATTCACCCGCTGCGGCGAAACGCCGCAATCCATTTCGTCCCGTCTGATCTTCCTTGTACGATCTGATCCAGGAATGCCCAAGGAGGGCGCATGCGCTACGTAACCACCCTTTCTGCTTCCTCGGTCATGGTCGGTATCCTCGGTCTGGCATTTGTTGCAGGGGCTGCGGCCCCGCCAAGCCCACCCACGGGGATCTATAGCTCGCTGTCAGCCAGCGAACTATCCGGGGACCTCGTCGGACTGGAGTTCTTCGTGCTTCGGGGCGCCACCGGGCACTTCGCCGTGATACAAGGCTCGGAGGGTGCACCCGGAGATCCCATCACGGTTCCGCTGCAGGTCAACGGGAACTCGGTCCAGTTCTCGATTCCTGGAAAATGTGCCTGCGCACTACCTGAAGGCGCGTATGAAGCGCAGCTTTCGCAAACTGGCGCGAAACTACGCGGACCGGGCAACTTTGGGGAAAGGCTGCTGCCACGCACCAGCAGCTTCTGGCAGAGAAACTGATGTCACCAGGTTGCATGCCTTGCCGCCAGGTTCTGCCGCGCGTCGAAGAAAAAGTGATATCCAAGAGGCCCCAAGGAGACTTTGCAGTTGAAATTGGCAGGCCACATTTTCCTTATCATCATTGCTGCGGTGGTGACGAGCGCTCTCTTGCGTCTCTCAGCTTTCCACGCGCCAGATTCAGCCGCCACGGGCAACTTTCCATCGGATCCGGCCAATCGTTCTGACCTCGAACGGGGCCCCGGACCGTCGCCGATTGAAGCACCGAAAATATTGGCCTCTCCAGACGTGGCGGCACCTTCCCTCGCCCCGGAGCCCCACAGCTCGATCGCGCACGACAGCGCTGCGGAGCTCGCCGCCAGCTATGCGAAGACCCTGCAAACCGGTGTGTTCGGCGAGGAGCCGATGCCGAAGTTTGCCGAACTTTACCTCTTCCCCACGGAAGCAGCCCGCCAGGCGGCGAGTTCATCTGAGCAGGAATTCTTTGGTTCGCCCATTGATCACTGGAGCGGCCTCATGGAGGAGCAGCTGCGCACAGCCTTTGGAAGTCACCCGTTCATAGCCAATGCAAGGGTCTCTATCATGTGTCGCTCGACGCAATGCCGACTCCAGTTTGTCGAATCTACAATTCGGGGACAGCCAGAAGGGGAACTTGGCCCAAATTCCCTGATGATGCTCTTGCGCGTAGCCAGAGAGCCTTGGTTCAGAGAGAACTTCGCTGACTGGAAGACTCAAGCTTCAACACCCGTATCCGCCAGTGCGGCGTATCAGCTTGTGGTGCTGCCGCGTCGCGCTTCGCAGCAATGAGTCTCTACCAGAAGGTGCGTATACAGGCTGGCTCACGGCGCTCCATTTAGCGCTTTCAGCACTCTGTGTTCGTGATGCGCTGAGGATCGATTGATCGGGTTGCTGGAGCTCCCGTCACTCCACAAGGGTGGGTGCCGGCGTACACGCCGAGCGGTGCAACCAACATGTGGTATTTTTCGCGCCGCTGCCGAAGAACGCGGAGGCGGCTCACCAGGGTCAACGCTGAGGGCGATGGGACATCTGCACATCCGTGTCTCGGAAAACTTCGTGGTTATGCTGCACTTTGAGGAGGGTCCATGAAACGCAAGAACGCTTTGGTCGGCGCCGCGTTGGCACTTGTGGCGACGAATTCCGTGGTGGCTGCCGAGACAGGAATTCCCACCGAATCGCTGGGCGCCATCGGTGCGTTTGCCGTGTATGAGAAGTTCAGGATCTACTCCGAAGTCTGCGGCGAGGTGGCTCCGGAATCGAAGGCTGAGTTTGATGCTGTCATGGTGGCCTTCGGAGAGCGCATGAGAAGACTTGGTGCCGACGTGCTCGCAACCGAGGAATTTGGTCCGATGAGGTCACAGGCAGTTCCGAGATCGCTTGTGGAGGCCTTTCAGAAGGAATTCGAGGACACGCGCGCGATGCATCGGGCCAGAGGGAACCATCCAGATGGCTGCAAGGTGGCGCATGAGAACTTCAGTTCAGCTCCCGACAACCACTGGAAGGCTGGGATCGCCAGCGCTTTAGCCGAGCTGCGTGATACCGGAACGCCATTTGCGCCAGCGCCGCAGGATTAGGCGTTGCAGCAATCCTGGCAACATGAAGTGCTCCACCGCTGGCAACCTGGCGGCTTCTCAGAAACCGCAGCAGGCATGGCGTTGCTGAAGTGAGGGTGACCCGTGGTGATCCGCGGCAGGAGTGCTGAACTCCAGGTCCAGCTTTGCCCATAACTCCCTTCCACTTCGGCCCGGGCGGTCTCATCGCCGTTGCCGCTCGAGGCAGAGTGAGCTTCATGGCGTTCTGTGCCATCAACGTCCTCATCGACGTCGAGTCACTCTACAACCTGCTCAACCACCACTCGCGCATTCATACGTTCTTCCACACGTACGTGGGTGCAACGCTGGCGGCGATCGCGACAGTGCTGGTCTTCATGCCGTTACGCTGGCTTGCCTGCAAGCTCCACCGCTGGCCCGTGCTGTCCTGGAGGGTGCTGAGCGTCTCATCGGTTCTCGTCGGGGCCCTGCTGGGGGCGTGGACCCATGTCATCCTGGACAGCATCATGCATGCCGATATCACGCCGCTCGCTCCTTTCTCTCAGTCCAATGCGCTTTACCGGATCATCTCCCTGCGGAGTCTGCATCTCGCATGCCTCATTGCCGGCGGCGCAGCATTGATCTGGTGGATGCTGCGCTACAAGGGGACGCTGAAATTGATGAATACCCGGCACAGGAGATAGTTGTGCTTGATCATTCCAGGACATGGAAACGATCTGCTTCCGTAAAGACCCAAATTCTTGTTGGTGTACTGGTGGCCGCCGCGCTCGGTATAACCGGCAACGCTGGTGCCCATCACTCCCAGTCGATGTTCATGGAGACGCCGGTGTGGTTGAAGGGAACGATCCTGCGCTACCGGCCGGCAGATCCGCACGTGATGATCGAATTGGAGGAGAAGAGATCCGACGGTACGACTCTGCGCTGGATCGTCGAGGGTCCAAACATGGGCCGGTTCGGCAGAATACTGAAAGACAACGGCGGGGTCGCGCCGCGGGAGTTCCTCAGGGTTGGCGACACGATTTCCACTTGTGGATTCACTCTCAGGAAAGCATTCCCGCCCGATAGAAAGTACACAGACTGGCCACCTGAAGAAGAGAGATTCGTTCACGGCCAACTACTGGTGATGCCAGACGGATCCATGCTGTCATGGGGTCCTTACGGACGGCTGGATAACTGCGTCCGGAAGAGCGACGGCTCTAGATACTGGATCGACTTCCTTAACCGGGATCGGCGCGCGCATGATCAGTGGTGCGCTGCGCAAAGCCAAAGGAAGATAAAGCAGCTTCAGTACGATTCACTTCTCGACGAAGTGAGCCGCGCGATCGACATGCCATGTCGGTAACCTGGCGAAAGCACGGGATAAGAGATACGGGAAGAGCGCAGTCGATGGAATGGTCTAGAAATCTCTTCGAGGTCTCTTGCGACCCGAACTGCATGGACCGCGATTTCATTGCCTCCTTTCTCGCGAACACGTATTGGGCGAAGGGCATTCCTCGGTCAACCGTGGAGAAATCCCTGGATGGTTCCATATGTTTTTCGCTTCTGGATTCACGCAGGCAGATCGGGTTTGCGCGCGTCATCTCTGACCGCGCGACCATTGCCTACTTGAACGACGTCTTCGTGATCCCCGAGTATCGAGGTATGGGACTCGGCACCTGGCTCGTCGAGTGCGCACTGGCGCATCCCGATTTGAAGGGATTGAAGCGCTGGATACTTATGACACGTGATGCGCACAGACTCTACGGCAAGTTTGGCTTCCGGGCACTGGCCAGGCCTGAGGCTTTCATGGAGCTTCACAATCCAGATGCCTATCTTCACACCTGAACCGCGCATGCCAGAACATGGTCTCTGCTTTGGAGGTGAAATGCGGATCTTGCTTTCTGCGACTCAATGACTTCAATGCGCTCTCTGAATCGCAGAAGCAATCACTGTTTGGCTCAAACAGGATGACACCTTTGTTAGTTGCGACGTCCCAAAGCTCGGGGAATGATGCACCCTCGTCTCGTCAGACCATGAGGTGAATCCCATGCGCGAGCGACCGCGCGTGGTCATTTTCGCAACGGTACTTACCGGGCATGCTGTGGCCATATATCTCTTGGCGGTCAGCGGCGATGTTCAGGTGTACCCTCGGTCAGTGAAGCTCCTGACCTTTCCAATTCGACTGGCCCCCAACTTTCCCGTTGAAAGTCCGCCGCTACCACAAGGCGAGATGACACGACATGTCCCTGAACCGGCGCCAAGGCTCGCGGATGAGGCCCCTCTTCCCTCTGTGATCTCCACCTCAAGCCTTCCGGAGCCGGACCCGACGCCAGGAGAGGGCGTTGACTGGGCGGGGCAAGCGGAGAAGAGGAGCAGAAACTGGGTCGAGCCGGAATCCGCACCCTTGAAGTTCGGTTCGTCTGGCCAGAGCGAAGACCCAACCCAGGAACTCGGTCGGAATATCTTTGAAAGCCGGTCACCGCGCCGGGCAGGGTTTGTCGAGATGATTGAACCTGGCGTCGAACGACGATGGTTAAGTTCGCGCTGCTACCGGGAGTTCGGAAAAAGGCGTGATTCTGTCGCCGACACCCGGCCCGACCTGAATCCCGTCACCTGCCTCATGGGCTCTGGACCTCCTCGTGACGATCTTTTTGATCACCTTAAGCCGGACTACTTGAAGGATGCGGAATGAGGATTGGCGCCAGGTCCAGGTCATGTGCAGACGATGAATCTGGCAGCCGGGCGATTCGAGACGTCTCCGTGGTCTCTCGGAAGGGAGCGAAGACAGCAGTCAGACAGCGACTCATTGCGCGTGATATCGTCACCTGAAGCAAGCGCTCAGGAAGGGCTCATGAGGAAGTCATCCGCTGCACTGCTTCTTCTCGCCGCATCGACCGCCGCCTACCCGGCGCCGCCGCCCGGTCTCAGCTATTCCGTATCCGCCTGGGCGGCTCCGCGCACCGTCGAGCGCTATCAGTTTCACCTCATCGACCTGAACGCTGATGGCACCCGCGACGCTGTGGTCTACATCACCGACCGGTCTTTCTGTGGCGGTGCCGGATGTCCGCTCCTCACATTCAAGGGTGTGCCGGACTCGTTCGATTTCATCGCCAGCAGCGGCGGTACAGAAGCCGATCTACGCCCTGGAGGAAATCCACAACGGCTGGCGGACGTTGGCTGGCTTCGTGGGTTTCGGAGCCGCTTCCGGAGTGGTCCCGATTCGCTGGAAGACGGCCCAACAGGGTTACCGGTCCACCCCCATCAACGAGCCGGTAATCGAGCTGAAGGCGGCAATGACCAGACAGGTCCTGGTATTCGAGGAGGCCGCCAATGACAAGGCAGACTGATCTCTGGATAAGTGCGTTGCTGGCCAGTGCGGCGTCCAGCGCGGCGCACTCCTCGCTGAAACCGCTGCAGATCGGACCGGAACGCACTGCCCTCCTCCACCAGACCAACGACGTCAATGGTGCAGTCGAAACCAGGCAGGCAAGTGTCATCTTCGGCGTTGGCAACAACCTCGCCGTGCGCTTCAGGGCCGCTACCAGGATGGCTCGTATCACCTGCTTTCCACCGCACAGGATGAGTGCAGGGCGCTGGAGGAAAGAACTGTCCCGGCCGAAGGCTGATCAGCCAGGCGGAGCACATGTCATTTCCGTGGCGGCCTTGCACTGATAGCTGGCGCAAGCCCGGTTAAAGTGGTAATCAGGCCTGATGATTCCCAGGCGGGCCATGCTTTCATTCGTCACGGCATCGCTGGTCGCTCGGCCGGCGTTGGCCTGCATTCCGGAGACCAGTGGCGCAAATCTCGAGAAAGTGGTCCTGGGCGCCTACAGGCAGGCCTCTGCCGTGGTGCTCGCCGAGGTCGTCGATGCCCGGTTCCTGAGGATGCCCACCGCTCCATTCGGAAAATCACCGACACATCGTGCGCGGCTGAAAGTGCTGGTGAAGTGGAAGGGCAGGCATGAGCCCGGAAGCCTGCTGGAGACCCTCACACCTGCAACTGCCACCATGTGCAGCACCGTGCTTGCGCCTGGCGAACTCCACCTGCTCTATCTGCGCGGCAGGGAACCCTACGTACTCACTTCCGGCCGGCACCTCAGGCTTGAGGACGCCACACGGGATATCGAGATCCTCGGCGATCGCTATCGCGGGGCCCCCGACGGCACGCGGGCCGCGGGTTAGCGGCATGCGCCGGCTCCTGCTCGCGGTGATGGCGTTGGCCGCCACATCCGTGGCGATGGGCGACGCTCCAAAACTCGTGCAGGCTGCCCGCCAGCAGACGATCAGCCCCGTCATCTACGACGGTACCTATGTACGGATCGGTTACCCCATGGGCGATGTCCCGCGGGACCGCGGCGTCTGCACGGATGTGGTCATCCGCGCCTACCGGGGGATCGGCATTGACCTGCAGGTGCTGGTGCACGAGGACATGCGCGAGAACTTCGGCATGTATCCGCCGCTCTGGGGCCTGAGTCGACCAGACAGGAACATCGATCACCGGCGCGTGCCGAACCTGCAGAAATTCCTCGAGCGCACAGGGGCCAGGCTGCGTACCACGCAGGTGGCCTCGGACTATCTGCCGGGCGACCTGGTCACGTGGATGCTCCCTGGCAACCTGCCGCATATCGGGATCGTGTCGGACCGGAAGGCACCGGGCGGCGATCGCCCCCTGGTCATCCATAACATCGGTGCGGGGACGACCGAAGAGGACATGCTCTTCGGCTTCCCGATCACCGGCCACTACAGGTTCCGCGTCGAGTAGCCAGTGCGACACCCGCGGATCGTCGACATGCGTTGAAACGGGTATGCGCGCCGTGCATGCAAGAACCGCCACGCCACAAGACATCGACACCCTCGTGGAACTGATGGCGCAGTTCCATGCCGAGTCCGGATACGCCCTGGATCGGGAAGCAGCCGCCCTCTCCTTCCAGCGCCTGCTGGCCAATCCACAACTCGGCGGCGCCTGGCTCGCCGCGGTCGGAAACCAGGCGGCCGGCTACGCCCCCTTGACCCAGCGCTACTGCATGGATCATGGTGCCTTCACTGCGCACATCGAGGATCTGTATGTGAAGCCCTCCTGTCGCAAGGGCGGCGTGGCCACAGCCCTGCTGACTGCCCTGGTGGAAGACTGCGGACGCCGTGATTGCCGATCAATCCAGGTGGAGGTGGGTCATGGCAACGTGGCCGCGATCTCGCTCTATCGCCGCTTCGGTCTTGCGCCATTCGCGGATGGCCGACTCCTCCTCCACGGTCTCGCTCAATCAGTGAACAAGGAGCACACATGAAGCGCCCCATCATTGCAGCGGCCATCACCGCCACCGCCATTGCCTCCTTTGTCGCCCTTTCCGGCGACGCACCCGACCGCCCGGCCGGCGTCGCCGCCAGGGACTGGATTCCCGTGAGCGACTCCTTCGGCATCGTGCTCGCCCAGACCGCGGCGCCGGTCACCGGCAGCGGCAATTCCATCGAAGTCCGGGAGGGCCCCGACGGCGTGAGCCTGCTGCCGCGCGGCGGCATCGCCGACATGCGCCCCAGCAACACGCTGCTGCTCAGGCCGCCAGTGGGTGGCTACTTCATGATCAAGGGCGCAGGCGGCTGGACGCGCCTGGTCGTGGTGGAACCGGTCAAGGGCCCGGGAGACGCCGGCTGACCTTGCCCGAATGAGGGTTTCGCTGACCCGAGGCCATCGTAGGCTCGCTGCATCATCGTTGGGGCGCGGTGCGCTCGCAGGGCAGACAGCATGGGCACGGGCGACAGTGGCCTGGAATACACCTACCACCCCAAAGTGGAGCGACTGCGGCGCAAGGTGGCCATCCGCACAGTGATGGCCCTGTCGACCGCCGGAATCCTGATCGTGCTCGCCAGCTGGATTTCCGCAAGCTGGCTTTCCGCCTGAGCCTCAGAGCCGGACCAGCGCGGCTCCCCAGGTAAAGCCGCCACCGAAGGCTTCGAGCAGCAGCAGGTCACCCTGCTTGATGCGCCCGTCGCGCACGCCGGTATCCAGCGCCAGCGGCACCGAAGCGGCGCAGGTATTGCCGTGCTCGTGCACGGTGACGATCACGCGCTCCATCGGCAGGGCGAGCTGCTTCGCCACGGCCTGGATGATGCGGATGTTGGCCTGGTGTGGCACCAGCCAGT
>JACZCW010101214.1_pt1 | contig 10988 bp, 4 predicted proteins | sample 8641861 | NCBI WGS metagenome assembly JACZCW01 (sample SAMN15324607, study PRJNA640507) | soil metagenome | isolation source: intercropping sugarcane | place: China: Luxin town, Laibin City, Guangxi Province | collected 2019-07-25 | depth 10cm m | reverse complement strand
TCTGCTCCCGACAGTGTCCCCAGCGCTTCAAGTGCGACCGAGCTGCCCACGCCCGAATTGCGTGACTGATCGAGCTCGGTGCGGGTGAGACCTACGGTGAGCAACAGGAAGATGTCATCCTGCCCAAGAGGTGGATCGCTGGTGAGATCGACCTTCAGATTTTCTGGGGGACCATAAGCGTGCATGGAGATGCGCCAGTTGCCCGACCCCACCGTGGAGGCCGAACTGTCACTTTGATTGGACTGACCCGGCGCGCCGCCCACTGTGTTGTAGCGGCGGTACTCGGTGATGGCGCTGACGTCGACTTCCGGGCGAAGGCGAGTGGGATCGTTGAAGCGCACGAGGCCCGTTTGCACTTCAAACTCATTGCGCCGCAAGAAGATGCGTCCCCCCGGTTGTACTTCGACCGTGCCCACCGCGCCGAAGCGCTGATCCGTCCCCGTGACGCGGAGACCCGCTGGGTCGAGGCGCAGATTGGCTTGGACGAGCTCATTTTTGACGCCAAGCGCGCGCGTCCCGCGCAGCAAGAGATCGAGTTCAACGTGATCTTTGGCTGCGTCGTAGCCGCTGATCTCTGTCTTGTCGCCGCGCGTGGTCAGGGTGGAGATATCCGCGGTCAGGCTCATCGGCTTCTGGTAGTCGGCAGACAGGATATCCACGGAGCCGCTCAGGCTAGGTAAGAGGGACGCACCGGATCCGTCGTGTCGCAGGGCGAGCAACTTGAGGTCGGCGTCCAACGTGACTTGGATCTGGTCGGGAGACTTGTAGTGAATGCCGCGGGCCACGACGCCCAGCTCCAGTTGTCCTAAACTGCCATCACTCAGCGGTAACTCGCCTTTGACGTCGACGTTGCCCCCGGCAAACCGGGCGCGGCCCCGATCCAAGTGAATGCCCTGCTTGTCGAGGGCCGCGTGTAGGTTGAGATCCTCGACCGCGTCGCTCAGCCCGGACAGTTTGACGAAGCCTTTCTGCACGTTGATGTCGCCCCGCACGATCGGCTCCGCCAAGCTCCCCGTCACGTCCAAGGCGGCGGTGAGCTCGCCCTCTGCGCGCTCCACCATCGGGGTGGCGGCGGCCAGTACCTGCAAGCTCGTGGGGCGCAAACGCAGAGCGCCCGACAGCTCGCTTGGGCCCCTGAGCGTGAAGTTGCCATCGACGATCCCGGTGTGCCCAGACTTGGTGCGTGCAGAAAGCACCACAGTGGGCGCGCTCAAGGCTTGATCACCCAAGCGCACGATGAGGGGGGCTTGGGCGAGCGAAAACGTCACCTGGGAACTCACTAAGACCAAGGTGTCGATTTGCAGCTCCGCGCGTGAACTGAACGGGGCGTTCACGAGCAGCTCATCCAAGACCAACTTGCCGGTGAGCGCCCCGGACGAGACGCGCGCGGGCTCTCCTGGAGCCAATAAGAATGCGTCGAGCTGATGCAAGTCGAGGCCGACAAAGGCCAGTTCTCCCGTCATGACCGGGTCTTGTTGCTGCACTATCTTGAAGTCATGGATGGCGATGCTGCCGTTGAATAGCTGCCCGTTCACCAAGAGTTCGCCCTCTCTGCCGGTGCTCTTGATGGGGGTAGGGCTAGGGACGTGCCCACCACAGGCGGTCAAGCGTGCGTCGGGCGGCGTCGGCTGGGGGTCGCGGCTGAGGCGCAGCTTGAGTTGTGATGGAGGCAGTACACCCTGACCCATCCGCAACTCAGAGACGAGTAGGTCACTGTCGATGACCAAGGCGTCCAAGTTGCCACTCAGGTGCGCCGACCCCGCGACGAAGCCGTCGAGCGAACTCAACGTCTTGGGCAATAGATCGAGACGCGACAGCGGGATCTTGCTGGCGATGATGTCCCCCGTGAGCGCCCCCCCGTGGCGCACGCTGGCGGAACCGTAGAGCGTGCCTGTGCCCTTGCGCAGCGTGAGCGCGCCGATGTCGAGCGACAAGCCCAAAAGGCCTGCGTCGATGTCGAACCAGTCCAACGAGAAATCGCCTTGTCCGCCGCTGAATTGTTCGTCGAGCAGCTCTGCCTTGGTCAGCTGCGCCTGACCTTGAACCAAAAGGCGTCCGCTCTTACAGCGGTCTTCCGGTCCGCCCAACAAGTACCGTACGTTGCCAGTGACCTTTCCGTTGCCCACAAGGTCCGCAAAGCGCTCGTCTTCATCGAAATGGAAGACGTTCAAGAACTCAGCGAGTGAAAACTTGTCACTGGTGACCTTGGTCGTGAACTCGACGCTCGCTGGTCCGTCGAAGGACAAACGCGCTTTGGGCAAGTGATAGTTCATTGGCCCCTTGTTGCCGCGCAGATCGGTCATCTCCAAAAACAGCGGCTCAAAATGCACTTGGGTTTCATCGACGTCCCCTGCGGGGAAACCCGCGATGGAAAGGTCCGTCACCGCAAGTGTTCCCTTGAGCACAGGGTGGTTCATGGGTCCGTTGAGGTCGGCGAACACATGAGATTTCCCGGTTAAGGTCACGTTGGCGATGCGTCCCAAGTCAGCGAGGTCAACGTCGCCGCCCCCCGGCTTGATGCGCACAGTGAGTTCGTTGGGATAAAATCTGATGGAGACGAGCTCCACCGGCAAAAAGCTGGTGCCAAATCTGAGATCGCAGTTGTAAAAATCCAGCGATTGTTCGTTAGCGCGAAAACGACCTTTGACGTTGGCTAGCGGGATCCCAAACATGCGATTGCGCGCCGGGTCGTCGAAGCCACGATCCCAAATGACGAAATCTTTGGTGTGTCCTTCGACCCCGCCGTCGATGTAAAAGGGACTGATTGTACCGCGTACACGGTCAATCTCCGTCTCACCAAAATTCCAGTCGACCCACGGGTGATCGGTCATCAAGATCTCACGCAGCACGCCGGGTAGGTCAATTCCTCTGGTCGAGACGTGCGCGATTTCGAGGGGCATCTTGGGCGCGAATGGCTCAATGCGCAGCTGTCTTGCGTCGGCAGTGCCATTGCCCCAACGGGCCATCAGCCGCGGCACGAAAACCGTTTCTTTGGACAGCAAGACCTCGGCGCTGAGCTCATCAGAAATCTTGTAGTCGTTGACCTTCATGCGCTCCCCGCTGAGCTGTCCCGACAACTCTGGAAGTCGCATGCCGCCGGCCCAAGCGGCTGAGCCAGAGAAACTTGCCCAGCCCTCCCCTCGCAGGCTCGGCGAGACTCTGTTCAGCGCCAAGAGCGGCGCCTTGAGCATGATGTTGCCCCGCACGTGCGGAATGGTTTGGTCCAGCTCCGTGATGGAAAACTGGGCCAAGCGCAGCGCTAGCTGATGATCGGGCAGGTCATCGCACTGCGCCCCCAAATCGGCGCCCGCTTCCGTATCGAAAGCCGCTACCAAGGCCAGCCGTTGAATGTCGATGGCAGTTTTGGAGACTTGCGCGTGCACTTCAAAGGAACACAGCCTGTCCTCGTCGTGCGCAAACTGGGCGACGGGAGGCGCTTGCGGATCGGCTGTTGCTGTGGCGGCCCGCGGACGCTTGGAGGCGACGTCTGCCCCGGCCACGCGAAGGGCGACGTCGAAGGTCAAGCCGCGATCGGCAATGGCGTCGAGGTCAATCCCCTCGACCGTGGCGTGTCGATCGTCGAGCTGCAGGTCGAGATTGACATTGGTGACGGCCAGCGTGCGAAATGGGGAACGAGTGAGCGAGGTGTCCGACTGTTTACGTTCGGGCAAGCGCACGGCGATGTTTTGAACGGCGCCGTCTTGCACCACGAGGCGTACGGAGCTGTTTTCGAGTTCAATGTCTCCAACGTCGATGCGGCCTGCGAGGAGCGAGAAGAACCGCGGGGCAATCACAATCGACTGAGCATAGATGGCTGGCTCTTGTCGTGAGCGATCGCGCACCGACAGCTCCAAGAGTCGGAGCCGAAGCGGAATGAGTGACAGCTCAACCTGGAATGTTGCGGACAGCCCCAACTGGTCACGCAACAATCGCGATGATTCAGCGGCGGCCCAGCGCTTGATGGGCTCGGAGCGCATGAGCAAGCCCCCGGACAGCGGGATGATGCCGATCAACGCAAACACCAGGCACAACAGCTGTGCGATGCGCTTGCCCCAATCGGTGGGCGCGCGGGGCTTGCCTGGCCCTGGCTGTTTGTGTTTTGCGCGCTCCATGACCGCTACCTTACCATTTGTAGCTGCTGTGCTAGAGCCGGACCCGTGACGGACCCCAGCGAGCAGTCCAAAGCGCAGAAGTCGCATGATTTACCCGAGCGAAACCGCACCGTAGCGCCCTCCGCGAGCAATCGAGTGGAGCGCGCACGCAAGAGCCAGGGTCGCACGGTGGTGGATGAAGCGCCGCCCGACCACAATCGTGTCATTTTCGCATTAGAAAATGCTGCCGCCGTTGCACGTGGCGTGGTCGTAGCGGAGCCAGCTCCGCTGGTGCGTTCGATTGATCTCGAGGGTCTCGGCCCAGCGGAGTTGCGTCCTCGCTTGGACGAAATCATCGTGAGCAAGCACGCTGATGTGGGGCTCGACGCGTTGCTCAGCACCGGACTTTTGGATGCGCTATTGCCAGAAGTCGCGACCATGGTGGGCTTTGGTGACGGTGAGTGGCGCCACAAGGACGTATGGAAACACACCAAACAGGTGGTCATTCAAAGCGTGCCACGGCTTGAAGTGCGGTGGTCGGCACTATTTCACGACATCGGTAAGGTAAAGACACGCACCATTTCAGAGACCGGCGAGGTGCATTTCTTTGGTCACGCCGAGGTGGGCGCGCGCATGTTCGATAAGTTGGAGAAGAAGCGCGGCCTATTTAGAGCGGATGCGGCCCTGTCGAGCACCATCCGTTTCTTGGTGCTGCACCACCTGCGGGCCAGTGGCTACGATGAATCCTGGACGGACAGCGCCGTCCGGCGCTTCACCCGCGAGATGGGCGCTCATTTGGACGATCTCTTGTGTTTGTCGCGCGCCGACATCACCACCAAGCGCCCGGAAAAAAAACGCCGTGGTATCGCGCAGATTCACGCGCTCGCCGAACGCGTCGCGGCCCTTTCGGAGTTGGACAAGAAGCAGCCGCCGCTACCTACCGGCATTGGTGAGCTGCTCATGAGCGAGTTTCGATTGCCACCCTGTAAGTTGATTGGGGACATCAAGCGTGCGCTCGAGGCCGCTTGTGACAGCGGTGAAATCGAGGCAGGTCGGGAAAGTGAGTACTACGTCGACTATGTGACGAAGCATCGCACTCGCTTTGGTTTGCTGGCCTCTTAGCTCCGACCTTTCTTAACCTGGGGCAGCTTCGGTCGTATGCTTGCTCTGGACCCGCTGATTGAATGGGGCGGAGATATAGAGTCGAGTGAAAATCCTCATTGCCGAAGACGACAAGACGACCCGCGCCCTGCTCGTACGCTGGGTGCAGCAATGGGGTTACGAGCCGGTGCTGGCGCAAGACGGCGAGGAGGCCATGCGCATTCTCTCTGCTGATTTGTCCATCCAACTCTGTGTGATGGACTGGATCATGCCGGGCATGTCCGGGCCGGAGGTGTGCAGACGGCTGCGCGCAGAACGTGAGGAGCCCTACGTCTACATCATCCTGCTCACGGGCAAGACCGAGACCAGTGACATCGTCGAGGGTTTGAAGTCGGGGGCCGACGGGTACGTGCACAAGCCCTGCCATCCCTTGGAGCTGGAGGTGCGCCTCCGGGTGGGCAAGCGCCTGGTAGAGCTCAACTCCAAGCTGATCGAGACCAGAGAAAAACTTCGATTTGAAGCGACTCATGATGGACTCACGCAGTTGCTCAATCGCGTGGCCATCGTCGAAGAGTTGAAGAAGCGGGTCAGCCAGACGCGGCAAGGCGACAGACCTTTTTCCGTAGTCATGGTCGACATCGATCATTTCAAACAGATCAACGACACCTACGGTCACTACGCGGGCGACGCGGTCCTGTGCGAGGTGGCGCGGCGCTTTCGCGCGCAGCTGCGCAGCTGCGACATTGCTGGCCGCTACGGTGGCGAGGAGTTTATGTTAGTCCTTGATGACTGCAGCCTCGAGTACGCCAAGGTATTGGCCGATGAAATTCGTCAGTCGTTTGAGCTGGAGTGCGCTCACCTGGGTCCGCTCAATATCCCCTTCACTGCCAGTTTTGGGGTGGCCTCTACCAGTCAGATGCAGCGTGCAGACCTGGAACTACTCAGTCGCGCGGCGGACGCGGCGCTGTACCGTGCCAAACGCTCGGGGCGAAATCGCGTGAGTTTGGCCGCAGTCCACGAGTACGATCGACCGTCGCTCATCCCGCAGTCAGTTCTCGATCGCGCGCGGTCCAGGCCAAGCGCCTAAAACGACACCGCTTTATGGTTGGTCGTGCGCGGCTTGCCCGCCGCTGCATTTCTGGATACCGCGCCGCGGCCCCACGGTTCTTGCCAAGGCCCCAGGGCGTCCCTACAAGCGCGCTTCCCACCTGGCGCGGGCGGCCGAATTTTGCCCACGCTGGATCTCCGAGAGCCGCCATGAAAGTTGTCATTGTTCGAGAGAGTCGCGCCGATGAACGTCGCGTCGCTGCCACGCCCGATACCGTAAGTCGATTGACCAAGAAATTGGGGTTCGAAGTGTCGGTCGAAGCCGGTGCGGGGACCGCTGCTGGATTTTCTGATGCCCTGTTTGCTGAAGCAGGTGCAAGCATCGCCCCCAGTGGCGCTGCCAGCTGGGACGCGGATGTCGTGCTCAAGGTCAATCCACCCACGCTCGAGGAAGTGGATCGCTTGCGTCCTGGTTCCACGCTCATCAGTTTCATCTGGCCTGGTCGCAGCCCGGAGCTGGTCGAAAAGTTGAAGACCCGCAATATCACTGCGTTTGCCATGGACGCCGTGCCGCGCGTCAGCCGCGCGCAAAAGATGGACGCTTTGTCCTCGATGGCGAACATCTCCGGCTACCGCGCGGTGACCGAGGCGGCCAACCTGTTTGGTCGCTTCTTTACCGGTCAAATGACCGCAGCGGGTAAGGTCCCACCTGCCAAAGTGCTCATCATTGGCGCTGGTGTGGCAGGTCTCGCCGCCATCGGCACGGCGCGCGGTCTGGGCGCCATCGTGCGAGCCTTTGACACGCGTCCAGCGGTCAAAGAGCAGGTGGAGAGCATGGGAGCTGAGTTCCTTGAGCTGCAATTCAAAGAGGACGGCACCGGCGAGGGTGGTTACGCCAAGGTGATGAGCGCAGAGTTCATCGCCGCCGAAATGGCGCTATTTTTGGCGCAGGCCAAGGAGGTGGACGTCATCATCACCACCGCGCTCATTCCTGGTAAGCCGGCGCCCAAGTTGATCACCGAAGAGATGGTGCGCGCCATGCGCCCTGGCTCAGTGGTGATGGACTTAGCGGCGGAAGCAGGAGGCAATTGTGAGCTCACCAAGCCGGGTTCCGTGGTGACGGAGCACGGCGTCCACATCTGCGGCTACCTCGATCTACCAAGCCGCCTGGCTCCCACCGCCAGTCAGCTCTATGGCATGAACCTGGTGCACTTTTTGACCGATTTGGGTGGTGCACAAAAGTGGAACGTCAACCTCAGCGATGAAGTGTTGCGTGGCGCGCTCATCACCCATCAGGGAGAGGTGATGTGGCCACCACCTCGCATTGAGCACCCCAAAGAAACCGGCAAAGAGCCGACCGCCATCGCTGTGGTTCCGCCGCCTTCGGCAGAAGAACTGCGCCGGACCAAAGCCAAGCGCAGCGCGGCGGTGCTGTTTGGGTTGTTTGCACTGCTCGTACTGGTTGGTCTCGGAGCCCCGCCAGCATTCGTCGGGCATTTGACCGTGTTTGTGCTGGCTTGCTTCGTTGGCTGGCAAGTGGTGTGGAGCGTGACGGCTGCCCTGCACACGCCCCTGATGAGCGTGACCAACGCCATCAGTGGCATCATCATCGTGGGAGGCATGTTGCAGGTGTCTGGTCCAATCACCAGCCCGGTGACCATCTTGGGCGCTATCGCGATTCTGCTGTCGACCATCAATATCGCTGGAGGCTTCTTGGTCACTCAACGCATGTTGAAGATGTTCACCAAGTGAGCCCCGCCCCCGCACTGAACCCGCGTCCCCACTTTATCTGAGAACTCTCGTATGCCTCCTACATTGACTACCGTTGCTTATCTATTCGCCGGCGTGCTGTTCATCCTGAGCTTGGGTGGCCTCAGCAATCAGGAGACCGCTCGGCGTGGAAATCTCTACGGCATCTTGGGCATGGCGCTGGCCATCTTGGTGACGGCGCTCTCATCGCAAGTGACGGGCTATCAGGTGCTGGTCCCCGTAGTGCTCGTGGGCGCGACCATTGGCGCAGTTTTGGCAGCACGTGTGGCCATGACCAGCATGCCGGAGTTGGTGGCGGTGCTGCACTCGTTCGTGGGAGCGGCGGCGGTTTTGGTCGGCATCGCCAGCTATCTCGACACCAGCATGCAGTTTACTGGCAGCGAGCTTGTGATCCACGAAGTGGAGGTGTTCATCGGTGTCTTCATCGGTGCGGTGACCTTCACGGGCTCAGTGGTGGCGTTTGGTAAGTTGCGCGGCGTGCTCGCGTCCAAGGCGCTGATGTTGCCAGGTCGCAATTGGTGGAACATCGTCATGATCGGCGTCTGCGCCTACTTGGGCTATCAGTTCGTGGGTCAGCCGGATCATGGTGGCATGCCTCAGTTGATGATCATGACCGGCATCGCCAGCGTGTTTGGCGTACTCATGGTGATGGCGATCGGCGGCGCGGACATGCCGGTGGTGGTGTCCATGCTCAATAGCTACTCCGGCTGGGCCGCATCCGCCGCGGGCTTCATGCTCAGCAACGATCTGTTGATCATCACCGGTGCGCTAGTTGGCTCCAGCGGCGCCATCCTCAGCTACATCATGTGTGCTGCCATGAATCGTTCGTTTTTTAACGTGATTTTTGGCAGTTTTGGCGCCACCGCCAAGGGCCCTGCCAAGGCTCAAGCCGAGCAGGGCGAGATCACGTCGGTGTCGGCGGAAGACACCGCCGCGCTCCTCAAGGACGCGGGGTCGGTCGTCATCATCCCCGGCTACGGTATGGCCGTTGCTCAGGCGCAGTACCCGCTGTTTGAAGTGGTCAAGACGTTGCGCGACAAGGGCGTCGAGGTGCGTTTTGCCATCCATCCCGTGGCGGGTCGCCTGCCGGGTCACATGAACGTACTCTTGGCAGAGGCCAAAGTTCCGTACGATATCGTGCTGGAGATGGAAGAGATCAACGAGGACTTTCCCGGCACGGACGTGGTGCTCGTGATTGGTGCCAATGACATCGTCAACCCGGGTGCGATGGACGATCCAAGTAGCCCCATCTATGGCATGCCTGTTCTGGAATGTTGGAAAGCCAAGCAGACGATCGTGATGAAGCGATCCATGGGGTCAGGTTATGCTGGCGTGGACAATCCACTGTTCTTCAAGTCGAACAATGACATGTTGTTCGGTGACGCGAAGAAGACCATCGAAGCCGTGCTGGGCGCACTGCGCGGCTAACACCCGCCCGTCGAGACGCTGCGGTGCGGCGCGCCCCGGAGGTCGACCAGGCGCGAGAGCTGGGTGGGGCGAATGAAGTGCTCTTGCACAAAACGCCACCAATCCACTTAGCTGGTGCTGGACGCGCCTCTTATGGTCCACAAAAAATGGGCGCCTTTGACGTTAGCGAAATGATGTCGCCAGCTTAGAACTAAGCCACCGAAAAGACGCCACTTTCGCGAGAATTCGTGGCCCTGGGGGGTACCCGCCCGTACCCTGCACGAGTCATCGACCGGGGTGATGAAACTCTGCGGTCGGGAGAGATCGCATGGCTCAAAGCGGCGCGCACAACCAGGGTGTATTCAAGACGGGGGTTTGGGGCATTTTGGCTTCACTTGCCCTCACTTCGGCCTGTTCCACGGGCGCCGATCAGCCGAGCGACCCCGCGTCGACTGCGGGCGATGGCGACACCGCGAGCACGGGAAACACGACCGCTACCGACCCAGATACGACGGGGCTGGTCCCCGATGAAGTCGTGGATGAGTCCGGCGCCACAATCGATTGCGAGAGCTTGGTCCGCCCGCCCACCCCGCTGCGCCGACTCACGCGCTTCGAATACAACAACACGGTGGCGGATCTGCTCAACACTTCGCTCACCCCTGCGGATGACTTTCCGCCAGATGAAGTAGCGGATGGCTTCACCAACAACGCGCTGGTTCTCACTGTTTCCTCACTGCACGCTGAGAAGTACACGTTCGCAGCTGAAGCGCTAGCCGCTGAAGCGGTGACCCACTTGGACACGCTTCTGCCGTGTGCCACGGCCGATGACGCGTGCGCGCGCCAGTTCGCCGAGCAGTTTGGACGCAAAGCCTTCCGCCGCACGCTCGAGACGGAGGATGTCGATGTGCTGATGGAGGCCTACTCATTGGGATCGAGCTTCGAGACTGGCATCGAGATCATGATCCGCGCCGCGCTCCAGTCTCCTCACTTCCTGTTTCGCGTGGAGTTTTCGGGCAGTGACGTGGCGGGAACCGGCATGGTGCGGTTGAACGGTGACGAGGTCGCCACCCGTTTGTCGTATTTGATCTGGTCCTCGGGTCCCGATGATGCGCTCCTGGACGCGGCAAAGAACGGTGAACTGAGCACAGCGGAGCAAGTCGCCCAGCAGGCGCGCCGTATGCTGGACGATCCCAAGGCCCGACGTGCCATGGCTGAGTTCTATCGGCAGTGGCTCAAGCTCAATCGTTTGGAGATCGTCACCAAAGACGCGAGCGGTTTCCCGCTGTGGAGCGAAGCGATGCGCGCGGCGATGATCGCTGAAGGCGATGCCGTAGTGGAGAGCGTCGTCTTCGGAAACGATCCGTCACTCACGCAGCTGCTGACCGCGCCGCTGGGCGTGCCCACTGGGCCATTGGCGGAACTGTATGGGGTCGCTGCCAGTGAAGAAGTGCAAATGCTGAGCGCCCAGGAGCGCGCCGGCGTGATGACGCTACCCGGATTTTTGGCAGTGCAGGCGCACCCGGATCAAACATCGCCGGTGCTGCGCGGCAAGTTCGTGCGTGAGCGTTTGCT
>JACZCW010052285.1_pt1 | contig 11009 bp, 10 predicted proteins | sample 8641861 | NCBI WGS metagenome assembly JACZCW01 (sample SAMN15324607, study PRJNA640507) | soil metagenome | isolation source: intercropping sugarcane | place: China: Luxin town, Laibin City, Guangxi Province | collected 2019-07-25 | depth 10cm m | reverse complement strand
TGTCGTCGACGTCGTAGGCAACGCGCGCGACGCCAAGATTGGTGGCCGGTGCCGCCGCACTCGCCCCCGTCTGCACATCCAGTACCCCGAGCGAAAACCTGCCCGCCTTGCCGATCAGCTTGGCGCCTTCGCGGATCGGAACGATCTGCCCGTCGACGAGACCGATGCGGCGCGAGAAGTACGGAACGAACCGGGTGCTCAGGTTGCCGTCGTCGCCGACATTGAGCAGATGCGAAAACGCGAACAGGTTGGAGCCTTCCAGAAAAAATGGACGGGTTTCCGGCAGGAACAGCGAGAACCGCGACAGATTGACCTGCCCCTGTTCGGCTTCCGCCTCGGCGAAATCAGGGTTGACGGTCAGGATTCCGGCCAACTGCGGCGTGAAGCTGTACTTGATGTTCGCGCCGACGTCTCCGGACTTCCCGGTACCCGGCGCGCTGTTGTAACGCGCGATCGCATACGGCTGGATCTCCAGGCCACGGCCCTGCTTCAGGCCCGCCACGCCTTCCAGCTTGCCGGCGCGATGCAGGTCGAAGACATTCGAGTCAAGCGTAATGCCGGACCAGCGCAGGCACAGTTGATCGCGCGGCACCCAGCGCTGCACGTTCAGGCCCCATGCCTTGAGCGATGCGTCGAACTGCAGGCTTCGGGTGGGAATCACGATTTCCGCAGTCCAGCCATCCTGGGTACGCGCGACGGCTGCATTCCAGATGCCATTCCAGTTGTTGTCCGGCTGGTCGTTCGCGTCCAGCCCGTCGTTGCGGGCGCCACCGGCATTGACCTGGAAGAAATATCCCAGCCGCCGCGCACCGAAGGTATCCAGCACGATGGTGAGGTGATCGTCGTTGTCCTGGCTCTTGTCGCGTTGCAAGGTGTGCACGGCCATCGCATCCGGCTCGGGATCCACATTGGTGATTCCGAAGTACACGTGCTGCGCGTCGACCAGGATCCGGACAGTCGTCTTGTAGGCTGTCGGTGCTCCCGGATGCGGGTCTTGCTGGGTCAACGCGATCGGTGTGGCGTTTTGCCACGCCACGTCGTCGAGCCGGCCATCGAGTCTTATGGAGCCCGCAGGAACGTGCAGCGCAGTTGCCGTGACGGATTGCGCCAATGCACTTGTCGTCATCAGCAGCGCGAACATCGACGCCACGATCGATTGGCAGCGCGAACCCACGCCCGTCGAGCGGGCGGCGTGAATCAGGGTGACCATCAGCGTGGACGGTCTTCGCCGTTGCCGCACGGGAAGCGCCCGCGGCAGCGCAACCATGGTGCAAGATCGACCTTCCAGACGTTGGCCTTGCCGTTGTTCCAGGCCTGCATGTCCTGCAAGCCGCGTTCGCTGGCGGCAAGGGTCTTGGGATAGACAGGCGGGACCACATGGTCACTCGTGAAATAGAGCGTGTGGCCGTCGGGGCCGAGACGAAGTTCGTTGATTCCGTCCGGATTGTTCACGGCCGGTCCAAGATCGACCGGTTTGCCCCAGCGCCCCCTGCCATCACGAAATGCGATGAAGGCGTCGGAGCTGTTCGCCGGTGCCGGTGGACGATTGGACTCGAAAACGATGAACGACTGATCCGGGGCGATGGCCGGATCTCCCCCGCCCCGGCCATTGGTGTTGAACGGCAATAGTTTCGGCGATTGGTATACGCCGTTCCTGTATTCGGACCAATACAACTGGAAATGCCCTTGCTGCCCGGTCGCGGCCATGAAGTACAGGCTGCCGTCGCTGGCAACAGCCGGGCTGAACGTCGAATCCCAACGATTCACGGTTTCCGGCAGCAATACGGGCTTGCTCCAGCCGCTCCGGATGCGGTTGACGCGCCACAAGTGTCCTCCGCGGCCGGCGTGCAGCTTGCCGCCCCAATGACCATCGATCGGCTTGTTGCCGCCATCGATCGGTCGACTGGAAGCGAAGATCAGGTACGAACCATCCGGCGCCATCGCGGGCTCGAGGTCGCGCCAGTGTCCGGAGAACGGCGCAATCGCGGGAATCGACCAATGCGCGCCGGCGAGGTGCGACACCATGATGTCGTAGTCCTCGCCGTTGCTGCGGAAAAAGTAGACCGTCTCGCCATCGGGCGTGAAGGTAGCCGCCTCGTCGTTGGCCGGACCCGAAACAACACCGGGTGCGAAAACTTGCGACTCAGCCGTCGCCGGTCCAGCCGGGTGCGCCAAGGCAGTGCCAACCATCCCGCCACCAAGCAGGATCCAGCCGGTCGCAATAAATATTCGTCGGGTTCGGAACGTCGTGGCGTGCATGCTCGGGAATCTCGCGTTGCGCGATTCGAAGATCCACGAGATTGCAAGTGCATGCGGTGCATGACGACCGGTTTGTGACAGGACGCGTGGGCGCCGTGACGAATGGCAGCACGCGTGGGTTGGGCGGTCAGCGCAGGCCGAGCGCCTGGCGTGCTCCGGCGCGGAAGCGGCGGCTCAAGGCCAGCCGCGTGCCGTCGTGCAGCACGACTTCCGCGTTGCCGTTGAACAGCGGGTGCACTTCATGTACGCGTTCCACGTTGACGATCACGCCGCGATGGATACGCAGGAAGCGCGCAGGATCGAGTGCACCCTGCAAATGGCGCATGGTTTCGCGATGCAGATAGATCGAGCCTTCGGCGCGGATGCGAACGTAGTTGCCTTCGGCGCGGATCCAGTCGACCGTGTCGACGGCGATGACGCGGATGTGCTCGCCCACGTGCACGCTGATCCGTTGCAGCCAACGCCTGCCGGCCGGGTCCGGAGGCACGACGGAACCCGCCAGCTGCAAGGCTTGCCACCGTTGGCGCACGCGCTCCATGGTCTTGTCGAAGCGGCCCTGGTCGATCGGCTTCAGCAGGTAGTCCAGTGCATCGGCATCGAACGCCCGCAACGCATGCTGGCCGAAGGCGGTGGCGAACACCACCATCGGCAACACCTCGGGCTTGATCTCGTGCAGCAGTTTGAACCCATCCATGCCCGGCATGCGGATGTCGAGGAACAGCAAATCGGGGTGCAACACCCCGATTGACTGCAGGGCCTCGGCGGCATTGCCGCACTCGCCGACAATGCTCACGTCGGGATGCGATGCCAGCGCCTGCCGCAAGGCCAGCCGTGCCAGCACTTCGTCGTCCACCAGCAGCGCGCGGATGGGCTGCGTGCTCATGTCGCGACCGCCTCGGTGTGCAGGCGGAACGGAAAGCGCAGCTCCGCGAGGGTCCCGCCGCCCTCGCGCGGGCTCAGGTCCACGTGCGCCTCTGCGCCGAACAGCATTTCGAGTCGCGCACGGGTGTTGCCAAGCCCCACGCCCTCGCTGCCGCCGCCCGGTGGCAGCCCCGCCCCATCGTCCTCGACGCGCAAGCGGAGATGATCCGCCTCGCGGCTGGCTTCGATGCTAAGGTTCCCGCGCGAGGTCTTGTCCGACAATCCGTGCCGCAGCGCGTTTTCCACCAACGGCTGCAGGATCATGCTGGGTACCGTGGCACGCATGGCCTCGTCACTGACATCGATGCGCGTTTCCAGGCGATCGCGAAAACGTATGCGCTGGATGTCCAGGTAGCTGCGCACGAATTCCAGCTCGCGCGCCAGCGGCACCTGTTGCGCATGACGTTCCTCCAGCGTGAGTCGCAGCAAATCGCCCAGGCGCGCGATCATCAACCGTGCCTGTTGGGGATCGGCCAGCGCCAGCGCCGAAATCGCATTCAACGTGTTGAACAGGAAATGCGGCTGCAATTGCATGCGCAACGATTGCAATTGCGACTGCACCAGTTGCGTTTCCAGCTGCGCATTGCGCAAGCGCTCATCACGCAGGTGGCGCCTGGAATCCATTCCGCGCAACACGGCAAGCACTACCCAATAAGTCAATTGCGCAAAGTAGAAATTGAACACGAATTCGCGCTGCAGGTAGCCGCCGAAGGTGTGAACACTGGTAATACTTTCGCTCCAGAAAAACCAGAATATCCCGACGCGAACCAGCACCTGCGTCAACGCCATCGCGATGCTCGCGGGAATGTGGACCAGACAAAATCGTTGCCAACCCGCTCCGGCGGTCTTTCGGCCCAGCCAGGCGACCAGCGGCACCAGCAGCATCCACAGCCAGAAGCTGGAGAGATACCACGTGGACAACCTGCCCCAATTGGGCACCTCGCCTTCGCTGGAAGCGGACAAGCCCGCGCTCAACGCATAGGAGAGCCCCAGCAGCGTCCAGAATCCGAACGCCGTTGCAATGGCCCTGGTTCGACGCGAGCCGGTGTTTTCGACTGCCTGCATGGGTCTACGGGAAACGGTTGTGGGCCTGAAGTTTGATCGCGGCGTATCGAAGATGGAAGCCCCATCCACTCACCATGCCGGCAAGACCGCTTGTCACGATCGGCATGGCGCTCGTCACGCCATGGCTGCGCGCCGCGCGCGGATCACCCACGCTGACACTCGGCAATCCCACCAACGACAGGACTATCCATGCCTCCCCGCGAACGCCTTCTCGCCACATGCCTCGGCCTGGCTTTGCCCGGCATCCTCGCCCTCGGTACGCCGGCCCTTGCCGCAAATGCAACCACACAGACCGGCGAAGCCGCCCGAACCGCGGCGGCGGTGATTGCCATCGACCATCACTGGATGGAGGCCGAGATGAGCGGCGACACCACATGGCTGGATGCGATGCTGTTGCCCGGCTACCGCACGGTCGGCGCTGACGGCAAAGTCGGCGACAAGGCCGCGATACTCAAGTCGGCGGCGAAAAATCGAGGCTCGGACAAGATGCGCAAGGAGGTGGATGCCTGGCTCAAGGCCCACCCGACCCGCAAGTCGGTGGTAATGCAGGACGACGTCGCGATCCTGTCGTTCTCGGATCCCAAGACGGGGCGGGTCATGTCATCGGATGTTTTCGTCTACCACGATGGTGGCTGGCACGCGATCTATTCGCAGCACAGCAGGGCCGCCGAATAGAAACGCAATGAGTCATCGCGGAATCAGGCGACGTCTCGTGCTTGCCTTGCCATCAAACGCTTGGCGAGCACGCCGCCCAAACCCATGGCCGCAATTCCGACCAGCAGGTGCAGAGCCCGGATGACCCAATGCGCGCCGCCGGGCAGCAGTTACGTTTGCATCATGCCAAGCCACGGCACGATCAGGCTCCAGACCAATACCACGACTGCCAATGGTGTCGCGGTGCGCGTGTAAAAACCGAGCGCCGCCAACATCCACATGCTGAGGACCAGAACCGCGCCCAACGCCATGTGCAACGGAATCAGCGTCAAGGCGTGACCAGTCCAGAACGCGATGCCGAGCAACAGCAGCAACACACCGGAACTGCCGAGCACTGCGCGTGCAACGATGATGGCGGATTTCATGAAATCTCCGTGGACTCGATGGTGAAAAGCAGGGTTGGGGACACCGACGCCGGAATCAAGGGCGAATGCTTGCCCTCATTCGGCCTTGAACCCGATCTTTGCGTGGGTCCCGTCGCAATAGGGCTTGGCCGCCGAACGACCGCAGCGACACAAGGCGACGGCGGTCGTTTTCATGACCGTGCGACCTGTACCGGAAATGATTTCGAGGTTCCCGGAAACACGCAGCGGTCCATTCCGTTGAGGGCTGATCTCCAGTGGGCCGTCGCGCACCGCAAGCGCTTCGAACTCGCCAGTGGCCGGCTCTCCCGTTGCATCAAACTCGATATCGTGGTGGGAACCGTCGCAGAACGGCTTGTTCTTCGAAGCTCCGCAACGACACAACGTCGCGCGGTAACCGACAAACTCGCCGTTCAACGAGATGGGCGCCCGCACCGCATTCGGCCCGTTCTGGAGGACCCGCAACACGTTCACCAACGGCGCCGGTTCGGGCAGACCGCCGTTGGTGCGCTCATACTGGATCGCGCCTGACGGGCAATCGTGGGCCACGCCGATGTTGGCTTCGACGGACGCCGCGTCGGGATCGATCCATGGTCCGACAACGTTGGCCTTGTACACGTCGGGAAGCCCGAGCACGCAATACCGGGAATGGATGCAGCGTTTGGCCTGAAACCGCAGCGTGATGGATTCTCCACGGGCGATTTCGACACCGTCCTCGACCACCGCGACAGGTATTTCATGCGGTGCTTCAGTTCCCGGCTCAGACTTTTCGGCCCTCGCCTCCGGTTGCACGCGCGCTGCCTCACGATGCAACGTTTTCGCAAACACCTCACTTGATCCGGATAGCATCTGCGCCGCTTCGGCGGCGGCAACGGAAGTGCCTGCCATCCCGATGGCCGCGGCGGCGAGCTCCGCCAGCCGCTCGCCCAGCAACGCCAATGCACCCTTGCCGTGTGGCAGCGGTGCCACGTCGCGCAACATCGCAAAACTCATCCCCGCGGTCACCCCGGGGTGGCTGGTCGACGCCGGCAACGTGGTCAGCCAATCCGCCAATGGATTCACGGCATACATGAGGTCGAGTGCAGTGCGTGCCAGCAACTGCCTGACGCCGGTCTCTGCATGGACGCAGGTCTGGCCAAGGCAGCGGAGCATCAACCCGTAGACGGCATTCGCGAGATCCATCGCGGCCGCAGCCTGCGGGTCGTCCACATGCACTTTGTCGAACGGCGTGGGGGGGCGCCGCATCACCGGATTGCGTGCGACGGGGCGATGGGGGACAAAATCCGCTCGTGCAGCCACAAGGGCATCGTATTCCTTCGCAATCGCGAGAAACCGGCAGTAATGCGATGCCGGGTCGGCTTCGCGCGCGCCCTCGCCCTGATGAATGATGGTGGCGATGGCTGCGACGGCGCCGTTCAAATCCTCAATGGAGACGAGCCCCGGCAGCGGCATCAGGTCGGGGCCAAGCTGAAGCGCGGGATCGCCAATGAAGACCGCGGCCTCGCCGTGCAGTTCCGTCATGCCACGCAGGCCGTCCTCCAGCGCGCGGTAGAGATGGCCGACGGTGTGGTAGTCCTGCGCGCTTGGCATGGCCTTGCCGGTGATCGTTTCGCGCACGTAATCGGTGCGCTCGGCAAAATCCGTCCCATCGGCGATTTCATTGCCCTCCGGACGTTCAAGGTAGAGGAAGTGCTGCAAGGTCTGGCGGTCAAAAGGCGTCAGCTTGACCGCGACGCCCGATGGATACAGCCCGGCGCCCACCGGGAAGTTGGGGCGTGCGAAATGCGTGGTGCCCCCTATCGCTACCGTCAGGTTCGATACCAGGGACAAATGGGTCATTTCCTCGACCGCGATGCCGACGACGGTCTTGCGCCAGCGTTGCACGGCCTCGAGCTCGTCTGCCGCCAGCCCCTCGCCGACACTCCGCTTCAAGCTGAATGCGGCAAACAGATAGCAGCACATGAGGTTGTGCTCGATCTCGGCTGCTTCGGCGAGCAGGTACAGCAGCTGCTCGCGACTGTCGATGTTGATATCAGGCTCGGCCATGATGGCGGTCATGCGCTGGCTCCCGTGGCGGTGTTGTCATTGTCGAGAAAACGCGGCACTCGAACGGTGGGTGCGAATCCGGGTGGGGACACGCATCCGCTGTCTGGAATACCCCGGCCGTGTCGTGGCCCGCATGACATGCCGTCAAGCGAGCAATGCCGGCGAGCGATGCACGTATTGGTCGAAGGTGCACTGCCTCACCATGAAATCCGCAACATCCGCGCGCGAGATCGATGTCGAGGGCGCCCCCGCAAGGATGTCATCGCCGCTTCGCCAGGTTCCCGTATGCGGGCCGTTGGTCAAACGCGGCGGACGCACGATCACCCAATCCAGGCTGCTTTGCCTGATCAATGCCTCCTTGCGCGCGTGATCCTTGCCCACATTGCGCAACAACAGCGGCAACACGATGCAGCGGTCCACGAGACCCAGTTGCCCGCCACTGCCGCCGACGCCCAGCATCGACTGGTAGACGAGGCGGCGGACGCCGGCGCGTTCCATGGCACGGACCACGTTGTCGATGCCTTCGATCAACTCCGGATGCGGGCTGAGCGAATTGCCCGACCCCAAGGCACTCACGACGGCGTCAGCACCGCCAACCGCACCTTCTACCGCGACCTGGTCCGTCACGTCGCCGACCACCGGATGCAGGTCGGCGTGTCCGGTGCCCAACTTGCCTGCGTCGCGGACGAAGGCGCGCACCGAGTAACCGCGATCCAGCGCCTGCTTGACCACTTCGCGTCCGGTCGCGCCCGAAGCCCCAAAAACCAGCACATTCACGGCATCACCCTCCTTGACTCGTTTTATCTTGATTTGTATGCTAGCATATAGTTTATCACTGAACTATATATTCGACCATGAACCAACCGACCTTGCGCCCCTTGTGCCAATCCATCGAAGCGATGGAATCCGCGTTCGGTACAGCCGCAAGCCTGCTTGCCGGCGTACCCCTCGATCGGGCTGTGCTATTGCGGATGCTGCTGGTGACCGCCAACGCATTGGACGCGACGTTCGATCGCGAGGTACGCAAGCATGCCCCGATCGGCAAGACCGAATTCCGCACGCTGATGCTGCTGCTCAGCAACGAGGGCTGCGCGGCACCCAGCGAACTGAGTCATGTCGACCATCTTGGGCGCGCCAACATGACACGCGTGGCCGATGCCCTGATCAAGCATGGATTCGCGACACGTACCGCAGACACCGAAGATCGCCGCCGCATTGCGCTGTGCATCACCGCCAAGGGCCGCAGACTGGTTGAACGTGTGGCACCAAAACTGGCGGCGGGCGAGGCGGCGGTATTCGAAGGAATCAATGCGCGCGAACAGCGCCTGATGATTGGCGTGCTCAAGCGCCTTGCCGCCAACCTCGATGCGTGGAACGGAAAGGATGGCTGACGGCGCACGCTTGCAGTCCGCTGTGCGGTCGAATGAAAGCGTGGCGTGTATTCAGCGTGAACTCCCGACGTGCCGGCTTGACTCCGGAGCCAGGTTCAGAGCGCAAGATGGACGTTGCCCGACAATTCAAGGAAAAAACGATGAGCCCCCAGCAGACCGTCACCAAGTTCCTGCAAGCGTTCATGTCCGGAAACATCGAGAAGGCTTCCGCGATGACACGGGATGATTTCTCGTTCCATGCACCACTGCTGGAGCGAATCGGCGACAAGCACGCCTATTTCGCGGGTGCCGACAAAAAGACCCGCTTCATCGAGGCCTTCCGCATCTTGCGCCAGTGGGCCGATGGCGACGACGTCTCGACACTGTACGAGCTCGACATCCGCACTGCGAAGGGTGCTGCAACGATGGCGGTCAGCGAGTGGCACACCATCAAGGCAGGTCAGGTCGCATCCACATTCATGGTTTTCAACGCGACAGCCGAAGCGGCACTGCTCCTGGGAAACGCGCTTGGCCACACTCACTGACGAATTCGGGTTCCGGGTACACGGCACGCTATACAAGGTGCGCAAAGTTGGGCGCCCGACCAAGCGTCTGTGCGCGTTTGCGGGCTCGCATGCCCGCGGGCAACGGGAGGGTGAGGTCCAGCCTGCCCCTCCCGCGTTGCAGGCGCAGGCGCAATCGTCCCCGCCCTGTCGCGGCATCAAGCGCCTGGTACAGACAGGTTATGGAACGCAGTGGATGCTGCCCGGCACGAATCAACCGGTCGCCGGAACGGATGCCGGCACTGGCCGCAATCCCCTTTGCGTCGACACTTGCGACCAGCAGACACGGGGTGGCCGCCTTTCCAGCATTGCCGCCGAGGGCCATGGCGACGTGCGCCGGGGTCAGGACCATGCCAAGCGGCGGGGTCTCGCCACCGGTCCACGACGAACCCTCGAATTCGACCAACAGCCGACCCAGCAGACACGCAAGCTGCCGTTGTTCGTCCCGCGTCAACGCCGCGAGCAGCCTGCGCTGGTTGGCCAGATGCTCCGGCACGGCACGCTCGAAGACCTCACGCCCACGGTCCGTGAGACGAACAAAGGCATTGCGTTTGTCGTCGGGGTCCGGCTCGCGTTGGACCAGGCCCGCCGATTCAAGCCGATTGATACGTACGCTCACGGTGCCGGCCGTCAATCCGAGCTCGTCGAGCAAGCGTCGCTGCGACACCCCTGCCACGCGCGCCTGCTTGAGGCGCACCAGGGTCACCAGCACCGCGAAGTCGGGTGCACTGAGGTCGTGACTGGCAAAAACGCTTGCCGACGCCGTGCGGAAATGTTCCATGACCCGAAGCAGGCGTTGCATCACCTCGATCGGTTCGATGTCGAGGTCCGGGCGCGTGCGTCGCCAGCTGGCCACCAGCCGCTCGACGGAGTCCTGGGGCAGCAGGTGGTCGTGCGGGATTTGGCGTTTGCGGGACGAGGATTTCATGCCCTGGAAGTTAGTTCAACTTGCGGCACTTGCAAATAGTTTGAACTCAAACTATTTTGTTTTCCGCCCTCGTTTCACCTTTGCATGCATCACTGCGCCGGCCTGCGGCGTGGCGCTGCCAGGCAGGTCATCCATTGCAACTCCCGGAGATCAACGTGCGTATTGGAGTCATCGGTACAGGACGCATCGGAGGTCTGTGCGCCAGGTTGTTGGCCGCGGAGGGCCACGAGGTGATGCTGTCGTTTTCGCGTCATCCCGAACGCCTGCACGCGCTGGCTGCCGAGCTGGGCGGCAGTGTCGGGGCTCCACAGCAAGCGATTGCGTTCGCGGATGTTGTGGTGGTCTCGATACCGTGGAACGTATTCCCAGAGTTGTTGGCGCAAGTCGACGACTTCCGCGGCAAGATCGTGGTCGATACCAGCAACGCATTCGGCTCGACAGATCTGCCGCCCGCCGGCACCACTGCTGCATCGTTGAACGCGGCGCGGCTCCCGCATGCGCGCTACACGAAATCGTTCAATACCCTGACCTCGGGGTTCCAGGCCGAAACCGCCGGCCGCGACAACGACACCCGCGTGGTGCAGTGGCTATGCGGTGACGACGTCGAGGCCAAGCGCACGGTCGCCGCCCTCATCGACGACATCGGCTTTGCCGCTGTGGATGTGGGCATGAATGCGCAAGCCGCCGTCATGGAATCGCCGCGGCGCGCCGGCGCCGTGTACGGCGAGGAATATCGGCTGCCGGAAGCGTTGCAGGTGATCGCTGCAATCCGCAACGGCCA
>JACZCW010106771.1_pt1 | contig 11051 bp, 5 predicted proteins | sample 8641861 | NCBI WGS metagenome assembly JACZCW01 (sample SAMN15324607, study PRJNA640507) | soil metagenome | isolation source: intercropping sugarcane | place: China: Luxin town, Laibin City, Guangxi Province | collected 2019-07-25 | depth 10cm m | reverse complement strand
CGCCGGCGCCCAGTGCGAACGCGGCGCCGCTCAGGGCCACGGTCTGTCCACGCGTTGGCCACGGAATCAGCAACGCCAGTCCAACGACGGCGCAGGCCACCCACAGCAGATCGCGTCGATGGCGGGAATGCAGCACCGCCACGGCCAGCGGCCCGGTGAATTCCAGCGCGATGGCAATGCCCAGCGGAATACGTCCGATGGCGAGGTAAAAGAGCACGTTCATCGCGGCCATCGCCACGCCATAAGCAATAGCCGCGCGCCAGGCCGCCGCATCGGGTTTCACGCGCCAGGAGCGCAGCACGATCAGCAGCACCGGCGCGGCGAGGCACAGCCTCAGCGTGGTGGCGCCGATGGGGCCCACCGACGGGAAAAGGCCCTTGGCCAGCGAAGCGCCCAGCGTCACGCAGACCAGCGACAGCAGCACTGCGAGGGCCGGCGCGCGAGAAGGTGTGGCTGCGCCGGCAGAGTGCATTCCGGCACTCTACAGCGGCGCCCGCGTCCCGCATAATTGCGGTTCGCCGATATCAAGCGGATGGGTGGCCGAGCGGTTTAAGGCTCCAGTCTTGAAAACTGGCGTGGGTTAACGCCCACCGTGGGTTCGAATCCCACCCCATCCGCCAATTACTGATCTCACGCCGGCTCAGGCTGTACGAGAAGGTGCTGAAAATGCCTAGATTTGTAGGTGTTTTGAGTCTCACTGCGTCTCGCAGACTCTCGGTATGTCTCAACGAAGTGTGGGTACTTTTATGGGTACCTGCACTGTTGGCTAACGGGAGATACCCTAAAAATGCTGACTCAGAGCCAGGTTCACACTGCAAAGCCCACAAGCAAACCCCGCAAGCTTTTCGACGCACGCGGCCTCTATTTGAAAGTGATGCCCAACGGCGGGCGGTACTGGCGTTTCGACTACCAGTTCGATGGCAAGTACAAGACGCTGGCCTTGGGCATTTACCCCGATGTGTCGCTGGCGCGGGCCAGGGAGCGCCACCAAGAGGCTAGGGTGTTGCTTGCGGATGGCGTTGATCCTGGTGCCGTGAAGCAGGCCGTCAGCCAGGACTTCGAGACAGTGGCAAGGGCATGGCTTGCCCATTGGCGAACGGGCCGCAGCGAGCGCTACGTGGGCTATGTCATTGCGCGGCTGGAAGGGGACATCTTTCCGGACATCGGTTCCCGGCCGATATCGGAGTTGACCACCTCGAACTTTCGGGATGCAGTGAGGAAGATCGAGCAGCGGAATGCTCCGGAGATTGCCCGGCGTCTGCTTCAGAACTGCGGGCAGATCATGCGGTATGGGGTGGCCAATGACCTGGTTCAGCGCAACCCGGTCGCCGACATTAGGCCGGGCGATATCTTCAAACCCCGCAAGAAGCGCAATTATCCCCGGATAACCGCTCTGGAGCTGCCTGAGCTGCTGCGAGCCATCGACGGTTACGCGGGTGGCGAACATACCCGATTGGCCTTACAGCTCATGGCGCTGACATTCGTTCGCACCTCCGAGCTGATCGGTGCCAAGTGGCCGGAGTTCGATCTCAAGGCATCTCGCTGGGACATTCCGGCCGAGCGGATGAAGATGAAAACCCCGCACATTGTCTTCCTGAGTAGCCAGGCCAAGGTAACACTGGAAAAGCTCAAGGCTATTTCGATGGATCGGGAGTACGTCTTTCCGGGCGATGTAAATCCCCACAAGCCGATGAGCAATAACACGTTGCTCTTTGCTCTGTACCGGATGGGATACCGAAGCCGGATGACTGGCCATGGTTTCCGGGGTGTGGCGTCCACCCTGTTGCATGAACAAGGGTGGCCGCACGAGCACATTGAGCTGCAACTCGCACATCAGGAGCGAAATGCCGTCAGTGCCGCGTACAACTACGCACAGTATCTGGAGCCACGTGCTCGGATGATGCAAGCGTGGGCGGATCATCTCGACGGCTTACGCACTCGCGCCAGAGAGACGGGCCTGCAAGTACTCTAACGGCTATACGCGGAAGACCACGGCGTTTACGGATAGCGTGGCGCGGTGCAGAACTTCAGAGGGCAAAGGTGGAAAAGAGCGCGATGCAGGATAGCCATCGGCTTACTCTTGGGCCACATTGTGGCCTGCGAAGTCGTGTCAGTTGTCGAAACAAGCGCGCCGGACTTTTGCAAATGGGCTTGAGTGCGCGACGAGTCGCAGGTAACCCGTTGCCCGAACTTGTCTCTATGTTTCGGGCTTGGTTTGCTTGTGAAAACGCCATCACCTGATGCTCGCAATTCAGGAAGGCAGCAAATAGCTATCACGCGGGAAGGACGACAAGGATGAAGCTGACACAGCTACGGATAAGCAACTTTCAGTCTTTCGGTAAAGACGCGACCATCGTTGCGCTTACACCAATGACGTTTTTGCTCGGCCCTAATGGAGCCGGCAAGACCGCGGTTCTCCAAGCGCTTGGGCGCATGTTCGCGAGCGAACCAACAATTCGGCGAGTGCGGAAAGGTGATTTCCATGTCCCCCACGACGAGGCGACCTCGGACGAGCCCTCAACACGCGTACTGTGGATAGAGGCACAGTTCGAGTTTCCAGAACTGAAGCTACCGAAGGGAAAGTACGCAACTATTCCGGGGAATTTTGCTCACATGAGACTGGAGACGGCGGACGGCGTCCCAAGGCTTAGAGTCCGCCTTCAGGCAGAAATGGACCTGGACGGAGAAATTGAGGAACAGCTGAACTACGTGCTCGAAGTAGACGGGGACGAAGATCCGGTCACTTTGAAGCCAATGCCTAAGCACGATAGAAATTCGATACTAGTTCATTACTTGCCCGCTCGGCGCGATCCCTCCGACCATATTTCTTTCTCCGCAAACGCCCTGCTTGGTCGGGTACTTCGCTCCGCAAACTGGCAAACCGAACGCGAAGAAGTTGCCGGCCTAACCAAGTCGATCAGCGAAACGCTCGCCGGGAACGAAGCGGTCAGTGGCCTGGACCAGCAGATTGCTAACCATTGGCTTGGGCTCCATAAGGGCACGTATTACGCCAAGCCCCACATGTCTTTTGAGCGAAACGAGATCGATAGCCTGCTTAGACATTTGACTCTCGGGTTCACGCCCGGTCATGAAAGTCCTTCAGTGGATTTCTCGCGTCTCAGTGACGGGCAACAGTCGTTGCTTTATCTCTCGCTTGTGCTTTCGGTGCAGCAAATTGGCCGGAGCGTCCTTGACGGTACCCTCGAAGGGTTCGACATCGATAAGCTTCGGCCGGCCGTGTTCACGATGGTCGCAATGGAGGAGCCAGAAAATAGCCTTTCGCCTCACTACCTTGGCCGGGTAATTAGGGCCTTAACTGAATTCTCGATCGGTAACGATGCCCAAGCCATCGTTGCAACCCATTCTCCGGCGCTTCTACGGCGTGTGGGACCCGAATCAATACGCTATCTGCGTCTAAATGAGAACCGCACTACATCGGTAACCGCGATCGTAATGCCAGATAAGAGCGACGGGGCCTATAAGTTCGTCCGTGAGGCAGTACAAGCGTATCCAGAACTCTATTTCTCAAGGCTCGTTATTCTAGGCGAAGGTGATAGCGAAGAGGTCGTTCTTCCGCGCCTCCTCCAGTCGAAGGACCATGGGCAGGACGACAGTTCCATCTCGATCGTTCCCCTCGGGGGGCGGCACGTAAATCACTTCTGGAGACTCTTGCACGGATTGGGAATTCCATTCGTCACGCTGCTAGACCTAGATTTGGGTCGTCATCAGGGAGGTTGGGGTCGTGTTCGGTATGTAATTCAGCAGCTTCTGAAGTTTCCCACGATAGAAAGCGACCTCAGCGAGCAACATCTGAAAGATCTCCCGAAGTGGAACGTAAAAGACGGCCCTTTGGCATCAGAGAATGGCAAATGTTGGATCCAGTTTTTCGAAACTGCGGGAGTATTCTTCTCGGCACCGCTCGATCTGGATTTCGCTCTAATGGAGAAATTCCCTGATGCCTACGGCATTGACATCCTTGATCTGGATGACCCGGAAGAAGGAACAATCGCTGCTGTCCTCGGAAAAAGTCATGGCGATGTGGAGCAGTACAGCGAGAAATTACGACAATACTTTTCCAAGTATCACGAATTGTTCAAACTGGGCAGCAAGCCGGCCGCGCATCTCGCGGCAATGGCGACTCTAGACGACAAGACATTGAGTGAATCCATGCCGGAGGCCATCTGCAGAATGCTAGATGCCGCTAGCAAGAAGCTCACTGAGTTGCCGGAGTGATCCCTGCAGAGAAGTGGCAACCGGCAGACGGCTTAACTCTTGAGCCGAACGCTCTGAAAGCAGCACGGGATACAACCAGAAGTCTTGCTTTGACTGCAGGTCCGGGTGCGGGAAAGACCGAAATGTTGGCGCAGCGTGCTGACTTTCTATTGAAAACCGGCACGTGTCGCTATCCGCAGAGAATTCTCGCAATTTCATTCAAAGTTGACGCCTGCCGCAACCTGAAGGAACGAGTCCAAAAGCGCAGTGGCTACGAGTTAGCAAATAGGCTTGATAGTTGCACCTTCCACGCGTTCGCTAAGCGACTTATTGATCGCTTTCGACCGGTGCTTACGGGCGTTGATGCACTTGATCCAAGTTATACGGTAGGAACTACGCGTTTTCAGCGCAGCCAGATCACATTTGGAGACATGGTGCCCCTGGCACTTCAGATCCTTCAACAAAGTACAGTGGCGCGGAATGCAGTGAGGCAGACCTATAGCCACGTCTTTTTAGACGAATTTCAGGATTGCACAAGCCAGCAATATCAGCTGGTTCGTCAGGCCTTTCGAGGCACGGAGATTCACCTCACAGCCGTGGGGGACACAAAGCAACGGATCATGGGCTGGGCGGGCGCGTTGGAAGGTGTCTTCAAGACCTTTGCTGGGGACTTCGGGGCAGTGCCCTTGAATCTTTATCAGAACTTTAGGTCGCTTCCGCGACTTCGACGGATGCAGAACGAGATGGTTAAGGTAATTGACATCGCTGCGGCGGTGCCCGATACGGAGCTTGCAGGAACAGGTGGTGAGGTCGAAGTTTTTGAGTTTGATGATAGCCAGGCTGAGGCTGAGGCTCTTGCATCGCTAATTCAGCGCCGAATCGAGGAGTGTGAGGTGTCACCGTCGGAGATCGCGGTCCTTGTAGCAAAACAATCTGAACTTTATGCAGCCCTGCTGATGAGTGAGCTGCAGAAACGAAACATTCCGTACCGCAATGAACAGAAGCTTCAGGACCTGAGTAAAGAGCCGGCCGCACGTCTTATTGTCGATTACCTCAGCGTTGTTCTCGGGGTGCGCGAACCGGAAGCATACGAGCGCTTGATGAATGTCCTTCTAGAAACCGGACTCGACGAGGACAGCGCCTATGGCTTGAGAGGCGAATGGTACCGCTATGTCAACGACACGCGCGCGTATCTTCTTAGTGGGAAGGGTCGACAGATAGACGGGGTGGCAATGCGCAATGCGGCAACTGAGTTCCTCGAGCGCGTCGGTCCGGAGGCCTTAACGGGGCTATCAGCGGATTATGAGCAGGGCAAGCGCCTTGAGGAAATTATAGCGGAGACGTTCCAAAGACTTGACGAACTAGCCTCAACCACGGGTGACCCGTTGAAAGCTTTAAAGGGATTCTCCGAAGACTGCGCAGTACGAATCATGACCATTCACAAATGCAAGGGATTGGAGTTCGATACCGTTGCAGTCCTTGGGGTTGAGAATGAGACCTTCTGGGGAAAGCTGCCTGATGAACGTGCTGTATTCTTTGTCGCAATTTCTCGCGCGAAACGCTTACTGTGGCTTTCCCACACGAGCGAGCGATTGCGCCCGGAGGGCTTCAACGGAAGATGGACGGAAAGAAGAACGCCTCAAGTAGAGTTCTTGAGCTACGCGTCAGAAGATACCGGCTAGATCCCGCAAAGCGTGGTAGCCAACCAGTTGTCACTGCGGTTGCATCCCCGCATCGGGATTGAGCCGGACTGCTAGACAGCCAATTCGACAACGTTGACAGAAGCTCCGAACACTTCTCGCACGGAACCCGCAAGGTGATCATGGTGCGTCAGGAAGATGACCTGAGTGAGTGCTGATAGCTCCTTCAAAGCCTGCAGGCCAGCTTTGGAACGTGCATCGTCGAAGTTAATGAACAGATCGTCGGCGATGAATGGCAGGGGAGAGGACTGCTTTAAGTGCAACTCGAGCGCTGCAAGCCTCAGAGCGAGATAGAGCTGGTCGCGCGTTCCTTCACTCAAGCCGGGAATGCCAACCACTGCACCCTGCCGGCGTGCGCTTAGTGTTGGAGGCTCGTGGTCGGAATCCACCAGCAGTTTCTGGTACCGCCCCAGTGTAAGGCCGGCAAAGACCTGGCTCGCGCGCGCCAACAGAGGACCCTGCTGACGATCTCGGTACCGGTCGATGACCCACCGCAGGAGTCGGGCAGCGGTAGCGAGCTTCAAATATCTTTCGGCAGCCACTGCCATTGCTGCCAATGCCTCTTGGCGCCGTGACTCTGCAGTCGCCGCATCGGCACTGCCAGAAATAGCCTCAAACGCTTGTCGCGCGCTCAGCCTTCGCTCCACAACTCCGGTTAACTCCTGCTCTAGACTTTCAGTCCGCTGGGTGATCTCAGCAAGCTCACCGTCGAGCCCTGCAAGGTCCACTGCCTCCACCTCGGCAATGATTGCTTCCAAAGAAAGCCCGTCACCCTTAGCTACGATCTCACGCCTCGTACGGCCCAGTGTGTCTATCAGTGCACGGTGGCGGTCAGAGCGCTCCACAATCGGCATGGCCTCTGTCGGGGAGGACGCGCCGGCTGCTTTGAGCAGCGGAGTGAGCCTGGCGATTGCGTTATCCGCACCCTCCCGCGCAGACTTGACCTGGGAGATTGCCAAATTCAGTGCTTGGTCAATCGTTCGCCACTGCTCATGGGCTGCGCTAGCTTCGCGGAGTCGCCTGCCTTGGGCCTGCGAGAACGTTGCTGCTTCGTTGGCGTCCTGCTGCGAAAGACCAATGTTGGTCGCAAGCTGGCGTGCTTGTTCGGCGAATTGCTGAAGATCCTGCTTCATCGAGTCAATGCGTTCGCTACGAATCGAGGTGGCCTTAGTCAGATTGTCTACAACTCGATTGACAAGCTCCAGCGCGGGCTCCACCTCCGCTGGTGTCTTACCTGCGGTGCCGAGCTTTGCGGTGTCAACCGCCTTGGCCCACCCAGTTTCCCATTCCTGATGCTCATTCATTGCCAGATTCTCTGACGCCTTCAACGCAGCGAGTGCACGCCTTGCCACCTCGAGTTGGCGCGCCATCTCGCGACGACGTTCGTGTGCTCCATCCGCCTTCCGGATCAGCAGTTCTGCTTCTGCACACACGGTAGCAAGAGTGGTGGAAACAACTTGATGACCGGATTCCTTCAGCTGCCCCAGCAGGGTTTTCAATACCCCGCTGCAAGTTGATTGCTCCCGATCAAATTCCGCCTGTTTCTGGGTGCAAACATCGACTGCCACGAGTACTGCCTCGCGACGGCCGATCCATGCAGTCATGTCGTCCAATGCCATTGCCTCTAGACCCAGAGCGGCTGCTTGGCATGACCACTCTCCCTGAAAGGTTTTCAGCTCGGTCTGGCGCTCGCCGAGCTGGGCTTGCGCACGAAGCCTCAGCGCAGCTTCCCTTTCAACACGCTGTCGAAGACTCTGCAGTTCGGCCGCGGCTGTTGCCGAAGCGTGTTGTGCATCGGCGAGCTGATCGGCCAAATCAATCTCGGAATCGAGAGCCGGGGCGGTCGATTCCAAGCTAGCCACGCCAGACTTCAGATTGCTCCAGGTCTGGTCGCGCTTCGCTCGCGCACCACGGACCTCGTCGGCGGTCACCACCTGCCGTGCTGCCTCAAACTGACGAGCAGCGAGTTGGGCGTCTTCATGGGCGGCGCTTGCTTCTTCTACGCGCTGTCGAGCAGAGTCCACATCACCTTCTAGCTTGGTACGCTGGGTACGCAAAGCGGTTAGACGTTCAATACTTGGCAGCGTCATTTCACGTAGTGCCTCGATGGGACGGGACCACGTGCCTAACGTATCCAAAGCGCTATTCTTGTTGCGCTCTGCAAGCGCGACCGCATTTGATAGGGCCTGTAGGGAAGATTCTGCGTTCCGATACACCTGCGCCTGAGTCACCGCGGCGCGGAGCTCGGCTGATATTGACAAATCCGGCTCAGTAGCCAGATCCGCAGATAGATTCTCGATCTCACGGGACTTATCGGCCACCACCTGTCGCTTGTTGCGCAGGTTCTGCATGACTGCCCCGCGCTCCGACAGCAACCTAGCAACCGCTTTCAATGCACTGGAGGATGGCAATAGCGCGCGCATCTCTACTTCGCCTTCTGGCCAACCCAATGCGATGCAGGCGGTGCGCGCCTGTTGCAGCAACTGATCGACCTCGGCCTGACGGAGCAGAAGGTCCCGGCTGTGGTTGCTGACGCGCTGTCGTACCGCTTCCAGCGCTTCGATTTCAGCACGATGCTCAAGCAGCGGTGCGTCGTACTGGATTGCATCACGACTCATGCGTGCTCTGGTGACGTCCTGTTCCCGCTGCTGCATCACAGCTTCCCGCACCGCGAGGTCGGCCTGTCCCTCTTCCAGCGTGCGGGTGGCATCCGCCGGCAGTTCCACACAGGATCCCAGGGCGTCAAGCTCCGTCGCAGTGGAACGCATCAACTGCACTAGTGAAGCGGTACGACGGATGCGCTCAAGACGGGTTCGCAAAACTTTGAGTGCGCGCTGCGATTCCTGGATACCGTTCCACTGTTCATCGGCCGCCTGTAGAGCTGCCTGCGCCTCGGTCCATGAACGCGTCCGAACGGTCGCCTCTCGCAGCGTGCGCTCCGCGTCGTCGAGTGCTGCGTTCGCCACGTAATACGATCTTTCCATCGACTTTCGGGGTGCCCACAACGCATCGGCTTCGGCTTCTAGTGCTTCTCGTACCTTGCCCAGACTGGCAATGCCGGATGCCGACTGGAACAGCACTTGGCCAACATCATCGGACGCGTCAAGTATCGACTGGCCGCCCAGCACCATCTGTGTGTGGTCGAGTCCATACATGCGGGCAAAGAAGCTGCGATCAGCCGCTCCAAGCAGGGCGGCGAGCTTGTCGTCCGACATCGGGTCGTCTGTTGGTGTGCGCAGAGGATTCTTGGTGGACTTTGTGCGATGGAACTCCAGCCTGCCGCCACTTCCTTCAAGGACTGCGCCCAGCCGCAGATCAGCTTGGGGATGGATGAAACCCATGGGTGACTGCTTTGGGATGCCGAAAAGCAGCTCAGTTATGGCAGTACGTACTGTGGACTTGCCGGCTTCGTTCGCGCCGATGAGCAGATGGAAGTCATTTCCAGCACGAGGAAGTTCAATGGTTGTATCGGTGAACTTGCCATAGCGGATGAGGTCCAGGCGCTGTAATCGCATGAGCTACTCCATCACCGCGAGTTGAGCTAGGAGTCCAGGAGATACAGCATTGGTCAACGCTTCGACGTTGCCAGTGCGGACCTGCGAGATGGTAGGTACCAGAAGCTGCAGTTCTAGCGGAACCTTTGCGACAAACGGAGCCAGGTCCTCACGGAGCTGGTGCTGGAACCCAGCATCCTGCTGCGCCTCTCGCAGCAGCTCTCGAAGTTCGGTAACGGCTTCCGGACCGGCCGCAGCGGCCTGGAGCTCGACCGGCTCGGTTTGTAGCTGCACCCGCTCGAGCCACAGGCGTTCATTGCCCAAGGTCGCCACCTGCGCAAGCACTTCCTGGCGCAACTGCCCCTCAAGGCCAAAGAGCTCACCGTGGGCATGGGTTCGGCCTGTAACGGTCACGCGCACCGCTCGCGGCACCTGCGGGTCATTCCTGAGAAGGCCTTCCAGATCGTCGCCAATGCTTCTGACTACTTCGACCAAGGAACCTGCGGTAGATGCGTCCACCGTCACAACCTCCCACCGCAGGACGTCGATGAAGAGCCGTTCTACAGATGTCGCTCCGTCCTCATTGACGGTCACCAGTACAGCGCCACGTCGTCCGGTCTCGCGAACATTGCGACCTTGCAAGTTACCGGGAAAAACGATTGTGGATGCTCCCGCCCACTGCTTGAACTCGTGGACATGACCGAGAGCCCAATACTGATATCCCCGGGCGTGTAGTTCATCGATCGTACAGGGCGCATAGCTGGCATGCAGCGCGTGGCCTTCAAGTGCCGTATGCAGGACGCCAATGTTGTAGAAGCCAGCGACGGGTGGGGGATAGTTGGCAGCGAGATTGGCCGTAGTCTCCTTGTGCCGGAAGCTCTGTCCATGCAGGGCAACGCGCAGAGCATCCAGACGAATTACCTCGGGCTTGCTGGTACCGAAAGATCTGACGTTGTCCGGCAGGTCGAGCCTTTTGGTCATCTCGCTTTCGGCATCGTGGTTTCCATAGACGAGAAAGACCGGAATGCCGGCGCGCTTTAGTCGCCCCATTTCTTTGCAAAAGAAGATGCCAGTGTTGTGGTCGCGCCAAGTGCCGTCATATAGATCGCCGGCAATAATCATGAAGTCCACTCGTTCTTCGATAGCTACACCCACAAGCTCCGTGAACGCCGCACGAGTAGCGTTGCGCAGCTCAATGGCCGGCGCATCTGGGTAGGCAGCAAGCCCGTGCATGGGACTGTCAAGGTGGATATCGGCCGCGTGAATGAACTTCACGCGACACGTCCGGGCTGCGAGCGATCACTGCTCATGGGGTCTCCCTTTGGCGTTCTTGGTGCGCCCAACTCTGATTAGATGGGGCAACCCTCCAGATATCAAGGCGGCGCGGCGCGACTACCTCAAACCGAAACTCTATTGGGTGGTCAGATCTCTATCTGATAGGCGGTTGATTCGGAAACATTGGCCCGTTCCGCGAACATTCCTAGGCCAGACATGGTGGTTCGAGCTTCTTATCCGAATGACCTGCAGGACGAGGGCGGACTCCGGGACAGCCTCGTGCCGACTCTTCATCGAACTGGATTATGATGTCCGCGGAGCCGAGAGCAGCCTCGGCCGGTAGAGTGGAGCGATTTTCAGAGAGCGGGTT
>JACZCW010133334.1_pt1 | contig 11222 bp, 13 predicted proteins | sample 8641861 | NCBI WGS metagenome assembly JACZCW01 (sample SAMN15324607, study PRJNA640507) | soil metagenome | isolation source: intercropping sugarcane | place: China: Luxin town, Laibin City, Guangxi Province | collected 2019-07-25 | depth 10cm m | reverse complement strand
CGAGCTGGCTGGACTGGCCGAGCAGGCCCTGGTGGTTGAGCGTCTGTTCAGCCGGCCGCCAATCGGGACCATTTTACGCGGAGCGCTGGTTTCGCCCAGCCTAGCCGGATGGGTGGATGACCTCTTGTAGTGCGCGGGATGTGAATGACCGAGCTGCGGGGAATGATTGAGGCGCTTCAGTTGTCTCAGTGCGGCGGGACTCCCAAGTAGAGCCAGGAATCCTTGAACGCAGAAGGATCCCTGAAACGCAGCAGGGTTCCTCAAAATGAAGAAAGGCTCACCGAGCCGCCGCAAGATCCTTGAGGCGATACAGAGACAACCAACGACTCACAGAAAACACACACAAACTTTGGGCTGAAGGTGCCGCTGGTTAGCGGCCCGGCAGTGCAGGGCGAGAGCAAAGTCTTTCGCGCGAGAACAAATGGATTGTGGCAAGTGACTGAATTTTTCGTCAGCTCGCCACACAAGGAGAAAACATGCAGGCAGAAATCGAATTCCAGGTCGGAGACAAGGCTGTTTACCCCGCACAGGGCGTGGCCGAGGTCGTCAGCATCGACGAGCGTGAAATCGCGGGGACTCCCCAAAGGTTTTACGTGCTCCGCATTCTCGACACCGACCGTAAGATTATGGTTCCGGTTTCCAACGCTGACGCAGTGGGTCTCCGACAGGTCATCAGTGAACAAGAAATCCGTGAGATCTTTGATATCCTCGAGGAGCGCACCATTGGTTTTGATACGCAAACCTGGAACCGCCGCTACCGGGGTTTCATGGACAAGATCAAGACCGGCTCCATCTATGACGTGGCTGAGGTGTTGCGCGACTTGTACCGTCTGAAGACCAGCAAACAGTTGTCTTTTGGTGAGCGTCGCATGTTGGATACGGCTCGCACCTTAATCGTCAAGGAAATTGCCATCGCTCGTGAGCAGTCTGAAGAGGCTGTAAAAGACGAGATCGAAGCGATCTTCTTCAGCAACTGATCGAACATTTTCGACGATTGGAGACGGACGTGCCAGAGGGTGCGTCCGTCTCTTGCTTTGTTGGCGCGCAACTGCAGCGTACCCGTGGCCGTCGGCGCCTCACTCGTCGTCGATGCGACTGCGAATGGCGGACAGGGCGGGCAACTCGAGCGCGACCTTCCACTTGCCCTCTTCAAGCACCAAGCGCGCGTTGCTGGACTGACCGCTCGCGTCTGTCAGGGTCACCTGGGCCCACTCGCCGTCGATGCGCTCCTCGTAGCTTTCCGGAATGAGACGCAGCGCAAACCACGAGGGCACGATGAGCTCACCTGGATGCAGCTCACGGCCCGACAACGCCGAGGCGCGCCGCGCGCGCTCCTCCAAGTTCTTGCGTGCGGGCTGCCACATCAGGTTGTACGCCGCCTTGCCCGCCTCCAGGTCGCCGTGCACCCTGCGCATAGCATTGACGAACTCCAAGGCGACCCGACCCGGGACCTCCTGGGTGGGGGCCGGCTCGCAACCCCCACCCATCAGGCTGCTCAGCAAAATCAACCTGGGAAAGGTTGGTGGAGGGCTGCGCCACGCGGACATGGGCGGAGGTTAATCCCAAGTCCCTCCCCATGACCAGCTAACTTGCACACTTTATCCTACATCGGGTTACAATGTAGCAATGCCCGACGAGCTGCCCCGCCTTCACTTTCCAGACTGCATCCCGACCCCGCAGTCTGCCCCGGCACGGCTCGCGGGCGCCCACCGGACGGAGCTACAGCTGGCCCAAGCGCAAAGCGCTGCGACCTTGATCCACGGTAACAATCTGCAGGCCCTGCGCTGCCTGGCCGAGCAGCAACCCGCGAGCGTGACCCTAGCTTACCTGGATCCACCGTTCTTCACGGGTCGCACCCATCACCGAGTGGATCGCAAGCGCACCGACACCGGCATCGAACGATCGGAAAGTGTCGCCTTCGACGATCGCTGGGACTCGCTGGCGCATTACCTCACCGTTTTGAAGGAGCGCTTGGTGCACGTGCGCACCTTGCTGGCCGACCATGGCAGCGTAGTGATCCACGTCGACCCAAAGACCAGCCACTACATCAAAGTGATGTGTGATGAGATATTTGGCTGGGATTGTTTTGCCAGCGAGGTGGTGTGGCGCTATCGGCGTTGGCCCGCCAAGACCCGCAATTTTCAGCGCGTGCACGACGTGATGTTGCGCTACGTCAAGAACGCCGAGGCCACGCCTCGTTTCAACCAGTTGTACGAGCCCCTCGCTCCTTCGACCCAAAAAACCTGGGGCGATCACAAGCAACGCGCAGTCGTGGGCAGCGCCGGGCGACGTCTGCGCTCGAGCACCACCGAGCAATTGTCCGCTGGCGCGCCGCTGGGCGACGTGTGGGAGATCCCCATCGTGGCGCCCGTGGCCCGGGAGCGAAACGGATACCCCACGCAAAAGCCTGAAGCTTTGTTGCGCCGTTGGATCGACAGTTGCTCCGATCCTGGCGACTTGATCCTGGATCCGTACATGGGTAGCGGCACCACGCTCAAAGTGGCGCACGAGCTGGGCCGACGCGCCCTCGGCATCGATGCGTCCGAGCAGGCGCACTTGGTGACCCAAAAACGATTGACCGAGCATGGCATCTCGTTTGACGTGTTGCGCGTCGTCGATCCGGTCAAATCCGCGCGCCGCAGCTGGTCTGTGCGGAAAGGCGAGCAGGTCGATCAAGCCGAGCCGGGAGACCTCAGTTCTTTGGCTGCGCGAGTTGGATAGCGCGCCGGTGGGTGTTAGGACGGCGGCGTTGTCGCTACTTCGCTGGGCACAAGTGGGATGGATTGCGGGCGCGTTCTTGCCGCTGCTCGTGGGCGTCGGCGCGCTTTCGATGCTGCCCTACGACGCGAGCGCGGCGGAGGGTTCGACTGCCCCAGCGCCACTGTGGTCGGTGCGCGTTGGCGGGCGAGAGCTCGCCGCAGCTGAAGTGATGCACGCACAAACCAGCTGCGCCACGCACATGGCTGAGCTCACGCTGAAGCAGTGTCTGGATCGCTTCTTCGTGCCGCGCTGGCTGCTCGATCGCTGGGTGGTGGATGAACGACGTGACCACGCGCCTGGCTGGCTGATGCAGCGCGATGACTTGCTGCATTTGGCGTTGGTCACGCAGCTGGAGCGCGCAGCCCCTGCTCCCAGTGAGCAGGAGATCGAGCGCTACGTCGCCGAGCACCCTCGCGACTACCAAAAGCCGCTTAGGATCCGCATCTTTCGTTTGTTGGTCAAGCAAGAGGACAAAGCCAATGAGCTGCTTGCGCAGCTCGGCGGTCCGGTCGATTTGTTGCGCTTTCGCGCTTTGTGTCGCGACCACTCCATCGACAAGGCCACCCACGAACGGGGAGGCGATTTGGGCTTTGTCTGGCCTGATGGCTCCACGGACGTACCCGAGGTGAGCGCGGATCCGGCGCTCTACGCCGCGGCCTTACCTCTGAAGGAGGGCCAGCTTGCGCCCCAGGTCGTGAAGGAAGGCGAGCATTTTGCCCTTGTGTGGCGCCGTGGCAGTTTACCGAAGGAGACCACGGGTGAGGCCGCACGCGCACGCATAGCCGCGCTGTTGCGGGAGCGCGCGGTTGAACAGCAGATCAGTGCGTTGCTGGATCAGCTGAAGAAGGACGCGGTCAGAGATCGTGCCGACGTGCTCTTGGGGCGTTTGCGGCGTAAAGACACGCGGCTGTTCATCGAACCGTGAGTGCTTAGCTGGTCTTGGGTAGCTCCCAACCGGCCTGCTTGAGGACAGCGGAGAAGATGCGCTGTTCTTCACGCGCACGCGCGAGCCCCACCAAGAAGTCCTCATGGTCCCCTCGAGCGGCGCCGTCCGCGGCGCGCTCATAAGCCTCGAGGCTCAACAGCAAATGGGGATGCGCATTTTTTACCTCCGTCGGGACCATCATCTCTTGTCCTGCAGCTACGCGCTCCAGGGCCAAACGATGCGTCACTTTGGCCAATTCCTTGTCAAACAAGCGGCGCTGCAGCACACGAGCCTCCAAGTCGGCCCCAGCGAGCAACACCGCCGCGCGATTGAGATAGCTGCCAGCCCAAACGTCGTGGGCCCACAGCGCGCCGGCCGCGGCCAACGCCAACAGCACGCGGCGACGCCCCCACCGCGTATGCACCCGGGGCTCAAACATCCGCGCTCTCTTCCCCAGGCGATGCAACCTGAACCAGCTCTTCGAACTTCTTCTCGTCCAGTGCCACCGCGGCAGCGGCGCGTTCAGCCAGGCGTTTGGAGCGACCGCGCCCCGAAGAGAGCGTCGTCCCGCCCACACTCACCGCGACTTCGAACACCACCTCGTGGGGTGGACCTTCCGTACCGACGACGTGATAGACGGGGGCCCGCAAACCCAACGCTTGAACGCGCTCCTGCAGCTCGCTCTTACTGTCCTGGGCTTCGATTTGCTCGTTGCCGTCCAGGCCAAAATCAAACACCTTGCGACAAGCACGTCGGGCTCCCTCGATACCGCACTTGCAATAACAAGCTGCGATGAGCGCCTCCACCGCGTCGGCCAGCACGTTCTCGCTGCCATTGAGGCTACTTTGCCCGGCGCCGCGCCCAAAGCGTAGCGCCGCGCCTACTTCATGGTGACGCGCAAAGCGCGCCAAAGCTTGCGTGCTGACCAGTTGAGCTCTCACCCGCGTCAGCTGACCCTCATTGTAGTCCTTATAACGCGCGAATAGCTCCTCGCTCACCAAGAAGTCCAAGATGGCGTCCCCCAAAAATTCAAGGCGCTGGTTGTCGGATTCGCCCGGGCTCTCATGGGCAAAACTGGGGTGCGTGATAGCAGCGGTGAACAGCGCGTCCTCCGCGTCCAAGTGAAACAACGCGGCGACACGCTCGGCGTGTTGTTTGCGTTCGTCTCCTGTGTCGCCCTTTTTCATGGGGCGGAGACCTTAGCACTTTTTCTGTGCCGACCGGGCCGGATCGTGGCAAAACTCCGAGTCATGGGAGAACTTTTGTCGTGCCCCTTCTGTCGCGAGTTGTTCGCGCAAGGTGAGGGTCCGCGTTGCCCCGCGTGCGATCTACCTCTGGTGCCGCTGCACCAGCTGCCGCTCTCTTTGGACGGACAACAAGAAGCGGCTGAGCTTGCGGTGGATCCTCCCCAAGACCAGACGCTGCCTTTCTTTTATCTGCGGCGTGGCCGCGGGGTATTGTCAGGCTTGGCCATCGTAGGCTTGGCGTTGTTCTTTGCGCCCTGGGTGAGCCTGTCCAAGCCAGATGAAGTGAGCCTCAGCGGCTTCGATCTCGCCACCAGCAATGCTCCTTGGCTGTGGGGCGGCGCGGTTGGTTGGTTCTTGCTCATCCCGCTCGTGCTCAGTCGCCGCACACTCAATGAGATGTTCGGTGTGCGCGTCATTTGCACTTTGTTTGCGCTGCTCACAGCGGGGGAAACAGCGCTGATGTTGTTGCGACCGCCCGCGGAGCACTCCTATTTCGCGACCGGTTTGACCTACACCTGGGGTATCTACGCAAGTCTGGTCGTCTCGGTCTTGGGCGCCGTTTGCGCGCTTGGCTTGGGCGGTTCACAGCGCGACTTGCGCAATCTGCCGGTGCAAGTCGCCGCAAAGGATGCGCGTCAGCCAGGCGAAGCGCTGCACTAGCTCCGGCCTTGTCGAACTAAGGGCATGTCCCGGCCTTGTTGCCTGACAAATGGCTGTTTTCCGCGGCCACGCCCAGCCGCTGCCTGAACTGTTCAGCCGCGCAATTCAGGAGACTGGGGTTTCCATCCACGTCCAAACGTCCGACGTCCGCAAGCACGTCAAACCCAAGGAGATCCTGCAACTCCGCATTGTAGCGAACCCCCAAGTAATCGGCGTGCGCGAGTTGCGAAAACCCGTCCACGGTATGCAGCCCGACATTCTGCCAAATGGACAGGTGATTGACCTCCAAGAGCCCATTGAACGCATCGAGCGAGGTAAAGCCGCCGTTGTCGGCGATGGAGAGCTCCGACGTCACGACCTGTAGACTATCCAATCCGCTCACGTCGCTCAGTACGTCGTTGTAGCTCAAGCGCAGGCTGTCCACTGCGCCCAGCTGCTGACAACAGCTCACCACGCGCAGCTTTGGACTAAAGGAAATGGACAAGTCGCCGCTGAATTCGCTGACGAGCGAGAATCCACCCAGCTCTTCCAACTGCAAATTGGACACCACACGCAAACCGCTGGCGTGCGTGACGAGATCAAACCCTTGAATAGAGCTGAGCTCAGGCAGCTCGCTCAGCGTGATGGTTTTGTCCACCCAGCTCAATGCGTCCAAGCCGTCTACCTGACGCAGCGCATCATTTTTGCTGATCTCCAGGCTACCCCCTACCCGCTGCAATTGGCTCAACCCGTCCAGGTCCTCGAGATAGGAGTTGCGGGTGATGAGCAAATTGCCGGTGACCTCGCGCAGACACGACAAGTCGGCCAGAGATTTGACTTGAGATTTGCGATCGTCTCCGTCTGCTCGCCCAATGGTCAAATGGCCCTCGACCACGGAGACCCCGCGCAGCGCAGACAAATCGGCGGCGTAAAGGACTGCCTTCGATCCAACGTATCGCCCAGCCTCACCCTCAGCGCACGACGGCTCAGGTTCAGACATGGAAGCTCCGCTTCCGCCCATGTTGCTCGGATCGCCTCCTGATCCACTCCCGCCGCTGCTGCTGCCTCCAAAAGACGCAGTGCCCCCGCTCGCGCCCGGTACCTCCGGCGAGACCTCGCAGCCAAACACAAGCAGGCACAGCAGCCCGCCCGCTGTTGAGGAGCGATAACCGTGGATCACCGTGACTTCACCATGACAACAAGCTCAGTTGACTCCGCCCAACGTCGAAAACCCCAAGGTCCCCGTCGGCTAGTCCAGTACCCTTGTCTAGCAGACCCCAGGGTGGCCGACAGCTGCCCCCGTCCCCGGCGCGCACTTTTTGGCCCAGAGCAGCCTTTTAGCGCCCGCAGCCTGGGCACAGACTCCGCCGTGAGTGACCTGTCACTTGAACTCCATGGCTCAGACGGGGATGCTAACGGGGCGGGCGGCACTGGACACGGCGAGTATCGAAGAGCCCGAAGAGTATTATTCTATGAGATCAGTCTTTGCGTGCTTCATTGGACTCAAGTTGCTTGTGCTGTTGACCCTGACTTCGACAGCCTGGGCCCAGACACAGTCGGATGCCCAGAGCCAGCTCCAGGCGTCGAAAGAAATGGGCGCCGTCTCTGCCAACAAGGAGGCCGATCTCAAGACAGCCCGTCTGCATTTTTCAAACGGGGTCGCGCTGCTTCAAGAATCGCCGCCCAATTATCAGGATGCCTGGCAGCAGTTTCGTCTGGCGCTCGCCAAGAGCGGGGGAAGTTGGAAGGTGCGGGGCAACTTGGGCTACTGCGCCCTCAAGTTGGAACGCGACGGGGAAGCTTTGGAACAGTACCGGCTTTACCTCAAGGAAGGGGGAAACGAGATTGACCCCAAAGAGCGCGCCGACATTGAGCGTGAATTGCTGCTCTTGGAGGGCAATATGTCCTGGGTCACCATTACCTCGAGCGCGCCCGAGGTGGAGCTGGCGGTAGCACGCTCGGGCTCGTCTTCACCTCCCCAAGGGTACGCCCTGAGCGGAGGCGAGGCCAAGCTGGGACTGCGCGCGGGCTCATTCACCATCACCGCTATCGCTGGCGATCAGAGCCTGATTTGGGAACCGTTGCTCACTCCTGGCAAACAAACCACTCACCATTTCGACTTCAATGCGTCCACGCTCCCCCCTGCTGATGCCAATGCCGGGGGCGCAACAAAAGGCGCGCCGTCTGACCAAGCACCGTCCCCGCACGGACGGGGTCCAAGCGTCCTGCAGATGATCGGCTACGCCAGCCTCGGCGTCGGCGTGCTCTCGGCGGGCGCCGGCATCGTCACTGGAGTGATGGCCAAATCCAAGGAAAAACAGGCCAAGGAGAATTGCGTGGACGGTACCTGTCCGGCCAGTGACCTGAGCAAGAGGGACGCCGCGCAAGGTTTGGCGACGGCCACCAACGTCTTGTTCATTGCCGGTGGGGTGCTCGCCGCCACGGGGGTGACGCTGGTGATCGTGGGTAAGCCCAAAAAGACAGAATCCGCGCACCGGCGGCTCGAACTTAGTCCTGGGGTTGAATGGGGCGGCGGCAGCTTGCTCTTGAGCGGAACGTACTGATGAAAACAGCTTCTATGCAATCTATCACACATCTTGGAGCCGCTGTCTTGCTCGCGCTCGGCTTGGGCAGCGCCTGCGCGGTCAACTTTGATGGGCTCACCTACGATGGTGACGACGACACTGGTAACGGCGGCACGGGTGACAGCGAGTTTTGCGTCGACTTCTGCGACGATGCGGAGGACTTTTGTCCCTTTGGCACAGCGCTGGGCTATGAAGACCGGGACACCTGTCTTTCAGATTGCGCGGGCTACAGCGATGACGAACTGGAGTGTCGTCTGGTGGAGATGAGCGGCGCCGAAACGGACCCCGATATCCATTGTGAAGGCACGTTGCTCGATGGCGGCGAGGCGTGTCCAGATGCGACCCCCGATCCATGCACGAGCTTCTGTGATGACGCCGCGACCGTTTGCCCGTTTGGCACGGACGATGGCTACCCCTCGAGAGACGACTGCTTGAGCGTGTGTGCGCGCTTACCCCAACAATCCCTCAACTGTCGCGTCGTGCACCTGGGCTACGCACGCGACATCGACGCGGAGAAGCACTGCCCACACACAGTGGAGGACGGCGGTGGAACGTGTGAGCCTGCTCCCGCTGAATGAGCCGCGCCGGGGAGGCTTGCCTCAGTCGTCGTAGCTCATCTGTTCAGCCGGCACGCAGTACGAGCCAGCGTAGGGATGGGGTGCGTCTTGTTCTTCCCGCAAGTCGGAAACCAAGTCCTGACACACATAGCCCTCTGGACAGGCGCAAAATGGCGCGTCGACCAGATCGCCGTCGCAGCGACAGGAGCACATCTCGAGCTGGTCCACGGTGTCGTGCTCCGGTCCTACGCCCAGACATTTGCCAAAGTCCCCACAGGCTTCGGGTTGGTCCGAGATATTCACCTCATTGCGCTGCGGAGGGGGATTGATTCCACACCACTCACCGACCTCGCTCGCCATCTCCGCCTGGCTCTGCTCAAACATGTCGTAGGCGGGGACGCCGCAGCCCGCGGTCAAGCCGACGCCGGCCAGGCCAAGCGCAAGCGCGCAACACAATGTAGATTGGATGGTCATGCCGGTCCGGGCCGCCCGAGCGGATTTGTGGCTCACCCTATGTAGCGTAGATCGACCACGCGCGGCTCAAGTGAACTTTTTATGAGATGTTGAGCCATCCTGGTCCCGAGTTGGCCCTCATTCGTTACGACCCCCGATCCCTACCCGCCGGTCCCCAATCATGCTTCCACTCTTGTCGCTGTCCATCGTGGCCGTTGCCCCGCATTTGCGGTTGGTTCCAGGGTCCGGTGCGCGCAGCGCACGCGAGGTCACCGACGCAGAGCTGGTGAGCCTCGTCTTGGCTGGTCAGCGGCCAGCTTTTCAGGAGCTGTACAACCGTCACGTGGATCGCGTGCTCTTGCGCGCCGGACGCCTGCTGCGCAGTAAGTACGAGGCGCAAGACGTGGTGCAGGATGCATTCTTGGAGGCGCTGCGCGACCTCAGGAAACTGCGTGAACCCCATCGCTTCGGTGCATGGCTGGATCGCATCGTCATGCACCAGGTACACCGTCGTTTCCGCAAACGGCGCGCGCTCTCCATGCTGGGGCTCAGTTCGATCTTGGGGCAAGGCGCGGGCTCTGGACAAGCAACGGATCAACTAGCCGCCCTCGACCAATTCGCGGCCGCCTCGGTCAGCCCGGATCACCTCGCGCAGCTGCGACAACTGGACGCACTGCTGTGCCAGGTCGGCGACGGTGAACGCAGCGCCTGGATGCTGCGGCGCCTGGATGAGCTGCCCCTGGCCGAGATCGCCGTGCAGTGCAACTGTTCGCTCGCCACCATCAAACGTCGCATCGCCAAGGTCGATCAACTCCTGGCCCGCCACTTCTCTTTCGCCCCCGGAGAGGAAGACAAGCCATGACTCTACCCACCAAGCCGCTCGATCTTGCTCAAACTCGTGCCCTCCTCGCCGACGACGCTGGCGCGGACGAGCGCGCTCAACTGTGGGCCCGCATTGACGCGCAGATCCCGCTGGAACAGCCGAGCCGACGTTCCGTGTGGAGTCGACTGCAGCCGGCGGCAGTTTGGCCCAGGTGGGTGTGGGCGTTTGGGAGCGCGTTCGTCGTGCTCAACCTTTGGTTCGCCTACGAGAATTTTTTGAGGGACCGCGGAGCGCTCACGTTGGCCAGCGGAGAGCCCCTGGGTACGGTGAGCGCGGAGCTCTCTCCCCGCGCGTTGCGTTTCAGCGATCGCTCCACGATCGCCCTGCGGGTGCACAGTCAGCTCACTGCGCTGGCGATGACGGACGACCAAGTGCTCCTGCGCTTGGAGCGCGGCTCGGCGCAATTTCACGTGCAGAAGGGCGGCCGGCGACGTTGGCGCATCGGGACAGGGCTTTTGGCCGTCGAGGTGATTGGCACTCGTTTTTCCGTGGATCGCAGCGCCGAGCGCGTGGTGGTGGCCGTGACCGAAGGCCGGGTTCTGGTGCGCTCACCCGCCTTGACCGACGGTGTGGTGCGACTGGACGCGGGTCAAGAAGTGACCGTGCGCGCCGAAGCACAGCGTACGGTGCCGTTGCCGCCCCCGGCAGCGCAATCGAGTACAGCCGACGTTGCGACTGTACCCAGCGCGCTCGACACGCCCGCAGCGATCCCCGCTGGCCAGCCGACGGTCACCGGTACTGCGCAGCCGCCCGCCTTGCCGTGGCTGCTCAAGCAAGCGGATCAAGCGCGCGCGACCGGCGATACCGAGCGCGCCACATCTCTGCTCAAGAGCATCGTCCAACTCTACCCCAGCGATCCCCAGGCGGCGCTCAGTTCGTTTTCCCTAGGGCGCAATTACCAGCGTGAGGCCAAGTGGGCGGAGGCGGACGCTGCCTACGCCTGGGCGCTCCACCATGGTGCCTCAGGCAGCTTGCGCGAGGATTGCTACTTGCGCCGCATCGAGGTGCAGCTGCACTACCAAGAGGCCCTGGCCAAGCGCACGGCCCATGAATACCTCACACTTTATCCGCAGGGTCGACATCGAGCCGCCATCGAGCCCATGCTGCAGCGAAGCGCAGCGCCCCGCGCGCAATGACCGGTGAATGAACCTGCCTAGAGCTGCTCTTGGGACT
>JACZCW010214276.1_pt1 | contig 11242 bp, 4 predicted proteins | sample 8641861 | NCBI WGS metagenome assembly JACZCW01 (sample SAMN15324607, study PRJNA640507) | soil metagenome | isolation source: intercropping sugarcane | place: China: Luxin town, Laibin City, Guangxi Province | collected 2019-07-25 | depth 10cm m | reverse complement strand
TACCCAAACCTGGTGCCCTTCATCACGCAGTGCATTCACTTCACTCTCGACGAAATGGCCTGCCGGGTCCCCGGGAAAGGAGGGGAATGAGGTGGTGACGACCAGAATGTTCACTTTTGCGCAGCCACCACCGATGCGCGCTCGATGGTTTCCAGTTCCATGAGTTGGGCAGCCCCCAGTTGGGCTCGCAGCTCCCCCAGCCGATACAGATAGTCGAAGCTGTAGATGCCGGTGTCGTGTTGATCCCCCCAGGTCAGACCCAGCGCGTAGTTTCCGACCTGCTTGATGTCGCGCAGATCGGCGTTCTTGCCGGACTGAAACGAGATGGTCCCGGAATGTCCCTGGCATCCCGCGCACGGGCAAAAGCCGCGCAATACCTGATTCTCTATCTGGTGTGTCTTTCCATTGTCCCAGGAAATACTGAAGATGGAAGCGCCGTGGGGGGCGCGAATGCCGGTAGGGCGCGCTGAATTTTGAGTGCTCATCGTACTTTTTCCAGAATTCTGGGTTTGCGCTTATGCGGTGCTTCTGCCATACCCCCGCCCCCGTGGCTAACCCTACAGAATCAGTACAGTGCCGGCCTCTTGAGGTCCAGGTTGGAGACAAAGGTATTGAGCGTGCCATCAAGCACCTCAAGCGCAAGATGGCTGGTGAAGGCACCCTGCGCGAGCTCAAGCGCCGCCGCCATTACATGAAACCTTCGGTCAAGATCCGCAAGAAGATCGCTGAAGCAGCGCGTCGTCGTCGCAAGCGCGTGCGCCCTGAAGAGCAGCCGATGCGCCTTTGATTTGCGCGCCGCCACAAGCGCGCCGGCGTGTGCATGTCCTGTGGTTGAGACGTGCGGGCCCCTCTTGGGAGCAACGCTGGCGCTTTTGATGGCGTCGCTCACGCCTCAGCGAGGCGTGGGCTGCTGACGAGGCTGTCGCGTAGTCCGTTTGAAACTTGGCCCTACGTTGCAGCTTTTGCCAAACATGATCTCATGCGTAACCAGCGGCTCGTTGATGCTGCGCCTTCAACGAATCAGCGGCAGCGAGTCTTTCGGCTGCGCCACGTACTGCTCATTGGGATCATCGTTTGGGGTGGATTGTGGCTCGTGCCGCGCGCACGGGCGACCCTGACGCTGCATGATCGAGCGACGGCGTTTGCCGATTACGCGTTGTGTCTGGTGGGCCAAACGGGGCCGGACGTCGTGCGCCGACGGCCTTTAGATTTACTCCCGCTGATCCGACGTCGGGTCATCGCAGCGCTTCCGGAGGACGTGCCGCTGGCATCCTGCTTCAAACTTGCCGAGCGATTGGGCGTCTCGTACTCGACACTCAAGTTGCATCAAGTGCGGGCTGCCGACATTGCTGAGTATCACAACGACCCTACTAGCCGTGCTCGCTACTCGCTCACGCAGTTTGAGCTGCCCGAACAATCGCTTCGAGACTTAGCGGAAGCAGCCTGGCCCTTCGTGCGGCAGGGATACGCAGAGCTGATGGTCGCCACGAGTCACGCCAAGCACGCGGCCCACCCTGCCGGCGCTCCGCCGCCTGGCTGGGGCACCGGCTTGCCTGCCTCCGCTGGGTCTTATCATTCGGCGGCGGCCTTCGGAGACACGTGGGTCGTCTCGATTGGCTCCGGCGCCCATCGCCAGGTGCTTTGGTCCGCCAATCGCGGGATAGATTGGCGACCGGGTGGGGAGCGCATGGCCTCTGAATTGTTGGATCGCTGCATGGCGGATGAGGACGGCCGTGGGTTTTCGCTGTCCAAACTCAATGACGGCCAGCGTGTGGTGGTCTCTCATGGGCCGGGGGCGCCCCCCCAAGTGGCCTTGCTGGCACCAAAAGGCAGCCGTCTCGGTGGAGTGTCCTGCGACCACTCTGCTCTCACAGCGACGCTGGTTGGCCCAGACCGAGGAGGCTTTCGCGATCTTGTTGTGCGGCTGTGTCCGTTTCGTGAAGCTTGCCGCGACTTGCCCTTGCCCGCGATGGCCGGGGCGGCCCTCTACTACCCCGCCGATGTCGCGCGCATGAATGGTGACACCGTGCTCTCACGCAGCGTCGGAGGGATCACCCGAGTCACCACCTCTCGCGATGACGGAAAGACCTGGTCGCCATGGATCGTTGTCTACGACGGAGCCGAACAGGGCCAGAGCATCGCGGCGCCATTTCGCCTGCTCGCTGTCGGCGACGCCTTGTTGTTGTACAGCGGCGCACGCCAGCCATCGCCGTATCCGTTGTTGGTCTCCGACGATCATGGTGCAAGTTTCCATGCCCCTATCGATGTGAAGTCGGGGGTGACACCTGGTACAGCGGTGGCTCAGATGGAAGGGTCGTCGGACTGACGCGCAGCGGTAGACGGTCTCATGGCTTGGTCGGTGGTCTGGGCGGACGCCTGGGCGCCATGGGAGCCAGACTCGTCGCTGTGAGCTCCGCGCCACTGGGGCGAGCTTCTTCTACCAGCCCCAACATAGTGCGCGCGCGCGTGAACTTAGCGGTTGTCATGAAGAGCAGCAGTTCGCGCGCCTCCTTGAAACTCTCGATGAAACGGAAGCGGGCTGGGCCTGATTCCGGTAGGCGTTTGCCCTCACCCGCGGCCATGGCCTCAAATACGGCGCTCAAGTCTCCCACGCCGATGAGACAAGCGCGGCTAGCCAGGACCCGCGGCGCGTCCATGAATCCATCCTGCACCCCACCGAGCGCTCCGATGGCCTCGAGCGCCAGTGTAGGCACTTCGTCATCGTAGCCGACCCGACCCAGGCCCTGCTCGAGCAGCGCCCGCGCCCTGGCGACCTTGCGCGCGTCGACTTGAGTCGGACGCCACTGCGGCGCAAAGAGCATGAGCAGAGCGACCACAGCTGCGTGACGATCTTCCTCGCGGCTTCGCGACAGCGCGCCTACACCCATGATCTGCAGCTTGAACGCGCGTAGGAGTTGGTAGTCACGCGCTCGATGCGACAAGTGCTCCAATCCCGGCCCAACCACGAGGCGAGGGGGTCGACGACTGACTGGCAGGCAGCGTACGCCGAGAGTGTCGGACTGGAAGAGCTCGATGCGCGGCCAGCCGATCGTCTCTGCGATTTTTTGTACGCGATCGTGCAGCTGGCCCGAGGTCAACGGTTGTGCCCCGAGCGCGTGCAGATCTACGGAAAAAGCTGCATCCATCGCGTCGCCCGTTTTCTCGAGTAGGCGTCGCAGCGGGTCGGGGTAGGTGCGGGGCGCGAGATCCACGTCGATGCGCGGTGAGAGCGCGTGCAAACCTGCTGGCTTGATTTGCCCATCGTCGCTGCCCAAATAGGCGCTGCGCGCGGCGCTGCAGGCTTGAGCTTCGCCGGGTTGTCCATTGAGCCGAGCGATGGTCGCCAAGGTCTCCAGGAGTGCCGGATCCAAAGTGCCTTCGTCCAATTTGCGTCGGGTGTCCTTCTCCGCGCGACTGAGTGTCATACCACGCGCGGATGTATCTCCCACCCGATCGAGAAAGGAGATTGAGGCGCTCAGCACAGCCGCGTCCAAGGGCCAGGCCTTGCGCGTACTTTCCAGCGTCGAGAGGGCCTTCTCCTTGTCGCGTCCCACTGTCTCGTAAATCTCCGCGAGACGCAGCGCCAGACTGCGCTTGGTCTCGGCCAGTTCTGCCGCCTGGATCAGCTGCACTTGAAGTTGAGCCGCGCGCTCGGCCAGACCAAGCCGGCAATAAATATCCACGAGCCTCGTGGATACATCTAAGTCGGCGGGTGAGGCTTCGAGCACCCATTGGTAGGTGTTCATCGCCTTTTCTAGCTGCTGGGTGTGCTCAAAATAGATGCCACCCAGTTGGTGGGCTGCTTGCAGGCGTTCATCTCCGTCGGCAAGCTGCTCAAACAGCGCTACGAACGAGCGTTCCGCGCTGTCGTAGTCCTCCAATTTGAGGCTGATGCGCGCGTGGGCCCGTAGCGCGTCGAGGCAGCCGGGATGGTCCGCGAGCAGGATCTCGAGCTGTGATTGTGCTTCCTGCCAGGCCTCCAGTGAAGCGAGCAAGCGGCTCAAGTCCAAGAGCAGTTCGCGTTGCTCCCCGCTCTTGCGGGGCAAGTAGGCAAGACGTCGCGTGTAGACGGCGCGCAGCGCAGTCGTATCGTCCCTCTGCTGATGAATCTCCACCAGGTTCTCGAAGCTGGCCCGATCATCGGGTTGCAGGGCGAGGAGCTCTTGGTAGCAGATGACCGCCCGCCCAAAATCTTGAGCAGCCTTGAAGGTGTCAGCCGCAGCGCGGAGCAGCGGGATCTTGTTTGAATCGAGCGAGCAAGCTTGGGCAAATAAAGAGAGTCTTTCGGCGCGCTCGATGGGCTGCTCGCCTTCACTCAAGTAGTGCTCCAAATGCCGCAGCGGGAACGAGGTGGGGGCCAGCTTCAGCGCCTGAGCCAGGTACCCGCGAGCCAAGCTGCGCTCGCCCCTGCGTTCGCTCACCAACGAAAGCTCGTAGCGCACCAAGATGCTGTCAGTGGCGGAGAGCTCGCGACCTAGCAAGTTTTGGTAACAACGGTCGAGCAATGCCTCGTCGCGCTTTTCGCGCGCGATGGTGATGAGTGCGCGCACACACGCCAGAGGCGGTGCGGGCTCGTCGAGAAGAGGTTCCAAAAATTTCCGGGCTGCTCGCAGATCGCTTTGCACCAGCGCGGAGATGCCCAAGTGCAGTCGGTAAGGTGCTCGATCGGCGGCCGGTAGGACGTCAGCGAGGCGTTGGGCAGAGCTGTGCGCAGCTTGTCCGAGCCGATGTTGGAGCTCTTCCAGATGCAGTTGTGTGGCGATGTCGTCCGGAAATTCTTCAGCGAGCGCCTTGCGCAACAAAAGAGCATTGTTGTTGTCCTGGGTTCGCTCGTCGAGCTCCACCAGCCGCTCGAGAAAGAATCTGCGGTCCGCAGGCGAGTCGGCGGAGCCAGCCAGCTGTCCAAAATGGGATGAAACCAGCGCGTTTGCGGTTTCCGGATGCAGCGTCAGCTCCAACTCAGACGCATCCAATAACACTTCGCTCAACAGGGCGTTGGGAGGGCCAGCCGCTTGAGCCAATTCCAGGGCTTGGCGCGCGGTAGAGCTGTCGGCCGACAGACTAGAACGCACGAAGTCTAGCTGCAGCTCCACTGAGCTGCGTTCCCTTGCTGGTTCAGCCTCGGAAGAGGGTGGAAGCAACCAATTTCCAAGTGCCCGCAGGCCAGCGTCCCGACTTGCGTGCAAGACTTCGCATTCGGCCGCGCTGGGTCGACTCGTCTCGTCCCAAAGGGACTTCATGCGACTCAATTGTGACGGAAGGAAGTCATCTTGCATCAACAGGCGTTTGCCTTCTTCGGCCTCACTTTGGATGTGCAAACCTTCGCAGGCGAGTGTCGCTGCAAACAGAGGCGCAGCGAATGGATGCCTTTCATCTGTGGTCTGGGCTGCTTGGTAGGCGCCAGAGACCGCTTGAAAGGCTGTTCGAGTCGCGCCTTGTTCCGTGGTCTCACAGAGCGCGCACTCCAGGTGCGTCCACAGGGCAAGCTCGTGGTTCTGGGCCCCGCCCCAGAGCAAGGAACGGTCCCCGTGTGAAGCACCGGGGTCAAGAGCCAACAGCGCGCGGAGGGCGGACAGGCTGAGCGCTGCGTCCGGCGAACCCAAGAGGTCTGCGTAGAGCTGTTGCGCGTCGTTCGTGCGTGCAATTGATTCGAGCAGGCTTCCTCGAATCAATTGCGCGTACTCGGAATTGGCGGCGCTCGAAAGTCGACACAATGCATCGACGCGCTCCGAAGGATCGTCGGAATTGCCCTCGGTCTGCAGACGTACAGCTGCACAGAGCAACGCCGCTTCACCACGCAGTTCCAGTTCCAAGAGCGCGGTATTGAGCCGCTCCTCGGCGGACGGAAGTGGGGCTTCTGAGCGGATCGAGGCGGCTTCCGGCGGCGAAGCTTGTTCAGGCTGCGACTTGATCAGCGCGGCTGCGAGCTGAATCAATAGGGCGTCGACGCTTGTGTGCTGAGGTACCACCGCTGGCTCGAGCGGTGAGGCCAGCGCCATGGCGGTGACCGGATCGTGAGCGTGCAGTTCTACGAGATCCTGTCTGGAGCTTGTCCACTGTTGCCCGGCGAATGCCAGCAACAACAAGCGCTCCTTGAGCTCCAATATTCCCGCGCCTTGATCCGCCTGCTGCAAAGCGTTTGCAATCGTGGCCCGATCCGCCGCAAGCACGGCTGTGGTCAAGAGCGAGCGCAGGACGCGGCGCCCATTGTCGGCGCGGGCCAATTTCCACAGTAGTCGAATGCGCTCAGCGAAGCCTCCCGGTGCGGCACCGTGCACGGCTGCTGCAAATTCGACGACGAGATGTCCGGGCAAGCCGGCTTGTTCAAGCGCTTCGATCGCTTCGATGGCATGCCCTTTCTGGAGTTCGTGAGCCGCGCGCTGGATCAGCAGGTCGCGCCCTGCGTCCCCGCAGCGGACCAACTCGGCGTTGCTCAGCGCAGATGGGCGGTGCGTGACGATCTCAGTCGCCAACTGCACATCATCGGCAAAAGCTTTGGGTGGAGTGATGCCCGAGAGCGACTGTCCTTGCGCCAAGCGCTGCGCGATGCGCTTGAGTTCCAGGCCCACTCCGCCTTCGCCGCTGCGTACCAGGCGCTCGAGCAGCGCCTGCGCTTGGTCATGCTGTCCCTGTTGTTCGAGCTGAGCCAACTGGCGATGGTGAGCGTACTGGCGGAGCGCCACGTCTTGCGCTTGACGGCCGCTGTTTTCCCAGCACCAGCCGAGCTCTTCCGCACGGCTCTCATACACGGCCGGCCCTGCTTCGCGAGCCTGGCGATCGAAGATTTCTGTACAAAGGGTCAAACGCGGCGACGTTGCCGCTGCGCTATGTGCGAGTTGCACGGACGCCTCGACATCACCGTTGCTCGAGCGAAGCAGTGAAGCGATGCTGAGCGCGCGACTCTTGGCGAGGGCCGAACTCTCGCGTGAGGCGAGCTCAATGAGTTGATCTGCTATGTTTTGAGCGTCGTGCTCGCTGGGTGCGTGCGAGGGCGCTGGCAGGTCTTGACCCGGCACATACAGATCGTCCTCGGCGTTGAGCTCGGCCGTGAAGACCTGCAAGTTGAGTGGTTCGCTCATTGTGCCCAACCCATCTGCGATCGAAGTTGAAAAAAGCTGTCGCTGATACAAAACCGCACCAAGTCGCTCAAGAGATCGCGGCGCTGCTGCTCATCGGTTGGCCAAAGGTCAGGAAAGGCACGGACTATGGAAGGATCGCCGCTCACCAGGCACGCCATGCGAAGTGCCGCCTTGGTCGAGTCCAGCGGCACGCTGCGTAAAGAAACGCCCATCTTGTGGCTAGCTTGGAGCAGTTCAGACAGCCGCTGTTTCTGCTGGTCGTCCAAGACCCTTTGCAAGTGTTCACTCATCTTGCCGACGTTCAGAGCGGAGTCGGTGCTCTCCCAGAGATCTCCGTCGAGCGCGCGGGGGTGTCCCAATACATGCTCAGCGGCCTCTAACCAGCGTGCGATGACCTCATGAGTTTGGCTCACCATAACGCTCAGCTGCATTCTCAGCCCGAACATCAGCACAGCGATGCGTGTGTGTTCTTCACGACTGAGCGGAAGCGTGACGTTGCGGCCTAGGATCACCGTGGGTCGTTGCCAATTGATCGCCGCGATCCCATCCTCATCGCGACCCCCCACGAATAGATCAAAGTCGCTCATGCCTAGTGCGCCGGCCCATCCGGCCATCAATGCGCGCAGCGGGTCCGCGGAGAACTCATCTCGCTGCATCAGCGCAGTGACACCTCGATCCTGCAAATCAGCTTCCAACTCAAGCGTGAGGCGAGCACCTAGGAGCTGGGCAAATTCAAGCGTGCTGCCCATGAGCGACCCCGGCAATAGTTGATCGAGTTCGTCCTGCCGAAATGGGCGTTGGGGTTCTAGCCGCACCAGACGACTGAGTTCGTTCAGCCGCTCTGCATGGGCTGGCAGTGGCGATGCAGAGAGCGAGTGAATGCCAAGTGCGACACGTTCCAACTCAGGGTCGCCGCAAGCAAAACTGAGTTCCGCCAGCGAGCGCATCTCGGCGACGTCGAGCGGAGACTTGTCCAATCTACTGCGGCTCTCCTGTCGAGCCTGCGCAAGCAAATGACGGCGATCTTCGGAAGATAGATCCAAAGCCAAGGCGAGTTCGATAGCGTCTCGATCCGTGGGGCTGTCACGCAGCACGCGCCTCACGGACTCGCGAAGCTGCTCGGGCTCACGCAAATAGTCACGCTGTAGTGCAAGCATCATTTGCGCTGACTCCAGCCGCTCGGTGATGTTGTCGACGGCGTCGTTCAGCTCCACAAAAATTTGGTACGCAGCTCCCCAGTCCTCCATGCGCGTGAGCGCCCTGGCCAGCCGCAGCTTGCTGCCGTAATCTTGCACGCCTAGCTGTGCGAGCCGCTCGAGAAGCTCCACGCTGTCGCGGGGGCGTTTCACTTTTTCAAAAAGATCAGCGGCATAAAGGCCTGCATTCCTTCGTTGCGGCACTGAGACCTGCGGGTGCAATGCCACGGCGCGCAGCGCCAGGGCTGCTTCGTCCCAACGCTCGTCGACCAAGTACAATTCAGCCGACAGCGCCAATGCTGGCAGATGTCTGGCTTCAATGGTGAGCAACTCGGCCACGGAGCGAAGCGCCGCGCTGCGTCGTCCAAGCACGCGACAATAGCGCGCCTTTTCCCATAACAGGTCGATGCGCAATTGGTCCGAGTCGGCGGTCAAGAGCCGCGCGTCCAGCAACTCGATTTGCCGCGGACGGTCCTTACGTCGCTTGGCGATGCGATAGATGCGCTCAAACGAGAGTGGGCTGCCTGGGGCATGCACGAGCGCGGCATTGAAGCACTCTTCGGCTTGGCGCTCGTCGGCCAATTGATCAGCGTAGAGCAGCCCCGCGCGCTCCCACAGCTCTGCGGCGGCGGTGCCAGCTGGTGACTGGCGCGCCAACTCCACCGTGCAAGTGACCTCGAGGTCGATGCGGCCCAATTTTTGGGCGACCCAAAGCAAGCCCAGGCATAGGCTAGGATCAGTGGGGATGATGGCTTGCAGCGGCAAGAAACATGACAATGCTAGCTCGTATTGTTTCGCTTGCGCGTAGCGGTAGCCCGCCGCCAAAAGGGCCAGCTGAGCATCGACTGCCAAGGTGGGTGACTGAGTGGCGTCAGTTGGACCGAGCGCTTGAGCAAGCCGGTTAAATGCGTTGGCCTCATCGAGCAGCGAAGCGCTGGGTGCTTGACGAAATTGGGTCAGGGCGAGACGTAAATGGTCAATCGTGCCTGGCGAAAAGACCGGCAAGCAACGCTCCACAACATCCTTAAGAGCCTGGGCAGCTTCACCATCCAGGCTTTCGGGTTGCACCAAAGAAATCAATGCAGGTGCCTCTGCACGCAAGGCAAGTCGCAAGATGGCCTGTCCGCTGCGCTTCTGATCCGCGCAGCGAACGGCGTAAGCCCACTCGACGAGATCAGCGCTCGTGCAAGGTCTCAACTGCGAGATTTGAGCAAAAATCGCCAGGCGATCTTCGTCTGTGAGCCCTTGCGTGCCGGCAAGCAGCAGGCATCGCTGCATGGGATTGAGTAGGGCGTCGCCATGCGCATCGATGTTGAAATGATCGTCTGCCAGAAACAGCATTCGTGCTGTTTCTGGGTCTGTGACCCAGAGCGAACAAGCAAGCTCAAGCGCGGACGTGGATCGACCATCGTCAAGGTGCGCCTGTTCCTTTGCCTGAGCCAAGCCCAGAGCGACCTGCCGTAGATGGTCTGAAAAGTTGTGTGACCTGTAGCGCGCCGCGAAGCACAACTGTTCCACGTCCGACAGCAGCGTTGGGCTCGATGCGAGCAAGCTTGCTGGATCGCCTGTAAATGCAAGGCACGCTATCCACGGGCCCAATGGTTCGACGACGTCAGGTGCGACTTGTCCGAGCTGCTGAAACAGCGCCAGCGCCTTGTCTTTCTGTTGAGCGCGCAAGTGACCGAGCGCCGCCTGAAAGAGCCACGCCGCTTTGAGCTTGGGGTCGGTCAGCGACCGCGTGGACGCGGCGAGCACCGTCCAGAATGCTCCCGTAGCGCTAGATTGTGCGCCCTCGGACAGCGCGCGGGCCAATTGATACCCCACACGAAACGCGTCGTCCGCAGGACAATGTCCTTCCCACGCAACGTCGCTTTGCTTGTGGGAGGGCGCGGGATTGGTCAACTGCCATGCGTCCACGATGCGCGGCCAGTTTGGATCGCTCTTCAGTGCCTCCCAACGGATACGGGCAGTCTGCGTGCTCGGCGGGCGTGCACCGTGGGATGAGCCCGTGCTTTGAGATGACTCAGCACCGTGCGATGAGTCAACCAACGGCGGAGCAAAGCGCGCCAACGCCGCCGCTCGGTCCGTACCGGCGAGGAGACTGTACAACAGCGGGATCCACGCGTCGTCTAGCAGCCCCGCCAAGCGATCGACTTGCGCGTCCTGCCCGCGCGGTACCCCTGACTGCGGCCCTCCGTCTGACAAGAAGAGTCGCAACATGTCGCAACAAAGCGTGCGCACTGCCTCTGAGACCCGCGGCTTCGAATCGTCGTTCGACGTGCTGAGAAAATGGGCAAGCTGCTCGCCCAGTGCCGTGGCTTCGGCGGCTCGGTCCGTGGCGAGCCGCGCGAGTAAGTAACGTACGGCGCTGCGCAGCGACGGAGGAAAGCTCTTGGTCTGTCGAACACTGCTCTGGGCCAACTGTTCACATTCTGCGAACAATCGCCCCACCTCATCGAGCCCATCGAGCCAGCCATCAGCTGTGGCTCCGCTCGCCGTCCCCCGTGAGTTGTGCAAAGAAAATAGTGCAGAGAAGCTGCCGATCAGCTTGAGCTCAAGACCATACTGGCTGGCTCTAGCAGCGGTGAGGGGACCGGCCACCCGGGCATCGTTGAACCAACCGGAGTCGTCCCGCAGCACTTGGCTCTGGAGTTGGGCCCAAAATTGTTCATCGCGAGATGGGGCGGCGGGTGGCCAATTGAGCAAGACCTGGAGCCAGCTGGGCTCTTGTGAGCTGATCAGGAGCTCTCGTGCAAACGGCAGGTGGTCGCTGGTGCCGTGCCTGCGGGCGGCCAAATAAAGAGTAGTGGCGATAAAAACGCTGTCTGGCCCCCGGAGTTGCGCGTGACTGAGTAGGTCGTGATGGGCGCGAGCAACCTCGTTGTGATCGCCCAAGGAGCTGGCCAGTTCGGCGCGAAACAGCTGAGCGAGCGCCAAGCCCGGGTCGCGATCGAGCAGCGCTTGGAC
>JACZCW010005410.1_pt1 | contig 11274 bp, 10 predicted proteins | sample 8641861 | NCBI WGS metagenome assembly JACZCW01 (sample SAMN15324607, study PRJNA640507) | soil metagenome | isolation source: intercropping sugarcane | place: China: Luxin town, Laibin City, Guangxi Province | collected 2019-07-25 | depth 10cm m | reverse complement strand
GGTGTGTTCAAGATCGAAGCTGAGTGAACCGACCAGTCGACACGCTTCATCAAGGGGAGTGGCCGCGAGGTCACTCCTTTTTTTGCTGGACGCGGTGACCTCAGTTTTCCTGCGGGAGCGTCAGGTGTTCCATTGGAGTTGGGTGCGGGGTCGCGCCTACGGTCACGCAGGAGCGGCCAGGCGCGCGAAAATGACGTAGCCGCCCCAGGCGCTGTGGCTGACGGCTCCCCAGTCGCGGTAGCGCTCGTGGGCAATGGGGTGCACGCGGAAGGTGTTCAGCCAGTTGACCAAGGTTCCTCGGAACCAGCCGGGCAGCTCCTCAGCTTCTCCAAAATCGACGACCACCACTTGGCCACCGGGCGCCAGTGCTCGCCGGGCGTTTTCTAGCGCACGACGCGGATCCTCCACCATGCTCAGACAGTAGCTAAACAAAATGCGGTCGGGACGAATACCGACCGTGCCCGCGATGTCGACCTGTTCAGCCAGCCCGGGCACGATGCGGGCGAACGGGCACTTCCTTGTCGCGACCTTCAGCATCGCGTCGCTGGCTTCAATGCCAAAGTAGGACGCCTGGGGGCGTCTTTGGTGGAGCTTCACCAGGTTGCGACCCGTGCCAGGTCCGATCTCGACCAATGTGCGCCAGTCCTCATTGAGCAAAGAGCGCAATGTCGGGTCGCGACCGAGCAGGTAATATTTGCGGGTCAAATCATAGATGTGCCGACTGGTTCCATAGTACCGATTCAAAAACTGCTGATGCTCGGTCAAGGGCGCCGTCTGGATCATGCGTGGACCTCGTACAGGTCAACCCGACGATACTGGCACGAACGCTCCTCCCGGGTTGCGGCGTCGCTTTCCGCTGCGAGTCGGCGCAGTTTACCAGAGTAACCACAGGCCGAGACAATGTCTTGTGTGTCGACGGAGCGCATGAGCACCCGGGCTCCTGGGCGAGCCGTCCGAATGACCTCGTCGAACAAACGCGCCTGGGTGGCGCGTGGCATCCAGTCCAGTGCATCGCAAAACGAGTAGTGTGACCAGCTTCCAGCGCCACCGGCTGCAAGAACATCCAACAGCCCGCGGTGATGAAAGCCGAAGTGCGTGGGGGCTTCTCTGGAGCGCAGATGGCTTGATCTGCGCAAGAAGGGCGGCACCGCGTCCGGGTGCGCGTGGTTGTAGTGACCTGCGGCTGCGTACCAAGCAAACCAATTGGTCTCCACGTCGGTGGCCGCCACGCGCTCCAGATGGGATAGCAAGAAATCAGCGACCGAGGGCGTTCCTTCGGTCAACATGCGGTCCTTTTGTGAGTTGTTGATGCCCAAGGCCAGCTGTTGCAAAGGTGAATTGAGCAGACTTTGGATCCAAGGCCGACGCAGCACAGGGCCAGCCAACTCGCGGATCATCCCAATCCGCGCCTCGGGCAGAAGCTGGACGAAGTTGTGCATCCAACTCGTTCCCAGGCCCACACGCTTGCGCAGTTGTCCCAGCATCCACGCGGTGAGCCCTTGATGATTGAGATTGCGGTCAAAACGCTGGTAATTGCGGCTCCAGTAGGCTTGCATCCACCCGGGCAAGTCGCGCGTGAGCCCAGCAATCGTGTCGCGCGGCGCCGTGATGCAGCCGTAGCCAAAGAGACCATACAAGAGGCCATAACTTTGGATCTGTTTGGCCGCTTGCATCTTCAATGCAGCCAGCGCCAAGTGGTGCCCATTGATGTCCACGGCGTCGATGCGCTCGGGATGAAAGCGAATCATCGAGGCCAACCCGCAGCCTGCCGCCGAAATTCCTAGCACGCGGCTCTGGGTGTCAACATTGAAGTAACGCCCGTCCACCTCACTGTCTTCAAACAAGATATTGTAGACGAATAACCTGCGAAATGCCGCCTCAAACGCGCGATCGAACATATCCTCGGACCTTCTGCCTTTTGCGTCAGGCAGCCCACCCTCTATCAGATCGCGCGTGCTCCGGTGCAACAGTTGCGCACTGACTTGATGAAGGGAGCGTGGCGTCGAGTCAGGCGGCGGGCCGTCTGTTCGGTACGCCACTCGCTGGGCAAGTCGGGGTGTCAACGACTATTGGGCGGCGGATCGAGCGGCGAGCGGCGGATCAAGCGACAGCGTGAACAGCTGGTCGCTGCCGGTTGCATAGCGATCCAGAGACGGAGAGTACGTCTTCATGCGCAAGGCGGTCCCGTCGCGCGAAAACTCGAGCAGGCGGAGGTACCCCAAGCCGCCCTCTTCGAGCACTTGGTAGTTGACCAGCACTTGATGCACCAAGTTGCCGTGTTTGCCTCGCGAGCTCAAAAGTCCGCTGCCGTCGCCCAAAACGTGCCCATTGAGCGTGAGAAATAGGCCTGGATAATCGCTGAGCAACCCTTGCCACAGCCGCTCCCCGTCCCAAGCGCCGTCCGGGTGTAAGTTGGTCCCGCCTGGCAGTTGCTCTGGGTCTCGTTTTGCAGTTCCGTAGGCGAGGGGATTCCACCTCTGCTCTTTACCGTAGCGAGCCCAATCGTAGCGCGTGTCGTCATGATACAGGTACGCGTGCGTCACAAAGATGAGGCGTTCCTCGGGATACTTAGCCAAAACCCCCTTTGCCCAATCCACCGTCTTGTCGCGTGGACTCCACTCCAAAACCAGAATGGCGAGCGAGAATTCAGCGTCGTTGATGCGATAAAACGCGTTCTCCAAGTGGCCTGATTCCATCTGCTCCACGATGACCGACTGCGTGGCGGGAGTGGCTTTCAAGAAATCATTGAACAAAGTCGACCGCACATCGGACGTCCCGGCGCTCCCGTAGTCATGATTGCCGGTGGCCAGCACGACGGGCACGGTCGGGGGGAGCAGACCGATGGCATCGCTCACGAACTTCCACTCCGGAGCGTCATTGTGCTCAGTCAAATCTCCCAAAAATACCGACGCGACAATACGGCGTGATTGGGCCAATTGGGCGACGTACTTGGTCTGCGCGGCGAAATGCTTCTCCCGACAGCTCGTGTAGTACTGCGTGTCTGGCAAAACGGCGATGGTGATGTCTTGTGGATGGGGCGGTTGGGGGTCGACGTTTTGGAGGGGCACCAACCGGCGTGGCCAATTCTCTTTCTTGAGGTCCAAAGGCAAGCCACACGTGCTGCGATCCATGTCAGGCTCGGTGGATCCTGCTTTAGATGAGGATGCCGGTACGGCCGAGCTTGACGGCCTGTGGCCTGTCCTGAGTGCATCCGTAGGGGACGCCGTCGGGGTGCAGGCCACGGGCAGCCAAAGACCCAGGAACAAGGTAGAGTACACGGGTATCGGGGCACGCATATTGCGGCTGTACCCTACCTAAAGACTGTGGTCGATGTTTTGACCTCTGCGTGACAAATTGGTCAGTAGGCCTTCATGGCGCTGTCCACACTCTTGTACGACGAGCTATTGCGTTGCTGATAGCCACGCGCTTTGGCCTTTTTTGCCTCTTGGTTGCGCACTGCGGCCGGTGCGGCCTGCGCTTGCTCTGCGGCGACGGCTTTCCCGTTGAGATCCTCCAATCGTCCGATGACCGCCTTTGAGCCCAGGCGCTCAGCGAGGTGGCGTTCCTGTTCTGCACCGGACAGCGCCTCTGCAATCACCCGTCGGTCGCCGGTGCGGATGGCATCTCCGAAATCCTCCTCAGCCTTGCTGAACACATTGTTGACCAAGCCGCGTTCCCAGACGTCTTTGTTGACGCGTCGCTCATACTCCAGAGTGTCCTGGAGGCACAGAACGCTGGGTAACGGACCGACGACTACGCGTTCCTTGTATCCGCTGCGCTCGTAGCTCACGGTCAACTCACCCAAGTCAAACGTTCCCAGCTGGTCAGTGGGTGCGCGCAACGTGAGCCACACCGAACGCGTTCTCCCCGCGTAGAGATTGCCCAAGCGGATCACAGAACCCGCACCTTGATGAGCCACTTCGAGCCCCATCGCATCAATCAACTGCACCCGGGGCGCGGGCGTGTATGAAAGCTCTGCAGCGAGCGCGTACGTCTCGCGGGTCGAGTTGAGTTCAGCTTCAAGAAATTCAGCCAAATACGAAAGCTTTGACAAGTAGTAGAAGGCGCCCGTGCCCGACGTGGCTAGGGCGGTCATCATGTGCTCGTCAAAGTCCTCGCCGATGCCCATGGTAGACACGGCGTAGCCCATCTGACTGAGACGTCGGGTGCGCAACGAAAGCCCGTACTCAGACGCGTCACCCGCGTTAGCGAGCCCGTCGGACAGCAGCACCAGCCGTCCTGCAGCGGGGCGTTGTGGACCGTAGGTGAACAATTCTGCGCCCCGGTCGAGTCCTGCGCTCATGTTTGTGGACCCATGGGCGATCAAACGTGAGGCGATGTTTCGAAACATGCTCTGGGCTTCTGGGGTGGCCGGTTGAAGCGGAACCAACACTTCGGCATCGGTGTTGTATTGGACGAGACCAAAACGGTCTCCTGCTTCCAAACGATCGAAGAGCTCAAAAAGAGCCTGTTTGGCAAAATGCAGCCTCTGCCCCTCCATCGAGCCAGACGTGTCGACCACCACGACGATGTCGCTGGGTGCCCGAACTTGCGCACTGTCATTGTGCCGGGGATCGAGATTGACCTCCACGCGCACGACTCCTGGGCCGTGGAGCATGACGCTGCCGCGATCGAGCTGGGCTTTGACCTGCACAGTGGGTCGGGCGGTCACCGCGGGCCCAGGCTGGTTCCACGGTGCGTGTGGCTGGGCGACTGGGCGGATGGGTGAGTGATCCTCAGGGATCGGCTTGCGCATCGTCTCGGCTTTGGCGCAAGAGATGAGTTGGCCACTCAAACCAAGCAGCATGATGCCGGATATGAGGGCAATGTAGGTCCAAAATTGTTTCTCGGGGCGTTGCATGAGTTCCTCCTGGTGCTTGGGTCCTACGTCTAGGGTGCAGAAGGATTGCCCTTTGTGCTGAAATGGTTCGGTAAAATGGCCCATGGGAGCATTTACCTTCGATTTACAATGGGAGGTTTGAAGCATGCTGGCCTGTGGCGCTACGCTTGCACGAGCGGGCGCGCATGAGTGAAGCAAAGACGAACATTTTGGTCGTGGAAGATGAGCCCAGCATCGGTCAAGGTCTGTGTGATGTGTTGGTGTTTCGTGGCCATCAGGTCGTTTGGGCAAAAGACGGACGACACGCCCTGGAGCTGTTCAGTCAAACGTGGCCGGACCTGGTGCTCTTGGACCTGATGTTGCCGCACGTGAACGGGTACGACGTGTGTCGACACATCCGAGGCCTGGCTTCCGCTTGTGGTATCATCATGCTCACCGCCAAGGGCGCAGAAGAGGATATTTTGCGTGGCTTTGAGTGCGGGGCCGACGACTACGTAACTAAGCCGTTCTCCGTCAGCCAACTCTTGGCGCGCGTGGACGCGGTGCTGGGCCGCAATCGCAGCCGCAAATCGGAGGCCATTTCTGTCCCGGGTCTGACGCTGCGACCCGACCTGGGAAAGCTGGAAGGCCTATCGAATGCAGTTGTATTGAGCGCACGCGAGATCGCGATTGTGCGTTTACTGCTCAGCGAACCAGAGCGGATCGTGAGTCGACGTGTGCTGCTCCGCGAGGTGTGGGGCATGAACAACGTCGACGGGCTAGAGACGCGAACGGTCGACGTCCACATGGCCAAGCTGCGCAAGAAGGTAGCGGAGCTCAGTTCCTGGACGATCTTGGCGGTGCGCGGTCAGGGCTACAGGCTAAGTCAAGGAGATGACCGTGACTAGTTTGATACCCAAGAGGCGCTCGCGGCGTGCCAAGCCGAGCGCGATGCTGCAGCAATGGTCACTCGGACAGCTCAGATGGGCGTTTCTGTGTCTCGGTCTGGTACTCGTGGGCAGCGTGCTTGGGCTCACATACGCGATGCACAAGCGTCTGGTCGCGGCGGAGCGGGACCGAGAAGAGATGGTGGCGCTGCGGGTGTTTGATGAGTTAGAGCGCGAAATCAGCGCGTTTCTGGAGACAGAAAATCAGCGTGAGCCTTACCAGAGTCTCGAGCAAACCAACCCTGAGCTGTGGGCGCCGTTTGTTGTCGGCTATTTCAAGCTGGGCTCCAAGGAAGAATATGTGGCAGCAGACGGCGCGACGACCGAAAACCGGCGGCGCATGACTTGGTCGCTTCAGCAGTTGCGCGACAAGCTGGGCCAGTCTGCACCTGCCGTACCGGTACAGGTCCATACTTTGGCCCCCGCTCCCGCGGTGATCAAAGAGACCAAACGCCTATCGGCGCAGCCCGGACGTTTGGGTCAGGACAAGCGCGAAGCGGAACAGCCTGCGATCCAAAGTCAAGAAGCTGCGTCAGGTTCCAAGATCATTGATTCACTCAATCGTGCTCCTGAGCGCAGGAAACAACAGTCGGCACCCAAGGCCTCTGCACCTTCTGGCAAAGCTGATCCGTTCACCGATTACGCGGGGAGTTACTGATGAGTGATCCTTTCACGGGAGTGGCTCTGGGTGAGCACACAACGGTCTTTTATCGCGCCACGCAAGCAGGAAGAGAAGGCTTCGTGGTCGACGACTTGGCGCTCGTTCAAAGCCTCAAACAACGCGTACTTGAGTCACGCGGCCTTTCTGAGCTGGTCGATGTGCAGAGCCAGAGGTCCGGTGTCGCGCCCGATGGGGGATTTCGTCATCAATTTGCGGAGCCGTTCGCGGAGGTCACGGCCCAGTTGCAGCTGTCTCATCTCGAGGGGCCTTGGTTTGAGCAAGCATTGGTCCCGCTTGGTATTTGTGTGGCATTGTTGCTCGCCCTAGGGCTGTGGTCGCTCTACCAAGTGGTCAAGACGCAGCTGGAATTTGCCCATCGGCAACGCAATTTCGTATCCGCAGTCACACATGAACTGCGCACGCCGCTCACTGCGATTCGAATGCATAGCGAAATGTTAGAGGAGGGCCTGGTGGATGGACCAGAGAAGGCACGTCAGTATTACGGTACCATTACCGCCCAGACGGCTCGCCTCACCCGACTGATCGAGAATATGCTTTTGTTCTCTCAGCTGGAGAAGAAGCCCAGAAAGAGCGTCAGAGCTGATGTCGTACCCGTCGTGCAAAAAGCAGCCCTCACGCTCGGCCCTCACGTGGAGCGGTCGGGGTTTCAGCTGCTCCTCGAGGTTCCGGAGCGGCCGATGATAGCGAAGTTCGACGCCGATTTGGTCGAGCAGATCTTGTTCAACCTAGTGGAGAACGCGCTCAAATATGCCTCCTCGTCTGCGGACCTGCGCCTGACTTTGTCGGTGGACGGCACGAGCGCCGGCTTGAGCGTATCGTTGCGTGACCGTGGCCCGGGTGTGAGCTCGGCGCTGATGCACAAGATATTCGAACCGTTCTTCCGCGTGGAAGACGAAATGACCCGTCGGCATCCCGGGAGCGGGCTTGGCTTGGCTTTGGTGCGCACGCTGGCCGAGCAAATGGACGCCACCGTGTTCGCAGAGGCAGCTCACCCAGGTTTGCGCGTGATCCTACTGCTGCCTACGCTGTCCGATGGCTGAGTGAGCCGGGCCCCTCAGCTGGGGTCTAATACTGCATGCGGTAAATTTCAGGCAGCTGATCGATGCTGTCGACGGGAATTCCCAGGTCTTTGAGGCGCCCGTCTGCTAGACCGTAAATGAGACCGTGTACGGTCAAGGGAGCGCCTACCGCCCAGGCGCCCTGAACAATGGTGGTTCGGCACAGGTTGGCAACCTGCTGGGTCACGTTGAGCTCACACAAGCGATCCACCCGCGCTTCCTCATCAAGCGCCTCGAGCTCAGCGCTGTGGCGCGACGCGACGTCCTTGATATTGCGCAGCCAGTTGTCGATGAGGCCGAAGCGTTGGCCACTGAGCGCCGCACGAACGCCGCCGCAGCCATAATGTCCGCACACGATCACGTCCGTCACCTTGAGTACCTCCACCGCGTACTGCAGCACCGACAAACAATTGATGTCCGTGTTGACGACCACATTAGCGATGTTGCGGTGCACGAACACCTCACCCGGCGCCAAGCCTGTCACTTGATTGGCCGGAACGCGACTATCGGCGCAGCCAATCCACAAGTACTGGGGACTCTGCTGAGTTGCCAGGCGCTTGAAAAACTCTGGATCATCGGCCTGAACTTGAGCCGACCATGCCCGATTGTTGGCCAGGAGGTTCTTGATATTCGACATACGGTGACCTTAGTCGAGTCACCTTGGCAGGAAAGGCGCTGAAGTTCGCCCCGAAATTGCTTGACCTCACAACCGGCCGCGGGGACGTTGCAGGGTCATTTCCTGAGTGCGCCGGGGCGACGAGAGCGAGTTCGTCCTGCACCTGCCCAAAACTTTTGCGAGCAAAGCGGCGCGCAGCCCTGCCCATGTGAGATTGATCGGAGAAGCCAGCCATGAGCGCGGCTTCCTTTGGGCTGGTGCCGTGCGCCACCAGCACACACGCTCGCTCGAACTTGCACCACAGCGCGTAGCTACGCAAAGGTAGGTCAGCCTCTTCTTTGAAGCGCACGGACAGATAAGCGCAGCTGAGCCGAGTCGCCTTGATGGCGCCCTGAATCGCTTTCCAATCGTCTGGGCCGGCTTCGACGACACTTGCCAGCTGGCGCAAGCGGCGATCCCTGATCTGGCGAGCTGGCTTGGGACCGCCGTACATGTGACGGAGCTTTTCTACCAAATGCGCGTTTTCGCCAGCATTCGTTGGAGCAGGGAGCAGGACGATGGGACGAGGTTGGGGAAGCATACTCGACCTACGTCGGGCCGGAGCGCCATCTTCCTTCGCTCTGAATCGCTCCAATGAACCGGTTTGCTTCAGTCCACAGCGGAAAGAATAGGCATGACAGCGGGCAAAACGACCGAAAAATCCATGTGGGCCCGCCTGGCCGCTTCGAAGCCAGATTCTCCATCCTCCAGCACCAGACAGTGCTCCGGTGCCACGCCCAAACGCTGAGCCGCGAGGAGAAACATCTCAGGTTCAGGCTTGCCGTGCACGACGTCGGCGGGAGTGAGGATGACCGAGAATAGCGAGGCAAGATGCAGGCGATTGAGGGTCCGCTCCACATCGAATTTGCGACTGCCCGTAGCGACCGCGAGGGGAAAGCGACCGTGTAACGAGCGCGCAAATTCCACGACCTCGGGGATGAGTTGAATGGCTTCCTCCCTGCGCGAGTATTCTTCAGCTTTGACGCGGGCCAACAGCTCAACATCCAAGACACAATCAAACTTCACGGCCAGCTCCTCCGCCGTCCGCCTGAGGCTCATTCCGGCGCGACTGAGGTACTCCTCCCACGTGAAATCAAAGCTGGCGCCGGCTGCGGCTAGCGCCTTGCGCCAAGCCAGATAATGAGCCGGCATGGAGTCGATGAGTGTCCCATCGCAGTCGAAAATGAAGCCTTGGTAACGGGTCAGGTCCGCGGGTGGGCTAAAGCGGGGAGTCATGGGCTAGTTGAAGGTGTTCTAGGATCAGGGAGTGATTGAACTCAAGCAATCGCACCCTTGCCGTTTTTGCGCGGCGTGACCATGCTTGGGCCCCAAAACCATGAACGCAGCCGACCAGGGCCTTTCCCGCGACGACTCCATCGCTCCCAACTTCATTGCAGACATCATTGAAGACGACCTCCGCACGGGAAAGAACGCTGGGCGATTGCAGACGCGTTTTCCGCCCGAGCCCAACGGCTATTTGCACATCGGGCATGCCAAGGCCATTTGCATCAGCTTCGACGCGGCGAAGATGGCGCCCTATGGCCACTGCAACCTGCGATTTGACGACACGAACCCTGAGGCAGAAGATGATGAGTTTGTGCGGTCCATCCAAGCAGACGTCAAATGGTTGGGGTTTGACCCAGGACAGCGCATTTTCTTTACCTCGTCGTACTTTGAGCGATTGTACGAATGCGCAGTGGTGTTGGTCAAAAAAGGTCTGGCTTATGTCGACAGCCAGTCAGCCGAACAGATCCGCGAGAACCGGGGCAACTATCATCGTGTGGGGGTAAACAGCCCCTACCGTGAGCGCAGTGTCGAGGAAAATTTGCGACTCTTGGCTCAAATGCGCAGCGGGGAGTTTGAGGAGGGCGCGTGTGTGCTCCGCGCCAAAATCGACATGGAGGAGAAGGATATCCTGCTGCGTGATCCTCTCATCTACCGCATTCGCAAGGCAGCGCACCATCGCACGGGCAACGCGTGGTGCATCTACCCCATGTACGATTTTGCTCATCCGCTGTCCGATGCGTTCGAGGGCGTCACTCATAGCCTGTGCTCGCTCGAGTTTGAGAATCATCGCCCGCTCTACAATTGGTTCATCGAAAACGTTGGGGGATTTGACCCTGTGCCGCGGCAGATTGAGTTTGCCAAGCTGGCCATCACGTTCATCGTGCTCAGTAAACGACGTCTCAAGCTCTTGGTAGAGGGTGGCTACGTAGAAGGTTGGGATGACCCGCGCATGCCGACCTTGGCGGGGATGAAGCGTCGTGGATATCTCCCCGAGTCGCTCCGCGCATTCTGCGAGCGCGTGGGCGTCTCGAAGCGAGATAGCTTGGTGGACATCGCTTTGTTTGAACATCGTGTGCGCGAGGACCTCAACGCGGAAGCGGAGCGCACCATGGCTGTGCTGGAACCTCTCAAGGTCGTCATCGTCAATCTAGAAGAGGGCGCGGAGGAGTCGTTTCTCGTGCCCGTTCACCCTGAGTATCCGGAGCGCGGTACGCGTAAAGTGACGTTGACGCGCGAGATCTATGTAGAGCAGGAGGACTACATGGAGGATGCACCCAACAAGTGGTTCCGCCTAGCTCCCGGCAAAGAGGTACGGCTGCGCGGCGCGTGTTTCGTCACGGTTGAGCAAGCCATCCGCGACGAAGCAGGCGCACTGAAAGAGCTGCACGTGCGCTGGGACCCTGCCTCTAAGGGAGGATCGACACCCGATGGTCGCAAGGTGAAGGGTACGATTCACTGGCTGAGTAGCCGTGAGGCACGACGTGCTACGGTCAGATTATACGATCGGCTATTTACCGACGAGAATCCCACGGGCCATGAAGACCGAGATTTTCTTGAGTTCTTGAACCCCGAGTCCATGAAGGTGCTCGATCAGGCGCTGGTTCATGTCGATGTTGCCCAAGCGCCAGCTGGCACGCGCTATCAATTTGAGCGGCTTGGCTATTTTGCCGTCGATGACACGAGCCTATTTGATGCGCCGGTGCTCAACCGAATCATTGGCTTGCGCGACAGTTGGGCCAAGCAGAGCAAATAATGGGCTCATGCCGCGCGGTGCCGCCGGACTGCTTCAGTAACGCAAGTGGGTGGGGGCGACGGCCGAGGATTGG
>JACZCW010221006.1_pt1 | contig 11339 bp, 12 predicted proteins | sample 8641861 | NCBI WGS metagenome assembly JACZCW01 (sample SAMN15324607, study PRJNA640507) | soil metagenome | isolation source: intercropping sugarcane | place: China: Luxin town, Laibin City, Guangxi Province | collected 2019-07-25 | depth 10cm m | reverse complement strand
CCGAGCTATCCCCTCACTGTGCGTGAGTTGTTTGATGCAGGTGTCCACTTCGGTCACCAGACCCATCGCTGGAATCCCAAAATGCGTCCGTTCATCTACGGAGCACGCCAGGGAATTCACATCCTCGATCTAGATCAGACTGCAAACCTCGCGCAGCGCGCTTGCAAGTTTGTGGCTGACACAGTTGCGCGGGGCGGCAACGTGCTGTTCGTCGGTACCAAGCGCCAGGCTCAGGACATCGTGCGCAGCGAAGCAGAGCGCGCTGGTATGTACTACGTGACTAACCGTTGGTTGGGCGGGACGCTCACCAATTTCCGTACCATGAAAGGTGGTTTGGATCGCCTACGCACGCTCGAGCGTATGCGAGAGGACGGCACGTACGACCAGTTGTTGAAGAAGGAAACCGTTCAGCTCGACAAAGAGCGCGCGCGTCTGGAAAAGCACATCGGCGGCATGAAGGGCATGTCTTCCGTGCCTCAAATCATGTTCATCGTCGACCCCGCGCAAGAGACGATTGCGGTCAAAGAAGCACGCAAACTTGGCCTCAAGATCGTGGCAATCACCGACACCAACTGTGATCCAGATCTGATCGACTATGTCATTCCTGGCAACGACGATGCCATCCGTTCTATCCGTCTGATCAGCTCCGCCCTGGCTGACGCTTGCATCTATGGCGTGTCGCGTCGCCGTGAAAGTGGCCGCGACAAGGCTGGGCAAGGTGGCGAGGCACAGGTGGTTTACGCCGGACGCAAGGGCTAACGGCTCGCTCACCACCAATCAAACTCTGTCCTCACGACAAAGAAGAAAGGCGATTTAGATGGCTCAAGTAAACATGAACCATGTCAAGGAGCTGCGCGAGCGCACCCAAGCTGGACTCAACGACTGCCGCGCGGCGTTGGTCGAGGCCGAAGGCGACATGGACAAGGCGGTGGAGATCATTCTTAAGAAGGGTCTCGCCAAGAGCGCCAAACGCGCCGGCAGCGTCGCCGCTGAAGGCGTAGTCGCAACTCGTGTGGCCCAGGATGGGAAGAGCGCCGTGGCTGTCGAGGTCAACATTCAGACTGACTTCGCCGCTCGCAACGGCGATTTCTTGGCCTTCGTGGAGCGCGTGGTCGACGTAGCCGAGAAGGCGGACGATGGAGCTGACCTCTCCAGCCTGCCCTTCCCGGGCGGTGGCGGCACGGTGGAAGATCACCGTGCAGCGCTCGTGGGTCGTTTGGGCGAGAACATCACAGTTCGTCGTTGGAAGCGCCTGCGCGTTTCTAGCGGTCGTGTGACCAGTTACGTCCACATGGGCGGCAAAATCGCGGTGTTGGTAGGTGCTCAAACCGACAACGATAAGACCGCCCAGGGCGTAGAGTCATTTCTGCAAGACGTCGCCATGCAAGTGGCAGCCATGAATCCTCCTTACCTCACCATGGAGGATATCCCGGCGTCGGATCGCGCAGCCCAGGCTGCAATCTACGCAGCTCAGCTTGCTGAAGAAGGAAAGATTCCGGAAGAGCGCCGCGCCTCCGTCGTAGACGGGAAGATCGCAAAATGGGCCAAGGAAGTTTGCCTCTTGCAGCAACCCAGCGTCATCGAACCCAAAAAGACCGTGGATGAGCTGCGGGCTGATGTGGCCAAGCAACTTGGCGGACAAGTCACGCTGCTTCCCTTCGTTCGTTTCGAGCGCGGCGAAGGCATCGATCTACCCACGGGTGGCGATTTCGCCGCCGAAGTGGCAGCGATGGCCAAGGGCTGATTCAAGGCAGCCGTCGCCGTTATCTGCGGCACAAATGAGAGCGGGGTCCGCATGCGGACCCCGTTTTCCATTTCAGTTCACAAGAGCGTCGCTTGAAGTGGCCACACGCAGAGCGACACGATCTCACCCGGACTCAATACAATCAGGGTAGCCGCCTACAGCCCATAATGCTTGCGGTACCAAGCGACCAGATGACCGATGCCCTCTTCTGGGCCGACTTTCGGCTCATAACCAAGGAGACGGCGCGCCTTGTCGATGCTGGCCCACGTTTTGGCCATGTCTGCGTTCGGCATGGCGCTACTGCGCCAGGTGAGGGGCTTTCCGCATTGCTGTGCCACTTGCTCTACGAAGTCTTTGAGCAAGATGGGAGAGCCGCGCCCAATGTTGATGATCTCATAGCCCAGACGCACATCGCTGGCTTTTACGACCCCCTGCGCGATGTCGGCGACGTAGGTCCAATCGCGCCACATTTGACCATTTTCATACAGGGCCAGTTGGCTTCGACCGAAACATGCGTCCACCGCCAAGTGCGCCAGCATGTCGGGGCGGTTGCGTGGTCCATAGACCGTGAAGAAGCGCAGTGCCGTGAAATTGAGTCCGTAGATATGGTGATAACTATGACCTAACAATTCCGCGCTGCGTTTGGAGGCAGGGTAGGGGGCCAGCGGCGCGTCCGCGCGATCGGTCTCGATGAACGGGATGCGCTCCGTGCGGCCATAAGCCGAGGAGGTGGAGGCAAACACGAAGTTGGGGTTGCCGTTTTTGCGCGCAGCTTCCAAAAGGTGCAACGTCCCGTCCACGTTGACATCGAAATACAGCTTGGGGTCCTCTACCGAGGAACGCACGCCCGCCATGGCGGCGAGATGAATGACAGAGCTGAAACGGTATTTGGCGAACAAACTCGAGATGAGTCGCGCGTCGCGCACGTCCCCGGAAACCATATCGAAATTGGGGCGCGCTGCCAGCTCCGCGGCGTTGGCTCGTTTCAGCTGAGGCGTGTAGTAGTCGTTGAAATTGTCCAAACCGACGACTTGGTCCCCGCGCGAGAGCAGGAGATCCGCGGTGTGACTCCCAATGAATCCCGCCGCACCAGTGAGAAGGACGACACGCTTTGCCATCAGGATCAATTCAATACTTCCGCTCGTTACGCTTGACCAGCCCCGTTGTGCAATCTGATGCCGCTGGCCTCGATGAAAGCACGCGCCAGCGGATGTTTGCCGCGTGCCAGCTCATCGGGTGGGCCAGAAAGCACCAATTGACCTTGTGAGAGCAAATGAACTTCATCAGCGATGGCGAGGGCGCCGGCCATGTCGTGGGAGATGACCACACTCGTTACGCCAAACTTGTCGCGCGTTTCCACTATCAAGCGGTCGACGAGGCGTGCCGATAGTGGATCCAGGCCGCTCGTAGGCTCGTCAAAGAACAGGGCCTTGGGTTCCAGCATCAGGGCTCGGGCCAGGGCCGCCCGCTTGCGCATGCCTCCTGACAACTCACTAGGCAGTTTGTTTTCGATGCCGGAGAGCCCCAAGATACTCAGCTTCTCACGCACCAAGTCGCGCACCTGCTTTTCCTTGAGGTCCCTGCGGTGCTCGCGCAGCGGAAATGCCACGTTGTCCAGCACGTTCATTGAATCGAGGAGCGCCGAGTATTGAAACACCATGCCCAACTTTTTTCTCAGCGTATTGAGCTCCGTATCGGTCATCTCCGTCGCATCTTCGCCATCCAGCAGGATATGGCCCGAGGTCGGGCGATCCAGGCCGATGAGCAGCTTGAGCAGCGTGGTTTTTCCAGCGCCGGAACCCCCAATTATCACCGCGATGGAACCGGGGACAATATCCATGGTCACTTCGCTCAAGGCTACGAATTCGCCGAAACGCCGTGTGACGTTTTGGATCTTGATGGCTGCGCCCCGCGGTTGGCTCATGACTGACGCTCAAGCCACGGGGCGAAAAATACGTCAGGTGTTTTGGCCTTCATAGCCCCAGTTGTACCAGAAGACTTGACTCGAGGTCGCGCCCCGATGACGCTTTTGCCCATGGAACTTTCCCATCTCAAGACGCTATTGGAGTTGACCGGCACCGATGAGGAAGACGGGTGGCGGGTGCTCAAGGACGAAAGGACCCTCACCTTGCATCTGGCCACCCAAGGCGTTGGCCTCAATGTCACCCGCATCCGCCGGATACGTCATGAAGGCGCGCTCCTCTGCGCCGAGAATCAAAACGGTGACACCTTCGTGGTCAATCTCGTCGACATTTTTGCGGGTTCCGTTGATCCTGCCAATAAGGGGTCAAGGAAAGCTGGGTTCCGCTGAAACGCGTGGGTCGTGCGGCGCCCGGTTCGCCGCAGGACCAAGCCGCCGTTGCGATTGCCGAAAGTAGAGCTATCAGTCGGTCATGAGTAGCGTTCATTCGAGTGTTGCTGTCGATCCCCTGACCATCGGAGCTTTTCAATTTTCCTCACGATTGATCGTCGGTACCGGCAAATACAAGAGCGTTGAGGAAACCGAGGCGGCGCTCATCGCGACGGGCGCAGAGGTGATCACCGTTGCGCTGCGGCGGGTGGACCTGAGCGACCGGAGCGCCGGCAGCCTGATGAGTCTTTTGGGATCTGGACGCTGGACGGTGCTCCCCAACACTGCCGGTTGTTACACGGCGGAAGAAGCCGTGCGCACGTTGCGCCTCGCTCGCGAGCTCGGCATCGCGGACTTGGTCAAGCTTGAGGTAATTGGCGATCCGCGCACCCTCTATCCCGACAATGAGCAGACCTTGGAGGCTGCGAAGCTGTTGGTGAAAGAAGGGTTTACGGTTTTACCTTACTGCATTGATGATCCCATCATTTGCAGAAAGTTGGAGGACGTCGGCTGCGCGGCAGTGATGCCACTGGCGGCTCCTATTGGGTCGGGCCTGGGCATTCGTAACCCCTTCAATCTGCGCATCATCATTGAAAACGCCAAGATCCCGGTGATTGTGGACGCCGGCGTGGGGACCGCAAGTGACGCCGCGGTGGCGATGGAACTGGGTTGTGATGGGGTGTTGATGAATACAGCCATTGCCCATGCGGGCAATCCGGTGTTGATGGCGAGCGCGATGCGCCATGCGGTCTGCGCTGGGCGTGCCGCATTTCTTGCGGGGCGTATGCCCAAGCAGCTCTACGCCAATGCTTCCAGCCCCACACTGGGGCTGATCGAATGATGAGCGAGCATGGATGACGATGTGATGCGACCTGGCTTGTTCTTGAATGTTGCTCCCGCTGTCGGGCTGACGCTGGCGGTGCTCGTAGCAGGACTTTTGCCCAGTGTTCCCCGCGTGCCGCTTGGCATCGAATGGGGCGATAAGATCGAGCACGCCATCGGATTTGCCGTGGTGTCCTTTTGCTACATGCGAGCTGCTCGTCGTATCTGGCCCGCCGCATCGCCTTCGATTACTCATGCGCGAGCAGCCTGGGCAGCTGTCGCACTGGGGGCCTCGCTGGAGCTCCTTCAAGCCTTGGTCCCATTTCGAACCGCGGAGTTCCTCGATCTCGTGGCTGATTCCTTCGGCGTTTTGGTGACCTGGGGAGCGCTGCGGCTCATTGACAGCTCGGTCGCTGAGTCGCATGGCTGAGTCCATCCAGCCCAGGTTGCTCGCCCTCACCGATACGAGTCATGCGGACCACAGTGTCGATGAACTGAGCGCACTGTGCCATGAGGCAGCTCCAAGAACGGTGGCAGTTGTGGTCCGCGACCGCGCCCTGTCCACTCAAAAACGTTATGAATTGAGTAGAGCATTGCGGCAGATCACTACTCTGTCCGGACAGTATCTCTTCATCGCAGACCGCCTGGACTTGTGTTTGGCTGTAGGGGGCGATGGACTGCACCTGCCGAGCTTTGGTCTGCTCCCGAGCAGCGTGCGGGCGCACGTGGCGTGGCTGTCCCGCGCCAGTCACGCAATGTCACAGCTGCCCCCTGCAGAAATCGGTCTGCTGGACGCAATGCTCCTTTCGCCCGCGTTCGCTGACCTGAAGGGCAAGCGCGCCCTAGGGGAGGCCGGACTACGAGCTCAACTCGGGTGGCTCACGCAACTCTGCGATGCGCCTGTACCCAGGGGCTACGCGCTGGGACATGTCGATGGGACCAACTGCACGCGAGCACTGGCGGCGGGGTGCGTGGGGGTGGCTTGTATTTCTTCAGTGCTCACCGCGGAGCGCCGCTCCATCTTGTTGCGCAACCTAGCTATCGCTCACTGAGCCGGAGGCTCCGCTGGGGCCGCAGGGGCGTTCAGTGCACACCCCTCACAAGAAAAAGGACCCGACGTAGCGGGTCCTTTTCCAGGGGTGACAATTGTGTCCTCTGGGCTACTTCGCCTCAGGGTGGTTACTTACCCAGCGACCGCAGCAACAGTTCGCGATAGTCGGTCCCTGGGGCAAAGTAGGAAGCCAAGACGAGCCTGGTTTTTTCCGCGCCCGTGTCACTTCGATCGACGGCTACCCGTCCATCCTTGAGGACAGCAACGGTGCGCAACTGGCCGGGCGTGATCTTGTAGAGGACCCGATCCCCGTCATGAAAGCCGCTGTCCTTGAGGGCCTTGAACCAATCGGGCAGACCGCTGCTGACCTTGGCCCGCAACCCGCCGTCGATCATCCCTGCTTCTTGAGCCTTCTCCAAACTCTCACGTACGCCATCGATCCATTGATCGAGCGACACGTCGCGAACAAACTTGAGTTGGATGACCACGCCCTCGGCGGCCAAGGTTGCGTTAGCTAGGTCCTTCTCCAATCCAGGAGAATAGGCCTTTCCCTTGGAAATTTCGGCAAGTTTTGCCTCCGTCTTGGGATCGACCCTGACATCGATGGTCGCCACATCTACCTTAAGTACGGTCTTCTCCAGCAGCATGTGCATCTTGGAGAATGCGCCTTTTCCGAGATCGGAGTCGCCCAATGAAGGCACCCCGCCCGCGAGCGCGGTAGAGCAGACCAAAGCCACGGCGATGCAGCCGGCCCAAGCAGTTGAACGTAGGGTCTTGGACATTTTTCGAATCACTGGTCTTCCTCGTTGTTGGTAACGCAGATTGAAACTTCTGTTCGTAGCGTTGAATTGAACTTAGCGCTGATTTTGAAAGCTCGAAATGCGGCTTCGAAATTTGTGACCCCAGCTGCGCCGTAGGCAGGGTCAATTGGCGAACAAATGATGCCAAATATTTGCGACTAAACCAGGTGAATTGAGCGCTATTGTCGGCAATGGTTTTTTTACGAAATCCGCTTGGTCGCCCTTCCCCTGGTTGTCAAATATCAGTAATCGCTACTGGGTTGTTCTGACAGCGCCGAGCGCGAGAGTGGTTTTCTGAGCGCATCGGTGCTTTCCCGACCAAAGGTGCGTCGCCCTTCGACGATACAGCGCTATGAAGTACACGTTTCATCGGATGGCCCGTTTTTATCGGGTGTTACGCAGGGTTTTTCATATCCGCGTGATCCCGCTCTTCCTGGGCCTCTTGTTTTCATTCCTCAGGTTGCTCGTGTGGGTTTTCATGGGGATCGATCGACTCCTATTCCCCAAACTGAGCAAGACCCAGGCCAATCGTCCCATTGTCCTGGTCGGCAATCCGCGAACCGGAACAACGTTCTTGCAGCGTTTCTTGTCCGACAATGGGTTTGGCAGCGGGATGGAGCTGTTTCTGATGCTCTACCCGTCTCTCACCTTGCAAGCCATGCTCAAGCCCGTGCTGCCGCTCTTGGAGAAGCTGAGTCCAGCCAAGTTTCATGCCAGCGAGGCGCATGACACCAGTCTCACCTCGGTGGAGACGGACGATGTGTCTTTGCTCTTCCGTTACCTCGACGGATTCTTCTTTTACGGCTTCTTTCTCGCCTTCGACGAAGAAGATCTGTGGGAAAATTTTGATCCCAAGGTGAGGGACACCTCGATGCGCGACTTCAACTGGCTCGATCAGTTGTGGCGACGCAGCTTGGTCAAACATGGTGGCGAGCGAAATGTAGCCAAGCTTTTTTCCCTCTCGGCGCGCTTGCCCCAGTTTCTTCAGAGTTTTCCCGATGCACAAATCCTGTACATGGCGCGCGATCCCCTCGCCATCATCCCCAGCACCATGAGTTTGGTCACCGGACCCCTGGATAAGGCGTTTGGTTTTTGGTCGAAGCCTGAGGCTCTACGCCGACGCTATTTGGACAGACTCTATGCTGGACTAGTCATGATTTTGCGGCGTTTTTACGAGGATTGGACGGCGGGCAACATCGACAAGAGCAAGGTCTATATCGTCCGCTACGATCGCATGATGGGCGAGTTTGACACCGTGATGAACGAGATGTGTGCTTTCTTGGGGCATCCGATCTCAGCGGAGCTTCGTTCAACCATCGATGAACTCGCTGAGAAGCAGCGTGGCTACTCTTCGGGTCACAAGTACAAGTTGGACAAATACGGCCTTACAGAGGAGCAAATTCGCCGCGACTGTGCCTTCTTCTATGACACGTTCCTGCCCCCCATTGATATTCGGGGCGATGGGCAGTTTACCCAAGGCTGAGCGTCCAAACCCAGCGTGCAGGCCCCAAGGGCCACAAAAAAAGGAACGTCCGTAGTTGGACGTTCCTTTTTTGATGTCGAGTGCTGGTCTGGATGCACCAGTCGGGGGGGGTCGAGGATTAGGGGCGCTCCAGATAGGTGGTGGTGAAGTACTCGTCTTTGGTGTTGGAGGCGTTGGCGATCTTTACGGTTTCAAACACGGACTTGCGGCCGTTCTGCTTGTTGACCATTTCCATCTTCATGGTGCGGTAACGCTTCTTGGCCTCGTCGACCAACTTCACCTTGTCGGCTGTCAGGACTTTGAACAAGGCGCCTTTGAGATCGAAAAATTCACCTTTTCGCACGGTGTAATTAGCCTTTTCCACCCAATACAACTTTCGTGAGTAGCCTTCACTCTTGGCCACGTCTTCGCTCTTGGGTTTGACCTCGACTACCCAACACTCAGCCGCCCCCACCTTTTCTTCTCGCTCGAGCTTGTAGTCATAATCTTTGAGCTCGGGGATGTTGAGGTCGGCGTACGAAAACTCACTACCCATGAAGGCCTTGGAGCGCTCAGAACTCACGACGCGCCGTGACTTGCGGAGTGCGGGTAGAAATACCCAAATGTCGTCGGCCTTGTCGTCGTAGTCGAACACGAGCACGCCCGTGCCCTTCACGTCGGCGGGCGACAAGAATCGATAGATGCGCTTCTCGGTCTTGCCACCATCAAAAAGCTTGGTTGCCATGCTGATTTCTCGGTCACGAGCGCTGCCTTTTTCATCGATGATGCTCATCTTGACCACTGCTTCTGAGCCATCCAGCTTCCGAGACTCCGCCCATTTGGCCATGATCTCCTGAGCATTGGGCCCAGCTTGTACCGTGCCACTGGGGACGAATATGGACGCACTCAACGCTGCCAGTGTGGCCAGGATTACTACTCGTCGATTCATTGCCATGTCTGAAGTTTTCCTCTCTTCTTTTGGATTTGACGTTGTCGTTGGCTTCTCAACAACCGAAAAAGGCAGGTGCATTGGACATACGTGCCCGCTCAAAGGTTGCTTCCCTGCCACTTTTCGGGCGCCCTATTTTTGGTGTGCGGCGCGGAGCGCTGTCATACGCTTGGGGCAGCAGGGCCGAGAACGCGGTCGGATGGTTCAACAGGGGGGCAATATCCAACTTTTCTCCGAATGTCGTCCCAGAACGCCGAACGTATGTGAAGCTACGTCGTTTGCTGCACGTGCAGAAGAATATGCCGTTGAGATTTGATTTTGGCGGCTTGAGCTCGATCCACTGGTCGTTGGGTCGGGATTGTTGGCCCATTGCCCCCGCTCTGGGGCTCCGCTTTGTTTGATATTACTGTAGTGAGTGCAAGAATGATTGCGGCGCGCCGGAAGTTTTCTTGTTCTGGTCAAATAGCCCTCTTCATGAAGTTTTTCACTGAATCCAAGACGTGAACACCAATTAGATTTTCAGCTCGTCGGGAACTGACTACAGCACCCACTGCCCCAGAGCCAAAGCCGCCGGTTTGCCCCCAATGAGTCAGGTGGGTTGCGCGAAGCCAATTGGAGGGGCATGAGCTGGCCCCATTGTATATGATTGAATTGTTAGGAGCAGTTTGTTGAGCTTACCGGAGCTTTATCTTTCACGACCAGGTGTCCACTTTCCCAAGCGGCAGTTCGACAACGAGTCGATCATTCAAATGGTGCGGGATCACTTTCGGGGTACAGACAACGAATGGAAGTCCGTGCGCTCGGGCATAGAGCACCTATTTGGTCTTTGTGGGACTCAAACACGCTACTTGGAAACGGATCTCGAGGCGCGGGTCGCTGATTACGCCGCGGAAGCCGTGCGGCGCTGCGTGGCTGAGAACCATACCGATTTACAAGACGTGGATCTGCTGATCTGCGGTGGGATACCGCGGCAGTACTTTGAACCTGCGACCGCGATGGAAGTTGGCCACAAGTTGGGCCTCAAGGGCATTCACGCGTTTGACGTAACCGCAGCATGCGTGGGTCATCTGGAGGCTGTGCAATGTGCAGCTGCCTACATGACCATTCACCCGCACTACCGCAAGGCAGTGATATGCACTGCGGAGCTTTGTTATGACTATCTTAGTTATGACATTCAGCACCCCAAAGACATGCGCATGAAGGGGGCAGGGCTCACCATCGGCAATGGCTCAGCCTGCATGTTGCTCACACGTGCTCCCCTGGCGCGGGGTGGCGTGCGCTTGCTCGGCTCGGACACGTACACAGACCCCAGCCATTGGGAGTTGTGTCAGGTGCCAATTGGGGGAAAATTTTCTTCCTCGTCCGTGGAGCTCATGCGCCTCGGCAAGTTGATCCCCCCGGTGACCAAACGCAATCTCGATGCGCTGGGGCTAACCCCGCTCGACATCGCGCATTACATTTTCCATCAACCCAGTGAGATCATGGTGCGCAAGATCCTCGAGGACATTGGGGCCGATCCGGCTCGCGGGGTCTATACGCATCATCTGTACGGAAACACTGCGAGCGCCAGCGTGGCTATCACTTTTGATCATTTGCTCAAGGAGCGTGACGTCCGGCCCCAGGACAAGATTGTTCTTGGCAGCGCAGCGGCTGGTTTTTCGGCCGTGATGTTGACGGGTGAATGGACTGCGGGGTGAGTGCCCGCGGTTGGCGCCGCGACGCCACGGGATACAACTGATAGGCGCTCACGCGGGCGAGCAGCTTGTGCTGCAGAGCGAAAATTGTCGTGGGATGGAAGTCGTCCACGAAACGTGCTGGTTGGAAGCGCTTCACGGTCGGATATCACGGGAGGGCAGATCTGGCCCTGGTAGTTTGTGAACCAAAACTGTACTTTCCCGGCTCACCTTGTGTGCATTGCATTCTTGCTGCTTTGAACCGTTTCAGTTGAGCATGGATCATTTTGAGCCAACTGTTTCTTTGCGCGCTCTCTGGCGGGCAGAACGACGCACGCGCGCGCATCGTCCGCAGCGACGATCACAGGGAAAATTGGCTGCTTCGTGCGCTGATTTGTTGCCTGCTTTACGCCTGGCGCAGTCACTGCCTGGGGGTGATGGATGTGTGAGCGTCGTTGCGCTCCACCGCTGCTCGACCAACTGCGGGT
>JACZCW010003711.1_pt1 | contig 11364 bp, 9 predicted proteins | sample 8641861 | NCBI WGS metagenome assembly JACZCW01 (sample SAMN15324607, study PRJNA640507) | soil metagenome | isolation source: intercropping sugarcane | place: China: Luxin town, Laibin City, Guangxi Province | collected 2019-07-25 | depth 10cm m | reverse complement strand
GGAAACGTTAGCCGGCTGTCCGCATTCATAATCACTTTAGTGCCATCAGGAAGTGTAATATGTGTTTTCTTTCCCCTCGCAGTCTTCACGGTCTGCATTGTATCTTTCACCGGCAATTGAGCTACCGGTAGCGCTGGTTTTTTGTTGTTAAAAAAATGAATACAGAGCAACCCGAAAGCAACTACCGCCGCAATTTTTGACAGGCGCCAAATCAATTGCAAAGCTGGATTTTTCTGCTGCGGAAAAGCTTCTTCGATATTTTCATCTTCATTTTTATTATTGTTCATCCTTAGCAATACTTTTTGCAAAGCATTGTCAACATCGGCCGCAACAAGATTTTTGTTTTCCCAATGCGCTTTCAATAATTCAAACTTTTTTTTAAGCAACTCGTCAGCCGCCAGCATACTTTCCAGTGATTGTAAAGCTTCTGGAGTAGCTTCGCCGCTTAGCTTTCGGGCTGTTAACAATAAAAACAAATCGTTGTCCATAAATTGCTGTCCGGGATAAAATATCAAGCCGTGTATAATAAGGACAATATTTTTTTAAAAATTACTTACAGCCAGTAAAAAAAAATTTAAAAAAAATGAGAAGGATGAATGCTTAACAAAAAATTGAAACCATCATTGAACGCAAGGTGGAAAAAGAATTGCTTTTCCTTTTACGCGATGATTTGTGAAAGCCATATGAATTAAGGACTTTATCAAGCTTTTTCAATGCTCTTACCAGTTGGGTCTCTACCGTGCGCGGAGAAATATCCAGGATTTGCGCTACATCTTTATATTTCAATCCTTCTTCTTTTACCAGGCTAAAAATTATTTTGCATTGCCGCGGCAATTTTTCTATAGCCTTATCCATTTTCAACATCAATTCCCTGCGCTCCAGTTCCTTCCCCGGGTCATTGATATTTATAAGCTCGTGGCCACCGCTTTCTTCAAGATAAACATACCGGTAGTTGGAAAATTGTTTGGTGTAATTAATCGATTTATTCTTCACCATCACAAAGAGATAGGTTTCCATATTTTGCACATGAGAAAGGTCTTTTCTTTTTTCCCAGATTGTAAATAAAGCATCTGACACCAATTCTTCTGCGATTTCGCGGGCCATTGTATATCGCATGCAGAAATTCAACAGCCTTTCATAAAAAAGCCTGAATAATTCCTCAAAGGATCTTTGGTCATCCCTCGCGGAAATGTTTTCTAAAAGGTGGTTGATATGTGTTTTGGATTCTTTCAATTTAATGACGCGAAATTAAGAACAATCATATCGTGTTCGCTCAAATGACATTTTTTTGATTCAAAATGCTGCACCCCATTGCAGATAAAAGTGCCATACTCCTAAGAAGATCTTCACAATCAAATTTGAAATAGCCTGGAAATAGTAAACATACAAATAACAAGGATTTTTATTTTATTAAAATATTTTTTTGTGGTATGAACCAATAATTTTTTTTTACAACGAAACCCCTGCTGCTGCGATTTGCGCAATTCATTTAAAATAAAATACAATCCATGCATCCCTTGCTGTTAGCGGAAATAAAGGCCGAATAAATTTGTGTCGTCATTTATAAAAAACAAAAAAATTAAATAAAACATTTAAAAAGAAAGCAAAATGAAAAAAGGAAAATACATTGACATATATGTGGTCATGGCGTGTATGTCGCGTAAGAAAAGCAAACTGAATTTGCATCGCGTAGATGAAATGCTTAAAAAAGCATGCAACAATTATGAGGTTCCTTTAAAAAAATCTTTCAATAAAAACCTCCCTGTTGTTCTGGAAGAAACGCTACAATAATTGAATCAATCAAAAAAAATAAAAAAATGAAACACATAATCTTAGGAACACTCCTACTATTTTCAGGCATTGCTTCCCAGCTAAAAGCGCAGGATGTTGCAGCAAAGCAATCCCATCAGTTTATGCAGGTAACTACCGTAGAATCAGTATTGGCGGGCGGCTTAGGCAGGTCAAAAATGATTATTACCAACCCCGATGGAAGCCAGAAAGAATCAGGAATGGAAAACCTGTTCAGCGTGGTGGGCATCAATTTTAAAAATATCGGGGAGAATGAAAATAAGCTTATCAGCACATTAAAATCATATACCGAAAATGGCTGGCGGATCGATCATGTAACATCGCTTACGCTGAGCCAGACAGAGAGCGGCAATGGTGGAATATTTATGACCCGTTATTTATTGTCAAAAGAAGAAGCGAGGAATTAAAAAATACCAGGTTTTGGATTTTGGAGTATAGCACAGCCTTCATTTTTATGGAGGCTGTTTTTTTTATTTGCCATCGTATAAATAAATGGGTAGAATAAAAAATCGCGTTATTTCTTTATTTACCCGGAACGCCACAATTGCTAATTATCAATCCGGCATGTAACAATGCTATTCCAATAGCAAAATAAAAAAAAACAAATTTTGTTTGTTTACTGTGGCTGGCAATGAAGATTTATTTTTTAATGGCTTATTTACCCATCCAGCGTTTGAAATCTGTTACCTTTTCCCTGCTTACCAAAGCTTCTTTATCCACGGCAGGCTTTAATTGCAGGATAAGACGGTTACCAAAATAGTCATCTATTTTTTCGATGCTATTTATCGACACATAAAATGACCGGCTTATCCTAAAATACAAAGCGGGATCGAGCATGTCTTCCAGCTCGTCAATGGTATAGTCCACGATGAATTTCTTATTATCAGCAGTTTTAAAAAAGTTTAATCTGCCATCGCTGAAAAAATACCTGATATCCGCAACATCAATGCTCACCAGCTTTTGACCATTCTTTACCAAAAAACGTTTGCGGTATTCTCTTGGTTGCAATTTTTGCTGAAGTTGTTTTAAGATGATGTCCATGTTGAACGAAGTACTGTCGCCGTCATGCTTTTTTGCATAACCTTTAAATTTCTGAATCGCCTTTTCGAGATCTTCATTTTGCACAGGCTTTAATAAATAATCAATACTATTCACCTTAAAAGCTTTCAGGGCATACTCGTCGTAGCTGGTAGTAAACACCACGGGGCAGTTAACCTGCGTCAGGTTAAAGATTTCAAAACTCTGGCCGTCGGCAAGCTCAATATCCATCAGTATCAGGTCGGGATGTTGGTTTTGCTGAAGCCAATCGACCGTATTCCTTATGCTATCCGTGCATCCCACTACTTCTGCATCGGGCTCTACACTTTTAAGTGTTTTTTGCAATTTCTTTACTGCAAGATCTTCGTCTTCTACAATTAAAATTTTCATATAAATAGATTTAAAATTTACAATGTATTTTTTGCTTTCCAAATCATTGGTAACACTACCATAAAATTCTTTTCACCATGCACCACCTGGAAGCCTTCCTGGTTCATTAGTTTGTATTTCGATTCAATATTATGAAGGCCAATGCTGGTAGAATGTTCCTTATGGGTTTTTTCGTTCAAATTATTATTGACCACTAATTGCTTTCCTTCTGTTGTAAAAATTTCTATCGATAAAGGCATCTGGCGGCTTATCACATTGTGCTTAATGGCATTTTCAACAAGAAGCTGAACGCTAAGAGAAGGAATGATATAAGGATGATATTTTTTATCAATCTGCATACTCAGCCTGATGCCATCTCCATGCCTTGTGTTCATCAGTTCAAAATAATTCTGTATAAATTTTATTTCACTTTCCACAGTGCTCATTCCATCTTCATTATTTCGTAATAAATAACGATACACTTTGCTGAGCTCATTCAAAAATTTTTCCGCGAGTTCTTTATCTTCTGAGATAAGAGAAGAAAGTGTATTAAAGCAATTAAACAAAAAATGAGGATTTACCTTACCTTTTAAATTGTCAAATTCCTGGCGGAGATTCATCTGCTCCAGCATTTCCTTTTCATACAATGAGTCTTTGAATTTCTCGATACTGTATAGTGCTTCAAAAAAAGTTTCCAAAATTAAATTAGTGGAAAACCCAACAATAAGCATACTTGTAGCGTCGCCCGGCACGCGATAATAACCACCGATATGAAAACGGTCGAATACGAAAAGGACAAGAAGCGCTGAAGGCGATAAGATAAAGATGTTCACGAAAATTTTATAAAAAATGCGATGGCGTGTTTGTTCTATATTAGGATAGCGTTCAAATAAAAATGTATCGTACTGGTAGCGAACCCACCACATGAGGCATCCTATTAAATAAATCATGGAAAATCCATAGATCCACAATTTCCATTCATAAAACAAGCGCTGGCCATACATGATGTAACAGAGAATGATGGTTATAGCCGGCATTGTGAGTAAAAAACTCCATAAATAAACCTTGTTCAATTTATCTTTCTTCATTGTAGTTCATTTATGTTTTTGATCAATGGAAGCCTGATTATCTTTATTTGGTCTTGTGCTGAAATTTTTATTTCACCTGCTTTCAGCAATTTGTATTTGTCTGATAAGTTATGCAGCCCTTCGTCGATATATAATGATTGCACAATTTTTTTTTCGTGTACGGAATGCGTTATAATGATTTCACCGTTTGCCGCTGAAATCCTTATCACAAGCGGATCTTCTTTGCTGATGGCATTGGAATAGATGATGTTTTCTAAAACCACCTGCATAGCTAAAGGTGGTAAATAATAATGTTTATATTCTTCAGGAAATCTGATAAGGATGTCTACAGCTTTATTAAATCTTTCTTTGGTTAAATACAAATACGAGGACGCAAATTTTATTTCTTCCTCTGCCTGCACAAGCAGATCATCATCATTGCGTAAAAGATACCTGTGCACTTTGGTCATTTCATTTAAGAAAGACTCAGCCTTTTCTTCATCTTCACGAATTAAGCCCGACAAAGTATTGAAACAGTTAAAAAGAAAGTGCGGATTGATTTGACCTTTCAGGCCCAGCAGTTTACTGCGCTGGTAAATACTCTTTAGCCTTTCCGTTTCTGTAAGGGAAGTTTTCCACGCCTCAAAATTTGCCATTCCTTCATTTAAAAAAGTGATGGCTGTGCTCATTACACATCCATACAAAATGCCCCACCACTCCATATTATCTCCCGCTTCACAATCCAATAATTTCAGTTGGTGGTAAAAAACCGCCATTCCCTTAATGGCTGCAATATTCATCACATAAAATATCGGCAGCATCCACCTGATACGCCTGAATAAGTCTGAAGCGGATGGAAATTGCTTTCTGATAGAAAGAGCCACCATTCCAAAAAGAAAATACATGGCTGCCAGGTAGATGCCACTGTACAAGAAGGAAAGAAAAAATTGGGAAAAAGATTTTAGTATGCATGAACCAAATAAAATAACATTCATCCCCAACACATAGGGAATCATTACCCAAATGAAAATGAATGGTTCGTTTTTACTATATCGTCGCATAGCCATATTTCTAAATTATCTAAAAGAATAAAAAAGAAAACATGATGGGGGTTCACCTGTTATTATTTTTTTTGAATTGCTTGTTTTATATCATGGATTGTAAACCGGTTTTAATAGCCATCATTCTTCATTCATCTTTAGCCTTCTTTTATGCCAGCTTTTTGTGATGAATTATGATCAGAATAGCCGTACCGGAAGCGTCGGATTGTATTTCCGCTACTGCGTTTATATCGGCTGCCCTGCTTTTTATTTCGTCCACACTTTTCAGCACCTTCTGATCAAATTCTGACAATAAAGTTCCTTCTGCAAAAAGCTTCAACGAAAGGCCACCCTTTTCCTTATCCAAATCAAGCCTGATGTGTTTGGCATGGCTATCGCGGCTGAGAAGCAAAACCGCTCTTTTGTAAATCATCATAAATTCGAGCCTTTCTTTCATTGAAAAGCGCAGGTGCTGCACATTTTTATCAATGTCGATATCTATCTGCGTTTCATACTCATTGGTAAGCGTATCCGCAATTTCATAAATCCGGTCAATAATCTTATTCATTGAATCATTTGCCGGATCGATGCTCCACATCACATCGTCCATAGCAATAACTGAGCGGCGGCTTTTCTGCTTTATCTCGCGGATATAATCCTTTGCCTGTTCGTGGTTTGAATCGGCTTTTATTGCCGCTATCTCACTTAATGCGCTGATATTTTTAAGGGTCGTCCGCACTTCGTTGTGCAAATCCTTTCCAATTGTGCTGCGCATATATAAAATATTTTTCCAGTGATTTTTTCTCTCTTTGTATACACGCCAGATTATAAATCCGCCAAGCAGTAAAAGTGAAGTGTAAAATTCCCAGGTTTTCCAGATGGGCGCTTCAATATGAATCGGCATCGACACAATATTTCTTATGTTGCCTTTACTGTCAGGTGCGCCTACCTTGAAAACGTAATTACCCGGCGGCAAGTAAGAATAGACGGCTTCATTAAACGAGCTGCTCTTAATCCATTTTTTATCAATCCCCTCCATCATGTAGGCTGTGTTATATTTCCACATAAATGAAAGAGTGGAAAATTGAAAAACAAACGAATTTTCAAAGTACTTCACCTCCATTCTTTTCAGCTTCAGGATTGAATCAACCAGGAGATTTTTATTAAAAAGTTTCACTGCCGTTATTTCCACGTGCGGCGGAGCAAACTCAGGACTGTACAACTTTAAAGGGTCGAAACTCACAATGTCACGGTTTGTTCCAAAAATGATAGTGCCATTGCGAAGCAGGCAGGAAGCGGCGTACGCAAACTTGCTGTTGATTAAACCATCCTCGGGGCCAAAAGTTGAGCTGACTGCATTTTTAAAATTTCGTACATATATACCGTTCTCAGTACTCATCCAGGGGTTGCCATATTTTGAAATAACCACATTGGAAATGTAATCCGAAGGCATACCGGTATTTGAACTTAAATACCGAAACATTCCTGTATTCGTATTTAAAATACTCACCTGCTCGCCTGCTATAATAAAAGTGCTGTCGTCGTATTGTTTAATATCGTTGAGATCAGGAGAAGGCAAATGTCTGCCATCAGCTTTTAAAGGCACATATTCATGCATCATAGAGTCATTATCAGCATTTAGCTTAATCACCTTTTCTGTTACAACCCAGACGTCGCCTGTGTTGTCCGCATACAAACGCTTAACCAATTTATCCATCTTTTTAGCCAAATAAAAAGAGTCTGATTGGGATATCCATTTTATAACATCGCCACCCTGGGTGCCAAACCAAAGATTTCCGTTTCTGTCTTCTGCGATTTGCCGAATAGTTTTTTTTCTAAATACCGGCAGTTGAATCTTTTCCGTCGAATCTGATTTTGCATGATAAATAAAGAGCCATCCATCCTGGTGGCCGCGCCATACATCACCATTGCCACGTTGTAGTATCGACCAAACCATGCCCTCGCCCTTTTCCAATCCCTGGCGTACAATGGGTGAATTCACCGGCTCAAAATTTTTATCATATGCCACCAGGCCGGCGCCCCATGTTGAAACAAGGATATTGCCGTCGCGCAATTCTTTAATATCGGTCACATCTGCCTTAAGGTTTTTATCGGAATTGAAGCGCCTGATTGGCGTTGAACGAAAAAGATTGGCCTGTGGATTGAACCAATACAAACCATTGTCAGTAGTAATCCATGTATTATTTTCCCTGTCGTGCCTGAACGTGTACGAGTCTTCAAAATTGATGTTGTACTCTTCAAAAGAATTCAGCGGCACTACTTCAAATTTATTCTTGTCATTCACATGCACCAGCATGCCCAATCCATTTAACCACACATCGCCATCACTGCCAGGCAGAATGTTGTGTATTTCATAATAGGTGCCAATTGCTTTTTGCAATTCATCACTCCGATCAGTTACTTTCTCATTTTTAAAATCATAAAATATGAGATGTACATTTTTGTTATCCTGGAAAGTGGTCATCCAAAAATTTCCGTGACGGTCTAACAAAGGATGCCCCGTTTCTGAAAAATTTTGCAGTGCATTAATAACAGGATCTTTATCAGGATTGTGGCCGCGATAATTGAAGTTACCGGTTTCAGGATTGTATTTTACCAATCCCCGATTCGTGCCGTACCAATAATGATGATGCGCGCTGTCAATTGAAAAAAAAGATATTCTCCAATCGTCGGGCAAGGCGAACCTTTTGTCGGCGTCTGAAAAAATATTTTTCTTTGGATCGAAAGTAACAACGCCCCATGCTTCGTCGTTGTAATGATGAAGCACTAAAATGATTTCCTGGTTTTCATCCGTATAAAAATCGCCTTCTGCCCTGTTCAGCGTTTTATTTTTGAATACAATTTTAACCGGGTGAAAGCGGAACCGGCTTATATCAAAATAGCCGAGTTTAAAATCCGCAGTGATTATCCAAAGCTTATCGTGCTTGTCTATACAGAGCCGCATGATACTGTTGTGTGGAATGGATGTTGAATCACCTTCCTGATGCCTGAACGATAAAAAGCGCACGCCGTCAAACCGTTGCAATCCATTTTTGGTGGCAATCCAGATATAACCTTTAGAATCCTGTGCTGTGGCGTGCACTTTTTCTGATGATAATCCGTCTTTGATGCCAAGATGATTGAAAATATATTTTGATTGGCTTTCAGCTTCACAGCTCCAGAAAAACTGGAAAAAAATTAATATAAACAGTGTGCGTGGCAATGCAGAATTATTTATTTCAAATATAATCTGCGCCGCTATAATATCGGTAAGATGCAAATATTTTTAATCAAAAAATCTGGATGAATTGAGGATTTGGATGTATGAATTGAAAACAAAATCCGCCAAATGTTTATGCGCTTCAACAAGAGTCCCGGCAAATGTCATTTAATGCAAACCCATTAAAATGCATGCAAGCTATCTGTCAGACACAGCTTTTATTTTTTCTCCGGCAAATTTTCCAGGAACCAGATAATCGAATCCTAACAGGTTGGCAATGGTAGCTGCATACTGAGTTTGAAAAATTTGTTCACTGCTTTTCATTTCTCCCGAAGGTTTGGTATCCGGCCCCCAAACCATAAACCAGGTTTCATTGCTGTGGGGTGTATTGCGGCCATGGTCTGTCCATTGAGCGCCCACTCCTCTCCCGTGATCCGGAACAATAAAAAAAGTGGTATTGTTTTTATAAAATTTATCCTGCTGCATTATGTTCCAAAGCTTTTCAATCATAGCATCCAGGTTATGAATGTCATCCAGGTAGCTTTCATATTTTCCCGAGTGCGCATATTCATCTGTATCACCAAAATCGAGGTAAGCAACCTTCGGATGATGAGCCATAATATAGGATTTAGCCAGGGCATAAACATTCGCATCCAGCCGCTCATCATCACCCCAGATCTGAGGAATTAAGTGCTGCATTTCGTTTGCAAGAATTTCCGCTTCAGTAAGATTGCTTCCGGTGATGTTTTCCCACGGAACATTGATGAGCATTGTACTTTTGTCTTTATGCAGGCATCTTCCTGTAGCACGCCAACAAGCAAACGTAACCACTTTGCCTTTATATTCTTTTTCATGATCAATAAACTCAAGCACATTCGTATTTGGGTTACTTCCATACTCGTTTGAATTGATTGCCGTGTCCACAAAACCGCTCAAAATTTCGGCGCGTCCCGGATAAGAAAACCAATATGGATTCATCACATTTACAAGGTTGCCCAGCTCACGGTTTCCATATATCTGTCCATGCTTTGCAATATAATTCCATGTAAAAGGCATTAACTTTTTCCTGCGTTCTTCCAAATTTTCTGTCCAGTATTTTTTAAACCGTTGTATGGAATCTCCTTCATTATATTTTTTATTATTCAGCAAATCGAATTCAGCTCCTTTAAAAAGTTCCTGCCAGCGATAACCGTCAATTAATATTACAACTACGTTTTTGGTTTTATGTTCGCTTTGCGCATTAGAGGGTAATATCAAAAACAGCGAAGCAATAAATAAGAAGAATTTTAATTTCATGATTTTTTGTTTTCGTCATTGAAAGTATTAATCAGCCGCTATTTTAAGGATATAAAAGTGAGCACAATATTACTCCGACAAAAATGGAAATAAATATATTTTATTCAATCAAAAACCAATTGTAACCATTTGCAGGTATGGATAACCGTAACACGATATTCTTATTTTCATCAGGAACATATTTTATTTTTTTACCTTCTTTTTCGCTCACTGTTGCACTGTTCAAAATTCCAGTATAATACAAAGGAACTGTAATCTGCCTCGTTATAGGTGTGTCCAACGGATTATAGACCATCAGCAATCCCTTTTCTTTTAAGTGCGGATTAACATGAAGTATCGCATCATAATCACGGCCATCAGCGCGGCGCAGGTGAATAATATCCGAGTTCAAAATATCGCGGTATTTTTTGTACCAGCTAACTTGCTTCTTCACAAGCGCTTCAGTGGAAGGCGCATCAAATAATCTTGGCCCGCGATAACAAGCCTGGGCGCCGCTGCCAAAATTTTGAACAAGATGCGCTTCATAATCTTTCAAATGTTCAGACAATGGTTCAATCGTTGCTGCCGCGCCTCCGCCATGATATTGCGTAAGTGGCACAAAAGTCCATCCCATAGAAGGCGTTTTATTCCACGTGCCATCATAAATGTTTTGCCGCTCAATGATCACCTGGCGATCACGCGGTAATGACCAGTCCGTTTCGCGATAGCCCATGCCTACTTTATTAGTGCCGTTCAAAAAATACCAGTCAGGCGCATTGATATAAACATCATTTTTCCTAAGCTCACGATAAAATGAAATGCTCTGCCACCATTGTTTCCACTGAGAATCGTCTTTTCCATCATGGCCGGGATGCGAAGTGGAAGCGCAAATGTCGCCGGGATAAGGCCCATCATGCTCCAATAAATCAAATCCTGTTTTTTCAATAAATCTTTTGATCTTCCTGAGATACGCAATGCCCCACTCGCTTCCAAGGCACGGCGCATTTCCAAAAATCGCACCGCCGGGCTTCCCCGTATTTGGATTAATCACATCATTTTTCGCATCAATAGTCCTGCTGGAAAATAAAGAGTATCCGCCCATTTCAATTCCTTTGCTGTGCGCATAATCGACCAACGATTTAATTTTATTGATATTCGCATCACTCGTATCTTCCATATTTAGTCCGCTTCCAAAACTCAGGATTATCATTTCAAAACCGGTGGCGGCACATTGATCAACCGCATTTTTTACCACTGCCGGGTCTGTAGAAGTAAGGTGAAGAAAAATGGGATTTTCAGTCGCCCATGGAGCAATGATGCGATACATTTTTCTTTCTGCTAATCCGCAACGCTCCTTATCATAACTGTCATACATCATCTCATACGTATGAAAGGGCTCAAATGTTTGACGAGGCTGCAGACGATAAGAAGGGCCGACAGGTGGTTTGCTCTCCAGCAGACACGGCGTTTTCAAATTGTAATTTACCTGCGAGGTATATAATGTATCCGGCAGCCAATAGGTGGTGTGGTCAGCATATTTTGAAGT
>JACZCW010079026.1_pt1 | contig 11367 bp, 11 predicted proteins | sample 8641861 | NCBI WGS metagenome assembly JACZCW01 (sample SAMN15324607, study PRJNA640507) | soil metagenome | isolation source: intercropping sugarcane | place: China: Luxin town, Laibin City, Guangxi Province | collected 2019-07-25 | depth 10cm m | reverse complement strand
CGGAGGACGAAGGAGATGGGACCAATACCGCGGAGCGACCCTGCAGCGCCGTCGCGCACCTTCGCAGCGTGCGGGGGCGGGTGGCGCAGGCGTCCTCGAGATCAAACAGAGCGTCGGCGAACGACCGTGGTGGCCGTGAGCGCTACGCACAAGAGCCAAGCGCCCTCGCGCACGGGCACGGGACCACGGGTTGGGTGGGCGGTAGTACAGCCCGCTGGCTCTTCTAGACTGGCTGAATCATAGAGCACCGTGATTTCATCCACGTCCACTGCCTTTAGGTCACGCTTGTGCACTTCACAGGCGCTGGTGCAGCTGAACATGGTGGCCCGGGTGTCCTCGTAGTTTTCTCCGAGACCCCAAAAATGTCCCACCTCGTGGGTGATGACGCTCGACAGGTCATAGCTTTCTCCGCACGCGTCTGAGGCAAGGCTGCCCGTGCACGACTCCTGATCAGCAGGCTGCAAAGCGGACCGTGAGGTACTGCTGCTCTGCTCTGCCTCGACGTGGGTGATGGTCTTGAACAAGTGTTTTTGGTTGATGACGATGTCAGCTTCCGAGATCTTTCCGGTCGCGGGGTGAGAAAAGGCGATGGTGATGGCCAAGTCATTTTCGTGACCCTCGTAGGTGATGGGCGCAACCAAGACCGTGTTCTTGCCGTCGGGCTTGATCGAGGGCAGCGCACCTGTGCCCTGTTCAAAACGGACGGCAGGCAGTGCCGCCCCCGTGTCATTCCAGGCCTGAAATGAAGCCTCAATCAGCGCGATCGCCTGGGGCGATACTTGCGCCAAGCTCGCGTCGAGCACCACACTCACCTCGGTTTGATGCCAGCGCTGCGCAACGGCGTTGGGCTCCACCGGTTGGGTGACCTCCTGGGTGTGGTACACTTCGCTGAGATTGCTCCGCGTCTTTGCCGTGGCTTCGCTGGAGATGCCGAGGCCCAAGAGCATCAGCGTGGCCCCACCCAACGCCAGCGCAGTCCAGCCCAGGCGACCTCGCTGGGCGGAATGCACCGCGCGCTGTGGCGTCCCGCTCGTATCAGGGAGGCCCAGGTGCGTCGTACTCTTCTTGGCAAGGTCTTGCATCTTAGACGCCTGAACGGCCAAGACTGCAGGCGTGTTGAGTGTGCGCCCACCAAATGGTTAACATTCAGCTCTACGTCAATGGCAGGCGAAGCAGGCGCGATGCAGCCCATCTGGGGCAAGACTGAGGCGGACACCTACATTCCCAGCGGCGAGCCCATCGATGCTGCTTGGCAGCGTACCAGCCATTTGGCCATTGGCGCGCACCAGGACGATCTCGAGATCATGGCCGTGGCCGGCATCCTGGAGTGCTACAACGCGAGCGGGCTGGGCTTTTGTGGGGTTGTGGTGACCAATGGTGCGCAAAGTGCGCGTTCTGGTCCCTTCGCGCACTACACCGACGCCGAGATGGTGAGGGTGCGTCGCGCCGAGCAACGCCGCGCCGCGGAAATTGGGCGGTACGCGGCGCTGGTGCAATGGGACTACAAGAGCGCTGAGATCAAACATCCCGCGCAGCGTGAGGCGCTGCGACAAGACTTGCGGCGGCTGTTTTCACTCGTCAAACCGCAGACCGTCTACACGCACAGCTTGTTCGATGCACACGCCACGCACCGTGCGGTCGCAGTTGCGGTGATTGAGGTGCTGCGTGAAATGGACCAAACTCGGCAACCGACGGCGCTGCTCGGCTGTGAAGTTTGGCAGGATCTCGACTGGCTCCCCGAGGAAGCCCGGGTGAGCATGAATGTCAGCGAGCAGCTCCCATTGCAGGAGCAGCTGCTCGAGGTATTCCAATCTCAGATCGCCGGCGGAAAGCGTTACGATTTGGCGGCGCTGGGCCGGCGACGTGCGCACGCCACCTTTGGCCAAAGTCATCAGGTCGACGCCCTGACCGGTGTCGTCTACGCCATGGACCTATTGCCGTTGATGCACAAACCGCTGCTCAGTTTCACTGAATATCTATCACTTTTGTGTGATCGACACCGGGAACGCAGCACGGCTCAGCTGAGTTCGTTGCTTGAAACACCAGCCCTCCCTGTACGTTGAGTCGAGGTTGTGAGTTGAGTCGGGGATTTGATGAGCTATGGTCGCCTCCATGCGACTGGCTGCGATTTCCTTACCCGTTCTTGCCCTGTTGAGTTCTGCGGTCCTGTTGAGCACCGTGGTGGGCTGCACAAAAACCAGGGTCACGGCTGGCCCCGACGGGATTTTACGGTTGGATTGTGCGCGTGGCATGAAAGACTGCGTGTCCCAGGCCGAGAAGTACTGCAACGTACAGAAGAAGGATGGCGGTTATGTGATCATGAGTGGCGCCAGCCGCAAGATCCTGATGGGAAGTGAGAATAGTCAGTACCGCACGGCTGCCGAGGTGGCGCAGCTCGAGGTGAAGTGTGGGACGGAAAGTCTGCCCATCGCAGCCGCGAGTGAAGGTCATGACTACCCACTGTCGTACAAGTTGCCGCCGCGCACCGATGCGGATCTGACCCCCGCGGAGGCCGCCCTGGCTGTGCCTGCGGCCGCACCAGCCACAGCGTCCTCGGCGTGCACTAAAGGCTCGACCCAAGCCTGCGTTGGACCGGGCGCGTGCCAGGGGGGGCAGGTGTGCCTGGCCGATGGCAGTGGCTACGGACCGTGCGATTGTGGCTCGCAGAAGGCCGCTTCCCCCGCCCCGGCCCCTTCTCCGCCGGGCATCGGGCCAGTAGCGCCGCCGCCCGCGCAGCCGCCACCGACGCCTGGAGCCGAACCGCTCAAGAAACCTTGAGCGAGCCCTTCAGGTGTCGAGGGCGAGCTCGTCGAGAACCGTCTCGATCTGCTCTTCATCCAGACCGTACGTGCGCCGCATGTTCTGGATGACCGAGTCCTCGGCTTCGACCAACTGATCATCGGCCAGCGCCACGGCAGCCGAGAGCGCTAGAGCGTGAGGGGCTTCGTCCTTGTCGAGCGCAGCAGCGATGGTGGACAGCCGCTTGGAGAGGCCGTCTTGGCGGAGCAGCTGAGCATACTTCTCCATGAGCATGATGAGGATCTCATCGCTGAGCACGTCCCCAGTGAGCCCCCGGACCGCACCACGCAGCGCTGTCAGCTCGGTGTCGGTCACTTGCTCGTCGGCGGCGATCACCAAAAACATGGACTCTGCAAAGGGTGCCACGCGTGCGATCGCGTCGGTTTCTTCTTTCGTGAAGAGTTCACGTTTGACCAGCGTCGCATAAGCGGAGGTTGTAATCGCGCTTTTTCGACTGCCACTTTTCAAGAGCGCGTCGCGCAGACGCAGGATGGTGGAGGTGCGGATTTCCATGGAACTAGCGTAACCCGAGCGTCGCTTCCGGGTCCATTCTTCCGCTTATGCGACGCAAAGGGGCTAAAGACGCGTGCGAAAAGGAGCGTTAATCAACCATGGTCAGTAGCGTGAGCCCCCAGGCACCACCGTCGGTTGTGATGAATCCTCGCACATGGCGCGTTTTGCTGGTCGAGCCCAGTTCACACCTGATGCGCTACTGGCTGGAGCAGGAGGGCCATGAGACCGTGGAGATCACCTCCTTAGAAGGTGCGCGGTCCGCGCTTTTAGGCGCAAGGACCATCGTGTGTCTCGATCTCAGTGGAGGTGGGAAAATAAGCCATCAGGTGCTCCATTGGATGCAAACCCACCATCCTTCGCTGCCGGCGGTGGTGGTCGGCAAGCAGGACACAGACAGCGCGCCTGAAAGCTTCTTTGGGGTGTGTGAATCGGTGAGCAAGCCGTTCGACCGCGGGCGCCTGCTCTCGGCGCTCGAGCGCGCGCTGAGACGCTGTGAGGTAGCGGAGGGTGGGGCTAGTTCGGACAAGGATTTGGCCAAGCGGACCCTGGATGGTGTCTTGTCAGGTCGGAGCGCGGCCATCTTGGAGCTGGACGAACGGGTGACGCGCGTGCTGTTGCGTGACGTCTCGGTCTGTCTCCTCGGAGAGCGAGGCACGGGCAAAGCGGAGCTAGCCAAGACCATTCACCAAAAGAGTGCGCGTCGGTCGGGACCCTACTTGAGCGTGGATTGTTCAGCGCTCGACCCGAGTGAGCACGAACTTGCGCTGTTTGGTGACGCGCGAGGGAAAACTTCAGGCGTGCCGGGTGCTCTGGAGCTGGCGAGTGGCGGCACCTTGTTGATTGAACACGTGGGCCTGTTGTCGCCACGCGCGCAGCAACTTTTGTCGCTTGCGCTTGCCTCACGCAAGGTGCGTCGCGTCGGAGCAGACGTCGACATTTCCGTCAATGTCCGGATCATCGCAGCGCACTCCGGGTCGCTCCATGAACTGGTGGATCATTTGCGGGACGACCTATACTTTCGTCTGGTCGTTTACCCGGTGCACGTTCCGTCGCTGCGGGAGCGTGCGGTAGACATCCCGCTTTTGGCCTCGCTCCTCTTGCGCCAGCTGTTTGCAGAGGATTGCCCCGCTCTCAGTGCGGAGGCCCTACAGGCCCTGGTGCGCTACCCTTGGCGCGGCAATCTGCGTGAGATGGAGCACGTACTTTACCAGAGTGGATTGAACGCCCAACAAGGCCTGATCCATGTGACGGACCTGCCGTCAGCGTTCCAACCAGCGGGCGAAGAAGCGCACACTCGACGGCGGCCACTTCTTGCCCGTGGGCCAGATCTCCCCGAGGACGCGGTCATGCCGCTCAAGGATCTGGAGCGCTTGGCCATCGAGCATGCGCTGCGCCTCACCAACGGCAACGTGAGCTTAGCAGCTCGACAGTTGGGCATCGGTCGAGCCACTTTGTATCGCCGCCTTTCGCAGCTGGGGCTCATCTAGGGAAATCGGTTGCTTGGCTTAGGCGCCGAGGAACCGACGACGTTGGTCAAGACTAGGTACGAGGCAGCTCTGCGCTATGAGCTGCAGGCGATAATGCGCAAACAGACGATACGCTGGATCGCGCACGAGCCGAGGAATGAGGCCCAGCACGGCCAATGCCCTCCACGGCCCGCCCACGTATGAAACGACGGAGATGACCGCGTCAGACCAGAGGCGCGCTTGGATGGATCCGTCCTTCTTTGCCTCTACCCAGATCACAGAATCGACGTCGTCTGCGACGTGGGTGGCGGCGCGCAGCGCTTGTCCCGCTGGGCTTTGGAGCGGAGCAAAGCGCAGCGCGTGTGAGCGCTCATGGCTTAAGATCCACTGCACCGAGCGCGCGCACACCCCGCAACTGCCATCATACAAGAGTATGGGACCGCGCGTGAGGTCGGGGAGCGCTGAGCTATCTGTCATGGGTGTCTCCTACGCCTCCCATTCTAACAGCGACCGTACGCTGGAAACATGTGCTTCCGACCGCATGCCCAGAAGGACGACGTCGACGCAATCCGAGTCGAGCAGCGTGCTCACAGCTCGCACTGGCCACGGTTGGCTGAGGAAGCGCTCCCGCTGGGCGGATCCAGGCGCCTGGGTCGAGAGGTGACGGGCAGCCAGCTGATCGAGTAAGCGAAGATTCTTTTCGCTGCTCACCTCGCGTAGGCACGCCAAATAGCCAGCGACAGCCTTGATGTACTTGGCCTTGAACGAGGAAAAGTCGGCCTGGCCTACGAACGCGCGATCGAGTTGGGAGAGCAGCGCGCTCAGTTGCGGTGTCACCAGCGTCGCCTCTGCGTGGTCGAACTGCTGGCGTGTCTGGAGCGACTCGAGGGTACTTGCCAGGCTCGAGAGCGGCAGCACTGCACCTTTGCCGGCCCTTCCGGCGAGGCGCAATTGCACGGCCCAGGTGGTCTCGAACTCGGCCTCGAGCGCAGCCACCTTGTACTTGGCGGCCCCCAACTGATCGGCGCGGGCACCATCGTTCGGCGCGGGCGGTGGCGTGAGACGCAGCAATGCGCCATCTACGATGGCGCTGAGTGGGCGACACGCGATGGTCAATAGGCCATACTGTTTGGCGCGACGAAACAGCGCATGGTCCTGCGGCGCGTAGGCAGAATTTTCGACCAGGTTGGCGGGCGCCTCAATGGCCCACAAGCGATGCTGGGGGTTCTGCTCAGCGACCCAATCCAAGACATCTTCCAGTACGAGAGCAGTGGGCGGATTGTGAGCGTGGTCGCCGCGCGTAGTCAGGGTGTTGCTCATCAGGCCGTAGCCTTGGATGCGACCTGCTTTCACCTCCTGATCGAGCTGACCAAACGCGCCGAGCAGGGCGGCCTTGAGACGAGTCTGATCGTAACCGGCCGTGAGCAAGTGTTCGGGACCGTTCAGCAGGCACAGCTCCAATTGCGCCACCCCCAAGCGGTCCAGACTGGCGGTGATTTGGGTCGATAGGAACTCAGGATCGAGGCTGAACGCGCCGTGTTTGAGCGCCTCACCTGCCTCCTTTTCGCCCCGGGGGGTGCGCAGAGGCACCGTAGCGAGCGGTGGATGCGCGGTAAGACTGCGCGCTTGGAGATGCTCTGCATCCTCGGCGATGGCCAGACCCAACTTGGTGATGAAGAACAAGCCCTCGCGCTTCAGCGTGCCCGCCGCCATCAAGCCACCAATCACCCGACCCACCACGCGTTGCGCGTCGCCCAGAGCAAAGCTGGGCGATGTGTCGATGACGTTCACCCCCAGCTTGAGCGCGGCGTCCACGCAGCTGGCATGTGCTGGAGTGTCGAGCCCAATGCGGTAGGTGCCCAAGCCCAGCCGGCACAAGCTGAGGTCTTGGAATTGCACAGTCTTTTGGGCTTGAACCTTCACTACCGCGGCGCGCGTGCCCGCGGGACTGCTTAGCCCCGGCGCGCGCTTGGAAAGAAGCTGGCTGCGGCGTGCGTCGGCCACGCTTTTTTCGTAGATCGCCCACTGCTCCTTGAGCTCGCCGGGTGTTGCGGGTCGCCCGACGACTGCATGTTCAGAGACAGCTACGACTTCGACCGAGTTGTCAGATGAGCTCTCCGTGATGAACAGAGCGCGGGGGGACAGCTGGGTCACTGCGACTTTGTGTACGGCGCGGCGCTCGAGCTCAGGGCCGGGCAGCTGGAGCAAAAGTGCAGGTGCGCGTAGGTGGTCGACCGCGCGGACCAACGCGCAGGCGGTATGAGGCGCCCCGCGCAGCAGCGGGACGTATCTGCGCACGATGGCGAGAGAGCGATGGAGCAGTGCGGTGCAGTTACTGAGCGCACTCAAGCGCCGCCACTCCAAGCTGAGTAGCCCTGCCGGGTGACCAAAGGTTGCGTCCTCGTCCAAGCCCAAAAGAAGTTGCAGCGGCTGTGGCCAAGCCACTGCATGGTCGGCGCCGGACTCCAGCGATGCCGCGCCCAATACGCAGGAAAGTTCCTCGGGCGCATTGTCCGTCGCCCGAAAAAAATGCGCTTGAATTGCATCCGACAATAGCCCCGCCCAATCCAGGTACTTTTGCTCCAACGTAGCTTGATGCAAATCGATGAGAGCCCGCAAGAACAGCGCGTGGTCGAGGAGGTTTGCATTGAGCGCCTGACCCAGCACACGCGGCAACAGGCCCAGTGAAGAGCGCGCGGACCAGAAGCGTGCTGCCGCTTGCTGTGCCGATGCGAGATACTCCGAGTTGTCGAGGACCAATGAGCATATGGACAAGGCCGAGATGGTGGCGGCGTTGTCTGCCGTGACCAGGCGATCGTCTAAGATCAGTCCAGCGCGCCGCAAGCGCAGCTCTTGGAGCTGGATGCGGCTCGAATCCAAACTGACGACGAGCTCCGCCTCGGCGATGCCCAAGTCACTGGCGACCCGGCTGAGCGATCTGCGCGCTTGTAAATGCCCAGGGGTGTCGGTCACAGTCGCGGTGGAGAGCCCGTAAAAATGAGCGAAATGAGTCGCCGCTGGCTCGCCCAGTGCTTTCTTGAGTTGGCGTTGCGACCAGAGATAATGGTCACCCTGGGGTGTTTCCGCGTAAGAGCCGAGGAAAAATCCGCCATCAGGCGCTTTGAAATGTTGGGTAAGGAATGTGAGCGTCTCAGTGGCAACGCGGCGCAGCGGCTCGTGGTGAGTGAGCTGAAACGCGTGCAAGTACAGCCGAACGAGTTCGGAGTTTTGTCCAAGACGCTTGTGAAACAACGGATGATGAAATTGTCGATCAGTGGTGCCAACAAAGAAACCACCCCACAGCTGATCGTACATGCCCCCGCTGCTCATGGCCGCAAGACTGAGCAGAGCCATGCGCTCAGCCTCGGTGTTTTTGTGGAGCGAGGCCTGGTCGAGCAAGAATTCCAGCGCGGGAGCGTGGGGCAGCTTGGCGCCTCGTCCAAATCCAAAAAATGATGGGTCGAACGCCCGCGCGAGCGCCAGGCGCGCGCCGCGGATCACGTCACTTCCGAGGCTGGCGGTCGAGTCCGTGTCTGGCGTGGCCCAACCACGCCCGAGGAGCTGCCCGTTCAGCCGCTCTGCTTGTGCGTCGAATTCAGCGCGCTGAGTCTGCTTGAGCTGGAGCGTCTCTGCCAATAGTCCACGCAAGCTCGGCCCTTGGCTGGCCTGGGGGGGCAACGATCCAGAGGCGAAGAACAATTCACCTTGAGGGGTGAAGATCCCCAGGCTGGGGCGCCGGGTGGCTGCCCCGAGCACCGAGAGCGCCTTTGCAAGCAGGCTCTCCCACTCAGGCTGCTCATCCGTGTCAACCAAAACACTCACATAATCGTCGTTCAGTCGCTGCGCGAGATCAGGCTCGCGAAAGACTCGGTCACTTTCAGCTTGGGCGTCCGAGTAGGCTCGGTCAAGCTGCATGAATACCAATTTGTCTTCGTCCTGGGCACGCTTGAACGCGCTGGGGTCAGCGTTGAGCCAGCGCACGCCATCGTTCGCGCGGCGCGCAAAGAGCGGTCCTTTTGTTTGATGACCGGGCAAAGGAGCAAGAGCCATGAGGCCCGGTTAGCGCAGCTTGGGCGGCGTGTCCTTTTGTTTTTCCATCAAGCGCTCGAGCTGGGAGCGTTCCTCGGGGGTGAGTTGGCGCATGAGTTCGAGCAAAGAATCCCCCGAAAGTTCTTGGATGCCTTGGGCTTCGGTGCGCACCTTGAGGAGGGCGGCGCGCACCGCCGGCTCCGCGTATGGCACGCGGATCAACGCTTGGTCGAGTTCGGCTTGTGCCGCCCGCAAGCGCTGATGGCGGGCGCGCAATTGGGCGTGGCCGTCCTGCCAAATCGCCCGCACCCTGGCATCCTTGCGGCCCCCCATCACTCGGACGACACCGCGCAAAGCCATAAGTGGCTCGTGCATCCCCGGACCACGTGGCCCGTGGTGGACGCCATGATCGCGCGGTGCGACGCGGCGCTGCACATAGGGACTCAAGAGCACGCCCACGGCGAAGATGTTGATCCCCATCGAGAGCAGGAGCGAAAGCGAAAGCCAATGCGTGCGCGTCATGGTGTCTCCTCCTCGTCAGTCAGCGCTGGGTCACCCCAGGTGTCATCCCAAGCTGCGCTCAGCTGAGAGGCGAAGGCTGCTGTGAGCAATTCCTCCTGATCCGGAGCATCCGGGGAGAGCGCGTCTTGTTCGCTTTCAATCTGCAGTTCATCGCTCCAACCCACGCCTTGTTGATCGGGTGACGCGGCGAATGAGCTTTCGGCTTGCCGTGTTACATCCAGGTACACGCCACACAAGATCCCCAGCGCTCCGCACAGACTCCACCACAGGCTCGCACTTAGGGGACTGAACCACGGAGGGCGCGCTATCTGTGGGTGGACGATGGGGATTTCGGCGATGCGGCGCTTGAGATCACCCGGTACCTGCACCTGGGGCAGGGCGCTGATGGCGGCCTTGAGCCAGCGGTCTTCATCTTGTTGTTTCATGGTTCACGTCTCAGGCGGGTAGGTCAACCTCACTCATGGTCGAGCTGTTCCTTCAGGGTGCTCCGCGCGCGCTTGAGCAGACTTTCTACGGCGTCCACGGTCGTGTCCAGCACCTGTGCGATATCGTCTTGGGACAAGCCTTGTTCATGGCGCAAAAGGAGTGCGGACTGCTGCCGCTCCGGCAGGGCAGAGATGGCCATTTGAACGCGCTCGGCGGTCCATTTACGCTCTAAGAGTTGACCGGGCTCCACCGACGGCGGGGCGTGATCTACATCACTGTCCAGGGCCAAGGTTTCTCCACGGGCTTTTCGTAGTCGTAGGCGGTCGATGCTCAGATGACGCGCGATGGTATGAATCCAAGTGGTGATGCGCGCCTTGGGCTGATACTCGCTCGCCTTCAGCCACACCTTGAGAAATGTTTCCTGCGCGACGTCGTGCGCTTCTGTATCATTCTGTAGTAAGCGCGTCGCGAATCTCAAGATCGCCGGTAAGTGCTCGTCGCAGACTTGCCGAAAAGCGCGCGCGTCGCCAGCGGCGACGCGCTTCATGAGCACCTCATCACTTTTTGGGGGCGGCTGGGGTGCCTGATTTGGCCGGAGCTTGACCATGTGCGCGATGCTTGTGGAACGAAACTTTTGCCTCTTGTTGGGTCACATAGCCATCTTTGTTTTGGTCCATGGCATCAAACGTTGAAAGTGCGCCTTCGTCGCTCTCGAGCCGGGTGATCTGTCCGTCGTTGTTCTTGTCCAGATGCTTGAACATGGGGCCTCCCTTACTGACCGCGGGCTTGTCTTGCCGAGCCTTTTCACGCGCTTGGTGGGCCGTCTTGAGTTCATCCGGTGTGAGACCACCGTCCTTGTTTTGATCGATGCTATCGAAGCGCTCGGCGCTCATGCGCGTCTCGGAGCGCTCCCACTTGCCGTTCTGGTTCTTGTCCTTTTCCTTGAAGTGGGCTGCCTGCTGCTCGGGGCTAGGCCGATGCTCCGCCCGCTTCTTCTGAAAGAGGGCCAACGCTTCGTCCTGGGTGACGATCTGGTTGTTGTTGGCGTCCATCTCCTTGAAGTGATGCTCTGCAGCCTGCTTGGCCTCGGCGCGATCAATTTTCTTGTCGCCATTCTTGTCCAGTTTTGCAAAGTGGGCGCCGTGATGACGGTGGTGACGCGTGCCCGATTCTTGACCAGCTGAGCACCCGGACTTGTGGGCGAGACTGGTACCGGCGAGCAGAGAGGCGGCGAGCAGGGCGGTGGCGAAAATCGGTAATTTCATGGGGGGACCTTTGAGGTTGGGGGCAGCGCCTGGGACGCCGCCGGGTTCAAATAGTCCTACGAAGCCGCGAGCAGTTTCCGGCGCACCCCCACGAACTTTTTTGATCGTCGCCAGGAACGAGGTGGCCACACCCTCCTACATGGGGTGCCGTGTTTCGAAAGCGTGCAAGATTGAGCACGCTCCCCACCCTGTGGTGTGGGGCTAGAGATCGGTGCGGATGGTGCGGCCCGCCGAAGTGGGGGCGGCGGTCGCCGGACGGGGAGAAGGTGCGGTGGCCGGGCGGGGACGCGCGGTTGCGCGAGGTCGCGGGGCTGCACTCGGTCGAGGCGCCGGTGCGACGACCGTCT
>JACZCW010074384.1_pt1 | contig 11385 bp, 15 predicted proteins | sample 8641861 | NCBI WGS metagenome assembly JACZCW01 (sample SAMN15324607, study PRJNA640507) | soil metagenome | isolation source: intercropping sugarcane | place: China: Luxin town, Laibin City, Guangxi Province | collected 2019-07-25 | depth 10cm m | reverse complement strand
ATCGGATCTCCCCCGTATTCTTATTCCATAACTTTTCCCTCTTACCTAATGACTTCGTCCAGATTTTACTCTCGGCTTCGCTCAACTGGCATATCTTCAAGAATACGAATATCGAAGTCTACAAGAAGCTAGATTCGTATCTCTCCCCAACATTCGAACCCGATCAGGCGATGTCGGCTACCCCAAGGTTCCACTTCATCGCTAATTGGCTCAACAGTTCGGGCGAGTACCAGACACCCTTCATGGTCAAAGCACCTGACCTGGTCAGCAAACGGTACTCGACCACAGATAACTCGGAGATTACTAAAACCCATTCGAAGAAATACGGTCGACCTATAGATGAAATCATTAAACAGATCCAGGATCGACAACGAATCATATACAAATAAAAAGAGCCCCGAGAAGGGGCTTTTTAATTGTCGATCTTGTCGTTCATTTTGAAAAGTTCGTTAATTATTAGGAAGCCAATAGCGACAATAGCTTTTGCGATCAATACGGGGGCTAGTCCAACTTTTAGGAAATCCTTCTCTTTGATCGGATCTGTGGGGAGATCGAACACCTGCCACATGATATATACCAACCATATACCAAAGATGATTCGAGTGGAGTAGAAGATCAAGTCTTTTACTTGAACGAAGGTAATGCCGCCGTGATTGTCGTCTTCATCCCCGTGGTAAAGACTACTTCTCCTCGGATCCTCCATCATTGTATACCTCCTTGATAATTTCGTCTAGATCTTCTCGGTTTCTTCTTCTCCAGTTCCATTCTTCAACCCATTCCTTAGCCAGCCAAAAACAAAATACCAATGCGTAGATAACAATACACCCAATGAACATCCCAGAAATAATAAGTACGGTTTCATTCATAGCTTCCTCCTTAAGGTAACCCCCTCGGGGGAGGGGGAGCTGTTTATTTGAACAGCCCCCGGATCTTTTCGAGGTCCGGATGGTCGATGGGCCATTCCCACCGTCCGGAGGGTTTCTCGATGTCTTTGTTCTTTCTGAGTTGTTTTCTGAGCTTAGGAGGCTCTACCCCTACCTCTTGAGCCAGTTGCTGGAGTGTTATGATTGAGTCGGCTCCAACTGCTTCTTTCGGAGCCTTTTCTTTCTTTTCCTTTTTCTTCTTGGGCTGCTTAGCCTCTTCTTCTAGTTTGAAGTATTCGGCCACAGGGTCTTCTGCCTGTGTGAGATCGAATACTTTCGGTTCATCCTTATTGACTTTCTTTTTACGCTTCTTCTTGGGTTCGCTTTCGACCTTCCCAATCTTGATGACGGGTGCCTCTTCTGCTTTCTTTTGGGCAATTTCATCTACTGTGGCTTCGACTTCCTGACGGAGACCCTCCAACTTTTTCTGGTATTCTTTGACGCTGAGATTAGCCATGTCCCTCATTTCCCCTTTCCTCATTTTATCTATGACCAGAGAGGCGAGGTCCCTCTTGGTTCGTAGTGCTAGTTGGAGCTGGAGATCCACCGTATCTTCGGCTAGAAGGTGTATGTAGGTGATCTTCTTGTGCTTTTCGGAACCGATACGATGAACCCGGGCCAGCGCCTGGTCGTACTGGATGTAGCTGAATGACTTAGAATAGAAGATAGCTGTGTCCGCCTCGGTGAGGGTAATACCTACCCCGCCGGTACGGATCTGTGCGATGAAGAACCCAATCTGTGGATCCGTTTGGAAATCGTTGATGATCTCCTTGATATTCTTTGTCCCACCGGTGAGTGTAACCCATTTTCTGCCCATTTTCTTGAGAAGCTTTTCGATGGCCCTGATCTCGGGTATGAATCGAGCGAAGATGACTACTTTCTTAGTTTTGGGGAATGATCCGATAAGATCTTTGAGAGTGTTTAGCTTTTCGCTTCCCACTTGGATGATTTCCCGTTTCCCCTCTTCATCTTCGTCTGTGGGGAGAAAACCTCCTGTGATTTGCTGGCATCGAAGGAGTCTGGTGAGTACCAAATTGGCAGTTGATTCTTGGCTTTCGTTGAATTCAACCACTGCTTCTTCGGCCATATCGTTGTAGATCTTCCGAGATTCTTTCCCGAGTTCGATGAATATTTCTTGGTGTACCACAGGGGGGAGAACGAGAGCGTCGTCTTTGGTGCCTCGATAGGCGATAGAGTAGGTCTTGTCGGTGAGTTCGTCCAATCGTTTGTATCTGGTGATTTCGTATCCCATGTAGCCCCCGAAAGTAGCATGGCGGTTACGGAATTCGAACCAGTTATCTCCGAAGATGCTTGGCTTGAGGAAACGATACTGAGACCAGATATCCAATGGCCCTTCGCTGATCGGTGTACCCGTGAGGATGAGTTTATATCGAGTACGATCTCCGAGTCTGTGGAGGGCTTTGGCGTGCTTAGAACCCTTTCGGGGCTGGCCATTTTTGATGTTCTGAGATTCGTCGAGGATGATCATATCGAAGCGACATTTGTTGAGTTCTTTCTCTACCCGCCAGGTGCTTTCGTAGTTCATTACGAGTACCATTAGTGGGTCGGCTTTCGTCGATTTCACCGCTTCCAGAATTCGAGCTTTGTGCTTGTTATTGTATTCGTGAAGTGTATACTCGAAGTTGGCGAACTTTTGGAATTCATTCGCCCAAGCGGGGATGACCGCCCGGGGGCAAACGATCAGGAGCTTTTTGATTTGACCCTGGAGGTACCTGTGGCCAGCGACGGAGAGGGCTGAAAGTGTTTTCCCTGTACCCTGCTCCATAAGAAAAGCTGCCTGATCGTGAGTGATCCCTACCTGATACGCCTGGAACTGGTGATTGAAAAGTTTCGCCTTGACGGGGGCTTTCATTGGTTCTACCTCCTTTCGATTTGGTATATTTAAATATTACCAGATATCCCTGTTTTTGAAAAGGAGTTTTTAAGATTTTTCTTTGATATATTCATTGACTGCCTCCTCGGCTTGTTCCACAGATGAGACCATGACCCCGAGACCACCCGCCCGATTGATCTTCTTTAGTGTGGCTTTCTGGATGGGCGTTAGCTCGTGTTCTTTCCCCGGCAGCTTGACTTCGATCCCGAGTAACCGACCCCTCACACAACCCATGATATCCGGAAGACCTCTACCCTGGAAATGATTCCCATGAGTTTTAAAATAAAAGCCCCCAAACTTTCGTTTGAGGGCCTCCATGATCTTCCTATGAAGATCGGCTTCGGTCATTCGTCTTCCCCGTCCTCTTCATCTTCTTCGTCGTCTTCCTCTTCATCTTCTTCGTCAAATTGCTCTGTTACAACCTCTTCATCTTCTTCGTCGTCATCTTCGTCGTCAGCGACCAGTTCATCTGCGGAGAAGATCTCGACCACCTGAGAACGCTTCTTACCTTGGTATTTTTCGTTCTCTACTTCGACTCCCAGCATATTTCCGATGAGAGAATCCAGATCCAGGTTCATTGCTTTATTGGGAACTTCGACCCCCATAGCTTCGAGCAAATTTCGAAGATTGAAGAGAGCTTGTGGCTGGAGGGAGGTAATGTAAGAGACCTTCTTGCCCTTGTTTTTCCCCTCTACTACTGCGAAGATCCATCTCAGGTAATCTTTTCCAGATTTGTCGGATACTTCATGAGAGACTTCAGCGACTTCGACTAAGTATTCCCCATCAGGTACCCCGAACTTACCGCCTTCTACCCCAGTGAAATCAATTGTGAGTTTACTCTTCCGTTTCTTGGCCATCTTTAGTTTCCCCTCTCATTACAGATTGGATTTGTTTGTAGCTCGGATCCATCAAGTGGCTCGGAACCTTGTACCCTTTCGGGGTACGAATCTTGGTGAGATAATAAGCGTGAGGGCCCAGTCTCAGTCGATATTCGACCACCCGCTTGGCTTTGTTGTTAGCCTTCTTGATGACTTCTTTGATGTAGGTATTCCCAATGACCTTGACCGCTGCGTTGAGAACTTTGGCCACAGAGGGCATGAGGGCGGGCCCCACGCTTGGATCTATTTGATCTTCCTCGGCTTCGTCGTCAATGTTCGTGACCCGATCCTGTGCCAGAAATACGACGTGATTCAACGGGCCATCGGGCATTGACAAGTCTCGGAAGTTGATGATGGCTCTTTTGAGTAATCCAGCTGCTTCTCCCCAGTCTTTCTTAGAGGGGAAGTCACCCTCTTCTTTACCATTTTGTGTCAAGGCTTTCTCGAGGGCCAATTCTTGGACTGCAGTGATCGTGTCTATGACCACAGTCTGGAATTCGTGTTCACCTTCTGCGAGATACCAGTAGAAAGCATCCAGCTCATCCCAGTTCGAGATGAAAGCCGTTTTGACGTTATCCAGACCATTCAATGAATCTGTGGTCTGTTCTCCGAAGTCCAAGTGGAGAATCGGACCGGGGAATGTTGTTGAGATGGTCGTTTTCCCCGTGCCAGATCGACCATATAGAAGATAACTACCACCGATCTCGACCTCATTGGGATTCTTGATCATCGACTCAATGTCGATAGTGGGGGCTTGTACAGATTCAACTGTTCTCTCTGTGGTCTTTCTCCTTCGACGTACCGCCATTTCTTCCCCTCCTTGGTTTATAATCTGCCTTCTTGATGAAACTAGCGTCCAGACCCAATAATTCAGCGGAGCAGAGTGAGAAGTAGTCGCATGAAGGGCATTGCCAGTTGGAAAGTTCTCGGATCGGGATATGTTGGAGGCGTTTGATCTCCAGAGCCGATTTGGCTACATCCTCTACCACCATATTGACTGTTTCCCACTTAAAGGGAACAAAGACCCGGCGATAGAACTTCTCCGTTTGATGGTAAAGCTTGTCCAGAATGTCTTCATAGTCTTTCGGGTCAAGTCCATGTTCATGGATCGTTTTCAGGTATACATCGTGAGTAGTATCAATATTCTGTGCTTTGGAGAGTGTACCGTTCTTGAGCAGCCTGGGTTTAGTCGGGGGCTTGGTCCTGATGTAATCCCACATAATCCCATCGATTTCACTGCCCCGTTTGAAGAGGGCCCAAGCATAGATCAGGGTCTGGTAATCAGCGAAGCGTACATCTTCTGATGGGAACGTCTTGTGGGTTTTGTGTTCGACCAACCAGATTCTGCCATTTCGATCTTGGGCTATACCATCGACCTTGACCATGAAGTCAATATCATCGAACATTGGGACAGGTTCTGGTTCGTACTCGACCTCGAGATATTCTAGACCATCATCGGCCCATTGTTGGACGTATCCCTCCATGATCGTACGGCATTCCTGAGGAAGATCACCCATATCTGCTTTCTCTTCGTCGAACATGTTGTTGAATTGTTCTGTGTATGTATCGAGAACCTCTTCCCAAGAACCCCCCGATACCCAAGCTTGGATCATCTCGTGAATGATGGTTCCACGGTAGAGAGCTACTTTCTTTCGACGTGGCTCGAGCTTTTCAATGTACTTGTAGTAGTGCGATTGACGACAGAAACGCCAATTCCTGATTCTGGAATACGACAGTTGGAGTTTTTCCATCCCTTATACCTCCTTTCGTTTTTGGTAATTTTATTATAGGAAATCGTGAATGGCCCGTGTAAAGGATAATTTTCATCCTTTTGATATTTATTTGGAAGGGCCAGGAGGTTAGACCTGACCCATCCCCAATTAGCCTGTCCAATCGATACCCGCTCCCCAGTTGCCCACAGATACTTCGGCGATGATCGGAACAGTAAGATGGATGTTGAAGAGATCAAGGATCTCGGGATGTTCCATAATTCCTTTGATCTGTGGTAGAACTTCGTCCAGTGAGTCAGTTCGTACTTCGAAGAGAAGAGCGTCGTGAACTAACCCCACAGGGACGCATTGGCTTTTTGGAATCTTCTGGTCGATCTCTACCATGGAGGCTAGAGCCATATCAGAAGCGAAACTTTGGACTGGGGTGTTTATCGATTGTCGTATGGCCTGCGCCCTTTTACCATCGTCGGATGACCAGATCTCGGGCAGCCGTCTCTTTCGACCAATCAGTGTACGAATGTAGCCCTGCTGTTCAACGATCCTTTGCTGCCGTTCGTACCAACGGGGCAAGTCTTTATATCGATCAAAGAATCTTCTTCGAAACATTTTGGCTTCGTTGTCGGTCAGGATCACCCCGTACTTGTCTCGGGCATAGTCCTTAAACTTCTTCCAAGACATTCCGTACAAGAACCCAAAATTCACGGCCTTCGCCGACTTTCGTTCTTCCTTTTCTGGGTTGGCTTTCCCTGTCAATAACTGGGCGGTGTTCGTGTGGATATCTTGGCCAGTTTGGAAAACCCGCTTCATTTCTCTGTCGCCTGAGATCATTGCTGCAACCCTGAGTTCAACCTGAGAATAGTCGGCTTCAATGAATGTCCAACCCTCAGGAGCCCCGATGAGTGACCGAACCCGTTTATCTCGGGGTACCTGCTGAAGGTTCGGATCTTTACAGGAGAGTCGACCCGTGACTGTTCTGTGGAGCTGGAATGTCGGATGAAGTCGATTGTTCTCATCCATCTTTTCTTCCCAGCTTTCGATGAACTGCATGAGCTTCGAGATCTCCCGAAACTTCAAGACCAGTTCGGGAACTTCGCTTTGGTCCCTGAGCTGTTTAAGTACTGATTCCGAAGTCGATGGCGCCCCGCCCTTGGTAAAGTCGATGGGTTGGATCCCAAGATCTCCGAAAAGTACCTGCCCCAGCTGTTTGGTTGAATTCCAGTTGACCCCCTCTTTGACTTCGTTTAGCTTCGAGAGGATCTCTTCTTGGTCTTCTTTGAGTAGCCTCAGAGTTGTTTCCATCTGGTCTCGACGGACATATACCCCGTGGTGTTGAGTTTTAACCAGTGCTCTCGAGGCTGGCATGATTAGATGTTTGAATACGTTCCGAGTAGTTTTATCTTCATTAAGTTCTTTGGCCAGCTGGATTCTGAGCTTTCGGGTATAGTATACATCCGCTGCGGCGTACTTAGCAATCTTCTTGAGGGGTGCCCCACCGGTTTTTTCTTCTGTGGAGATATCAAAGTTCGGGGCTCCGAAGTATAAGCTGGATAGAATCTTCAAGCCATGGGGGTTATTTTCATCCAAGATGTAGTGAGCCAGCATAGTATCGAAATCTGCCTGGATCTCTTGGTCGTACTTGTGAACCCCCCACAGGGAATCAAACTTTCCATTGTGCATGGCAACCTTTTTCTTTCGGAGAAGATCGCTGATGACTTCCATGATGGTATACTTGACCTTTGGCTTTTTGAAAGGACTCTGCGGATGATTGAAAGGTATGAGCCACTGAGTATCTTTCGTAGCCAAAGCCATAAGTACGATATCTGCTTCCTCTCTCCACCATTCTAGCCCTGTGGTCTCCAGATCGTACTCGATCCATTTAGCCTTCTCTAGATCTTCGATACATTCATTGAGTTCGTCAATAGAGGTAACCAATTTCCAGTTTAACTCCATCGTGTCAATCTCGGCCTTGCCCTGGAGAGTATCAATGAACCGTTTGAAGTCCTGTCGAAGTAGTGGTTCTTTGTTCTCTTGTCGGAAGATGATCGAAGGGTTGAATGTAGCCATATAATTGATTTTGTCTTCCCCGACAATCCATTGGCCTCGGTCTTCGCTGAGTTTGATTTTTAATCCTCGAGCTTTGGCGGGGGTTGGCCCCAGTAGAAGGCAGTATTCTGGCTGAATCTTTTTGATGAGTTCGTCAACTTCTTGATAGAATGCCTTCATTTCCTTTGCTGGAGGCTTCTTCTCCTTATACTCTGGAATTACTGAGTAGATTGGTATATCAACCCCACAGAGAAAATCTTTTAGCGGTGATCGGTCGCCCGGAGGATACTCTGATAGAATCATCCCTTTCTTCATGGGTTAAACCCTCCTTCATGCTTGAGACTCGTACTCCCCCTTGCTTGAGTAGATCCAGGGGTGTCTTGATTCGGTATATCTGATTGAATACCACCCGAGATATACCTGAGTTGATGATGAGCTTGGCGCATTCTCTGCAGGGGCTTAGCGTAGTGTAGATCGTAGAACCCTCCACAGGGATACCAGATCGAGAGGCAAAGGCGATAGCATTGGCTTCGGCATGGACTGTATTCGTACAGCCCTTCGATTCGTTGCAAGTTTCGGGAGTACAGTGGGGGTGCCCAGAGGGCGCCCCGTTGTATCCCATTGAGATGATCCTGTGGTCTTTCACGATGATGCTTCCAACCTGCTGCCGAAGGCATGTGGATCGACTAGAAACTTCTTTGGCAATCCTCATGAACATTTCATCTCGGCTGGGCCTGGTTCGTTCCATTTTAGAATACCGACTGTACGTCTTTTTGGTATACATGGAGAGAGCCGATCATGTGGGTGAACCGTCCCACAGGGTACCCAGATTTAGTTGCCACGTATTGTTGAAGCAGGGAGGCCAAGTACAGGTCGTTGTTGAAGTGGGTGGCGAAGTCGGCAGATCTCATGATGTAGGTCATATGTAGCTGCCCGCCACGGACCAAGAATTGGTAACCCAGGGTGCAGGGTACCCGACTGACCCCACCAATTTTAGTGATATCTTCGTCATCCCACATGTTCAGCCAGAGCTGGCGAGAGTCAGGGTCCACTTTGATTCGTTCGATGATCCGGAGCACCTTCTCATTTCGAGAGAACCGGTCACCATAGGAATATGCGAACTTGCCATCATCTTCGAGGAATTGCTGCCAGACTTCGGGACGGAACCTCCAAGCTTGTCCGGGGTTCAGGGGAGTGCCTTCGATACCCAACTTGCGCTCTCTCCATTCGGCTGATGCCCAAGGAAGGGTGGGGTTCAAGTCTTCAATGTGAGGGCGAGTAACCATATAGACGTAGTTCTGGAGTTCCAGCGTGTGGAAATCGGGGTTATCCGAGATATCTTTGTCTTGGTACGTTTTCGGGTATACTCGGATACCCATTTCTTTCAGGTCTCGAGCCACTTCGTTGAGTGCTTCCTTGAAGTCTTTGTAGATTCGCATTGATGATACCTCCTTTTGTTATAAGTAAATTATACCAAAGGGCTTGTCTGGTGTAAAGGATATTTTTCTAATTCAATAAGAAAGGGGGCTTAAGCCCCCGATGATCATTTAGTGAAGAATAATGTGAGTGTAACTTCTTTGTGAAGCCCATTTTTGAGTGATCCGATATGAAACTTGAGCTTACTGTCGTAGATCATATCGATCAGTTGTTTGAGTTCCTCTCGGGTAGGGTTATCCGAGTCCAGATCGTACTCGATACGAGTCCGGTTGTTTTTCTTCGCCGAGTCCAACACGTGCTGAGCCAAGCTTTTGTCAAGTGCCATTTTATTCTTCCTCTTCGTACATCATGTGGATGTAGTGAGCTTTCGCTGTTTCCAGCATCCCAATGATCTGTACATAAAACAGGTCGGGATCATTCTTGACGGTGATATCTCCGGTGACCCAATCCATCTTCACTGTGATCTCGCTCTCCAAATGGTTTTTCTTCCTTGGTCGGCCGCCTTTGTTCTTTGGCTTCCGCTCCATTATATCACTCCCAGTTAATTTCTGTGACGTTCCTGAAATTGATAGTGACTGCTTGATGCCCTACCGTTATTCCAATGATACTTTCAGAAGTGATTACTCCATGTTCAAGTTTTCAATGTATCTCCTGTACTACCTTCCCGGTGAGTATAATGGGGTTTTTACTGCCTATATAGTGAACCGACATTTTGTTGTACATCCTGATCACTCCTTCGGACCGTATTCTTCTTTGAGTTCGAGCCATTTGTCCAGATCAACTCTTTCCACGAACTTGTCTGACCATTTCCGACGTTGTGCCCAGTTGATCTTTTCGGGGTGAAGAGTTTGATCCCAGAAATAGTCTTGTACGCCCTTTTGACGGAAGTCTCGGGGTTCGGCCAGGATGTATTCTTCGAGCTTTTCTTCCCCATGAGTATCCAAGATGTAGAAGGGTACCACGTGCTTCATCTGGCTTGCCATGAGCAGATTCCATGAGATCTCGACTTCATTATCCTCAGGCCATTTCTTCAGTTCGTAGTTCAAGTCTTTGAGGATTCGATCCACGCAGTGTTTGACGAAGTAGATGTCTCCTAGCAAACGGGTGGTGATCTCTGATGCTCGAGACATTACGTGGATGTGCCATTTCTTTTCCCACCAGGTGAAAGATAAACTGATGAGACATCCTCCCCCTGTGGGCGCAGAGTCGGCCGACCGATAGAATGGGAATGTGAAAGACATCGGGCCACCCTGTTTTTTCTTCTTGTCGTTGAGTCGATTGAAGGCTTCTTCCCACATAGGTTCGTTGATGTATCGTTTGGTGAGGAGCCGAACCCGGCGAACCGGGTCCAGATACTCATTCTCTGCGGGGAGCCCCCAACCGAAAGCATTGAACTGGATGTTGTAAGCGACGGTAGAGAATTCCCGACCAGCTGGAAGGCCAGGCTTTCCCCCTACCATGAGACTGTCTTCAATGTCTGCCCAGATGAAATCATCGTTGAGTTTCTGCCATGCTTTGAAGAGGTTCACTGAACTCGCCATCCTTCCCCTTGTTGATTGATCTTTTTCGAGATATCTTTGGAGCTTTTCTCTGTTCTCCCCTTCGAGTAGATCGTGAGCCATCATACCGGATATTTCCATGATCCACAGGGGGATGACCATTTCGAGATCTTCTGGCTTGATTTTATCCATATCCACTGAAGTGGTAGTCAAGGAGGTGGTTCTATCAAAGATTGTAAATCGGAGCTCGAGATGTACTCGATTTCTCGACGGGATGATATTTCCCCTTGTAGGCCCCTCCTATGATTTCGGTGGGATGGTACCGACGGAAGTTGCCCAAATAGTCAAAAGACATTACCAGGTCGATGATCCTGTTTCTGTGAGTCCGATGAAACTGCTTGAGCACATTCTCTTTACTGGCGGTGACGTAGGAGACATGTTCCCAGGGATCTTCTTCTCTGTACCGGTACCGATAGCAGACAACCCATTTACGATCATCCATTCTGGGGACCCTCCACTTCTTCCAGCTCGATACCGTTGTTCCAGACGACTTTCCAGTATTGGATCTCCCCACCAAACTTGACTGACATGATTCGTTTGATCTGGTGCTGCTTCCGGTTGAACTTCGAGATGAAGCTGATGAACTCATCCTGCTCTTCAAACATTTCGATCAGGGGCTGTTTCTCTGCGAGTCGATATTCACTGAGCTTAGCTCTGTAGTGGTAGAATACCAGCCAGACCATTTTACTTCCCCCTTAAAACTCTACTGATTGTTGTTTGATGTAAGTCCATTTCACGGGCTATTTCTTGTTGGGTCCAACCTTTAGACCGGAGGGAAAATACCATTTTTATTACTTCATCGGTCAATTTCTTGGGACCCCTATTGGCCTTTGCTGGATTTTTTACCCCTTCGTGATGTATTTTTGAGTGTTCGCCTGCTTTGACTAGCTCAAGGTTATCTGGGTGATCATTTTCTATATT
>JACZCW010238826.1_pt1 | contig 11396 bp, 8 predicted proteins | sample 8641861 | NCBI WGS metagenome assembly JACZCW01 (sample SAMN15324607, study PRJNA640507) | soil metagenome | isolation source: intercropping sugarcane | place: China: Luxin town, Laibin City, Guangxi Province | collected 2019-07-25 | depth 10cm m | reverse complement strand
CGCCGCGGCCGCCGCGAACATCACCGCGGTATGACCACTCGGAAACGCTGCTAAGCCGCGTGAGAAGGGGGCGTAATTGCGCGCATCTTCGGGGTGTTCCAGACGATCGGGCGCGTCGGGATCACGACCGTTCGTTGGCCAGGCTCGTCCAAACATCCACTTGCTGAATCCGACGACGAGCAGCGTCTCGGCCATGCCAAACAACATCGCGGAGGTGGCGCGCTGTCCATCACATATCCCTAACCCCGCGTACGCTCCGTAAGCCAGAGCAGTGACGCCTATGGTGACATACGGAGCTGCCAACGACACGGGCTCGGCATTGTAACTTCCGCCCAAGCTGGTTTGTGCAAACACCCGCAGCTCATGGTCGGCACCGGTTTGTCCAATCAGGATGGGCGAGAGCAGAGATAGCTGAGAAAGGATGAGCGTACTCGGTCGAGCCAGCTCACGTGGTACATGGCGAGCAGCAGAAATCGGAGTTGAGCAAATGCGCCGTTGCTGCGCAGCCTGGGCGCGTGGTGGCGTGCGCTGGACGGGCCGGTCCGCCCCAGCCTGTGAACTGTGCGTGACGAGCACCGCGCAGAGCAGGATGCCCGAAAAATATCCGCGGTAGCGTCGACCCATATTGGCTCGCGGCGCGCAGCAGACCAGGCTCGCGCGCTCCAATCAATCGCTGTGTCCAAGTGGGACGCAGGACGCACAGGTCAATCGACGCGACGCATGGCTCGAGTGCGTCGTCGACCCACCACGACCGCGAGCGCCACCAGTGAGGCAAAATGCATCATGGGCGACCGTGGTTCTCGATGAGCTTCCATGCGGCAACCGCAGCCCTTCTTGTCGTCTTTCTGGGCTTTCGCTGGGTTGTCTGATGTCCCGCCACCACTGCCCGGCTCGCTTGGGTGGTCGGTGCTCTCGGTGGTGGTGGTTTCATCTACACTGGGCGTGACGCAACCTTGCTCAGCAGTGGCGGCGGGATGGGGATTGCTGGGACACGGGTCGATGCAATCAGGCACTTGGTCCGCATCTTGGTCGGTGTCGGGCGTGTCGCAGCCGCAATCGCCTGGCAATTCTTTGGCCACACTGGTGGGACAAGCGTCGCTGCAGCTGGTGATACCGGTGGCATTGGGCTCGGCTTGGTCACAACCGCAGCTGCCCGGGTCGGTCTTGAGTGGATCGTCCTTACAACGATCCACGCAATCAGCTGCGCCGTCTTCATCCGTATCCGCGTCAGATATCCCGCAGCCGCACAGGCCGGGCACGGTCTTGTCGGTGTCCTCCGGACAATCGTCGATGCTCGCTGAATCGACGCAGGCCGCTCCAACACATTGCTTTCCTTGTCCACAGCTGCTGCCGTCGACGGGGACGATGCCTTGCACATTGACGCACGCGCCAAAATCCGGAGCGCTGCAATACACATCGGCGCAAGTGGCGGATACAGGACACTCTGGGCCGGGGCCCTCGAGCTCGGTACCCACCTGCGGACCCAAAGCTCGGCACTGTGCGTCCCGCGAGGCGCAGCTGCCAGCGTAACACGCGCCCACCGTCCCATCGGCAAAGGTGCAGCTCGTGCCGGAGGCGGAGAACAGATCTCCCGGACAAGTGCTCTCATGGCCGTTGCACATCTCCTGCACATCGCAGCCATCCCGAGCGGGACGACACAGCTGCGTTTTGGGGGCGACTTGGCATTGTGAGCAACATAGATCGTTGTAGTCGCTGCACGCGGCTCCCGTCGACAACTGGCACGTGTTTCCGTCGCAGCATGGGTCAATGGTCGTGCAATCCGTTGCTCCGCAATCGCAACGTTCGTTGCCGGAGACCACCCCATCGCCACACTGGTCGACCGCCACCTCCGTCGGCACGTTCTCCAAGCAATGAGCGCCGAGTTCGGTCAGGTAGTCCAAGAACGAGCTGAAGTTCTCCTGACTGCAACTGGAAAACTGCGGATCGTTCAAGCCGCCGCTTTGCGCCACCGCAGCCATCAAAAAGCCAGAACGCGGACACGCATTGCCGTCTGAATCATGAGGCATGCCCAAGTTGTGGCCCAACTCGTGAGCAACTATTTCTGCCATGGACGCGCCCACGTTGACCGTTTGAGCGACGAGGCCTGAACGCAAGCCGCTGCACATCGCCGCCAAGTAGGCCAAGCCAACTGTCGTTTGGTCGAAATCGTGTCCGCTGAGCAAGCAATGATCGTCGTGAGGGGGCAGCTCTTGCATGCTCCAGGTGCTGAAGGCATCCAAGAGCGCGTCTGAGTTCACCTCCGGGCCGGCGACTTGCACCGGATAAGCGTTCTGTGGGGCGGTCACCTGACCCTTGACAGCGATGCGGACGCGCGGCGTCAGACCGGAGTGAGCAAAGATCGTGTTGGTGGCGGTGATGATGGCGACCGAGTCCGCCAGCATCAACTCGGCGTTTCCGTTGAAGAGCGCCAGTCGCTCCTGGTCATTGACGACCATGAGCTCGATGTATTTGGTCTCTGACGGCGTACCTTCACGGAAGCTGGCGACCTGCGGCAGGATGGCGCTTGTACGGCGCACGCTGGTGCTGAACGTGGGCGTGGGTTGGCCGCCTCCGGCGCGCAGTGCAGCGTTGTCCTGCAGCTGGTGAGTGATGCCGTCGCTTGGATCTACATCGCCCGGGACAGGACCGATGGACCAAGTGCGTCCAAACACCGCGATCACACCGTGCAGCGTTGGCTCAACGTAGCCGCTCGTGTGTAGGCACGTGGACAACGCCGCGTAGGCGTCGGGCAGCAGCTGATTGGTGTGCGGATCGTAGATGTCCGCCTCGTACAAGCAGCTCGGGCTATGTACCGTGCGCTCCACCAGCCGACCAAGCGGCCCAGGCTCCCACACCTTGTAGTCGCGCGAAGCAGCTGAGTCGGCGCTGCGCAGTGACAGGCGTAGGTCAGTGCCGTTCACGGACAAATCGAACACCAAGGGACTCTGTACGACCTCTTGGGTCTTTTGTGCCGTGTGCTCATCTTTGGGCTTGCCTGAACATGCAGACAAGCTGGACGCGAAGAGCAAGCTCAGACTTGCATATAGAATTCTGCACTTGCCCATAGAGTCCTAGGGGTAACTGGGATCTTGGCGCACGACAAGGTTTCCGAAACCTAACCAACACATGGGAGCGTTTCGACAATGCCAACCACAGAGGAGATTTCTGTCGCCATTGTGGAGAAGTGGGTGCACCCCATGGGACTGGTGCTCTCACCCTATTTTCCCGTCGACAGCAGAACGTGCGAGCCTGGATGTGAGAAGACCGGCCGTGAGTCAAATGTGAACACGCGCGCACGGCCGTTCTCAAGCCGTCGCTGAAAATCGCGCGAGCCATCGTCACCCATGCTGACGAGCGATCTCCGCGTCGGATCTGCGTGAAGTGTTTTTAGGATCGGTGCGGGAGCAGGAAGAGTTCTAGTTGCTCCCTGGCTGAGTCGACCACGTAGACCAGGCCAGGCTCGCCCACGGCCATCGTGGTGATGGGTCCGCTGGGGTGAAGCGGCAGCGTTTGCCGTGCTTGGGACACCAGATCGACCAGCGTGATACCGCTCAACTGAGCGCAGTAGAGTTGCCCGCTGCTGTCGGGGTGCACTACCGCCGTGAGCGGTGAACAAATGACGTCGCGCGCCGCTGTTTGTTCGACGACGAAATCCCGGCTGGTTCGAAACACCCGACGCTCTGGCCCGTGGTAGTAAAAAATCTGCTCATTCAGGTGCAGCATCGCTGGGGTCCGACCCTGGTGGCGAGGGCCGGTCACTGCGCTGCCGCCATCGAGTGGAATGCTCATGAGCGTCCAGCTGCGCTCGGGCATGGTCGCCGGAGATTGCTCCACGAAGTAGGCACGATCGGCGGAGGTGGCCAAGCTGGTGATGGTGCCCTTTGCCGCGTAAATGCGCCGCACTTGGCCATGCACCAGACTGAACAATTCACTCGTACCTAAGTCACCCGAAGACGACCACACGGATTGGCCCAAGTGCTGTGCCAAGAGTTGCGGTGGCCGGGTAAGGCGCCCTAGCAGGCGGGGGGCCTTGGGGTCGCTCAGGGGTACCTCGTGCAGTGCTCCTTCGGCAAAGCCGATCAGCCGCGTGTTATCCATGGCGGCGACGCTGAAGGTAGGCAGAGCGGTGAACACTGGAGGTGATGTTTGTGTGAGCGTGTGCAGCCCAAGCGCGCTGTACAGATGGATTGCCCGTGCAGTGACCACAAGCTGCGTGTGGTAGGCCTGCGTGGGCAGGGCAAGCAGCGCCTCTGGGGGTCCAAACGCGGTCGAGGCCGATGGAGGCGCGACTTGGGCCGAAAGTGCCTGGCGGGCTGGTGCGGGCGCAGAGCTGGGTTTTGAGCCGGGGGTCGAGTCTGCGTCGCCGCACCGGCAGCCCAGGGCGGCGTTTGCCCACCAAACGGCCCAGAGCAATGCGATGATGCGCTTCATAGGTCAGCCCGCGCACCTTTACAGGCGTCGTACACGGCGCAAGCCTCCTCTTGATCCAGCGCGTCGCACGGGTTGCTCTCCGCGCAGCGGGCAAAGTCGTCCACACGGGCGCTGCAGCTTGGGTCCAAGGTTTTCAGAGTGTCCGCACACAGGTGCTCCGCGAGCCCCGGCTTCACGATGAGCGACCCGTCGTCACACTTTTTGGACCCGCCCGGCGCCACGGTGTGCCCCCAGCTGCACAAGTCGTGCACCTCGTCGGGTGTGAGATCATTGAGAGCTCGCTCTCGCTCGATGGCCGGAAATCGCACTTGAGCGTCCGACTGTTCGTTGGTTTGGTCGTCTCCCACACTGGAACACCCTATGGTCAGACTGGTGCAGAGCCAAAAGCAGAAGCGCAGCGGGCGCACGCAGGGATGCCTTGCGGTCAAACGCAGCCATGGTGGAATACGGCGCATCGATGAGCCGGGTGTGAGGTGTGAAGGCATCGCTAGTTGTGGTGCTATGTGTGCGAGACAACGTCGATTTCTGGTCTCAAACGCCGCTGGATGCTAGCATAGAAGTTGCTTTGACTTGGCGTGGGGCATCAACTGGTTTTGCTTGCCAAGTGAGCCCTACGGCAAAGGCACCTATGATCGAACCTCATCCAGCGCCGAGCCCGCGCGGCAGCGAGCGGCCTCAGGCTCGCAAAAGTTGCGGAGTGCGGAACTTTTTTTTGCTCCTGCTCGCGCTCGCCGTCGTGGCCTTGGGTATCGGCGCATGCTCCGGGGATGACCAGCGTCCCGATACGGGCGGCTACGGGGGTGAGCAAGGGCTAGGTGGCGGGCAGGCCGGGACCTGTGAACCCGGGGAGCAGCGCGCGTGTGGGTTCAAGGTCGATCAGGGAGAAGGGGTGACCACGTGCTTTCAGGGTTCACAGGAGTGCCAAGCGGACGGTACCTGGGGCCCTTGCGAAAATGGCGAGTTCATCGACATCCCGGACGAGAAGGACAGCAACTCTGAGGATGGCCACGGATGGTTTAAACCGCTCGTGCTGTCCACGCGTCCCCACGTCGACTGCGATCCGACCGATCGTTGCGATCCACGGTGTGTGGAAGTGGCCGAGCCGTCGGCAGCCTTCACTCCCGGCACTTCCATTCTGGACAATGAGTTGTGTGAAGCGGGCGACCCATCTCCGCCTGCGGAGTGCGCGGCGGGTTCGTCGACCGTTATGAAATGCACTCATGACCTATGCACGGCAGGGGCAGCCTTGGTCAGTGGCTGTGATGATTGTGTGACCAAGGTTTGTGCCGTTCGTCCGGCATGCTGCAGTACAACTTGGGATGCTAGTTGCGTAACCGAAGCCTACAACCAATGCCTCAACTCCCCGCCGCCTATAGGGTTGTGTGAGTTTGGTGTTTATTCCAAGAGCACCATCCTTACGGCGAATGGACCTTCGTTTGGCACGAATGCGACCATTGGTGGCCTGGGCAATCTCATCATCGATACCGACGCGGCTGCGGCATTCCCGGCGCGCGGGGTGACGCCGTGCAACATTTGGGTCAAAAACGCCAACATCCCCGGCCCGATCGCGGTGAGCGGTGGCATCTGGGCGGGCGGTAGCGCCATCTTCGACGCAGGCAACGCTACTGTTTGGCAGGCTGACATGCATTTTGGTCGCGGCCTATACATGAACAATAACAACTCCATCACGGGGAAAATCTACGGTTCGGCCAATTACAATTTAGCCTCGGGCACCCCCGCGGGCTGCACAGGCCCGTCCGGCTGGCCTCCTAGTACGACGAGCACTTCCTTCAATCTTTCCGCGCAGGGTCCGATAACCGTAACGGGCAGCGCGTATTCGGCAGGCGCGATGAGCAACATCACCGTGAACCCTGCGGGTAACAAGTTCGACAATCAGGGAACGACCATTGTCCCACCACCCATCTTCAGTCTGCCCTCGACTCCGCCTTCACCGACAGTGACCACCTGCAGCGGCGCCACGGCGTTTCCAGCAACCTTTACTACCGCTCCGTGCACCGTGGCCGGGACGGCCCCTAACCAAACACTTACGGTGGAGAACGGCGTGTGCACGCTGCCTGGTGCGGGCAACTATCAAAATGTGATCTTGAAGAATGGCGCCAAATTGGCTCTCAACGGGTCGGGCACTTACACCTTCAAGAGCATCAATGGCTCGGGTGCGACCGACGGCGGCATCCAGATTGGTACACCGACCAACACAACGGGCAACTACACGGTCACGGTCTGCGGCAAGCTCTCGATGGGGAACAACCAGAACATCATCGGCTCCACGGCTGCGCTCACCGGAGCGAACATCAAGACTCCCGTTTTGACGCCGCCGACCCGATTGATGCTGTACGTCCTGGGCACTGATTCTGGAGCCAACTGCACAAACGCCAATTGCGCGGTTTCCTTGGGCACGGACGTGCTCGTGGCGGGCGTGGTGTCGGTCCCCAACGGCACCTTCTTTGCTGCGAACAACAACACCGCTGCGACGTCGCTGAACGGAGCACTGTGGGCGAGCGCCGTCAACGTGGGCACCAAGTTCAATTTGTCGCAGATGAGCAAGGCCACCTGCGAGTCCATGAACATTCCAGGCACATCCGTCACGCCGGGCATGTGTCCCTGGAACAATACGACGACCATCACTGTGCCGGCCATTGCCGGCACCACCGTGGAGCCGTGTCGTTGGGGCGCGGACTGCCAAAACAATCAGCGCTGCACGAACGTGGAGAGCCGCGTGGGAACGGCGGCCTGTGTCAATTTTAACAAGTGCGTCGCTTCAGGTACGGCCAATGGCGGGCCTTCTGCCTTGCCTTGTAAAGACGACCCGTGCGTGGCGCGCATCATTGCGGCCAATGCGTCGTGCGGCACCAACTGGACGTCCACCTGCGTTGGCTACGTGCAGACGATGTGCGACGCCACGTGTGGTTCAACCTCGACTGCGCGAGGTGGAACGTGTGTCGACAATACGGGTTATTCAGGTGAACCCAGCTGCGGCTCCTCGCCGAACAGGTATGACCTGGCGCTGGGCTATGTTTGTGCCGCTAACCAGGTGCCCGTGTGCAACCATGGAACAGACCAGTATTCCGGCAATGTGACCGTGGGCTACTGGAACATCAACAAGCGTCAGTTTGCCACGGCCGCGCCCAGCACAGGCACGATGGACGGCACGTGTGTGCAGAATCTTACCATCCCGGCAGGGCAGTGCACCAACATGACCAACTGCGCGCTCGTCAATGGCACCAGCTACACGCTCATGGTGGATCCGTCCGGCGCGCTCTCGGAGTGCGGAGTAGCCAACAACTCCCACCGGCGCATGGACAACTGGTCATGGCGTGAATCGTCGTTCACCTGCATTTCCAACCCTGACTACACCCAGTACGAGTACGTGGCGATGTGCGACGAGGATTCCTACCCGAGTTGGAAGTACCTCAAATGGGTCACCGACAACAATGCCAGTAGCAATGTCAAATTCTATGGCAAAGTGGCCAAAGACGTTGCCAGTTTGGGTGCTCAATCCTACCAGCTGTTGGCAACCAATACTACCGACTGCACCGAGAACGACGCTAACAATCTCATCAGCACATGCGCTGTGGGCCTGACGACGGGTTTGGCCCTCACGTCACCTCAAGGACAGGCGCTGTCAGTTCGGGTCGAGAAGAAGAACAACCCAGTGCTCACCAAATGGGAAGTGAGCTACACGTGCCAATACGATCAGTGACTAGGTAGCTCTGCCAAGGTCATTCCTCTACAATATCGTCATGACTTTGATTCGTCCGCTGCGCCTGGCTCTTCGGCTCTCTTGCTCGACGCTCCTGAGCGTCATCATCCTAAGTTCGTGTAAGAAAGACGATGAACGTCCTCCCATCATGGGTGGGGACGGCGATGGCGAGGGTGATGGCGACGGAGATGGTGACAGCTCCGGCGGTGGCGATGTGGGCGGTGGAGGGACTACAGGCGCCGGCGATGGGGACGGCGATGGCGATACCGGAAGTGGAACCGGTGGGTTCAATGGATATGGTGGTCTGTATGGCAGCGGGGGTGGCAGTGGCGGCACTCCTCCGTCTGGATTGCCGTGCGGCGACACCTTTTGTCCCTTCAACGCGGCGTGCGATGAAACGGGGGAAGCTCCGACTTGCGTGTGTGCCCCAGGGCTCGAAGCGCCGCATTGCACGGACATCAATGAATGTAGCGATCGAGAGGTGTGCGGAGAAACAGCGGTTTGCCTCAATTTTTTTGGTGGATACAGCTGTGAATGTCTTGCAGGCTACACCGGGGACGACTGCGGAAACGAGGACGAGTGTGAGTTCGATCCCTGCGACGCGGACGCGACGTGTGGCAACGCCGAGGGGGGCTATACTTGCGTCTGCGATGCAGGAAGTTTTGGTACTGGTCATGCTTGCCAAGGCGCGGATAGCTGCGACGGCGATCCTTGTGGATCGAGCGGCACATGCGTAACTTCGCCCGATGGCGCGCGCTGCCAATGTGACGTGGGCTACTCTGGCACGTCCAGCTGCACTGCTTGTGGTTCAACCCTTGAAATCCCCGACGCCGGGCTCCGCGCAGCGATCAACGTGGCGCTGGGACGGGCCACGGACGACGATTCCGACATCACGATGGACCTGCTTTCCACGGAGACCTACCTCGACGCATCGGGCTACGACATACAGAGCCTGACGGGCCTGCAGTGCTGGCCCAATCTGGATCGAGTAGATCTGAGTGAGAACGAAGAGCTGACGAACTTAGAACCCCTCGCTGGATTGAATCGGATGACGCAGCTCAACATCAGCTGCACGGGCGTGACCAGTCTGGGAGCTTTGGCGGCCCACCCCACCCTGCAATTTTTTACAGCGAGCGCCCTCAATTGTGGAAGTGAGCTAGCTAATCTCGATGGTCTTGCGTCGCTCGCGGAGCTGCGCACCCTCGATCTCTCGGGTCACAGCCTTTCTGACTTTTCCGACCTTGCGGGCCTCGAAGGCCTCGAGGTGCTGGTTTTGACCGGCAACGCTCTATCCAACTTCGACGATCTGGCGAATCTGCGCTTGCTCAGGGAATTGTACGTATCCGGTAACTCTATCAACAGCGTGACTGGCTTAAGTGCATTCTCACGTCTCGAGGAGCTGAGCATCGCTAACAATCAACTCACTAGTCTGAGCGGATTGTCAAGCATGACGCGGCTGCGCACCGTAGATGCTTCGGGCAACGACATCGGATCGATGGGGGATGTATCATCCATGGCGGGGCTGCGGACGCTGTTCTTGGGCCAAAATCAGCTGAACAACGTGAGCTTTGCGACCAACTTGGGTCAGGTCACCTACCTGGACGTTTCTGGCAACCAGATTGCCACCTTGGAGCCGATGGTGGGGGGCGCACTGAAAGGCACCTTCAGCTTTTACGGCAATCCTCTGCCTTGCGCGACTGAAGCCGAGAACATCCAAACATTGGCCAGCAGCGGTTTAGAGATGCTCGGCGCGTGTGAAGAATAACAGTGAGTAGTTGGTGCGGGACAACCGTCGCCTCGGCCGCGGGCGGTTGCCTTAACCGGCCCAACCCACAACGACCCTTGCAGACCGCCCTCCAGGGGAGCTCGAAGGGCGGCAGTGGATTTTCAACCGCGCGCCAGCCCTAAGATGCATCCACGAGCCTCATAGACTGGGCATTTTAGTCAGAAGTTTCGCCTATTTCAGCGAAATCGCGCGCGCTTTTGAACGGAGGGAACACGTCTGGGCACACACATGCATGACGAACAACTTTGCTTTAGGCCTGGATGGATCTGGATGGTGGTTGGACCGGCGCATCGGGTTCGTGGCCGTTGCTCTTGCACTGATGGGCTGTGAGTTTGAGGAAGGGTCGGGCCACATCGTGCGTGAGCAGCACGACATCCCCTCCGTCAGCCGCGTGCATGTCGGCGACGGTTTTGACGTGGAGTTCACGCAAGGGTCGGCTTCGCGCTTGACCGTCGAGACTGACGACAACCTGATGGATGACATTGAGGTGGACGTGCACGATGGCCTCGTGGAGGTCGGTTGGGAGCACGAAGGTTCGTTTTACGAGCCCAGTCAGCCTGTCAAGGTGCAGATCACGCTACCGAGACTTTCCTACTTTGAAGGATCCGGTGGGAGCAAGTTAGTGGCTCGTGAGATCGCTGAGGACGCTTTGAGCATTAAGCTCACGGGTGGCAGCGTGGCCCGCGTCGGCGAAGTGTGGAGCAATGACATGCAAGTCCAGCTGAGCGGCGGAAGTCGCGCCGAGTTCGATCTGATCAGCGCGGCTCGTCTCGACCTGGACAGTTCAGGCGGTTCAATCATGAACGGCGCGGGTTTGGTTCCGCTATTGTCGGCGCAAATCTCAGGGGGCGGACACCTGCGCGGACAGGACTTGATCACCGACCGCGTCCAACTCCAGCTCTCGGGCGGCAGTCAGGTGGATCTCACGGTGACCGATGTCCTCAAAGTGGACGCGTCGGGCGGCAGTCAGGTCGACTTCAGTGGGGATGCGTCCGTGGACGCGGACCTCAGCGGCGGCAGCCAAGTGGATCGCCATCCGTGATCCGATAGAATCAGAGCGTTTAGTGCTTCACACACAGATACGAAAACGTTCTTTCGCTCATTGAGGGCTGTTGGGGCACTATGATCACTTCGCCGGTGGCCGCATGGGCCGCTGCCGCGTTCATGGCCTTGGTGATATCCTCAGCGGACCAAGACGTGGCTGCCTCGGGCAGATCGGGTAGCTCTTCGGTGTCGTAGCACTGCCATTTGCCTGCATCGGGGGCGGCCCATGTGGCCGCGACGGTGGCACCGGCGCCACAACCCATCAACACTCCTGTAAGAACCAACAAAGATGACTTGAGCGATTTTGCGTTCATGGTCCCCTGCATCGTCCAAATGGGGCACGAAGGGCAAATTTTACGAACGCGTCCGTCCCACTTGATCGGGGACCCCACCCAGGTTGATTTGGGATCCCCT
>JACZCW010103452.1_pt1 | contig 11434 bp, 9 predicted proteins | sample 8641861 | NCBI WGS metagenome assembly JACZCW01 (sample SAMN15324607, study PRJNA640507) | soil metagenome | isolation source: intercropping sugarcane | place: China: Luxin town, Laibin City, Guangxi Province | collected 2019-07-25 | depth 10cm m | reverse complement strand
GTATCGAATTCAAACTGCATGGGACCAAGCTGGGGACGCATGATTTGATGGTGCGCTATCGCGATGACGAGGGGCGCAAGCGCAAGCAAATTTTCCACATTCATGTGGTTGAATTCGATCATGCGGTAGAGCGATTTTCTTGCGACGGGTCAGTCGACGGGCCGCCCTATTTCGTCGCTCCAGGGGCGCAATTTCGCGCGAACGTGTCGGCCTTCGATGCGGACAACAACTTGCTGCCGACGGGAGAGCTGCAGCTGATTACAGACGCCGATGGTTTCGAGTACGATGGGGTCTGGCGAACGTGGCTTGCTCCCGAAGAACCTGGCACGTACACCTGGTCTCTGGCGGGCAAAGAGGAACGTAGCATCGACGTCGTTGTCTATGATCCCGCAGATCTCATGCCGAGCATCACCGTCCCCACGCGGGCGGCCAGCGAGCAAGCTAGAGTGGTCGTAGACCTCGGACTAGAACTCAGAGACGAGGCGGGTCCTGTCTGCATCGGACCGGTGTCCGCGCGCGTGGACGTGGACGTCGTGGAGGGAGAATGCTTGCCTGAGGTTGGTTCCCTCAGTTTTCAGGATGGCCTGTCCCTCGATGTGAGCGGGGGCGCACAGAGCATTGTGATCGCGGGGGAGGATTCATGCACGGTGCGCGTCGCGTCGCCCCAGGGGGCAAGCGTAGAGGCGACGTTGAACGCCGATGTGTCTGTCTCGGACTTGAACTCTCTCGCTCTCAACTATCAAATGCTCGATGGTGAGGAGGTGTTCGTGATGGCGGCACCAAAAGTGAGCGTCGTCGCCGATCGCGAGTGGGGGGAGTGCGGCATTTATTCGGTCACACCGGATTTTATGCAGTGCCCCTACTTCTATCTCAGTGCGTCCAATCGTTCAGGATGTATCCGCAAAACCGAATGGACGCTTGAGTATGTCGACCTGCACAAGGACATTGAATACGTCGCCACTGGCGTGGGCCTCGTGGGGGAGCTCACCTTCCGGCTCGACGCGAAGGGTGGCGATTCAAGCGTAGACGGCCTCGACATGCAGCCGACAGCGCTCACATTTGCACCTCAGTTTGATGCACTCAGTTGGACCGCGCTCGGGTGCACAGACACTCGACGCATCCTCCAATTCAGCGCCTCCGCCCCCATGAATTACGATTTTACGTTGGACGCGGCCAATGCCACCGAACAAAGGGAGCTCATCATACGTGCTCAAGCCATCGCTCAGACCACGCTCCGCGTGACTGGCGCAGTCACCGAAGCCGATCCATCTGCCGAAGAAGAGGCAATCGAGCCCCCGCCCACCGTGCGTCTGCACGATGGGGCGTCGACGCAGCACTGGTTCGTGGGGCATGCGCAAACGTTAGAGCTTGCATATTTCAATGAGGAGGGAGAACCCTTGCGTGGCGTGGGGGGCATCTCAGTCGGCTCGTCGGATGAAGATAGCGAAGCAGGTGTCCAGCTCGCGACGGACTATCGCGAGTTCGGCGTTTTCGCTGGCACGCGGCGCAACGTTGTCGAGGTGAGTTCACCCCACGCACCCGCAGCTCATCGGATCGTCGTTGAAGACGAGGACGGCATCGCCGGCATGTTTGGACTTGATGTGGTGCGCTTCACGGAGGAGACGCTGCATTGTGTCACTCTGCGTCCTTTGAGCGACGATGGTCTACTCATCTCAGGATCTGCTCCCATTCTTCCGCGGGTTCGGGGCACGCGCGACAAATTGGTAGTGAGTGTGTCGGATGACGCCGTGCCGCGCGCTTGCTTCCAAGGCCACACGGAAGGCGACGCGGACCTCACTTGGTCCTGGGGCGCTGCAGAACAAAGCGTCACTTGGACGGTGGAATGATACGACGACAGCGTCCTAGGGCTCCGGAACGCAACTTACCGCTTCAATTGGGATGCAGCGGCCATTCATGGTAGGCTTTGGTGATGTTCAATCCGCGCAAGCTCCTTACGGCAACGGCTGGCCTTGCCACGGTCAGCTACCTGGGCACAACCTCTTGCGGTGGCCATGTCGTTGAACCGAAGGGCTCGGGCGGCACGCAGATGTCGGGTGATGGTGGTGGTGACGGCGATGGCGATGCTGTCGGCACTGGTGGCTACTACAGCTCGGGCAACCTCGTCCCGCCGGAGTCCTACAGCGGCGGTCAGGGAAATGATGAGTCCGGCACTGGCGGCTACTACAGCTCGGGCAACCTGGTGCCACCTGAATACTACAGCGGCGGTCAAGGCAACGTTGGGGTGGGCGGCAGTGACAACGGCGGGGGTGGAGACGCGGGAGCAGGCGGTGATTTTTCCGCGGGTAATCTGCTTCCGCCACAGCCCCGTTAGTGTCAACGCATCAGTATCGACATGACTGACGACAGAGGAACCCTGTTCGAGCTGGAACTCTTGGGCGGCCCTAGCGAGCGCCGCTACCGCAAGATGCGACCCGAAGTCGAAGCAATGCCGTGGGGCACGCTCGATCTGTCGGCGATTCCGGAAGAGCGCCTCATTGGCGCCCGCAAAGCGTGGACGTCCGCGGCGTACCAGGAGCACCGCACGGGCACCGCCTGCGCGGCGACACTCAAAGCGCTGATGGAGGCGCAGGCCCCCCTTGATTTGATCGCCATGGCATCGCGGTTTCCGCTGGACGAATTGGTGCACGTGGAGCTGTGCGCGCGCATGGCTATGGAGCTCGGGGGCGGCACAGAAATTCGCTATTTGCCGGAACGCATGATCGTTGATGCCGATCCAAAGCGCAGCGATCTTGAGCGGGCTGCAGACGTAGTGGTCAGGTTCTTTTGCGTGGGTGAGGCGCTCTCCATTCCGCTTTTGCGTGGCACGTGGAAGGCCGCCAAACATCCGTTGCCACGTGCTGTACTGGGCCGCATCGTCAAAGATGAGGCCGCCCATGGTGTCTTTGGGTACTGGTTTCTCGATTGGGCCATGCCCAAGCTCGGCGTCGACGCACGGCAGTACCTGGCTCATCGCGCCAATCTCGCTATCGACGGCATCGCTCAAAACTGGAAGCGCATCGCCGCTTCTCCTCAGGACGTGCACGCCATCAGCGATCCGTTGTCGTGGATGGAATCGGGCGCTTATCTTGCGCTCGCCATCAGCTCGATGCGATCCCAAGTGATCGAACCGCTGCGTGAGCGGGGGATACCAGTGATGGACGTGCCCCAGGTGCAGTGATGGCGTACTTGACTGGTGCCATTAGCGCGTGGGTGGCCAAACTGTGAACGGAACCGTCCCTAGACGTCGTACGACGCGGGGCGCGCTGTCCCAAGCAGATGGTCGGGTGGAACGCTCGACTTCGTAGAGCGTCACCTGGGCGTTCGTCAGAGTCGGGTCGAGCCGAGCCAGGTGCTCCTGCGCGTACGCATGCAACCGGGCAGGACTCACGGGAGTGCCATAGTAACCGAGGAGATCCCAGGTGCGTCCCCACGCTGCTTGGGAGCGAAGGCGCGCTTGTCGGGGTGAGGGATAGGCTCGATTGCCCGCCGGCGTACTCACCACGAGCAGGACGTCGGGCAACGTGTCCGCGACGGGTCCATGAAAAGTAGGGTAGCAGGCGAAGGGCCAGCTCTGCATTTGTCCACGGGCGCCCTGCACCATCGCCCCGGTCAGGAGCACCGCGCCCAGCACTGAGACTAGGTTCAAATGCGCGACTTGTACTCGGAAAGAGCGGAGGCGCTCGAGCCACCCCTGACGCGCCAGTTCACGCGGGGACCTTGAGGACCGATCATGAAGCCAATCGAGGACTTGGGGCCAATCGATCAGGATGCCGTAACAAAGCCACAAAGGCATGAAGCGGATCCCCAAAAACTGGGCAGAAAGCACGTGAAACGTCAGCCCCGAAACAAACGCCGTCCAGCGACCTAGCCGGGTCATGACTAGGAGCGGGAAAGCAAGCTCCAAGGCCATGATCGCCATGCCCCCCCACTGCAGCAAAGCCGGATGCTCATCCACACGGAGTGAGGGAACGAAATCGAACTGGTACCATTTGCTGTGAAAGAGCGGGATCAATCGCTGAGGTGAGGCCCAGCTGAGACCATTTGCTCCCACCTTCCACGCTCCGGGGAAAAAATAGATGCAAGCCAAGAGCAACCGGGCAATCAGGAGCGCCTGGGCCGCGCGCGGAGCGAGGCGAGCGTCTTTCGCGCTGAGCACGACGAGTGCATCATCGTGGGTCCGTCGTCGAAACAAGCTGTCGAAGGACCACACCTGCCCAGATGGTGCTGCCGCCAAAAGTAGGAGAAACCACAACAGATGCATGTTGTGCACCGTTGGGCCCAAGAGCTGCGCTGCCGCTAAAAGTGGGATACCCAGTAGACTGAGGCCCACCAAACAAGCTTGCGTTTGAAATCCCAAGAGAGCCCCGACCAAGAGCACCCTGAACGCCCAGACTAGCGCGAGCGTCCACGCAGGCGACAGTGGCACCCAGTGGCCGACGTTCTCTGGATACACTAACAGTTCGGCGGAACGCTCCGCTGCCACGAGCGCTCCACCGACGCTATTTTCAAGGAGCAGAGCTGTGCAGACTCCAATGCGCAGCGCTGCCAGTCCAAAGAAGCTCTCCCTCAGTCGAACCTCATCAGTCGACACTGCCCGCGCCCTTGTGCAAATGCTCCTTGAGAGTCAGAAACAGGCGCAGATCGAGCTCCAGCTGTTGGTAGTTGGGTTCAATGTAGCAGCACAGTTGGTAGAACGACTTATTGTGCTCCTTTTCCTTCAGGTGAGCCAGTTCATGCGCCACCACCATGCGCAAAAATGGTTCTGGTAGGTCGCGAAAGATGCTGGCCACCCGGAGCTCATTTTTGGTCTTGATGCGGCTGCCCTGGGGGCGGGCCGCGTAAGTGTGCAATCCTAGAGCATCGTGCAATAGCTCGATGCGATCGTCGAAGCAGATCTTGCTCAGAGGACCGCTCCGCTTGAGGTAGGTGTCCTTGAGCTCAAGCACATAGCTGCGCAGTTGCTTGTCCGTCTTGATGCTCGATACCTTTGGATAGCGTGTTGTGAGCACCGCTTGCAGTTTGCCATTTTCCAGCATTTGCTGGACTTGGTCGATGAGCGCTGCCGGGTAGCCCCCCAGGTAGGGATGAGTTTTCTCTGCCACTGGCGACGATTGTACATGCACATCCGCGCCACGTCGTTGCGCGCTTGGACCGAGCGCGTATCTATTGTGGTCCGCCGTCTTGGATACGCCAGCCAGAGTTATCGATGAACGTGCGGCCGGTCATTGCTGTGCCCGCAAGGGCTCATGCCCGCGGTGCAAGCATGTCTTCCGGACGAACCCAAGCATCAAATTGCTCTGGACTGAGCAATCCCAGCGCCACCCCAGCTTGTTTGAGAGTGAGCCCTTCGTGATGCGCTTTTTTTGCGATGCGCGCCGCCGCGTCGTAGCCGATGTGCTGATTGAGGGCTGTCACGAGCATCAACGAGCGCTCCAAGTGCTGGGCGATCACATCCCGACGTGGGGTGATTCCCACCGCACAAAACCGATTGAAGTGATCCATGCTGTCACCCAGCAATCGAATGGAGCGCAGTAGATTGTGCGCTAAAAGCGGCTTGTATACGTTGAGCTGAAAGTTGCCGTGCGCGCCCGCGATGCCCACCGCGGTGTCGTTGCCAAACACTTCGGCGCACACCATCATGAGGGCTTCACACTGCGTCGGGTTGACCTTGCCCGGCATGATCGAGCTGCCCGGCTCGTTCTCGGGCAAGCTCAGTTCGCCCAAACCGCAGCGCGGTCCGGAAGCGAGAAAGCGCACATCGTTGGCGATCTTGTTGAGGGCGACGGCCAACACGCGCAGGCTGCCGTGCAGTGCCACCAGCGCGTCGTGGGCTGAAAGCGCGGCGAATTTGTTGCGCGCGCTCTCAAATGGCAGCCCCGTCAGTTGACTGATGTGTCGGGCCGCTACTTCACCAAACCGGGGATGAGTATTGAGGCCGGTGCCCACAGCCGTGCCGCCTATGGCCAGCTCATACACGGGGCGTAGAGACAGTTCGATGTGGGACTGCGCCGCGTGGAGCTGCGCGGCCCAGGCGCCCATTTCCTGCCCCAAGGTGAGTGGAGTGGCGTCTTGCAGGTGGGTGCGGCCAATTTTGATGATCGCGGCATTGGCGTTGGACAGTTCACTCAACGTGGCGTGCAAGGCGCGCAGGTGCGAAAGAAGCGTGCCGTGTACTTGTTCAGCGACGGCGATGTGCATGGCCGTCGGAAAGGTATCGTTGGAGGACTGGCCCTGATTGACGTCGTCATTGGGGTGCACGGGGACCTTGCTCCCCAGCGTCCCGCCACACAGCTCAATGGCGCGGTTACTGATCACCTCGTTGGCGTTCATGTTGGTTTGCGTGCCGCTGCCCGTCTGCCATACCGACAAAGGAAAATGATCATCCAACTTTCCGTGGATGACGTCATCTGCAGCAGCCACGATGGCACGTGCCTTGTCGTCGCCTAGGCGTCCCAGTTCCAAGTTGGCCAGCGCAGCAGCTTTCTTGAGCAGGCCCAGCGCACGGATCAGGGGACGGGGAAAACGCTCCTGCCCGATGTTGAAGTGATGGAGGGAACGTTGGGTCTGTGCGCCCCAATAGCGATCGGACGCCACCTCGATACTCCCCATGCTGTCTGATTCTGTCCGCGTTGGCTGGGTCATGCCTAGCACCTACCACACCTTAGAAATCGGGCAGTCTCGCCGCGCAACTGGGTAAAAATCTTGCGAATGCTCGCCAACTCGCTGACCATGACTTGTGAGAAGGACAGCTGTTCATGGCAAAAAAAGCACCGTCTAAACCTAAGTCAAAGCCCAAGGCGACAGCCCAAGCCCCCACCGAGACTTTGGTCAAAACTGCGTCATCGAAAGTCAACAAGAAGGCGGCCACTCAAGGCTCTCCCTCAGGGGCGACCAAGACCAAAGCGAGCAGTAAAGGCAAGGCCAGCAGCAAAGCTGCCCCCTCAGCGTCGAGCAATACGCAACGAGGTTCTTCTACCAAACCCAAGCTGCTATCAGGCGGCAACCCGCAGATTCCCAAGGGTGACGGCGACGCTCCCGTACAAGCGTACATCGCAGCAATTCCTGGTTGGCAGCGTGAGGTGTGCGTGCGGCTGGATGCGCTCATCGAGCGGGTTGTTCCCCACGTGAACAAGGCAGTACGTTGGAACTCTGCGTTCTACGGTGTCCAAGGGAAGGGATGGTTCTTGTCCTTCCACATTTTCAGCCGTTACGTGAAGGTAACCTTCTTCGCTGGTGGTTCTCTCCGGCCGTTGCCGGGGGGGATCAGCAAGTACGCCGCCATCCGTTATGCCGATGTGCATGAAGGAGAACTGGACGAGCGCCAGATGTCGTCGTGGGTCAAACAGGCAGCAAAACTGCCGGGTTGGAGCCCGTGAGTTGGACTTAGGGGGCCTGAAGCGTTAGCTGCCCGAGCCAAATTTGCACGAACGCCGCGAGCAACGCACCCACCAACGGCGCGATCACCGGAACCCACGCGTAGCTCCAGTCAGCGTCCCGCTTACCAGGGATGGGCAGCATGGCATGTGCAATGCGTGGGCCTAGGTCGCGCGCGGGATTGATGGCGTAGCCCGTGGTCCCTCCAAGTGAGAGCCCAATGGCGACGACGAGCAAACTTACGGGCAAGAGGCCCAGCGTGCCGAGGCCCACCTTGACTTCTTGGCCCGGCACCTCGAGCGATGGGTCCACCATGAGAAAGATGGGCAAGATGAGGCTGAATGTCCCCAATACTTCACAAAAAAACGATTGAGCATGATTACGGATGGCCGGACCAGTGCAAAAGCACGCTAGCTTTGCATCCTTGTCCTCGGTGGCGCTGAAATGGTCGCGATAGAACAGGAAGACCAGCGTGGCCCCGGCTATTGCGCCCAGCATCTGCGCGACGATGTACCCGACCACCTTGGTGAGCGGTAACTTACCGGCCATCGCCATGGCCACCGTGACGGCGGGATTGAGATGAGCACCGCTGAATTTTACCGAACAAAACGCACCAATGAACACCGCCAGCCCCCAACCGATCGTGATGACGATCCAACCGGAGCTATTGCCCTTGGTGCGCGCCAAAACGACGTTGGCGACCACGCCATTGCCGAAGAGGATGAGGAGTGCTGTTCCCACAAATTCTGCGAGATAACCACTGCCGATCATGACGGGATCCGAAAGTGTTTGGCTGTGTCTTCGAATGCGATGAGCTGGGATTTTTGCCACGCCTCGTCTCGCCCAAGCTCCGCTGCCAGCTCCCGGGCTACTTGAGGCGCGCGCGCGCTGGCCGCGCGTTCGTCCAAAAAGAGGAGCCGAGTGCGCCGCGCCAAGACGTCCTCAACGGTGCGCGCCATCTCGTGCCGGGCGAACCAACCTGCTCCTTCATCATGATGACCGGGGTTATGGATGGGCAAATTGCGCGTGATGCAAGCCTGCTCCTCCAAACGGCCCAGGACGATGGCGTGGTCCACTGCATCCTCCGCCATGCGCCGATACGTGGTCCATTTGCCTCCAGCGATGGTGAGCAAGCCCGAGCTGGAGATTTCGATGGTGTGTTCGCGGGAAAGCGCCGCGGTGCTCGAGGCCTCGCTGGCTTTGACCAGCGGTCGAATGCCCGTAAAAACGCTGAGTACGTCCGAGTGCGTTGGACGCTTGGCCAGATAGTCGCTGGCGGTTTCGAAGATGAGATCGATCTCCTCGCGTTGCGCGTCGGGTTCGAAAGTCGAGACGGGGATCGGTGTGTCGGTCGTCCCAATCAAGGTGTGACCATGCCACGGGATGGCAAACATCACGCGTCCATCCCGGGTGTGGGGGACCATGATCGCGGTGTCGCCCGGCAGAAAATCCTTGGAGAGCACGATGTGCACACCCTGGCTGGGGGCGAGGATTGGCTTCACCTTGGGGTCGTCGACGTGGCGCATCTCGTCGCAGAATGGACCCGTCGCGTTGATGACGCTCCGGGCCGCGATCTTGTGGAGAGTCCCGCTCTCTTCATCCACGAAGCTGAGTCCGCTGACGAAACCATCCGTGTCTTTCGCAAGTGAGATGACCCGCGCGTAGTTGACGAGGCAAGCACCGTGATAAGCAGCCGTGCTGGCAAGGTCGATCAACAAACGTGCGTCGTCGAATTGACCGTCGTGGTACTTTACGCCACCGCGTAAACCATCTTGCGAAAGTGTGGGGATCAGCTCGAGAACTTCCTCACGGGACAGGATCTTCGACGGACCAAAGCCGTACTTCCCGGCGAGCAAGTCGTAGACCTTCATGCCGATGCCGTAGAAGGGGGCCTCCCACCACATGTAGTTGGGCACGACAAACTCGAGATCTTGGACCAGATGCGGTGCGTTGATGCGCAAAAGGCCGCGCTCCTTGAGCGCCTCCATCACCAACGAAATGTTACCCTGTTGCAGGTAGCGAACCCCGCCGTGGACCAACTTGGTAGACCGACTCGAAGTGCCTTTGCCAAAGTCATAGCGCTCAAGCAAGACGACACTGTAGCCGCGTGACGCAGCGTCCACGGCGATGCCTACGCCGGTGGAGCCGCCGCCAATCACGGCTACGTCCCAAGGCTCGGCTCGTGAGGTGATGCGACTCAAGAAACCTTCGCGCTGAAATTGAAGTTGTGTGGTCACTGATTTTCGTCCTTCAACAAGAAGTGGACAGAGCGCTCATTCAGGCACTTCCCAGTCACGCGCCCGGTTCAAAGCTTGACTCCAACGCGCTCGACGATGCGCTGCCTTGTCAGCGCTCATTTGCGGTTCAAATGTGCGATCTACCTGCCACGACGTAGTCAGATCGGACCGGTTCTTCCAAAAACCAGTGGCAAGTCCCGCAAGATACGCGGCGCCGAGCGCCGTGGTCTCAATCACCTTGGGACGCACGACAGGAGCCTGCAAAATGTCCGCCTGAAATTGCATCAGCATATCGTTGGCCGAGGCTCCACCGTCGACGCGCAGTGCACTCATGGTGATGCCACTGTCGTCCTTCATCGCGTCCAGCACGTCTGCCACTTGAAAGGCGATGCCGTCGAGCGCAGCGCGAGCCAGGTGAGCGCGCGTCGTGCCGCGCGTGATGCCGGTGATGGTTCCGCGTGCGTACTGGTCCCAAAATGGCGCACCTAGCCCCGCAAAAGCGGGCACAAGATACACGCCGCCACTGCTTGGAACGCTGGCCGCGAGTTGCTCCACCTCAGCAGATGTTTCGATGATACCCAAGCCGTCGCGCAGCCATTGCACGACTGCCCCGCCGATGAAGACGCTGCCCTCCAGAGCGTACTCCAATCGTCCATCCAAGCCCCACGCGACCGTGGTGATGAGGCGATTTTTGGAGATGCGCGGCTCATTGCCCACGTTCATGAGCAGGAAGCAACCTGTGCCGTAAGTATTTTTGGCCATCCCACGCTCGAAGCAATTCTGACCAAACAGTGCGGCTTGTTGATCGCCCGCTATGCCCGCAAGCTTGATGGCCCCACCCAGCATCGTGGTCTCGCCATACACTTCACTCGATGAGCGCAGTTCCGGAAGCAGACTGCGCGGCACGTCCAATATCGTAAGTAGCTCATCGTCCCAATCGCCCCGCAGATTGAACATGAGCGTGCGCGATGCGTTCGTGGGGTCGATGATGTGCTTGGTTCCGCCCGTGAGCTTCCAGACCAGCCAGCTGTCAATCGTGCCAAAGGCCAATTCACCGCGCTCGGCGCGCGCCCGTGCCCCGGGTACATGATCGAGTAGCCACCGCACCTTGCTGCCTGAAAAGTAGGCATCGATCACCAATCCTGTGCGTTTTTGGATCAACTCGGCGTGACCCGCCGCCTTCAGTCCGTCGCAAAATTCAGCGGTGCGCCGGTCCTGCCAGACGATGGCATTGTGGATGGGTACTCCGGTCTTTCGATCCCAAATCACCGTGGTCTCGCGCTGATTGGTGATGCCAATTCCCGCGATGTCTCCGGCTAAAAGTCCCGCCTTGGCCAGCGCCGCGCGCGCCGTGTCCAGCTGCGTTTGCCAGATCTCGTTGGCGTCATGCTCTACCCAACCGGACTTGGGGAAGATCTGTTTGAACTCCTGCTGCGCCACTGAAAGAATGGATCCTTCGTGGTCAAACACAATCGCTCGGGAACTGGTGGTCCCCTGGTCCAAAGCAAGAACAGCTCTCATGAAAGCCTCTCTAACTGCGCCACCGCCAAAAGCCGCCGATCTACCATTTTCATCCACTACATGCGCCCCCTAGAGGCTGCAAGCAGTGATGCGCTTTGGCAGATTAGGGGCAGTTTGTGGACTTGGGTTTTGCGGCCACTCGCGCGCTCGTCCTGCGCCAGGTGTCATGAGGTAGACGATTCATCACCCATGTTGCGTTGTGGTGACCTCAACTCAATCACATTGCCGTCTGGATCGCGGATGAAAAATGACGTGCCATCGCCCAGCTCCACCGGGCCCTCGGTGATGGCGATCCCCAGCGC
>JACZCW010292237.1_pt1 | contig 11445 bp, 6 predicted proteins | sample 8641861 | NCBI WGS metagenome assembly JACZCW01 (sample SAMN15324607, study PRJNA640507) | soil metagenome | isolation source: intercropping sugarcane | place: China: Luxin town, Laibin City, Guangxi Province | collected 2019-07-25 | depth 10cm m | reverse complement strand
CCCAGCGTGCCGGCACTCATCTTCGACTTGTTGCTGAACTGGCCGATGGCGCCATCTGCCGGGCTCAGCATGCGCCCGAACGAGAAGGACGTGATGGCGTTGTCCTGCATGTAGTCACTGACCGACTCGGGCAGGAAGGCGTTGTCCTGGTAGATGGTGAAGGGATGGAACGGCAGGGGTGGCCCGCCATGGTTGCCCACCAGACCAAGGCGGGTCAGATCCTGCTTGCTGTGCACGCCCTGCACATAGACGTTCAGGTTGTCGGTGACGTCGTAATCCAGGTAAAGGTAGGCGTTCTTGCGATTCTGGCCCGGCAGGATGACGTTGAGCACATCGGCCAGGTCCTCGCCGCCGCCACCGGACTGGTAGGTGCCAGCCGCGACCGTGCCTGCGGCGAAGGGCACGACATCTCCGTCCGGGGTGAACGTGAGGCGGCCCAGCGGGCCGGCATTGAGCACGCCATCGATCGAGGCGCGGTTGTCGCGCAGGTTGCAGGCCGGGATCAGCTGCGGATTGTCGCGCGAGGTCCCCGCGCCGGGGGCGGTGTTGCTGATCAGGCCGCAGCTGCGGTACCAGTCACGATCCCCGGTCTGGTTGATCGCGTCCTGGTTCAGGTAGCTGGCGGAGAACAGCAGGTGCATGCGGTCGGTGAGTGCATGCCCCACCGACAGCGAGTATCGCTGGCTGGCGCCGTCGCCCCGCTCGCTGCGGCCGAACTGGGCGCTGGCACGTGCCCCCTCGTAACGGGTGTCGAGGATGTAGTTGATCACGCCGGAAACGGCGTCGGTGCCGTAGGCGGCACTGGCGCCGCCGGTCACGGTCTCGATGCGCCGGAGCAACTGGTCCGGGAAGGTGTTGATGTCGGGTCCGCCGAAGATCGTGGCCGGCGGCATGCGGCGGCTGTCGAGCAGCGTCAGCGTGCGATTGCTGCCCACACCGCGCAGGTTGAGGCTCCCGCCGCCGGGCGACGTGAAGAAATTGTTGGTCGGCGCGCCGAAGTTTTCGGCGGTGGCGCTGCTGGAGAATTGCGGCAACTCGACCAGGGCCTCCGTGACCGAGTTCGGCGCCATGGTCAGCAGTTCGTCGGCCGCCAGGGCCGTGACCGGAGTGGGCGTGTCCATGCCGGTCACGTTGCGGATTCGCGTGCCGGTGATGGTCACTTCCTCGAGTTCTTGCTCCTCGGCGGCAGTCGCATCCTGTGCTCCCACGGCGTGCGGCGAGCAGAGCGCCAGGCTGATGGCCACCGCCACCGGTGTGCGACGCAACAACGAGCAACGGTACGGGCGCTCAAGGCCCGCGCGCGGACGGATAGACATGCTGTTCCCCCAAGATCGTGGTCAAGGCACCGCAATTGCGCGATGCGAACGGGGGGCACCCTACTTCCGCCCTGGACAACAGGCACTACCGCTATCGGCTATTGCGCTCATCCATAGCAAGTTATGACAAGGTCGGCAGGACCGCGGATCGAGAGGTGTGCTGAAGCTGTTTGCGGGCGCGCGGAAAGTACGCGTCAGCGGGCTTCCTGCCGCAGGGCCGCGCGGTAACGCGAGGAGGCCTCCTGCTTCACGGCCTCTGCATCCTCGCGCAGCATCAGCCGCTCGCGGACGAGCCGGTCCGCGGCAGCACCGACGCGCTTCACGTAGTCGGCTTCATCCTTGTAACGCTCTTGTACCGACAGGCGCGGATCCCCCGCTGCCACGCGCTGCGCACGCGTGGGCGCGAAGGCTATGCTGAGGCCGGAGGCGCCGCACATTCCGCCGGAGCCCATGCCTTCCCGCCGCGTGTTCCACCCGGTGTTGGTCGCCAGCGGCGCCGCCATGAAGGGATGCCGGATGCCGCCCAGCATGTTGCCGTCTGCATCCACCTGCGGCGCCAGCGCCGGATAGGGTTGCAACCGCACCGGCGGCTGCACGCTCAGGTCGATGAAGTATTTCTCCGCGAACGGCGCGCTGTAGGGCATCTGCGCAAGTTTCGGGAAGGCATAGTCGCGCAGTGGCACCAGCGTGCCGCCGGCCACGGTGGGATAACTGCTCGGCGGCGGGTTGCGTCCCTGCATCGCCCACGCATCCAGCGCCAGCACCAGCGCGCGGTCGAAGGGGCGCCAGGGAATGGTGGAGGATTCGGTGATGCTGCAATTGGTGCGTCCACCCGGCTGCGCGGCATGCTCGGTACCCGCGAAGGCGTAGATGCGCACATTGTCGGGCAGCTTCAGGTCACGCCCGGTGGTGTCGACGAAGCTGAGCGTGCCGGCCTGCCAGAGCTCCTGTTCGGAATCCAGGTGCATGATCTTCGGGCAGCTGCCATCGCCGATGCAGCGCGCGAGGATGCCGTCGGTGCGACGGCTCAGCGGGTCGTAGGTGACCGGATAGCTGAACGGGAAATCATCGCCACGCACGCCCCAGGCGGTATGGCCACCGTCCTTGATGCCTGGCCTCGCGAAGGCCACGTTGGCCGAGTTGCGGCCGGCACCGGAGATGTGCGCCATCGCGCCTTCGAACAGCGGCCTGCCCTTCTCGTCGATGGTGAACTCGTACACCAGCTCCTTGAGCACGCGCCCGGTCTGCGATGCCCCATAGGCGAGCACGCCGTCGATGGAGTTGCTGCCGTTGCGGACCAGCGGATTCGCGGTGGTGGTGTCGTAGCGCAGGAAGGAGACGATGTCGCGCATCGCAGCCAGCCCGAGCCCGTACACGATGGGGTCCTTCGCGGTGTACACGAATTCGTACAGCGCGCCTTCGGTGGCGCCGGCAGGCTTGGTGATCTCCACCCGCCAGGGGTCAAGGTAGCGATAGGTCAGCGTGGGCGGCGTGCGGCCTTCGGCGGACCAGACCTCGCGCACATTCACCATGGCCTTCTGGTTGATGTCGGCCGCCGGATAGGTGAGGTAGCCGATGAAGGTGGGACGTCCCGCGCCGGAAGAGGAGAACTGCTCGCGCGTCACGCCGGTGATGGGGGACCCGTCGGGATGCTTCGGCGTGGGCAGGCGCGCCATCAGCAGGTCGGAGGTGCCGTTTGCGCCGGCACTGAGGCGGCTGCCGATGGCAATGCTCATCACCGGCGCCTCGGCGATGGGATAGGCCGGCTGCCAGCCACTGACCACGATGGTGTAGCCCTGCTTCATCAGGAAGCCATCGCCGGGCATGCTGCCGGTGTTGCCCAGCGCCAGGCCCCGGCCACGGTTGGCCATCTCGTAGATCATGCGGCGGTTGGCCCTGGCTGCATTCACGGGCCGGTAGATGATCACGTCCGCATCGAAGGCCACGCGGCCATCACGCTCGCGCGGCGCCTGCTGGATGTTGGCGATGCCGGCGTTGATGGGGGCGCGGGGATCCACCCGGTAATGCGCCGTGGCGCGGATCTCCTCATAGGGCCCCACGTCGCCAAAACCCTGCCCGCTGAAGGCAGGGCCGGTGGAATGGATCTCCAGCCGGACGACCTCGGCCAGCGCCGGTGTGCATAAGCCGCCGCAGGACAGCACCCAGGCGGCGGTGCAACGGAAAAGCATCGGCAGTCTCATCGGGTCTCCTGCGAAATGGCTGGCGCGGGGTCGGCGGTCATGGCGAGATAGGCTGCGGCATAACGCCGACCCAGCTCACGTGCAGATGCCGCATCGAAGTGCAGCACGTCTCCCTTGTGGGCCAGGCCCTGGGAGGAGATGAACTGCACGCCTGGCACGGAGGCGGCGATATCCCTGTGGGCCTGGTCGACGCGCTTCCACGCATCATCCCAGGGCCGTTCGGGCCAGTGCCCGAGCTGGCCGATCAACACGGGAAGGCCGGGATTGGCGAACTCTGCGCGCAGGCGCCGGATCAGCGTTCGCAGGCGTGCGTCGTACAGCGGTGCGGCCTGCGGGTTCGCGTCGCTTTCGCCCTGGTGCCAGAGGATGGCCCGCAGCTCACCGTGGCGCAGCGCATGGCGGGCGCGCAGCAGCGCATCGTCGTAGGGCTTTGCGCCAGTCTCGGGATAGGTGACGCCGGGCTCCCATGCCGTGATGGGCGAACCGCCGACCGCGGCCGGGATCAGGCCGATCACTGCGTCACTGTTCCCTGCGGCAATCGCGCGCGCGAAGCTGAGGCCCGGCCCGACTCCGGCCACCGGTTTGTCGAAATGCATCGGCTCCGCAGCAGGCACCCACGCCAGCTCACGACTGAGTGAGAAGATGCCGGGCGGCGCGTTCGTGTCTTCGGCCGCGACATCGCCGCGGCCGGCCATGTTGGATTGTCCGGCAAGCAGGAAGAGCTGCATTGTTGTGCAAACCTTTGCGCAGCGAAGCCCTCGCGGCCTCCCCGTACTGTACACCGACGGCTCCTGGCAGCGGTGATCACGGCGTTGTCCGACATTCACAGGCGGGGGTAAATGTGATACTTCCGCAAGATATCCAGAAGAATGTACATGGCCTCAAGCACGTCTCCGGTGAACGCCCGCAGCGGCGATTTCGCCGATTCCATCCACCTTGACACGCGCCTGCCGCCGCGGCTGGTGCTGGGTGTCGTCGCGGCCGTCGTGGCCATCGCGCTGATCGCGGCGCTGTCGATGCGCGCGATCAGCGAGCAGAACCGCAGCCGGGCCGAGACCTTGCACACCATGGACGTGGTGGCCGCCATCAGCCTGGTCATGTCGGAACTCAAGGACGCCGAAACCGGCCAGCGCGGCTTCCTCCTGACGGGCAGCGAGGGCTACCTGGAACCCTACAACACCGCGCGCATGCAGTTGGCCAGCGACATCGAGCGCCTGCAGGCCATGCTGGAGGAAGATGCGGAGCAGGCACAGCGCGGAGTGAGCCTGCGGATCATTGCACTGGAACGGCTGTCGGAACTGCAGCGGGTCATCGAACTGCAGCGCGACGTGGGACAGGATGCGGCCAGCGCGCACATCCAGAGGGGACGCGGCAAGCAGCTGATGGACCAGGTGCGCGAGCTTGTCGCGACGATGATCGAGCATGAGCAGGCGCGGCTGAACGTGCGCTACCAGTCGATGGAGCGCGCGCAACGCCAGTCGACACTCACGATGATGGGCGGCCTGGCGGTACTGCTGCTGCTGGTGCTGCTGTCGGGCGTGGCAGGGGCACGCGAAATACGCCGCAGGGCCGTCGAGAACTGGCTCAGGGACGGACAGGCCGCGCTGGCGCGCGCCCTGCAGGGCGAGCAGCGCCTGGATGCCCTGGGCGAGCAGGTGCTGCGATACATGACCCGTCAGCTTCACGCCCCTGCTGGTGCGTTCTATGTGGTGGAGAAGGGCGGGACGGCGCGGCGGGTGGCCGGCTTTGCCCTGGTGGGAGACCCTCCGGCCATCTTCCAGCCGGGCAGTGGCCTGGTGGGCGAAGCCGTACGCGCCAACTGTGTCATCGACATTGCCGCGCCCGCGGAGCACCTGCGGCTGGAATCCGCGCTGCTGTCCGCGCCGCCCCGCCGCGTCGTGGTGGTGCCCGTTTCCTACCTGGGGCGCGTCAACGGCGTTGTGGAACTGGCGCTCGACGCGGACCCCGGCGAGGCCGGAATGGAAATGCTCGAGCGCAGCCGCCAGACACTGGGCATCGCCATCAATGCATCCGTCGATCGCTCGCGCCTCGAGGAGCTGCTGCAGGAGACGCAGCGGCAGTCCGAGGAACTGCAGACGCAGCAGGAAGAGCTGCGCGTGGCCAATGAGGAGCTGCAGGGACAGAGCGATGCGCTGAAGACCTCGCAGGTGCGCCTGGAGCAGCAACAGGCCGAGCTCGAGCAGACCAACGCCCAACTGGAGGAGCAGACCCGCGCGCTGGAGGAACATGCCGACCAGCTGGAGCGCGGCGAGGCAGAACTGCGCCGCCGCGCCGAAGAGCTGCAAAGGGCCAATGCCTACAAGTCCGAGTTCCTGGCGAACATGAGCCATGAGCTGCGCACGCCCCTGAACTCCTCGCTGATCCTGGCCAAGCTGCTGTCGGAGAACAAGGACGGCAACCTCAGCGATGAGCAGGTGCGCTTCGCGCAGACCATCCACGCCTCGGGCAACGACCTGCTGGCGCTCATCAACGACATCCTCGACCTGTCGAAGATCGAATCCGGGAAGATGGAGATCCTGCGCGAGAGCGTGCCCCTGCAGCGCCTGCTGGACAGCGTGCAGGAGAGCTTCGCCGAGGTGGCGCGCACCAGGGGCCTCGGGTTCGACGTGGCAGTGGCGCCGGATACGCCGGAGCGCCTGGAGACTGACAGCCAGCGCGTATTGCAGGTGCTGCGCAACCTGCTGTCGAACGCCTTCAAGTTCACTGCCTCGGGCGAAGTGCGGCTGCGGGTGGGGCCCGCGCATTCCGCCCATGGCAACGGCGCAGGGATCGCCTTCGCCGTGCGTGACACCGGCATCGGCATCGCGCCGGAGCAGCAGCAGGTGATCTTCGAGGCGTTCCGCCAGGCCGATGGCAGCACGCACCGCAAGTACGGGGGTACGGGCCTCGGGCTGTCCATTTCCCGTGACCTTGCACAGCTGCTGGGCGGCAGGGTCACTGTGGAGAGCGAGCTGGGCGCCGGCAGCACGTTCACGCTGTGGCTGCCCGAGCGCCTGCCCGAAACCGGCCCCGCCGAGGGTCCAGAGCCCTCGCCTGCCTCGACACCCGCCGCCTCCGCGGCCCGGGCGCCCGCACCTGCACAGCCGGAACGACGGCGGCGCGCCGATGGCAGTTTCCACGACCGGGGCAGCCAGCCTGCGCCGGGAGCACCGGCGGCGCGGCCCCAGCGACGCGACCACGGGGCGAAACCCGACGCCAGGCTCCTTCTTGTAGTCGAGGATGACCCGGCGTTTGCCGCCATCCTGCGCGACCTCGCCCATGAACATGACTTCGAGGCCATCCTCGCCCACACGGCGCGCGAGGGAATGGAAGCCCTGCAGGAACAGCACATCAGCGCCGTGCTGCTGGACATGCACCTGCCTGACCGTACCGGCCTGGCGGTGCTCGATGAGCTCAAGCGCAATCCGGACACGCGGCACATCCCCGTGCACGTGATGTCGGTGGCCGACTACTCGCACGAGGCGCTCAGCCGCGGTGCCGTGGGATACGCCCTGAAGCCCGTGGATCGCGACCAGGTGGCCGAGGCCCTGAAGCGGCTGGATTCGCGCCTTTCACCGGGCACCCGCCGGGTGCTGGTGGTCGAGGACGATGCACGCCAGCGCGAGAGCGTGCGCGCATTGCTGGCCAGCGACGGCGTGGAGATTGTCCCGGCGGGCACGGCGGCGGCCGCGCTGGAACTGCTGCAGAAGCACACCTTCGACTGCATGGTGCTCGACCTGAACCTGCCTGACCTCAGCGGTTACGAACTGCTGGAGAAGATGGGCGAGCTCGACGGCGTGAGCCACCCTCCCGTCATCGTCTACACGGGACGCAGCCTCGGCCGGGACGAGGAGCAGCGGCTGCGCCGCTTCTCCCGCTCCATCATCGTCAAGGATGCGCGCTCGCCGGAGCGGCTGCTGGACGAGGTCACGCTGTTCCTGCACCAGGTGGAGTCGGAGCTGCCGCCGGAGCGCCAGCGCATGCTGCGCGCGGCGCGCGACCGCGAGGCCGCCTTCGAAGGCCGGCGCATCCTGGTCGTGGAGGACGACGTGCGCAACATCTTCGCGCTGAGCAAGGTGCTGGAGCCGCGCGGCGCGCGCGTGGACATCGCGCGCAACGGGCGCGAGGCGCTGGAGTACCTGGAGAAGACCCGCGCCACCGAGGGCGCCCCCGACCTGGTGCTGATGGACATCATGATGCCGGAAATGGACGGACTCACCGCCACGCGCGAGATCCGCAAGCACCCTGAGTGGAAGCGCCTGCCCATCATTGCCCTCACCGCCAAGGCCATGCGCGACGACCACGAGAAGTGCCTGCAGGCCGGCGCCAGCGATTACCTCGCCAAGCCCCTGGACATCGAGCGCCTGCTGTCGCTGGTGCGCGTGTGGATGCCGCAATGACACGCCGTGCATGAACGAGCGGGTCGGGGACATCGAGCTGCGGCTGCTGCTGGAGGCACTGTACCTGCGCTACCACTACGACTTCCGCAGTTACGCGCGCTCCTCGCTGCGCCGGCGGCTGCGCGTGGCCATGGACCAGTTCGGCTGCCGCAGCCTCTCGCAGCTGCAGCACCGCCTGCTGCACGAAGCTGCCCTGATGCCGGAACTGATGAACATCCTCACGGTGCAGGTCACCGACATGTTCCGCGACCCGCCCTACTTCCGCACCCTGCGCGAGCGGGTCGTGCCACTGCTGCGCACCTATCCTTCGCTGAAGGTGTGGGTCGCCGGCTGCAGCACCGGCGAGGAGGCCTATTCCATTGCCATCCTGCTGAAGGAGGAAGGGCTGCTCGAGCGCTCCCTGATCTATGCCACCGACATCAACACGGTGGCGCTGGAGAAGGCGCAGGCCGGGGTGTACGAGATCGACCGCATCAGCGGTTTCAGCGAGAACCACCGCAAGTCCGGCGGGCATGGCTCGCTGTCCGCGCACTACACCGCCGCCTATGGCAAGGCCGCCTTCGACCGCACGCTGAAGGCGCACATGACCTTCGCCGACCACAGCCTCTCCACCGACTCGGCCTTCTCCGAAGTGCAACTGGTATCCTGCCGCAACGTGCTGATCTACTTCAGCCGCGCGCTGCAGGACCGGGCCGTGGGACTTTTCCGCGATTCCCTCTGCTACAAGGGATTCCTCGGCATCGGCTCCAGCGAATCGCTGCGCTTCTCCGCCCATGCCGCAAGCTTCATGGAATTCAGCGTGGATGACCGCATCTACCAGAAGGTGGGATCATGAGCCGGCGACCACTGGAGGAAATCTCCGCCGTGGTGATCGGGGCATCGGCCGGTGGCGTCGAGGCGCTGGGCGCATTGCTGCCCTCCCTGCCGGCGCGCTGCACGGCGTCGGTGCTGATCGTGGTGCACATGCCCCGCCAGCGCCCCAGCCTGCTGAAGGACCTCTTCACCGCCCGCTGCGCACTGCTGGTCCGCGAGGCGCAGGACAAGCAACCCGTGGAGCCGGGGACAGTGTACTTTGCCCCTCCCGATTATCACCTGATGCTGGAGCCAGATGAGGATGGAAGCCCGTCCATCGCCCTTTCCGTGGATGAGCCCGTGCACTTCTCGCGCCCGTCGATCGACGTGCTGTTCGAGTCTGCCGCGGAATGCTGGGGCGAGCGGCTGATGGCGATCATCCTCACCGGCGCCAACAGCGATGGCGTGGAGGGGCTTTCGGCGGTGTCCCGCTCTGGCGGCATCACCGTGGTCCAGGATCCGGGCGAGGCCGTCGCCGACACGTTGCCGGCCAGCGCGGTGCGCACGGGATTGGCGCAGCACGTGCTGCCACTGGCAGGCATCAGCGACATGCTGGCCCGGTTGGGGCAAGCGCCATGAATTCCACCCGCAGGGCCCTGCCCCCGGTCAAGTTCCTGCTGGTCGATGACCTGGAGGACAACCTGCTGGCGCTGTCCGCGCTGCTGCGCGAAGTGGATGTGGAAATCCTCACCGCAAGGTCCGGCAGCCAGGCGCTGGAACTGCTGCTCGAGCACGACGTGGCGCTGGCACTGCTGGATGTGCAGATGCCGGAGATGGACGGCTTCGAGCTGGCCGAACTGATGCGAGGCGCCGGGCGCACGCGCCACGTGCCCATCATCTTCGTCACCGCCGGGGTGCGCGATGCGCACCGGCACTTCCGCGGGTACGAGGCCGGCGCGGTGGATTTCCTCTACAAGCCCATCGATCCGCACATCCTGCGCAGCAAGGCGGAGGTGTTCCACCAGTTGCACCGCCAGCGCCAGCAGCTCGACGCGCATGTGGCTGAACTGGCCGAAACACTGCGCCTGAACGAGGTCTTCGCCGCCGTGCTCGGCCATGACCTGCGCAACCCGCTCAGCGCCATCGTGGCCTCCGCGCATGTGCTCAGGCAGAGCCCGGACGAGCTGGCGCGCAACATGGGACAACGTGTGCTCAGCAGCGGCCGCCGCATGGCGCGTCTCATCGAGGACCTGCTCGACTTTTCCCGGGCGCGCCTGGCCGGCGGCATCACCGTGCGGCCGGAGCCCGGGGACCTGGGCGAGCTGACGCGCCGCGTGCTACAGGAACACCAGGCCACCACCCCTGACCGACGCATCGTGCTGACGCACGAGGGCTCGCTGCGGGGGCAGTTCGATGGTGAACGCGTGGCGCAGATGGCCTCCAACCTGGTGGGCAACGCACTCCAGCATGGCGCTGCCAGCGGCGAGATCCACGTGCACCTGGACGGCTGCGATGCCGCGCGCCTGCGCTTTTCAGTGAGCAATCCAGGCGAAATACCGCCCGAGCTGATGGAGGTGATCTTCGAACCCTTCCGCGGCCGCAGTGACGAGGACAGTGGACGCGGTGGCGGACTGGGGCTGGGCCTCTACATCGTGCAGCAACTGGCGCGCGCCCATGGCGGCGAAGTGCTGGTGGCCAGCGGCGGTGGCACCACCTCGTTCACGGTGGCCCTGCCTCGCGAGCCACCGGGCGCCGCGCGCGCGGCAGCGGCTGCGCGGGGCTAGAAACCCCGTTCGATGTCCACCACGTTGAGCATCTTCTCCCCGGCCACATAGCGGCGCAGGTTCTCCACCGCCACAGTCCAGCGCGCGTCCGGCGGGGCGTCCGACTGGGCCGAGATGTGGGGCGTGATCAGCACCCGCGGCGAGTTCCACAGCGGATGGCCGGCCGGCAGCGGCTCGGGATCCACTACGTCGAGTCCCGCGCCAGCGAGCCGACCCTCGTTCAGCGCCTTCACCAGTTCATCGGTGACCACACTCGGGCCCCGGGCGACATTGATGAAAAACGCGGTGGACTTCAGTACCTCGAAGAACTCCTTGTTGTAGAGCCCGCGGGTTTCATCGGTCAGGGGTACGCAGCTGACGATCACGTCGGCGGTGCGCGCCAGCTTCAGCAACTCGTCGGGCTGGCCGACATGGTCGACGAAATCCGGCTTGCCGGTACCCCCCACCCGCGTGGCCACGACTTTCATGCCAAGTCCATGTGCGCGGCGCGCCACCTCCGTGCCAATGCTCCCGAGCCCGGACACCAGCATGGTCTTGCCGCCAAGGTAGCGGACGCGTGGCGGGGCCGAGCTGTTGCGACCGCTGCTCCATCGGCCCTGCGAGTTGTCGACCGCGAACCTGTCCAGGCCGTGGGCCAGCGCGAGCATCATCGCAATGGCGTGCTCTGCAATCACCGGCGAATCGATGCCGCGCAGGTTCGTCACCAGCGTGCGACGCTGCTTCAGCGCCGGAACAGCCGCGCACAATTCCATGCCCGCGGACAGGGAGGCAATCCAGCGCAGTTCGCGCGCGACATTGATGATGCGCGCATCGCAGATTTCGGGATTGTCGCCGATGATGATGTCGGCATCTGCAGCCTCGCGGATGGCGGCTGCCAGGTTGGTCGCCGACACCACCGTGGCGCCCGGCGCCCCGCCTTCGAAAGTGGCCGGATCCCTTGGGCGGAATCCCT
>JACZCW010231861.1_pt1 | contig 11462 bp, 7 predicted proteins | sample 8641861 | NCBI WGS metagenome assembly JACZCW01 (sample SAMN15324607, study PRJNA640507) | soil metagenome | isolation source: intercropping sugarcane | place: China: Luxin town, Laibin City, Guangxi Province | collected 2019-07-25 | depth 10cm m | reverse complement strand
CCACCGCCTTCGGTGACTATCGCAATCGAACCTCGGTGCAGCGCGCGGAATTCCTGGAGCGGGTTGCCGCATGCATCGAAGAGCTGGGCGATGCGCTGATCGAGCGCGCCCATGCGGAGACGGCATTGCCCGTCGCACGCCTCACGGGGGAGCGCGCCCGGACCTGCGGGCAATTGCGGCTGTTCGCGCAGGTGGTGCGCGAAGGATCCTGGGTGGATGCGCGCATCGACACGGCCCTGCCGGACCGGCAGCCTCTGCCGCGGCCCGACATCCGCCGCATGCTCAAGGGCGTCGGTCCGGTCGTCGTGTTCGGTTCCAGCAATTTTCCGCTGGCGTTTTCGACCGCTGGCGGCGACACGGCGTCGGCATTCGCGGCCGGCTGCCCGGTGGTGGTGAAAGCGCACCGGGCGCATGCCGGCACGGCAGAACTGGTGGGACAGGCCATTGCCCGCGCCGTGGCTGACTGCGGCCTGCCGCCGGGAATGTTTTCCATGCTGCATGGGGGCGGGGCAACCATCGGCATGGCGCTGGTGCGTCATCCGGCCACCGCGGCCGTAGGCTTCACCGGATCGCGCGCAGCAGGCCGCGCGCTGTTCGATGCAGCCGCAGCGCGCGAGCGTCCCATACCGGTATTTGCCGAGATGAGCAGCCTGAACCCCACCTTCCTGTTGCCACAGGCCATGCAAGCCGACGCCGAGACGATCGCACAGGGATTGTTCAGCTCGTTTACGCTCGGAGTGGGGCAGTTCTGCACCAAGCCCGGACTGGTCTTCGCGCTGCGCGATGCTGCGACGGAGCGCTTCGCCGCCACGCTGGTGAAACTGGTCGAGGCTGCGCCCGCCGGCACCATGCTCACCAGTGATGTCTGCGAGGCATTTGAAAGCGAGCGCCGGCAGCTCATGGCGATGCCGGGAGTCAGCCGTCTTGCAGAGGCCGCGGCGTCCACCGGTCCCACGCAGGCGCGGCCCGGCATCGCGGTCACGGATGCGCGGAATTTTCTGGCCACACCTGAGCTGGCCACCGAGGCATTCGGACCCTTCACACTGCTCATTCGCGTCGACAGCATGGACGAAATGGTGGCCTGCGCCCGATCGCTCGAGGGACAGCTCACGGCGACATTTCAGGCCACGCCGGCCGATCTTGCGCAGGCCCCGGAGTTGCTGCTCGCGGCTGAACGATGCGCCGGGCGCGTCATCATCAACGGCTTTCCCACCGGCGTGGAAGTCTCGCCGGCCATGAATCACGGCGGACCTTATCCGGCCACCACGGACGTGCGCTTCACCTCGGTGGGCACGGCTGCCATGCTGAGATTCGCGCGGCCGCACTGCTACCAGGGATTCGCCGATGGGCTGCTGCCCGCGGAACTGCGCAATGCCAATCCGCTTGGCATCGAGCGCCTGGTCGATGGCCGCCTGACCCGCGAAACCATCTAGTCGCGTGGCAGCAGGCATGGACGGCGCAGTGGAATGTGTCTGGCCGGTGGCGGCCGTTCTGGGCGAGGGAGCCTTGTGGTCCGCCGCGGACGGCACATTGTGGTTCGTGGACATCAAGGGTCATCGCATCCACGCCTTCAGCGAGGCGACCGGTGAAACGCGCAGCTTTGTCACACCGGAGTTTGCCGCCTTCGTGTTCAGGCATCGGCAGGGTGCAATGCTCTGCGGCCTGCGGACCGGTCTGTATCGCTTCGATCCGCAGAGTGGCGGTTTCGCGCTGCTGCAGCCGGTGATCGAACCGCACAGCTCGCTGCGCCTGAATGACGGATACGTGGATGGTCAGGGCCGCCTGTGGTTCGGAACCATGGACAACGACGAGCGCGATCCGGCCGGGGCTTTGTTCCGCTTCGCGGGCAATCGCCTGGAGCGCATGGATGAGGGGTACGTGATCACGAACGGACCGGCCATGAGTCCGGATGGGCGCGTGCTGTATCACGTCGATACGCTGCAGCGCTGTGTCTATGCATTCGACGTCGATGCCAAGGGCGCGTTGTCGCGCAAGCGCATTTTCGCGCGTGTGGAAGAACCGGGCGTGTATCCCGATGGACCTGTGGTGGACAGCGCCGGCAATGTATGGATCGCGATGTTCGGCGGCTGGGGCGTGTGGTGCTATTCGCCGCAGGGACAACGGCTGCGCGGCATCGACCTGCCGGTGGCGCAGTGCACGAAGGCGGCGTTCGGTGGCAAGGATCTGAAGACGCTGTACATCACCACCGCCTCGGTGGGCCTTTCCGATGCGCAGCGCCTGAGCCAGCCGCTGGCCGGCGCGCTGTTCCGTGCATCCGTGGACGTGGCGGGATTGCCGGCGAACGAATTCGCCGGCTGATCGCTACCGATCTATTTGCCCTGGCGGAATGACAGGTTGCGCCCGAAGAAGGGCAGCACATGGTCCTGTATGCGGTACGCCACGTGACTGGTGTGGTCACCCTGATAGACCTCGAACGTGCTGGGAATGCCCTGCGCGCGCAAGGCTTCGTGCATGCGTCGCGTATCTTCCAGCAGGCTGTCCTTGTCGCCCACGTCCAGTCCGATGGCACGGTAGCGTCGAACCTTCCAGACATACTGGTCGAGGAAGGCCAGTGGTGCGTTGGCCGCCCACTTCGCCAGGATGTCGCCGCGCTCCTTGCCCGAGGCGTCGACGGGCAGATCCACGAACAGCGGCGGCTTCGCCGGATTCGGCGACCATGCCGCAGCAAGGGCCAGCGTGCCGCGCAGGCCGAAGGGCAGGGAGCTGGAGGCGCCCGGCGATGGCAGTGCCTGCAGTTGCGCCACCTGCTCCGCGGTGAGTCCGCGGGCGTTGCTCGAGGACTGGCAGCAGGGCGACATCAGGTACAGCGCGCCATAGCGCTCGGCGCGCCGGATGCCGATGCGCGATGCGCCATAGCCGCCCATCGAATGACCCACGAGGCCGCGGCTTTCGGGACGGGCCAGCGTGCGGTAGTGCGCGTCGATGTAGTCGATCAGCTCGTCGGCGATGAAGTTCTCAAAATTGCCTGTGGTGACGGAGTTCGAATAGAACGCGCCGTTATAGGCATTCTTGCTGCTGGGCAGGACGATGATCATCTCCGGCGTGCCCTTGGCGAATGCGCCCTCGGCGGTGTCGGGCAGATGGATCTCCTTGATCCACTGATCGGCGCCGATGGAATAGCCATGCAGCGCATACACCACCGGATAGCGCCGGCCACGCTCACGACCGTAGCTCGGCGGCAGCACCACGATGACGTCGCGGTCGGCCGGTGTGCCGAGCAGATTGCCCTCGATTTGCTTTGAATGAACCTTGATGGTTTCCACGCGCGCCTTGGCCGCGCCGGGCACCAGCGGCGGCGCCTGGGTCTGCACCTGCGACTTCGCCGCGCCGGCTGCCAGCAGCAGCGCGCTCAAGAGCAATGCGGGACGGAAGATTCCTTTCATGGCCTGACTCACGGTGAAAGGATGATGACGCTGACGGACTTGGGCGCCAGCGTTGTCTGCAGCCGGCCGTTGGCCAGCGCTGCGGCCAATGGCTTCGGCGCGACGGTGTTCGGCGCATCGAAGGTGTTGATGCTGTCGACGCGCGGCGCGGTCAGCGTCTCTGCGGACACTGATTTCACCGCCAGTCCCGCCACCGACACATCGATGTTCGCCGGCCGCGCGGGATCGACATTCGTCAACGCGATCACCAGCCGTCCGCGATTATCCCTGGCGGCAAGGGCATCCACGCGCGGCAGATTGATGTTGCCATTCGTCCATGTGCCGGCATCGACCTTCAGCGGCACGAAGGTCGAGTCCTGGAACGGCACATACATGCGGAACACATGATATGTGGGCGTCAGCAGCATCTTTTCCTTGTCCGTGAGAATCATGGCCTGCAGCACGTTGACCATCTGCGCGATGTTGGCCATGCGCACCCGGTCGGCATGCCGCGCGAAGATGTTCAGGTTCAACGCGGTCAGCACCGCGTCGCGCAGGCTGTTCTGCTGCACCAGAAAGCCGGGATTGGTGCCGGGCGCGGGCGCATACCATGCGCCCCATTCATCGACGGCCAGCGCCAGCTTCTTCTGCGGATCGTACTTGTCCATGATGGCGGCGTGCTGGTCGATCAACCCGTCCATCTTCAGCGTCGCCTGCAGGATCTCGGCGTATTCCTTCTCGCCGAATCCCGTGGCCACGTGCTTCTTGTCCCAGTCGATCACCGTGTAGTTGTGCAGCGAAATGCCGTCGATGTCCCAGCTCCACTTGCGGTTCTGCCAGGACTTCATGACCGTATCGGTCCATTCCAGGAATCTGGGTTCGCCGCCGCCCGGGCCCACGGCGATGCGCAGCATGTGGTTGGACTCCTGCTGCTGCGGATGGAAATTGCGCGCGAAGCGGCTGTAGATCTTCATCTGGCTGGCGTAGTACTCCGGCGTCATGTTGCCGCCGCAGTCCCAGCTCTCGTTGCCCAGGCCCAGGATGGGAATCTGCCAGGGTTCGGCGCGGCCGTTGGCGGCGCGCTCCTGCGCCAGCGTCGTCGGCAGGGCGCTGGTCATGTATTCCAGCCAGTCGGCGGCTTCCTGCGGCGTGCCCGAGCCGATGTTCACGGAGATGTAGGGCGCCGCTCCGATCTGCTGGGCAAAGTCCATGAACTCATGCGTGCCGAAGGTGTTCGGTTCGGTCACATTGCCCCAGTCCGGATTCAGCGTGACGGGGCGCTTCGGCCCGATGCCATTGCGCCAGTGGTAATTGTCGGCGAAGCAGCCACCGGGCCAGCGCACATTGGGAACATGCAGTTCGCGCAGCGCGGCGACGACGTCGTTGCGGATGCCGCGGGTGTTGGGAATGGAAGAGCTCGTGCCCACCCACACACCTTCGTAAATCCCGTGGCCCAGATGTTCGGCAAATTGTCCGAAAAGATGCCGGCTGATGGTGGCGCCCGGCTTTGCTGCATCGACGCTGATGCTGATGCGATCGGGCGCGGCGGCGAGCGCACTGGCGGCCCACAACAGGCCGGCTGTCACGATGGATGCGATTTTCATGATGTCCCTTCCACGTATTCGAAGAACTCGAAGTCCGCTGCCTGGCGTCGACCGCTGATGTCGTGGCAGGTCATGCCGACAAATGCGCCGGTGAAGCTCTTGGTGTAGCCACGACCGGCTTCATCGGAAATCAGGGAGTAATCCAGCACGCCCTCATGCGTGGTCCACCGCTCTGCGTCGAGCGACCAGGAGAAGCGCAAGGTGTCGAAGTTGACGTCGGCGCGCAGCCAGATCGGCTGGTCGCGCGGTATCGCGATGAAGCGCGCCGATTCGATGGGGTACGCCAGATTGAAGCGTTCCTCGCCGAGGCAACTGATGATGGCCAGGTGCTTCTCGCCCACCTCGTTGCAGGTGATGCACAAATAGTGGAACTTGTGCGCGTTGTAGTAGCAGATCAGTCCCGCGCATTGCTGCAGGGTGTCGGGTTCGAATTCCACCCGTGTCGTGGCGCGAAAGCTGAATGCCTGCTGGCGGCGCGCGATCAGCGACTGACGGAACCAGGATCCGAACGACTCGGCGCCGAACAGTCGCAGGCGGCCGGGCCGCGCCTTCAGTGAAAACAGGCTCTCGTCCCACGGATACCGCAGCCATTGAAAATCGATGGGCAGTTGTTCCGAGTCGAAGCGCGTCATCGCCGGGGCCTTGGGCCAGGGATGCGCGGGCAGATCCGGCGCTGGCGTCTCGATGTCGGGCGTGTTGCGCCCATTGGCCAGCCTGAGCCACCCATCTTCGGTCCACATGGCTTTCTGGATGGCGGTTTCGCGGCCCAGTGGACAACGCTCCTGATCCGAATCGCTGTGCAGCGACAGTGGACGGCCGCAGAGGTGCACCAGGTAGATCTCGCCTTTCTGTGTCTCCACCCAGTCGCCGTGACCGGCGCGTTGCAGCGGCAGACGCGGATCATCCTTCGACGTGACGATGTGCTTGATCGGATCGACCTCGTAAGGGCCTTCAAGCTGTCGTGAGCGCGCCATGGTCACCGCGTGCGTGTAACCCGTGCCACCCTCCGCGGTAAGCAGGTAGTAGTAGCCATTGCGCTTGTAGATGTGCGGACCTTCGGTCACACGCAGGTCGGTGCCGCGGAAGATGTTGCGCACCGGGCCGACGAGGCGGCGCTGCGCGGGACTGTATTCCTGCAGCAGGATGCCGTTGAACGGGTGATGCCCCGGCCGGTAATCCCATTCCATGTTGACCAGCCACTTGCGGCCATCGTCGTCATGGAACAGCGAGGCACCGAAGCCGCTGCTGTTCAGGTACACCGGATCGGACCAGCGCCCATCGATGGTGGCGCAGGTGGTCAGGTAATTGTGCATGTCCTTGAAGCTGCCTTCATGGCGCTTCACATCGGTGTACACCAGCCAGAACAGGCCATCGGCATAGGTGAGGCATGGCGCCCAGATGCCGCCCGAGTCCGGGTTGCCGCGCATGTCGAGCAGCTCGACGCGATTCAGCGGATGCGCGATCAGGCGCCAGTTCACCAGATCGCGCGAATGATGGATCTGCACGCCCGGATACCACTCGAAGGTCGACGTGGCAATGTAGAAATCATCACCGACGCGGACGATCGACGGATCCGGATTGAAGCCGGGCAGGATGGGGTTGCGTATCGCGTGATTCATGCAGAAGTCCCTGCGGCCAGTCGCTGCTGCCAGCCGCGCGTCAGTCGATAAAATTGCAGGCAGCCCAGCACCAGCAGCGCGGCAACGACGGAACTGCCGGCGAATGCCATCATGATTCCCGTCAGTGCGCGCTCGGTCTGCTCGACGTTGGGCTGGTAGCCGAACCAGGCCAGCATGTATCCGGTCACCATCTGGCCGAGCGAGTTGCCGAGCTTCAGCATGAACAGGTGTCCGGCGCAGAACATGGCCATGGCGCCCTTGCCCACCGTCTTCATGCCGTAGTCAACGGTATCCGGCACCGTGGAAAACAGCATTGGCACGAACATCATGTGGCAGAAGTTGGCCAGCATGAGCAGGATCAGCGCCGCCAGCACCGCGTCGCGCGGGATCACGAACAGCATAAGGTTCAATGCGATGGTTCCCAGCAGCGCCGCCCTCATGACCGTGACCTTGCACCAGCGCCGGACCAGGAAGTTGGCGGTTATCGCACCCCCGACACCAGCAAGCATCGTGAGGCTCAGGAAGGCCGACAACTTGGACGACGAGCTGCCCATGAACCAGGCAAGCCACGACGGCAGGTGGTCGGTGATCAGGTAGTAATTCACGAAATAGGGTTTGGAAGAACCCTGCATCGCGCCGCGCGTCATGATGAACAGCGTCGCGAGCGCGATGATCAGCCACTGTGAATTGCTGAACATCGCAACGACGTCCGCCCATGCGCTGCGTTTCGGGGTGGCCGCGTCCGGATACACGTGTTCGCGGGTGAGCAGGAAGCACAGGAAGAAACAGATCACCGCAACGGCAGCCAGGATCGCCACGGCAAAGGGAAACCCGAGCTGGTAATCCGCCGGCGTATCACCGCCGCCCAGCAGCTTGGCCAGCGGGAAGATGGAAGCCGTCACCAGGAAGCCGCCGACCATCGCCATGGCAAACCGCCAGGTCTGCAGGTTGCCGCGTTCCACGCTGTCGCCGGTCATCACGCCGCCGAGCGCCGAGTAAGGCACGTTGACCACGCTGTACGCAGTCATCAGCAGTGCATAGCTGATGTATGCGTAGACCAGCTTGGTGCCGATGCTGGCGTCCGGTGTATAGAAAGCAGCCACCGCAAGCAGGCCATACGGGATGGCAGCCCAGAGCATCCACGGACGGTAGCGACCCCATTTTGTCCGCGTGCGGTCTGCCATGCCGCCGATCACCGGATCGATGATGGCGTCGGCCACCCGCACGATGAAGATCAGGAAGCCGGCTGCCGCCGCTTCTATACCGTAAACGTCGGTGTAGAAATACAGCAGGATGTTGATCACCGCCTGGTAGACGATGTTGCTGGCTGTGTCGCCGAGGCCGAAGCCCAGCTTTTCCAGCACCGTCAGGTTCTGCTTGGCCATGTGACTCTCATCTGCCGAAATGTCGACGGTGGGTGCAGGGCGGCGCAACGACGCCCCTGTTGTACTTGGTCAGTACAGCATACGATCTGGATCTGCAATGCCGCAATCATCCGGTACAAGTGAGTCATCATGAGACTGTTCAATACGGCCACGGGAATAGTGCTGGAGCACAACAATAAGTGGGTGCTGATCGCCGATGCGGACTGGGATGAGCTGCTCAACCGCGAAGGGCTCCACCAGCATCTGGTGCGTGTTCACGAACAGCTGCCGGCGCAGTCCCAGCCGGCGGCGCTTGCCACGCAATCCTTGCCGCCGATGCAGGGCCAGGAGCTGTGGGCCAGCGGTGTCACCTATCTGCGCAGCAAGGTCGAGAGGCAGGAGGAAGCGAAGGAAGCCGGCGGCGGCGATTTCTACGAGAGGGTGTACGAGGCAGAGCGGCCAGAGTTGTTCTTCAAGGCTACGCGCCATCGCGTGGTGGGCCATGGCGGCAAGGTGCGGATACGGGCCGATTCGACCTGGAACGTGCCGGAGCCCGAGCTGACGCTGGTGCTGAACCGGCGCGGAGAAATCGTCGGCTACACCATCGGCAACGACATGAGCTCACGCAGCATCGAAGGGGAAAACCCGCTGTATCTGTCGCAGGCCAAGATCTACGACGGCAGCGCCGCGCTCGGCCCGTGCGTGCTGGTCCGCGAGGGAGGGTTTCCCAAGGATGCCAGCATCGTGCTCGCGATCCGCCGCGGCCCGGAAAACGTGTTCACCGGCAGCGTGGCGATCAGCATGATCACGCGCCGTTTCGAAGACCTGGCGGCCTATCTGTTCCGCGAGTGCAGCTTTCCGCAGGGCGCGCTGCTGATGACCGGCACCGGCATCGTTCCACCCGCGCCCTTCACGTTGCAAAGCGGTGATTCAATCAGCATCACCATCGATCACATCGGCTGCCTCGTGAACGAGGTGGCGTGAGCGCCACCTCGCGGGACGCTAGTGTGAATCGCGGGTGACGTCGCCGCCGCTGCCGCCCACGAGAAAGTCCATGTCGGCGCCCAGATGCGCCTGCTGCACATGGGTCACGTACTGCTTGAGATAGCCTCGCGCCGGCGCCGACGGGGCGCGCCACGTGGCGCGACGGCGTTCCAGCTCTTCCGCGGGGACGTCCAGGTGCAACCGGCGTCCGGGAACATCCAGCTCGATGAAGTCGCCGTTGCGCACCAGCGCCAGCGGACCACCCGCGGCCGCCTCGGGCGATACGTGCAATACCACCGTGCCGTATGCGGTGCCGCTCATGCGCCCATCGGAAATGCGCACGACATCGGTAATGCCACGCCGCAACAGCTTGGGAGGCAGCGGCATGTTGCCGACCTCCGGCATGCCGGGATAGCCGCGCGGGCCGCAGTTCTTCAGCACCATCACGCAGCTGTCGTCGATGTCGAGCGCGTCGTCATCGATGCGCGCCTTGAAGTCCTCGATGTCCTCGAACACCACCGCGCGGCCGCGATGCTTGAGCAGCTGCGGCGAAGCGGCCGATGGCTTGATGACGGCGCCATCCGGCGCCAGATTGCCGCGCAACACCGCGATGCCGGCCGAATCCTTGAAGGGCTCCGCCAGTGGGCGGATCACGTCGCGGTTCCAGCAGGGCGCAGTGGCGATGTTTTCACCCAGCGTGCGGCCGTTGACGGTTTTTGCGTCGAGGTGAAGATGCGATGCAATCTCGCGCAGCACCGCCGGCAGCCCGCCCGCGTAGTAGAAATCCTCCATCAGGTACTGCCCTGAAGGCTTGAGGTTGACCAGGCAGGGCAGGTTCGAGCCGATGCGGTCCCAGTCGTCCAGCGTCAGCGGAACGCCCAGGCGTCCGGCCAATGCCAGCAGATGGATCACTGCGTTGGTGGAGCCCCCGATGGCCGCGTTGGCGCGGATGGCGTTCTCGAACGCGGCGCGCGTGAGGATCTTCGACATGGTCAGATCCTCGCGCACCATTTCGACGATGCGGCGGCCCGAAAGATGCGCCAGACGCATGCGGCGCGCATCCACGGCCGGAATGGCCGCATTCTCTGGCAGTGACATGCCCAGTGCTTCGACCAGGCTTGCCATTGTCGACGCAGTGCCCATGGTCATGCAGGTGCCGCGCGAGCGCTGCATGCAGGCTTCCGCTTCGGTGAACTCGGCCCGTGTGAGTGTTCCGGCGCGCACCATCTCCGACATCTCGATCACGCCGGTGCCCGAGCCCAGCGGCTTGCCGCGCCAGTTGCCCGAGAGTGCCGGTCCACCCGACACGCCGATCGTGGGCAGGTCGACGCTCGCGGCGCCCATGAGCAGCGATGGTGTGGTCTTGTCGCATCCCATGAGCAGCACCACACCGTCGATGGGATTGGCACGGATGGATTCCTCCACGTCCATGCTGGCGAGATTGCGGAACAGCATTGCGGTGGGGCGGATCTGTGTCTCGCCCAGCGACATCACCGGGAATTCGAGCGGAAAGCCGCCAGCTTCGTAGATGCCATGCTTGACGTGTTCGGCGAGCTCGCGAAAGGAGCTGTTGCAGGGCGTCAGCTCCGACCAGGTGTTACATATGCCGATCACCGGCCGGCCATCGAACATGTCATTGGGCAAGCCCAATCCCTTGAGCCAGCTGCGGTAATAGAACCCTTGCTTGCCGTCTGCGTCGAACCACTGACGGCTTCGCAGCGGTCGCTTGGGGGAATCGCTCATGGGATTCAGGCTTCCTTCGGATATGCTCGGGTGGCAAAAATAGCAAGAAACGGAAAAGTTTTTCAGCGCGCGACAGGGAGAGAGGCATATGAGCGCAGATTCGGGAACCGGACAGGGCGCGCAAATGCGGCTTGAAGAGCGGGCCAGCTACCCGTCACTGGCGGGCAAGCGGGTGTTCGTGACTGGCGGTGGCAGCGGCATCGGCGCGGCGATTGTCGAGGCCTTCGTGCGGCAGGGTGCACGCACCGCCTTCGTCGATGTCGCAGCGGAAGCGAGCATTGCGCTCGTCGATCGCCTGAAGCGCGGCTGTTCCGTGGATATCTGGTATCGCCGCTGCGACGTCGCCGACGTGCCGCTGCTGCAGCAGGCCATCGCCGACGCCGCGCGCGAACTGGGCGACTTCCACGTGCTCGTCAACAACGTGGCCAGCGACGAGCGGCACGCGCTGCTGGAAGTCACGCCCGAATACTGGGATCGGCGCATGGCCATCAACCAGCGGCCGGCGTTCTTCGCCATTCAGTCCGTGGTGCCGGGCATGCAACGACTGGGCGGCGGCTCCATCGTGAATCTCGGCTCTGCCGGCTGGCAGACGAAAGCCTCTGGTTACCCCGCGTACGCCACCGCCAAGTCCTCCGTGAATGGGCTCACGCGCGGGCTGGCACGTGAACTCGGGGCCCGCCGCATCCGCATCAATGTGGTTTCGCCCGGCTGGGTGATGACCGAGCGGCAGCTCGCGCTCATGGATGCGGACAGCGAGACCGATCT